>CERX01037650.1_pt1 | contig 55584 bp, 49 predicted proteins | sample 350251 | NCBI WGS metagenome assembly CERX01 (sample SAMEA2621044, study PRJEB7988) | marine metagenome | biome: marine biome (ENVO:00000447); feature: deep chlorophyll maximum layer (ENVO:xxxxxxxx); material: "saline water (ENVO:00002010), including plankton (ENVO:xxxxxxxx)" | depth 50 m
CCGCAAGCTGCCGGTGCCAGGTGGGCTTCCTGGGGGCCAAGAAAGCTACAGGCACGCCGATCTCGTGCCCTTTTGATAAACGGTACGACCCTTTCCCATTTCCCTTCACCACTGCCGATCCTGATGAGGGAGATATCTTCCTGATAACAAGTAACATCTTTACACAGAAGCGGGCCAGTTGGTTAGAAGCGAAACGAAACCAGGGGGCAGCCGTGCAGGCATTCATGGTGAAGCGCGTCTACTACAAGGGGAAGCCAGGCGCTAGTTTCAGTAAGCAGAACCAATCTGGAATCATCCTCGTCGCAGAGCTAGAGGATCGTACCACAAATACAATCCGAAAAGCTGTAGCAGACTTTTCGATCAGCGCGACCGCAACCGCAGGCGTCAGCGGTGCCAGTGTCGCCACGCTGAAGGGGGTCATCAAAACTATATGGGATACAGCTCAGGCAGGGGGGAATATTGGTGCCGCACTTGATGCCTTCAAACAAACCGGCGCGTGGAAGGGGGAACTCGACCTCACTCCTATTCTCAAGGAGATGCTCACTTTGAACATGTCGTACATGGATCTAGTACTCTTCCTCCTAGACTACAAACGTTCTGGTGACTGGGAACAGGTCCACACCATGGGCTACCTCGACGCGAACGCGCCTATTAATCCACTCGGTGTTCATCCCATTTTTTGCACCGGCGATAGACTCTGTGCCTTGTACGCAAGATACAAGCAACGAAACTGCATATACAGCCACCACAACACGCTTTCATTGTATCGCCCAACTCGTGTGGATATGACGCCCGCCGAGCAGGCGGCGGCTGAGGCGATCGCAAGGAAGGCCACTCTCACGAATTCCCTTATCGCGTTCTGGACAGACGTGCTAATACCTATGGACCTACTCAGCGGAGCAGCTCGCGCTGGATGGGATGATGACGCTATCACCACACCGTCTAGTATACCGACAGCGCAGAAATGGAACCGGTTCCTTGACCTGTATGCGGGGCTCGATGCAGCTGCGGGAGGCCCCCCAACTTCCTTGCTTAATCAGCTGATCCAGAAACTGTGCGGGGGCTGCGACCCCAAGACGCTTGATCCGTCCTCACCCTCTCTTTATTGGTTCCTTATTCTTGACCTTATCGCACTACGTACAAGGTTTCGATCGTACAGAGATAACTTCACTCTCCAGAGAGGTCAAATCACTACTATGTTCTCCGGGGACCCGGACTACACACAACTGGGGAGCTTGATGGCGACCAGTGCCACGATAAAGGCTCAAGAGTTAGCCACTAAACCCAAAGCTATTACCACTATCACGGACCCCCCTCCTAATCTCGCTGCTTGGACTGACGTTCTCAAACCGTGGCCGGACGAGAAGGTCGTGGAGTTCCAGAGTACCATTGACGAATTCAACGCGGGGACGTCGGAACTGGGAGATTTCCCGACTTACCTTCGAGGCATGATGGCTGCGGCGTTCGGGGAAGCCAGCGCAAAGAAACCACTTGGAGTTATCTCTATAGATCAGCTTGGAATCGACCTCGGTGAGGCAGCTCCCCCAGGCAAAGATCGAAAGGCTTTCCTGGCGGGGACAGGCTTAGCGGCGGACAGATCCACGATCGTTGCCTCCATGAGGGGATCGATATTTCTCTCTACGGATGCGAACGTATCTGGCGCCTACAACGATGTAGCTAACGCCATAACCGCAATAGAAATGTATGACTCTATTCGGCAAAGCGAGCTGGAGAAAACGAAGGCAACGAGCCTGATGAGGAAATGGCAGGGGAAGTTCGAAAAGGGGCAGGTAGCCGACTTCATAAGAGGTGCCAATCTGGCTAAGCTCAATGATGGGGCAAAAGCCATCCTTGGTAACGTGACGCGTCAGCTCACCTCTGTAGGCGTGGCTGCGATCAAATCGTTGGTGGCGCCAGCTGACCCCCCTGGCACTGGTACCCAAACAATAGAATCTATACTTGACATCACTGGGACCCTCGAGGTCCCCGACAGAGACGGCATGCCGCCGATCGAATACACGGGCGAGGGCGACGCCAAGACAGTTTTCTCCCCAAAAGAAGTCCTGAGCCCCCTCCAACGGCTCGCAGTGGAAGTCGCGAAGGCGGACGGCTTCCAAGCAGTCACCCCGGCAGTAACGGAGGTCGATATGGAGGGGGGTGGTGGGGGCCAGGAGGGCGGTGTCGTGACCAGGTCGGATGAAAGAGGGGGGCGTGTCACCAGCCGCGAATGCACAGAAGCACTCAAGAAATACGACTGGGACATATTATTTCAGGGGACACGAGAGGCCTCTCGCGTCACGATGCCCGTACTGGAGTCTTTCATATCTAGACAATACCGAGGGTACTATGTTACGTTCGCAACCCACCGTCTAGTTGATCTAGGGAACCAGTACTTCTCGAATAGTATTGATGTCCATGCAGATCGTGCCAGTAAACGAGTGCAAGTGGTGATGAGTGAAACACCCAGGGTCAGGGACGAGGTTAGGGTTCTCTACCCTGTGAAGAGAGAACTGCTAACGCAGGCGATAGCCTTGGCATCGGGCTCGGTAAGTCTCGTAGGACTCCCCGAGTTTGTCGGCCAACTCGGGGTCGTGGGAAATTCGCTCCTTCCGGATGAAGCTGTATCCCAGCTTGGCATTGCCGTTTCAACCTTGTCCCTGCTGGCGTCAGCCACGCAGCTCGATAATGCGATAAGGACTCTAGTTTGGTGTCTGACCCCCGGCTCTAGCTCAGCCATCGTGCCTCTTGGTTTAGACATGATCAGAAAGGCGGGGGGCGCGACCTTGGGTGCTATAAACGAGGAGGCGGCCGAGATCGCTGGTGGAGCATTTGCAGCTGCTGTGCTGGCGGCGGCAGAGCAGTCTTTGATGGTGGCATTGGGGACTGGTGACCCTGAAGCGATTGCGAGTGCTGAGGGCGAGCTGAAAGCTGCATCATCGAAGGCGGCCCAGGCAGCGGCTCAGGCAGCTCAGCAGCAGAGTGGATCGCCGCTGACATACACACCTGCTGCTGTCGCACAGAATCTAGAAAATGTGCGCGACGCTCTTTACTCAACGGGACTAGCCGCTTCCGACGCTATCGCAGGTTTCATATTGCAAATGGCGGATGATGCTGAGCGACACTTCCAGCTCCTGTCCCCGCAGCTGGCCGCTCAGCCCATCTCAGATGCTCCCCTGCTCAACGCCCTAAAAGTCGGAAGTACGCAAGGAGTACAGGAATGGATTCGGGTGGTGGGGACACGCGACTCGGCGGCAGGGAACATGGCCAGCATGGCTAGCCAACTCGAAGGCGAGCTGGTCAAGGCGAGGAGCGCGGCGTTGGAGGCGCAGCGGGCAGGAGAGTCTGAAGAGGCTCGTACTAGTCGTGAAAAGGACACTCTCACTGCTATCGTGGGCGCCACCGATTCCTTGGTCCAGGCTATTGAAGGCACCACCTGGGGAAAACAACAAATGCAGGCATTCACACGGCTCTACGTGGGCGTCAGGGGTGGAGCTGACACCCAGCTCTTCTTGAATCGTCGTGCTGCTACTATACGGGCAGTCGAGCTTATTCAAGCAAGCGTGGAAGCACGGCTTTCCTACCTAGCTAAACTTGATAAGATGAATAATGAGCTCGCCTCGGCTGTTACAATCCGCGATTGGAAGCATCTGATATCTACCAGGCTCCCTGACCTCCTGTCCGAACCTGTCGGTGCCGCGCAGATGCGACGCGCCGTGATTGTTGGTATGGGAGTCAGAGACGATGATACGATTTTCCTAGGAAGCGAACTTGTGGAAGGGCGCGAGGAACTTCTTCGGTTTGCTGACATGGATATCCGCAGCGCTCAGATGTATGCTCTTCAGGATTATGGAACGGTCTTTGGAGGAGGATGGCTTGCTCAGGTGTGGGCAAACCTGTATGAGGAGGTGGAACGGGGCATCCCGACACTTCCACAGAAGACACAAAGCTTCTCCGCCGCGGGGACCTGGGGAGCGGGAACGTGGGGGGCAGTTGCCAGGGCTGCCTGGGATCCTACCCTGACACTGCACCTGCCTGGACTTACTATGGCTATTCCAGGACTTGCCGAGACGGGTGCTGGCGAGCCGGGAATCACCGTTGGCAAATGCTTCGTACAGCTGTTTAGGGTGTATGCGGGAGGTTGCGATCCCGCGGCTGGGGACATTGAGAGATGCTGGACGTCTAGTGCCACTGAGATAGGAGCGACCTACTCGACTCTAGCAGAGACATTCAACCAATATTTCGCAGCGTTTCTAGCCTCTAGTCCCCCCGAAATTCAGGAAGATGGAATCCTCGCCGTTATGCAATGTATTCCGGACCCGCTTAAAATCCTGCAGCTGCTAACCAATCTTGAATGGTCGCCAGACGACCCTATGAGCCCGTACGGGAGAGGCAGCGTCAAGATCACCCATTACGAGTTTGCTGTCGCTCTTGCTAGAGAGCAGGGCTTTGCCACTATAGACAAGGACGGCAATGATTTGATTTCTTTTGAAGAATGGAAAGCGGCCAAACTACCTCCATCCGAGTTTAAAGAGGCGATTGATCGTGCGGGGGAGGTGGAGGCGGAGAGGGGAGAGGATCGTCGCGTCAGGAGGAAAGTGGGTGAGGGTGGGGGGAAAGGAGGGGCGAAACGCGACCGCGGCCAAGATGACGAGAGCTCTTCCTCCTCCCCCTCCCCCGAGCTAACGCAAGCCGAGAAAGACGACAGAGTGGCCGCTATGATGGCCTTGCAGGGACCACCACAGTCACTGAGTGAGGAGCGGATGGAAGAAGAGGAGGCAGGCGTCGCAGAGGAGCAGCTGACGATGGCGGGGTGGGCTTTGTGGATAGAGTCACAAGCGGGAAGGGCGTTCACGCAAACAGCCTGCGAGCTGGTTGGTGCCAGTTGTACTGCGCCTCGATCGAATTCCTCAGTGGTTCTGAAATTTGTGAACGAAGCGATACGTGGAATCACTAGTTACGATGACTGGGTCTGGTGGCAGATTCTGGTAATACGGTTCTTTGCTTTTCTGGATAGGTACATAGGGGAATTCTTGTATGAGGAGGACGACGAGGCAAACGTAGTCTCTTACATCTCTCTCGGAGCAGAAGTAGAGGGTCTAATGAGAGGCCAGAAAGCACAACTTGGGTACTCATCAACCTTGCAAGCGGAGAGGGAGTCGGTGGAGGTTCTGGAGCACTTGCGGACCGTGGGGAAGGATGCTGCCGCCAACAGGGCGGCAACTCTCGAGCCGTCGAAAGAGTGGGAGATTGCTGCAATGTTGGCCGGGACGCTTATGTCGGAGTTCGCGGAAGCGCTGGAGGAGGGAAAGGGTGACGAGAGGGTGGGGGTGTTGAAGGATGAGATGGTTAACTTGGAGGTGCAGGAGTCAGACATGCAGAGTCAGCTGCTAGCGGTGGGGAGACTGATGGTTGAAGCGGGCGCAGCGATCACTAGAGAGATAAGGTCCAGGCCAGAAGCTGAATATCCTGCCGGGCTGATACAGACTATAGAAACGGATCGAGGTGGGTTGCAGCAGCGGTTTGGCCAAACGTTGGCGGGGATGTTCGGACTCCAGGACGCGCAACAACTTGACGCTTTAACGATGGCACTAGCCATTCCCTATACTCTCGACAAGATGCGCGAGGCCAAGAACGATGGCACGCGTTTGTTCCTCGAGCAGTTTCTGAGTTGGTTCGCTTTCCCTTATATCTTCAGTGCTCAGGCCAACAATGCCCTATCCGCGAATCCAGACACCCTTACGGACAAGGCCGTTGAACAGGATTACGAAACCGGAGCGGGGAGCTGGAGTATCTGGGACATAGATTGTGGGGTGGGGCCTGACGTCATTGCACTGTGGATAACGGCAACCATGTCACCAGCAGCTGCGGCCACAAAGCTGGCGGAAATGTCCCAGAAAAGTAGATCGGCAGTTATGCAACGCATGTCACCACAGACTGTAGACCAAATACGGGCTTCAGCAAGTCCAGAAAACGCAGTATTGATGGGGGTTGGAGGAGGCAAGCGCCGCACTCGCCGCAAACGCCCCCGCGCTCGCAAAACTCGTCGCAAGGGCCAAAAGACCAAGAACAAGAAAACGCGAATTAGAAAGCGGCGCGGAAAGAAACCTACCCGGGAACGCAACGCACGCCGGCGCGCAAAGACTAACAAGAGATTCGTCTTTCGCAAGTAAATGAATCATAGGAACTTTATAGTCTATATGATTCATTCTATATAAGGCCTAGTCTCTCAGGAGGAATGTCACCTTCAGCCGTCAATTCCGGCTCGATTGTTCGGAATCCCCGTCCCTCATAGCGCGCTTTTAGGCCGTACGGGTGCCCTTTCACATCGTGGCGAATGGCATAATGCCCACAGTTGTGCGTGTTACGGTATCCAGCCAGCCGCTTCTGCTCAATGTCCTTCGGTCGCTGCGCCTTCGGAAACATTGCGATGTATGTCGTGAGGCGATTGAACTCCCGGCCCTTGGGTTTACTCATCCCGACATTCGCATGGATTGTCTTGGAGTTCCAAAGCACGAAACTATTCCCCGGAATCAAAAGCTTCACGGCTCGCTGCACATGCGGATCCTCGTCGGGAATCCCTATGAATTGTCCCCGGCAGTTCGGGTCAGACACGAAAGTACGATGCGATCCAGGCACTACCACAAATCCGGCATCGTGGTCGCCCACTGGCAGAAAGTTGTACGCGCCTTGAATCGAGTACAGGGGGTCCTCGGAACGCTGATCAACATGCAGCCACATTCCTGGCTTTTGCTTCCGATCGAGGAATACTGAGAATCCGTCGAAGCTGGTAACGAGTTCTCTCGTGCCATGAACTCCTTCCCATATCGAGAGAATCCTCTCATGCGTTCGCAACTGCCACATGAAGTTTGCCTGTCCTAGCCCGGATGCATATATCATCCCCTTGTTCCACATCATCGGACTGTTGTCCGTCGTCCAGGTCTCTTTGTTGTGGAAGTCGAATCCCGGTGTGACATAGGCCCAGTCTTCCGCGAATTGCTTGAATATAGTCGCGTGGTCAATCGGCTCCAGTACGTTCCCTAGCACCACGTAGCCCTGTTCATCCAGATGCTTCATCCAGGCTTCGCGATCTTCTAGATCGAAAGTTTGTGGCGTCTCGCATGCATATTCTGCCATTATCTACTCTTTATTCGATGTCTTTAGCCACTTCAATTTTGCCAACTTATTATATGGCCAAAACGCGCAAAGCTTGTTCTCCTAGGAAGTCACCCCGCAAGGCCGTTTGCGTCCTCGCTGATAACCCCAACGGAGTGTCCGGCGTTATCCAGATGGTAGAGTATCGCAATGGCGTTAAGTTTAACTACGACATCAAAGGGCTCGCAGATGGGGAGCATGGCTTCCACATCCATCAATACGGTGATCTAACCGATGGCTGCACATCGGCGTGCGCCCACTACAATCCACTCGGACACAATCATGGTGGGGTCCGGTCGAAAGAGAGACATCTGGGAGACCTGGGCAACGTTACTTCGCGGCAAGGCATCGCTTCCGGAACGGTGTTCGGGAAGGACATTCACCTCGGCTACTCAGGTCGCCATTGCATCATCGGACGCATGCTCATTGTGCATGAGGATCGCGATGATCTCGGAAAGGGCGGAGATGCCGAGAGTCTTAAGACCGGAAACGCGGGCAAAAGATTGGCTTGCGGAGTCGTCGGAACGCGGAATTAATCTCGGGCTATGGTATGAGCCTTCCTGGACACATTGCCCTATGTTTTTGCGTTCGAGATTGCGCACCGTACCTTCCATGTGTCTTCGCGAACATCGATGATCTTCGCCAAAGCATCCCTGGAGTGCGCCTTACCTGCGTCTTCGTCTATGATAATTGTACTGATAGTAGCGAGGCTCTACTGATGAACTACCGAAGCCAGCGCCCAGACGTCATCGTTGAGACCATTCCCAATCCCTCGCCACTGAGAACCGTCCGCATTGCTAACGCTCGGAATGTCTGTTTGGACAACCTGGATCGTCTTGGTAGCGTAGAGTACCATGCCATGATCGATTGCGACGATAAAGGCGCCGGCCAGTGGGACATCGAGGTTATACGCAATGCTCTCTCCAGCCCAGACGACTGGGACTGCCTGACCTTCGATCGGAAGGTGTACTACGACACATGGGCACTACTTTTCGGTGGTTTCACGCAGCATTCCTGGGGGTTCCAGCGGGCCAGATCTCCTGGTTTCATGCTCATGTATAGGGTTGACGCCCGCGTCAACGCACTGATGCAGGCGGAGATCCGTCGGGAGCTAAACGAATCCCATACACCCACCATCGAGGTTGTGTCCGCTTTCAATGGTTTTGCCATCTACAAAACGCGCCGCTTTCGAGGCTTACGCTACGACGGTCACGCTTCTGCCTTCAATCGGCTCTACAGCGAACCTAGCCGGCGTTTGCTCGAGAAAGGCCTCTTGCACAAGTACGGTCTTGATACCCGCTGCGTACCTGACGGCGTGGGTGGCAATGGAGAGGCCTGCGAACATCTATTCTACAACGTCCTCGCCCACCGACGTGGCTGCAAGATTAAAATATCCAAGTCCATTGTGTGCGATGATCCCCCTCGAAGCGTTCCGCCCACGGTGGATCGAGGGGAGTCAACTTCGAGGAGCCCACCGCTGCCAGAGAGCGCAGTGCCATCTCATCCTACGATATCCTGGAAGATGAAGGGCTGGGGGTCAAGGAACGCGGGCGAAGGTCTCCAATTTATTTCGCATATCAATGCGCACGCCTCATGAAACGGCCGATTGCTTGGCACAGTACAGATTCCAGGGTTTCATAGTGAAACGTGAAAGCGACGCTGTCTTCGAGGTTCACCACGGCATGCCATATGTTCCGAGGTATGTTCAGTATGTCCCCCTTTTCCACTACGATCTCCGAGAGATTACCGTCTCTCTTCATTCGCGATATCCGATCCTCGTCTTCAGGGTCGAATACCGTATAGAAATCTCCGAAGGGCGTTCCCAGGGGCGTGATGTCACCCTCTCCTTTCGGGTGCACGAATAACACCTTCTTCCTACCTTCCAAAACGCACAGGAAGTTCGTGGCGTCTGTGTCGTAGTGAAAGGTCGTGGTCGATCCTTTTGGCCCCATCCAAAAAGAATATGTTAGGAATAGATACCATGGGATTTGCCCCTTGAACTCTTCCTCAACCGCTCTATCGAGTCCCACGTCTTGGAGGAATTTGTAGTAGTCCTCGCTTCTGAAATAATATTTTTTTTTGTGCGGATGTTTCCCCCGAATGTACTCGTCGATGTACTCGCCTAACTGCATCCTCAGTAAGCGCGATTCACTAACCGTGCATTCCTTATTTTCGGAGTTCAAAACATAAATTAATTCATTGCCGTAATTCTTTCGGAAGAAATCGATAGTCCAATCTTCGAACCGCCCTAGCTTGTTTTTGACTACGAACGGGATCCTTGTGTCTGGTCCTAGTTGCTCCTTCTCGACTATCTCTCCAAAACCTATCTTTTGATAATACCTCTTGTATCGGAAGTAGAGGTATGATCCGCACGTCAACATAATTATTGCTAGGATCGCCTGGCGCATACAAATTCATGCCGATATCTTTTTTGGTCTCACAGCGAATTTCTCGATATCCTCTATCGATAGCTTGCACTCTGGTCCGATGGACTCGAGCACTTTCTCTATCTCTGATGCTGTTGGGTCGCCCATGAGCATCTGGCACAATGTGTGGAACTGTTCGGTCCGTTGCCCGTCGCTTTCCCATCCAGGATATGCCTCATCCCATAGCTTGCCGAGAGACTTGCTAATATTGAAATTCGCTGCCGTGACTGCATCAGCCGCTCCTACCTCACCAGATCTCCACCCCTCGACGGCATCTTTAACGTGCCAACTACGCCTGGCCGCGTCGACGCAGTGAATGGGCCGATCCTCGACAGCCAGAGGTCGTAAGTTGTCTATCAGTATATTCGATACGCCTTCTCTCGCAATTGGTTTTCCATTCTTTAACAAGTCGGCTACTGTCAGGCTGAGCTGCTGCGCGAACCCTTGGATGGACATGGCATCAGCACACTTCTCATTGAGGTACAAATTCACGCTAACCTCTTGGTTATTGATGTAGTTGTTTGAGCCAGTGCAGATTACCGCGTTCTTCCCTCCGACTGATTCGGTCATCGCGGGCATTACCGCCTTCAGGATGTCTATGACATCGTCTTTGCTCAGCCCCGCGGGCGCGGAGGGTCCCACACTCTGTTGCGTTGCGTTGCACGTTTTCTTATGACGATAATACCCCTGGTTGTACTTGTATTCCTTACCACAGGCACATACCCATCTAGGGCCGTCCCTTTTTGGCCCTAAATGTCCACCATTGTCCACCATTTGGTTCATTTTGTGTTTCTTGGTCTCGATGTGGCGTTTCCATTTCCCAAGATGCGACGTTGCATAGTCACAATGAATGCATGTATATTTTTGGTCCTTTTTTGTCCCTAAATGTCCATCATTTTCCACCATATTATGGTGGATAGAAAAGGACCAAAAGCTTTAAACTAATTTCCCATGTAGGCCTACGCGCGGCTTTGTTTGCGGAACCCTTCCCCCTAGAAAGATGTAGATCCGCGGAAAACGCGGCCTACTTTTCCAACTCCTATTTCAGAAATTTGGGGATGGTTTGTCGGTTTGACCCATGAAATTTTCGACTCTTGGAAAACTGGCCGCGAAAGCCGCGCTTACCATATATCCACCTACAATCGCCCTACATGGCTTGCGCCCCGAAGAAAGCCGCGCACTACACATGTGTAGTGCTTGGATACAAACCGCTTAACACGGTCGAAGCCCAGGTTCAGAATCTCCGTTTCTCTCCTTTGTGTCTTCTATGGGGGATTGGGTTTTCTACATCATCAAGAATGGTTATGCCACTTACGCGGGGGTGTCGCCCGATCCAGTTCGACGTCTCCGCCAGCACAACGGCGAGCTTAAGGGTGGCGCTAAGTACACGACTGGACGGGGACCTGGCTGGAAGCATGTGTGTCTCGTCAAAGGTTTCCAGGATAAGATACAAGCTCTCCAGTTCGAGTGGGCTGTAAAGCACGTGCTTCCGAGAAACGCCGGCGGCATCGATAATCGTCTACAGAAACTCAATACTGTTCTCTGTAGACAGCAATGGACGTCCAAGTCACCTCTAGCGAACACGGTCCCTTTGAGGCTCGAGTGGTGCAGTGGGGAGCATATCATTGTTATGGACCTCCCTAGCTATGTCTCCTGCTCATGAGTAACCCCAGCAACTGCACTTCTCTGTACGGAGAGGCGCTTCTCCACATCCCGGACACAGCCTGGCTCGAGGAAGGGGCACCACCTCGACCGCGTCTCTGGGGTACAGAGCCTGCGCGAGTATCAGCGCTCTTCGGTAGTTCGAGACGAACACTTGCGTGCGGACGGATTCATTGACTTTCAGCGCGAATCCCTCCATCTTATCATTACAACGTCGTGTGGCTTATATCCTTTCGGGATTATCTCAGTTAACTATAGATGAAGTGTGGGATTTCATGTGCAGTCGCCGTGGTGCTCATCGTCGCGAATGTCTATCTCACACTCACCGCGGATCACTCGAAGGACAAGGTTAACTTCTATCGCACGCTCGGCCCCGAGCTGCAGGCCCGCTACGAAGCCATAATTCAAGAGCGGAAGCTCATCTACATGAAGGGGTCCGGGCTGGGGCTGGTTCTGTCCGCCGTCGCTATTTCTGCGTGCGGAGCGCGTAAGCCCGTACAGATGGGCTGTCTGGCCGGGGCGATAACGCTGGCCACAACCTATCTCTTCTACATCATTCATCCGAAAACGGACTATATGGTCCTCCACCTTGATAAGGCCGAGCAACGGGCCGCTTGGCTGGACATATATCGGAGCATGCAACTCAAGTACCATATCGGCCTTATCCTCGGAATAGGGGCGGCCATGGCCTTGGGGTATTCAGTTTGTTGCTAGTCCGGTGACAAGCCGAAGAGTCTGAGCGCTGTAAGAGTATTCATTGTCATACCACATCACTAGCTTGATTTCGTTCGGGGCGGTCTGAATGGAGGCAGCTCTGTCAATGATACACGGGGCTGTCCTCCCGCAGAAATCGCTGCTTACTAGTTCGGCTTCCTCGACCTCGAACACTTCTCCATAGAGCCTGTGCTCTCTGGCCTTGTGGATGACATCCTTGATGCAAACAGGACCGTCACACCTTATGTTCACCTCTAACATAGAAACGTTAGAGGTGGGTACACGTACAGACGACCCGGAAATCTTGCCGAGCAAGCTAGGGAGCAACCGCGTAATTGACTCTGAAGCGCCCGTTCTTGACGGAATGATGTTATTGATCACGGACCTTTGATTCCGTTGTACGCTGGCTCGGTCGAGAACCGACTGGGACTGGGTGGCGGCGTGCACAGTTAGAAAGTTGACGTGCGCAATTGTCCAGGCCTCGGAAACCAAATGGAGTAGAGGCGCCAGGGAGTTCGTCGTACACGAAGCTCCGGAGATAACGCGTTCACCACTCCAAGCCGCCTCGTTCACCCCGTAGCAGAATGTGGGGATCGCATCGCCGGCAGGGGCGCTTATAACCACCAGATCTACATCGTGTAGAGGGGCGTTGTTTTTGTTCCCGGTCGCTTCGATTACCACGTCAACTTCGTTTTCTCTCCATGCGAGCCTGGTGGGGTCTCTGTCATTTAGAAGTTCGACTGTATGATAGACGTAGTGGTTCGGATGATGCTTCCCAATCCGTACTCTAGATGCATCTAGAGTTTCGACCACTATATTGTTGCGGCCATGGACGGAATCGCTATTCAGGTAGTTTTGGAGGTCTGTGGGAGAGAGGTTGCAATTAATCGCTCTGATGTCCAGTTCCCGGTGGTGGGTGGCGGGGCTTTCCAAGGCCAGAGTGAGTATGGCCTTACCTATGCGACCAAGTCCGTTAATTCCGACTCTGGTCATTGCAGAGTTCCACGTTGACTTTCTAAGTAAGTGTGGATTAATGTCGAATTCGCATGAAGTTCCGATCTGGATTCGGTGGGCTCAGAATAGAGAGAAAACATTTTTAGTGTTAAGTTAGTTTTTGAACAGCCCCGAAGGGGCATGCGGCGAAGCCGCTGTTCAAAAACTGCGCAGGATATCGCCTACCAAGGATGGAACGTCGGTGCCATAGTCCTAACATTCCTCGTATAAAGCCGGCTCGCATAACACTGTATGTTCGGGAGAGCGTGCTCGATTCCTTCTAGTTCCGCGGTGTCGAATGCTCGGAGGAGCATGCTCACAACACCTCTCTATCCGGTATCGTTTAAACATATGTCTCGCTATGATCATAGGATGGCTGAACAAGTTGTAGAGGTATTTCTGCCGGATGACCCGAGGATCGAGGACTTCCATAGCCTATCGGGTGAGGACAAGCTCAAGGTGGTGCGGCTAGGTCTTGCTTTTCTCTCCGAAGGCACAAAGCATCTCCAGAAATGGAATAGCGGCGAATGGGAGGCTACTATCAAGGCTATAGAAGAGCGCAACCATGCGGAGAAAGAAAGGTTGATGGAGCAGATCCGTGCTAGTGAGACCCAGTTCACTGATTACGTCCACGCATCTAAGATACGCCAGGATGCTCTCGCGGTGGAGATCGGCGATAGCGAGAGAAGACGCTGTCGTGCCGAGGTCGAGCAGCTGAGGAGCCAAAACGAATCGTTAGCGGGACAGCTTGAGAGGCAACAGGCCCATATGCATAAAGTGTCCGCCGACCATGAGGAACGAAAGGAGAAGAAGTTGAATGAAATGCGGGACTTCTACGAAACGAAGATGCAAAGTCTCGACGACAAGGTCGAAGAGATGCGAAAAGAGAAAGATGCCGTGATAGAGAGATTCAGCCAGTATACTCACAATTCCTCGGTGCGCGGACGCGACGGAGAGGAGTGGGTGTATGGCCGTCTCAACATGACGTTTCCGAAAGCGGACGTCGAGGACACGCACACTCAGCCTGGTCGCGGAGACTTCATCGTGAGGGAGGAAGGAATGACGATGATGGTGGAGGCCAAGAATTACAGCAGAAATGTGCAGAAAGCGGAGATTGACAAGTTCTACCGCGACATAGACAGTCCGGCCAACAGTGACATCCAGTGCGCGGCCTTCGTCAGCCTGAAAACGGGAATCGCGGGCAAGGCGGATTTCGAACTGGAGGTGCGTAACGGGATCCCGGTTTTGTTCATCCACACATTGGAAGATAATTTCATGAACCTGCTTCTCGCCTGGAAGTTCTTCAAGCTTATGGTATCGCAGGGGGACATGGACCTTAGTGACAAGGAGGTCTGCGACGGGTTCCGCAACACGGCAAAGGCCCTGAAACGCAACTTTGCGAAGATGAGGAAGAACGCGGACAAGTATCATACGGACACATTAGCCGCCATCGCGGAACAAGAGACTGAGGTCATTAACCTGTATGGCCTCACGAAGCTGAAGTTTTAGTCTAAGTCTATTATATACATGCCTCGCACACGAAAGCAACGGGCTCGCCCCAAACAAACCAAGAAACGCGTGAAAAAGCCGGCAGCAGACGGCGGTATCCAGCGCATCAAGCCTGAACTGTTCAAGAAACTAAACGATCTCTCGCCTTTCGAACTCAAGAACAGATTGATAAAGCTAGCCGAGGGAAAGAAACCATCCCAAATGCTGAATGCCGGCCGCGGTAACCCGAACTTCTTCAACTCATTTGCTCGGAAGGTCTTCGCGAGCCTGCAGAACACGTGTGTCGATGCGTCGACGCGTTTCGAGAAGGATCTGGTTCTGTATCCTAATGTCAACGACCATGATTACGAAAAGGTGTTTAACAGTGCTATTAGGAGCTGGCCGCGTGACCAGCGTGACTTTTTCCGCAACTACATGCAATTTCTGAAGAATGCCGCTCGCAGCACTAAGCAGTCGCCGAACGCGATCCTCCATGATCTCCTTCTCTCGACCCTGGGGACTTTCTACCCTTCCCCACCTCAGATACAACCTCATCTCAACCTGGTGGCGCGGGATTTCATGTACGATCTTGTCCTCAACCGCGATGCAGCAGCGGGGGCGGACATGGCAGGTATGAAGATGAAGCGCGACGACTTCGAGTATTTCGCTACGGAGGGAGCCGCCGCTGGTATTCTGTACGTGTTTAACAGTCTTAAGGCGAACCGGCTTCTGAAGACAGGTGACCACATCGCCCTCATCACCCCCATATTCAGTCCCTACCTGGAGATGCCAGTCCTGAAGGACCCCGATGGATACGGTCTCAAGATCGTTGAGTTGAAGGCAGATCCCGACAGAGACTACGCACTTCCCGACAGCGAGATAGCCAAACTCAAGAACAAGCGCATAAAGGCGCTTTTCATGGTTAACCCGCACAATCCGGGGGCGTATTCTCTCTCGAAAGCCAACATCATGGCCATCGGCGACATAGTGAATACGGAGAGACAGGACCTCATTGTCCTGTCAGACAATGTCTACGCCCCCTTCGCGCCCAAGTACTACTCATTCATGATGTCATGTCCTCGGAACACCATAGAGGTGTATTCTCTGAGTAAATACTTCGGGACGACGGGGTGGAGACTTGGAATCTGTATGGTCGCTAAGGAGAACCGAATCACGAAGATGATCCAGAATCTTCCAGCCAAGGACCAGAAGGCCCTCGCACTCCGCTACGACACAGTCTCGATCAACCCTAAGAAGCTCTCGTTCATGGAGAGACTGGTTGACGACAGTCGGCAGGTCGCCATGGGACATGTCGCGGGCCTATCTACGCCGCAGCAGGCTCTGATTGGACTCTTCTTCTACTACCAACTCTCGGACCGCACTCATCAGTATCAGGACGAGATACGTAACGAGCTGAAGCGCAGGATTACGACTATGTATACCGAGCTCAAAACAGACCCAGACATAACACCAGAGGCCACCAATTATTACTCCATGCTCAACATCCCGCAGATTGCGGAGAATCTATATGGCAAGGAGGCACGGGAGCACATCGTCTCTAACTATGAATATCTCGAGTTCCTCTTCCACCTTGCTCGGGTTTATCATGTAGTGCTTCTGCCCGGTTCTGGCTTTGGATCTTCGGCGTGGTACATACGAGTCAGTCTAGCGAACCTCACAAACGAAGACTACCGGACGATTGGCATCGCTCTCCGCAATTGCATTGCGGATTTTGCCGGGAAGCACAAATAAATATCGTCGGGGAGTATATAGATGATTGACTATCTAAGTTCGTTCTTTTACAGTGGGTCCTTAGTGGCCGGATCCAAGTATGTCTCTCGATGGTTCGACGCCGCATTCGCACCTATTGTTGGAGGCCTGCCAATCGGGATCATTGGCTCGTTTTTCCTGGACACAGAGCAAGCTAAACGCCGGTACTACGCGGGCTTCCTGTACAGTAGTATGATCCTAGCCGTTTGCGTGTTTGTGATGTACATGATCTCTCTACTCTTCCCTGGGATCTCGATGGACACAATCAGTGTGATCGGCCTTGCTTTCTGGGGTGTCATCAGCTGGCTGACAATATTCTTCATGGTCGTTCGTAAGTCTTGAGCTCATTAAAAGTGTATTTTAATGAGTTTAGTATTGATACAGTTCCTCCACGCAGAGCGTGAATGACCAGTCTGTGCTATTGAGATCCACGACATTGCCCCTATCGTCGATTAGTTTGACCCGCATCCTCTCTATGTCTACCGGACCAAAGTAGCTTCTCTCGTTCGCGAGGAGATCGGTACCTGTTGCAATGAAAGGAGTTGTCGGGGGATACACGATGTCCTTGACTGGAAGCGGTGGGCCTCCGGTAGGTTCATAGGTGATCCTAGCCGTCCTCTGTATACCGCTCAGAGGGATCACGGCCAGGACATTATCGGCAGAGACAGGAGGGACCCGGAAGTCCGGTGTGTTTCGATTCGCCATGATCTCATTGGCGGTGTAGATCTGGGCCTGGGTCAGACGTCTCGGGTAGGTCTTCACGACCCGACCGGCCCGTGCCGGACCAGTCATTCCTGGGGGAGGGGTGACGCTTGCGCATGAAATGTCTCCGGTATACGGGTCTACGAGACCCGGTTCTACATAGGTTGGAACCGAGAGTTTCGTGGGGCGATCGGTCATGGAAACTACGCCCTTGTTAAGCCTATTCTGGTTGTAGTCATCTACCACTAGGAAAAAGGACTTCGGTCCGTAGGTGTCGACAGGAGCGCAGGGAGTGAAATTGACAGCAGACATCGCGGGCCAAACGTTGTTGGGGGTCAATGTAACCGTGAAATCTCCGCCCGGCGGATTTGCATAGGTCGCCGTGCCATTATAGCTAACGTCAGTTTGCAAATCCCTTAGACCCAACGACCATCCTAGATTCTGGTTTCTGAACATCGACTTGCATGCTGTCTGGGAGCAGTGTGACAGGTCGGTTGTCTGTGGTAGCCCAGTAGGACTGTAGAAGGTAAAGACAACCGGGGAACCGCTGGTGATCATGATAGTGATCTTGTTCGTTTTCGGTTCGAACGTAAACGCGGCGCCCAATGCACCGGGCGTCGCGGCTGTGAGCGCTGCTGCGAGCTCGTGGCCACTGTAGTTACCGGCAGAGATATCTATACAATGGGTTTCCACAGGTTGACCAACCCCGCTCGAGAAGGCGACGGTGGCGGTGGTATTCCCTAAATGGGGAGAGAAGGTGTACCAAGTGTTCGGTAGGTGTACGGAGTGTAGATGCATCTGCAGTACGTTGGTCAGAGGTTCGGAAAGATCGAGTGTGAAATCGGTATTGAGTTCAGAGCATAGGGTCAGGTTCTGTTTCTGCGAACTGTCGATGAAGACCATGCGCTGAGTTACATTGCGCTGGTTCGGGTTGATAGTCCCTTGCATGACGGGGACGTTGTAAGTCTGGTTGACTCCCAGTCTCTCTCGGTTCATCTGGAAGTGGGAGTTAGGGAAGAACTGCACCTTCTGATGTCGTGACGTAGCTTTCTCCGCTTGGGTTTGGTCCCCCTGAGCCGGATACTCATTGTTCCACCAGTTACCCATCATGGTCTCCTGATCGTTCTGTTCGTTGTACTCCTTCTCTAAACCATCGTCGTCTCGAAGGGCAGATAGCAACTCCGCTTTCGCCTGCTCGAAGAACCGGGCTTCATCCATCTGGCCCTGGGCTCGCATCCGAGCTATGACGCTATTCGCGGCGTCAGTTACCTGGGAAGCCGTGGGATCAGGCGGAAGATTTAGAGCGTCCAGTAGATCGTCGAGAGAAAAGTCTTGTATATTCCACTTGCCTTTTGGCGGACTGCCAGGTTCTTCCATGTAGTTATTAGCTATTCTATTCTCTAAATGTTGGCCGTGCTAGTGCTCTTTTCATGGTTCTCTTTTGGTGGTGCCTTTTCTTGAGTAAGTATCCGAGTACTCCAGAAAATTGATTTAGAGTGCGAGAACTACCAATCTCCAAGAAAGTCACACTATGGCCGAATCCTGTCCAATCTGTTGCGAAACCTTCAACCGCTCCGACAAAGCTCCTGTTTGCTGCGAGCAGGGGGACTGCGACTGGACCGCTTGCAAAGCGTGCACCCGTCAATACCTCCTCGGAACCACTCAAGATCCACACTGCATGAACTGCCGTAAGACCTGGAGCCAGGAGTTCTTGGTCACCAACCTGAATCACTCCTGGATGTCCAAGGACTACCGTGAGCATCGCAAGCAGCTTCTGCTCGATCGCGAGATGAGCAAGGTTCCCGAGGCGATGGAAGCTGCCCAGCGTGTGCGCCGTTGCCGCGATGAGGAGCGGGCCATCGCAGAGCTCCGCGACCAGATTCTTGCCCTCGAACAGCAAAAGCGTGCCCTGCAGGAACAGCAAGAGGTCCACTACCGTCGGTGTCGGCGCATCAAGCAGGGGAAGGACGGAGCGGATCCCGAGCGCCGCAAGTTCATCATGGCCTGTCCCAATCCCGACTGTCGCGGGTATCTCAGCACGGCATACAAGTGCGAGATCTGCAAGCTCCATACCTGCAAGGACTGTCTCGAGATCATCGGCTACAACAAGGATGAACCGCACCAATGCAACCCTGACTCGGTGGCCAGCGCGGCCATGATCCGGAAGGACACGCATCCCTGCCCGACCTGCGGGGAGCGGATCTACAAGATCAGCGGCTGCGACCAGATGTGGTGCCCCCACTGCAGCACCGCCTTCTCTTGGAAGACGGGTCAGATCGATACGGGTCATGTCCACAACCCGCACTTCTACCAAGCCCAGCGGGCCCGGAACAACGGCGAGGCGCCGCGGAACCCCGGCGACGTCCTGTGTGGTGGCCTGGTGCACTACGGCACCTTTCGCCGCCTCATTCTCAGCCGCATCGAAGATCCCCAGCTGCGCTCGGTTCTCAGCGACCTGCACCAAGCTGTTGCTCATCTGACTCACGCGATGCTCGAGGAGGCGCGGCGGAAGGTGCGCGAGCTCGCTGGCACAGAACCCCTCCGCGTTCAGTATATCCTGGGTGAGCTCAGCAAGGACGAGCTGGCCAAGGTCGTCGGCCGAAACGATCGGCTGCGCACGAAATGGACTGAGTTCCTCCATCTCTACGAGCTCCTCAGTGTTGTCGGCATCGAGACGTTTCAGAACGTCTCCGCCTGTGCGCAGATCAACGGCCACTTCACGGAGGCAGGCCTCACCGCGATCCAGGAGCAGATTCGCCAATACCATGCGGTCCGGACCATGTGCAACGAACAGTTCCAGCGTCTGAGCGTTGCCTACAGTATGAGCGTTCCACAATGGGACGAGTCGTGGACTCTTCGCAAGCAGAAATTTACGGCCAAAGCCCTTCGCGAAGCCGCCGCTCCGGTCGAGGCCACCCCAGAAACCAATATCGTCGTGAAGCGTGCGCGCAAGTCACGGCGCAGCGGCGAAACGCCTCGCAAAGAGGCCGCGCAACCAACCCACTAGATCCTGCCCCCTGTTCCTCTCAATCCATTCCTTCTCGACCTTTCCTTCCTTCAGCCGTGCCTTCGTTGCGGTCATGTTTCCTCTCCGTCCCAAGTTTTCTCCCAATGCCTGCATCAGGCACGCGCACTCAGTGATCGCCGCCGGAAGCTTCTGGATCCCTCTCCCACGCTGAAGATGCCCGCTTCCATAGAACACGAGCTCTTCCAAGATAACAAGCAACTTTCTCTCGTCTTCCGTGAACGCCTCTTGGGCTACTCTCTGCCTGCTATAGTACGTGTGTCGGTTATAGAAGTCATCGCCGTGGACCTTGATGCGGCGCGGGTGCAAGGTGTTGCGAATGAGCCCGATTCCGAGAATCTTGCGCTGGGTGTTGTTCATCTCGATCACGAAGACATTACTATCGGATGGCACGGTTGTTGCGATCAGCGTAGGAGAATTATAGAGACATCCCGCGAAGTTCTGCGCACTTCGGAACTCCTCATTCTCTTTCCAGGTGTGGTCGCTGAAACGCGTCACAGCAACGGTGTACATCGATGCAAAGGCCTTACTTCTCTCTTGTCTTTCAATTTTGTGCGATACTGAGAGTGGGAGAGAAGGTATAAGCTTTCCGATGTAATCTCTGTATATGGGCCTGGTCTTCTTGGTCGAGATCGAAGTACTGCGCGATACTAGCATCATCGATGACCTCGGGAAAGTCGTTCAACTTAGTTATGTCCGGGATGAAGTCGAACGCGTACTTCTCTAGGTACTTCATGCGGTACCGGGTGGCCTCGAAGAGGTAAAGTGCGGTTCGAGTTCCGAGAAACGCTTTCAACCGGCGCAGGTCTGCTAGGTCGCGGCCAGCAATCACGTAATTATCGCGGTTGGAAATACCAAACTCTCCGATTTCATCCAGATACGGAAACCCGTACATCTTGTGAGCCATGACTAGCTTGGGAATGCCAGCGAACGCTAATTCGCTATCGCTGTAGTTAACTATCACGGTCGGGTCGACATCGCGTAGCAGACACGTCTTTATGTTGCGATATGTGTGCTCCGGAGTTGGGTCTGGAGATATGCTCACACCAGACGGGGGCATATTGGTTTTCTTGATCGTGATTGGCCCGCACTTCCGAGCCACGGCCATGAACTTGCGCACGATGGTTATTCCAAACAGTGGAATCGGAAGGTTGTCGCGCAGCCGATGCCCAACGTAGACCTCGCGGTCCGTATCGTAGAGCTCTACGTTCCCATCGGTTCCGCAGCGGCGCAAGACGACGCAACATGTAGGAGTTTGCGCCTCACCACTAAACACCTGGTTAGTCTGTGTGTTCGTTAGGCACCTAATCTTATCAAGTTTGTGCCGAGTCATGAAGCCATACATACCAGCCTTGTCGGGTTTCATCCAAATGCTTGGAATTATGAAAAGAAGGCAACCATCAGGGTTCAAGAGAGATACGCTTCGCTTAACGAAGGGCACCCACATGGTTCGCCCGTCGTTCTTTTTCTCACGCACCGAGTTAGTAGGGACTTTCTTGAGCCCATCAGCATTGTAGGGCGGGTTCCCAACAACGAAGTCGAACCCACCATCTATTTCTGCAGCCGTAAAATCGGCGTGGGTAACGTTCGCCCTCTCACCGAAAAGAGCCCGGAGCCGCTCCACACTAGACCCTTTGATTTCCACCATATGCAACATGTTCTCTACAATATGACGTTGTCGGACAGCATGGTCAGGTATGCTCACGGACAAGCCTTTCATTAGGCGATGGTAGAGTACCAGAGAGAAATGTCCCGTTCCGGCCCCCGGATCTAACCAGCGCGCATCCGGGTTCTCAAAGACCTGATCGGGGAGCATAGCAAACATGCTCTCAACAAGGCGCAAGGGTGTGTATATCTCTCCATACCGATACTTGTCATCCAGGGTGGCCCGAAGGTCGAACTTATAGTCCTGCAATGGGGTCTGTAGGTTCATTAGCATGCAAAGAGTGTGGATTATAAAATTTCTTCATGAACCAGACGGACGCATGTTCCCCTGAATCTCGTCCGAGCTCGCAATGAGCTGATCAACTGTCCTCCGATAGAAATGGCGGAAGAACTGCCGGGATCGGCGCATCTCAGACAGAGAGAACCAGGCCACTGCAGACTTCTCAAAGAGCCCGTTGTTCTTGGTGACTTCTCTGGGTAGGTGCTTCTTAATGAAGCGATGGTTTTTCACAAAATAATGGGGAAGATTGTCATCATAGTCTATCTCAAAGACAAACGTCGTGTACCCCTCGCTGTGGAGCTCGATAACGCCATGGTTCTTCACCAACTCTGCCACCTCACTTGCACTCCCGAAGAACCCGTTCAACTCCTCAGACCCCTCGCGCATTGCGGTCTGCCAGTGGGTTTCTTTTCCTTCCTTCCCTCCTCCGAAGTCACTCCACTTCCCGTCGTGCGCTTCGCGTCCGAATAGGAAGTATATCCGCCCACGATGGCGTGCCACGGGCAAGACCCCTCCAGCCATTACAGGAGGAGGAGAGAAAAATTCCTTCGAGAGACGGCAGATATAGTAGACAGACTAGGGAGCGGGCGACCTAGGAACAGCAGTCGCATGGGGAGGAGGCCTCGTGCTGCACGTCTCCAGCAGCCATCTGTGCCCGGACAGCCTCGAGGAAGACTGCGCCATCCTGCTCAAGGGTCGCCAGAAGCGACGAGGTCCGGGAGGGCTGGCCCTGTGGAATGGCATGCTCTGTCCCGATCCGCTCGGTGATGGAAGACACCAGCTCGACGGCCCAGCGCGCTCCCTGGTACTCTGCGACTCCAACAACCTCTCGATCGGCGTTCAACAGGATGCTCTTCGCCTCACGCACCCATAGATCGCGGGCGGCTGCGCAAAGGCGGTCCTGGATGCCGCGAAGCTTCTGGCAGTGACGCTTCCTCTGCCCCTTGGACAGTTGGCTGAAGTTGGCAGTGAGCCCGGCCTGCTCGCGGTTCGCGAGATCGATCGTGTCAAACCGCTCCTGAACATCGTCCGGTAGAGCGTCCCAGTTGCCCCGCTTCATCGGGCGAGGACAGAGGGAGTCCCAGCCTTGGGCGACCTCGGTCGGCTGGGCGTCCTCAGCTGCCTCGAGCTGCTCCCGGAGCTCCACGGCCGCGGCGCGCTTGTCCGCCTCTGTGGGCTCCGGGGGCCACTCTCCACACTGGCCTGCGTGGAGACGGATGTCCTGAGCGGAAGGGGATGTTGCGAGGGAGGTCATGGTTCTAACTTATCTCGTGTTGGTGAGCTCCAAGTATTTCAATTTTATGGGAAAAGAGAAACTTAACGGAAAGACGAACTCACCAGGATATCTCCTTCTCTAATAGACCATTGATCTGGGAGAAGGGGCGCGTTGCGGAGAAGGCCGGGAACTCCTTGTAAGGGCGGCTGCAACTGAGCGGCGAGGGGTGCGAGCTGACGAGGAGATGATGACGCTGTGTATCGATGTTCGCGAGACGCTGATGAGCGAAAGCTCCCCACGCCACAAAGACTATGTCCGTGCATTGTTGGTTCAGATACTGTACTACACTGTCCGTGAAGGCAGCCCACCACTTCAAGTGGCTGGATGGGCTTTTGTGACGTACCGTCAGGGCCGTGTTCAGGAGGAGAACGCCTTGCTTCGCCCACGTCTCGAGGGTGTAGTCACTGAGCGGGCGGTCCAAATCCCTCACAAGCGCCTTCTCGATGTTGCGGAGCGATGGAGGAATCCGCGCATCCTGTTCCGTGCCGAAGCACAGTCCGATTGCTTCACCGTCCCCGTGGTAGGGGTCCTGACCAAGAATCACAACCCGCGTATCCTCCGGCTCGAAATAGGTGAAACACCGAAAGATGTTCTCGGGTGCCGGGTGGCAGGGAAGCAGCTCACCCACACTCATGAGTTCATGGTCGTAGTCTGCGTCAGGGGGCGTTGCCTCTAGAAGTACCTTCTTCCAACCGGTAGTCACGGAATTGGCGAGAGTCGTTAGGGTGCCCATGTCGGTACGGGCAGTCCAGGGCCATCATGAGGGATCAATTTTGTAAGATAGTGTCGCAAAATTGATACTGGATTCACTTCGGAGCGGAAGTGCAAGAATGGCTTCGCGCTGGCTTGGGATAGAGGTCTCCATTGCGGATGTGCCAACTCCGCTAGTACGCTACACGACGGACACCTGGCTGGCCTATGGAAGCCGAGCCGTGGGAGCGCCCATGCGGCGGAGCCTGGCGCACGCGCTGAGCAAAGCCGTACCCGGATCTGGTGTGCAGCAGCACGACCTGCGAAGACTTATGGCGGCCGAAGTACTTCGTGCCTGGCATACGCGTGAGTCCCTACAGAGTACGTAGGTGCATTTCAAAAAATTGAAATCCTTTTTCTGATCGTAAGGGTAGACAGTCAAACATGGCACACAACGCAAACGCAAACGCAAACATGACATCAGTCAACTTCAAGCCCAACATGCCGCTCTACATCCCGCGTCTCTTCGCCGAGCACGCCGATGAGAACTACATTGCGGGCACATTCTACCAGCAGGGCCTCGGCCAGGTCGAGCGCGTCGATCTGATCGCCAAGGAGCAGAATGGACAGACCTTCTTCGAGGCGTTCGTTCACTTCGCCCACTGGTTCGACACTCCTTCAGCTCACGCTCTCCAGGCTCAGGTCCTGGATCCGCAGGTCAAGGCCCAGGTCGTGCATTGCCAGCGGGAGGTGCGCCCTGGGGTGTGGAAGCCGGCGTTCTGGATCGTCAACGAGTGTCTCAACCCCGAGACGCCTGAGCAGCGCGAGATCAAGCATCTCGAGCGCCAACTCGCAGACGAGCAGGCACTGGCCGACTTCGAGGAGACTCATCTCCTTCGGACGGTCGAGGACCAGGCCCGGCTGATCCACCAACTGTTCGCACTCGTGGATCACCAGGCTCACGAGCTCACTCGCTATGGCCACCACGACACAGTCGTTGTGCCCGAGACCCCCGAGCACGACTGGATGGATCCCGATGAGCTGCGCGACACACCCGAGGACGAGTCTGAGCTGCCACTCACCGGCCACGAGATCGCCGAGAGCCTTCCCGATGGCCCTCTGAGTGACTTCTACAAGGAGGGCACCGAGGGTCTGAGCGAGGAATGGCTTGCGCTGTCTGACGAGGAGAAGCTCCATCGCCTCGACTCAGAGCTCGAGCGGCTGTCTGCAGAGGTCGCCTCCGCCGTACTCCCACATTCCTCTGCGAGCTGCGGGTCCAGCCAGAGCTCCACCGGAGTTGGGCAGTGGTGCTACGACGGCATGGATTCCGATGGGGAGGAGGATGAGTATGAGGCTCGGGGCGAGTGCCCCGGATGCGAGTCGGGCATCGACAACGATGGCGCGCACTGCCGGCCATCTGACGGGGAGTACTACTCCGGGTGTTACTGCATGGACACCATGAATCCGCACGAGGGCGCCTCGGTGCGGGCTCCCCGCCATCACTGAGCCCTGACGGGGCATCAGTACAGGGTTAGTTAGGTTTAGTTAGTTTAGTAGTTTCTCAAATTAGGTAGTTTTCTAGTGCCCTTTGCGGGTAGATTCAGTTGCGGAATATAATGTGTCTGTTTTCTATATATGTCGAGTGGCATTGCTGCACGTTGTTTTCAAGGCCTTAGCGACACATCTGACCGAACAGCCGGTGACTACCTGAGCCAGAAGAAGCAAAAGGTCCTCTACAAGAGCATGCGGAGTAGCGTCCAGGACGGGAACCCGACACAGCGGAAGAAGAATGGAGTCGCCTATAACGAAACTGTTGGAATCCAGATGTGCGGTCTCAAGAATCCGGGATGGAATCCCTACCCGGGTAGGCCGCCACTACCGTCGGGAAGGCTCGCCACCGCACATAGCTATGAGATGCTAATGGATATGGCCAAGGGGAAACACCTTATAAACCCCGCTTTCGCGGGCGCCGAGTCGCTCAAGTACGGGAGCTGGCTGAGCCAGCTCATCGCCATTAACTACAACGGTCCACAGAACACTGGGGGAGACATTGCTGACTGGCGGATACGGGGCGGTTTCGCCCAAGCGACGCCCGTGCGGGGCTTGTCAGTCGGCGCCAACCCTTCAGGCTATCCGGGCCTGGAGGGCGATCCGTCGATGAATAATATGATTACGTTCCCGCTGCCTCCAGATGACCACTCGGCGAAGACGAATACCGCTGTCTTCGGTGCAGACGCATCGTGGAACCCTTCAGCGGCTCCGGGGTATGAACTGGATCCCAACAATACCATTTTAGCGCCCTGGGTAGACAATGCAGGGTTCCTTTGCGTCCGTCCGGACGGTGCCAAGGCGTTGGGCTATTGGATACGGCTGGCGGTACCGACTCATCAAGACCAACCGGGGTTTTGGAGAGGCGTGAATGCTCAGCCCCTGAACGGCTTCGGGACCGCGGGTGGTTTTGCGCAAGACATAACTTTCTCGGTCGACATGCAGGATGGCAACACCGGACTTAGGAGAGGTTTTATTCAGCAGGCTTTTGGTCCTGCGATGTCGGCCCGAAGCGCCGGCCCGTACAGCTGTCTTCCAACGAATGGAGAGTTGGATCCCCCCTTGGTGCAGGGGTTGCAAGAGCAGGGATGGCATCGAGTAGGAGGGGGAGGAGCATTCAGCAAGCCCCCTCCGCCGTCCGGTAGCGGTCTACCTGCCCAGGCACATCGGCTTCCTGGGTTTATGTCACGGTGCGCGCTCCAGGCTGGTTGCAATGGCTTCGACAAGCTCAACTAGACTAACTGTACAACTTCTCGAACGCAAGTGTGAAGGACCAGTCCATGTTGTTGAGATCGAGGACGCGCCCGTACTCGTCGTACAAAGTTATCTCTAGTCGGTGAATGTCCACCGGACCGAAGTACTCCCGTTGACGATTCAACTGGGTAGTTTGTCCAGGATCATCGGAATACTGGTAGGCGTGCACAGATGCCATGGCAGAAGCCAGGTTTATTCGAGTTATGATGTTATCATCGAGGGTTGAGTCGGCGTAGGCAACCAGCATTGTGGGGCCAGTGCTGACCCGATGGTCGTTAATGGCCAGGAAACAATAGCGTGGACCGGTTATGAGAGTTAATCCTTCGGATGCAGCCGAGCCAATGGTCGCGCGACTGGCACTGAATGATGGGTCGAAGGCCGGCCCTTGTGGATAGAAATGCTTCCACGCCGTGTCCGTAAACGCGAATCCGATCTTATTCTTCCACCATGAGTTGTACGGGACGCCTCCGCACCAGTAGGAGCCTGTCCTAAACCCCAACTGCCACCCGAGCCGCAGTTGCGCGCTGGTTTCTATATCTAGGGAACCCGCGCTGTCGATGATGAATCGCAGTCCATAGCCGTGGTTTTCGAACTTCGAGCCACTCATATCGGTCGGCTTGAAGCCGTCTACTGCTGATGCATCCCATCCGATGAGCCCGTCGGCGTTCTTGAAGTTCCCATTGGAACTGTCGATAAAGGGGGTGGCGAATATCCCCTTTCCACTCGTCCGGTCGACAGTGAAACAGATGTCCCGGTTAGGTCTTAGGCGCGAGCCAACAGTCCGCTCCACAGGGGTGAACCGCGCAAAACCGCTTTCTTGGTCCAAATACCCCGGCTGTGCTAGAGAAATAGCGTTGTTCATCGCTTCCTCAATGAACGTAGTTTCAGCCTGAGCCATCCACCGTTGCTCGTAGTTGCCGTCTGGAATGGTCACTTTCCACGCGGGGATTCTATCTCCGGGTAACCCGACGTTCTGGCCCACCATCGAGAGCAGTTCCGTGGACCCGACCGGCCAGGACCCGTTCTCGTAAATTGAATGACCAGTTTTGTATTTGACTGCAATGTCTATCTGCGACGTAGCGACAGGATAGCAACGGATACATCCACCGGGGCTGGTAGGATCAAGTCCATGGTACGGGTCAGGTACGTTTGAAGTTCCTGGTCCTGGGCTCGCCACAGTATCCGGCTTGGGTATCCAGGGGAAATTGTAGTTGTACTGAGGAATGGTATTCTCGGCCACCGATTGATTCCGCAGGTCTACGAACCCCGACCCATTGCCGACGCGATTCGCGTTTTCAAACCGGGATCCCTCGAGTTGAGCTCCGTGCCAGTTGCAATGTATGAGAAAGTAATTATTTCCTTGGGCCAATGAGAGAGCGTAGTAGGACATCGGCAGCTCGATGGCAGCCACGCGGAGACTTACGACCTTGCGCTGAATAGACGGAAGTTCGACGGAGAAGTTAGAGGACGACGTGTTGAAGTAGTCTTTTCGGAACCGACTATCGATGGTAATACCCTGCATGATGGTTCTGATATTGACGGGATTGAGATATCCCGGAGGAGCGTCGCCCGAAATAGCGGACCGCCCGCCGACGATCTTGGCGTCCCGACCGGCCAGGGTGTTTGGGTTTTCTATCAATATGTTGGACCCATATTCTTGGGTCGGCACAACGGTCTCTCCCCAAGTCCCCGCTTTCTGAGCGGCATCCTTGTGCTTTTCCGTCTTGTCTCCATCATCGAGCAGTTCGAGACTCGTGCTCTGGTTTTTCAACCTAGTGGCCGCGCTGTCCAGAAAGAATACTATTCGACGCTTCTGCTCGGCGGTCATGTCTTGTTTGTTTGTGAGCTGCGTCTCAAGAGTACTCTTAGCGGTGTTGACATCGCCAGTGGTATATCCCCCTGGCAGGTCGAGAAGCTCGCGAAGTTCTTCATTATTGTAATCGTCAATATCGAGGTTAATGGAGGCCATTATATATCACCTGGTATTTTTCTAAAGACTCTGAACCCGGGAGTTAAATATATAATGGTCTTAATAGCTATGGAACCTGCTGCGCTTCGTGTATTTGCCACGAAGCAGACCTACCTAGCGATAGATTCAACCGGATCGAGCTTCGTATTTGCTTCTTTGAGAGACATGGAAAAAGAGCTCGGAATAGACCATTCTACTCTGAGCAAGAAACTCAAGGCGGCTCCGGACGGCGACATACTTACCAGCCGAGCGACGGGCCTCTACTACTTCGTCAAGAAGGTCGGCAACAGTCAAGAAAACTCGAGTTCGAATGCCGTCCGCACGGACCGGTCTCAATAGCGGACACTAGGCGAACACCTCGCTTGACGCCAGCGCTCTCAATATTGCCCACAATATAGTGTTCAGTGATCGCCTGCACCAGAAGCTGCATTCCGTGGTCCACATTATCTGTGTTGGCGGCGCTGGTCTCCACGTAGATGAGCCGGTTCTCGGTCGCGAAAGTTTCGGCTTCCAGGCGCGGAACCCTTCGTCTCGACACAAGATCGCTCTTATTCCCGATGAGTAGGATCGGAGCTCGGACGTTCGTAGAACTGTTGCGTGCGATCTCGTTTAGCCAGTAGGTTACGCTCTGGAATGACCGGTAGTTCGTTATGTCGAATACGATCACGGCCGCGGCTATTCCCCTGTAATACCCTTCGATTATGGACCTGAAGCATTCCTGACCGGCCGTGTCCCACAGATGCAGTTTGATCGTGTGTCCGTCGATTTCCGTCCCTGTCTTCAAACGGAAATCAACGCCTATGGTCGGTTCGTGCGTGCGTTCCGGAGTGCTGTTGTCTAAATACCGGTTCATTATACTTGTCTTTCCGGTTCCACTGTCCCCTAACAGAATTATTTTATACAGGTAATCGTACTCCATTACTGTAGGAGAAGAAAATTATTGTTATTGCAGACTGCGCGTGTGTGAATGCCGCTTATGCATACCCCAGGTCTTCGCTCGTGATTACTCCGACGCCGGCCTCGGCGATCAACACGTTGTCGCCCCCGGAACTACCACTCGCTGGCGTTGGCGTTGGCGCGTCTTCGAGAGGTTCGCGGGCGCGCAAGGCCGCATCTAGGTCTAGGACATCATGGCCTTCATGGGCCAGTCGCAGCGCTACGGCAAGGTAGGCTGAGGCCACATTCCGCTCCACGTAAGTATCGAGAACAGCCGAGACGAGAGTCTTGCATGTTTCGAGATCTAGCCTACCACCACACACAATCCCATGTACGCTTGCGGAGACTTCGTCGAGACGCAGGGTACCAGAACGTAGTTCGAAAGCCTGTCCGTACATCACGTCCTTGAGCATTTCTTCATCCACATGGAGTGGTGGATCGGGTTCCATGATTGCGTTCCCACCTTCATCCAGGAGCATTACAGCCATGGCAGAGTAGTTATGAAGGTCGATCAACGAGTCGCGAAGCTTCTCATCGTCAACGAGCGTAATACCGTTGTTCGTCACAGACTGCAGTCTTGCCAGTTTGTCACCCATCCTTACGAGAACGCCAACGGGTCCATAGTTTGCGAAAGCATCTCCGTAGTCGGCATTCTTTCTCGCGAATAAAGCCCTCGCCTCTCTCTGCACCTTTTCCAACTGTTCTACGCGGGTCGCCATCCGTATGAGTTGATTTAGAAAGAGAGTTCTAAATCAATTTCCTTAGGTTCTACGTCTCCTATAGTTCAGAAGGCCGCGATTGCACGAGCCTCCAACTCCCGCGGCGGGGAGACTCCCGGGCTTGTAATACCAGTTATTACTCTTGATGAAGACCATACCCATGGGGGCTAGAAGGTATGGCGAACTTAGCGGATATCGGGGATCGAGCATCTGCGTATAGTAGTACTTGACATAATTATCTACCTCCGCAGCTTCCGCAGGGCTTTGCACCCCGCAGGTGGCTCATGTTGTGACTAAACATGGGTGTGGCTGCCATGGGTGCTGAAGGAAGTAGTGGCAGGGACGTCTGTTTGGCCACCGTAGGAAACGGTGGAGGCGCTAGATACCTTTCATTAGCGCCGTGATGGAAGTCCGCAGACCTGCGCCTATTATCGACTATGGCCATTCCCATGCATGGTTTTCTCTGACTCCACATTCTATAATAGAAGTAGAATAAAAATATCTGGGTGTCTAGGAAACCGAGAAGCCTACCCGTACATGGACTGGGCCATTGGGTGCAGTAGCGTCCGTATGGTAGCGCAACACATACTGAAGCATGTCCCAATAAGCCCAAGCCTTATTCGGGTGAGGGGTTCCCCCCGGACCGAGTGTGTCAGTGGTGCTGAAACTTTCGGGAATCAAGGACGGAGGGAGGGAGGCTGATGTAGGAGGTGTGACGGAACTCGGCGAGGGCAGATTAAGGTCGTGCGCCAACTGGTTCCATGGGCAAAACTGCGTGTTGCACAAGATGGGCCAGAAGTACAGTTGGCCCCCGCCGGGGTTGGGAGTTGGTTGGGGATCAGAGAGTGCAATCCCCATAATGCTATCAGGAACACCCGTTACTTCTTTCTCGAATAAGGATGAGTAGAGGGGATCTCCTGCTTCGTTCACGAGCGTCAAGGTTATGGTCAGTGGGCACGGCGGCCCTGTGGCATTGACAGACAGTTGCTGTTTCGTCATGCTCACGAAGTCTAATCTGAAGTCATTGCCATTGGAGAGATGGATGGACCCTGCATTGGAATACCCGGTGTGACTGCCGGCGAAGAAGAGCAGGCTTCGCCGGATTCCGATGTCACCTCCATATGCCCAGCCACCGTTGTCCCACGCCTGGTTGTAGTTATAATTCGCATCAGCCACATTCGAAACCGCATAGGCAGTGCGGTTGCCCCATACGGGAGCGCCGCCCGTGGGGAGGCTCGGCTGCGGGGAAGAGGGGAACAAGGAGGTGGTACTCGGCAACGTACGCACGGACTCTTTCACCTGAGTCCAAGTGCTCTGCATATGTATTCCGGACTCGGGTCTGCATACCAGAGGGTTGCAGGGGCACTGATATCCGCCCGCCACGATGCCGAAAGTCCCGATCTTGTATCCCTTGGTAATGCGAGGGTTCGTCGCCACCTGGACGTTCAGATCCGCATCGAAGCCGGGTGTAGGCAGCGCCGGGCGAGTAACCAGGTTCCCTGCTTTCTTCCGCGCCAAGTACCTCGCGTAAGATCCGTGTTTCACGTCCACACCTTTCCCGCCCGGGGTGCTGGCACCAGGGCGATTCCGAGTGAGCGTTGTTTTAGTCGAGTTGCCGTGTGAGGGCACATTAACGATCTGCGTATGGGGTCTCGCTCTATCACTACTCTGATTCCAGTTAAGGTTCGAGACACCTGGACCAGGGACGGGATAGTTGTCGGAACCACCCACTACAGTAAGCGCAGCGAGATCGGACAGGTAGAGGCTCTCTGGCACCCTCACTGTGTGCCAGATGCGTTTCTGAGTAATCGCTCTTAATGCGCCATTCCAGCCATAGCTGGCTCCTTCACCCCCACACCCGAGCCGACATTGCGCTGGTTTAACTCTAATCAGACCATATGAGCAGTCGCAACTTGAAGGATCATACGGCATTGTATATAGTACAGATACATAAAAAATTGAAGTCTACAGAAACGAGACCCTTATTATGCAGGTAATGCCGTGGCAGTGCGAATACTGCCAAGCTTCGTACAAGAGGGAGGCTAACTATTCCCGACACATCTTGACATGCCGCCTCCTTCAAGAGAGTGGCGACGACAAAGACGAACGGCTCCCATCCTACCGAGAACTTTGTACCATGGTCGTCAATCTAACTCGGAAACAGGAGAAGTGCGAAAAGGACATGCGGCAACTCAAGCTCCATGAGCGTCGCATCCGGAAAAAGATCAGCTATCCTGACTGGTTGAACCAAAACCGAAAGCCCTCCCAATCTTTGAAGATCTGGACGAGCGCTGCCACCCTCCAGGCCAGTCACTTCCAGACGGTCGTGTCCGACTCTAACTTCATGCGTGCCGTGACTAGCGTGATCCGGGACTTGGTACCTTCAGAGTTCGTACCTCCATACGCGGGGTTTGAGGACAAACCTGGTTTGCTGTACATATATGAGGGTGAGGAATGGACGCCGTGCACGGATGACCATGTCGGTCAAGTTGTGAACTGGATGTTTCGATCTCTCCGAGAGCAGCTCAATGATTGGGAAGAGCGCTCGAAAGTGCGGCTCAAGCGGGACGATTTCGAGGACCAGTACGCGAACTGTGTCAAACGGATCATGGGACCTTCCGTGGGCTACCCTGAGCTGTGCCGGCAGTTTCGCCGGGCTCTTTATGATGTTGCAAAATTGAAGCTTCGCAATATCATAGAATACGAATTCACTACGTGACACTTTACTTGCGTCTGCGGGACTTGCGTTTTACCGGACGCCGTATGGCACGGGTCTTCCCGCGGCCCCGGCGCTTGCGGCGCCCGCCTCCTGCGAAAAAACCCTCCAGCCATCCTCCGCCTGAGCCGCCCCCTCCGCCGGGCCCCTCACCCTTCTCCTCGTCCGTCTTCTCCTTCTGTCGGTCGGGTTCCTCGTTCGTCTGCAGGTCGGCCGTGACCTCGGGATCCCCAGCACCATCGCCATCGGGCGTTGCTCCCGTGGTACCTTCCGTAGCTGGCTCCTCAGCCTCGTCCCCAGCACCATCGCCATCGGGCGTTGCTTCCGGGACCTTGCCATCTCCTACGGAACCTTCCGCCCCCTCCTCCAGCTCCTTCTTGTCCTCCTTCTTTTCCTTCTTGTCCTGGTCGTCAAGCGAGTCATCATCATCGTCGGGCTTCGCATTCTCCTTGAGGTGCTTGTGCAGTTCCCTGACTTCTGCTGCCAGAGGCTCTAGTTTCTCGACGAGGCTGTCGCAGGTCTCCAAGGCCCGGGTGCAATCGGCGCCTCCCCGGAATCTGTATCGCCGCGTCTGACCTTTCTTTCTGCGACCACGTTTCTTTGTAGAACGCTTTCCCATTATACTATAAGACTAGAAAATCTGATTCCTAACTAACTACTACCTAAACTACTGCCTATAACCCGTACTTCTCCAGGAAATCCGGGATCAACATGATGGGGATCCCCAGCTCGCGGGCCTTCTCGGCCTTCTCAGTGTCTTCATCTGGGTTGGTAACCAGGACGACTAGAGTGTCTTTCTTCACGCTGGAACCCAGAGTTGCTCCGACGGTCTTGAGGACTGCAGAGAGGGACTTCTTCTCCTTAGTCCCGACACCGGTCGGGACGATCACCTTCCCGAAGAGGGGATGGGACGGATCGCCCTGGGGCTCCGCCTTTTTGAACTCCATGCGGTCCTCTAGATTGGCGTCGTACATCCACTCTATAAACCGAGGCATCTCTTCTACGAAGTGCCGGGCGCTCTTCGCCGCCATCCCGTGGACCTTGGCAAGCATAGCTTCTTTCTCTCCCTCGGACTCATCCGAGACGAGGATGTTAGGATGAGCCTCGAGGATCGCATCGAAGCGCTTGGTGCCGAACCCGCGGCCGAAGATCGTCGTTGCATACATAAGCTGAGGGAGCGTGGCCTCCTCGACCTTCTCAGCGATTCCATTGTGGATCTTCTCGGCACTCTTGCGCTTGAAGCCCTCAACATCCATGAAGTCCTCGGTGCTCATACGTAAGATCTCTGGAATCGTGGTGTACCCGGCCGCAATGATTCGCTTGACGTTCCCAGCCCCGAGGCCCTCCACACCGAGCGCCTTGAAGAACGCCGTGATTGTTTTTTCCCGCACACCGGGATCCTCCTCGTGCCCCTTGAGCATCACGTCCACGTGAGTGTCATTCCACACGTACGGAACGCTTGGCATCTGAGGCTGCTCCGCGGGCTCCACAACCGAGAGGATATGCGGGATCACATCGCCAGAGCGAACGATCTGGATGAGTGCTCCCATGCCGATCCGGTTGTCCTCAATGAACTTGGCGTTGAAGCCTGTGGCGAATTCGATCTTAGCTCCCCCGAGAACCACGGGCTCAACTTGCACCCGGGGCTTCAAGAGACCGTGCTTACTGGCCGTCCAAATGACGCTAAGAACCTTGGTCTCGGCGATCTGGTCGGAGATTACCATCTTGAACGCGAAGGCATTTTCGGGGTTCTCTTTCGCGTGGGTCTTGCAGTACCGCCCCTTGCTCAACGCTGCTCCCTTGGTGGGCGTCGCGGCGCAGATTATGCCATCGATCTCGTACTTGTAGTCGGAGCGCCAGGCGAGCAGGATCTCGGAGAGGAGCTCATTGGTGACGGTGGCTTCCTCCAGGAATCGGACGACCTCAACGTCGAGGCCGGTGAGGTACGCCATCTGCTCACCGACGGGGAGTTGGGGCTGGATCACTTCGTAGGCCACGAAGTCGATATCGCGGTACTTGCTGGCGTCAGTGGTCTTCTGATTCACGACACCAGCCACGAAGTTTCTCGGGTTGGAGAACTTTGATGCATACTTGTCTGCGAACCGGTCCTTCGGAATGATGAACTCCCCACGGATAACGATGCCTGGTGTCTTCGGAAGTTGCAAGTAAGGAATCATATGGCTCACATCCTGGCCCACGATCCCATTTCCGCGTGTATACAGCTTGGGCTGCTCGCCCTCCGTGGAGTACAGACCACTGACTCCATCGAGCTTAGCCGAGAGGACGTATGGACCTTTGTACTTCTTCATCCAGTATCCCAACGCTGCCGTGTCGGGCTTAATCTTGTCCATCGACCACATCTGGTAGGGGAGGCTAACCTTCTGCTTGGCGACGACCTCAGCGCCCATATGCCCCTCGTTAGCGGCCGCATTCTCTGGGTAAGCCTCGAGAGTGAATTCGCGAAGGATGTCGTACTCGTTGTCGGTAAGAAGGGAGGTGTCGTGCTCGTAGTACGCGTCGTTGGCGGCACGGATCATTGCGCTCAGCTCGGCTTCTGTGAGCTTCTTGAGCACTGGGACCCCTTCTGCCTTGAAAGCGGTGATGTTCGCTTCAACCGTTGCCGATGGCTTCTCCGGTACGCTCGCCACCTTACTCTTGGGCTTCTTCAAAGTGCGGCGCTTGGCCTTCTTTACCTTCATCACAGGCACCTCCTCGGCCTCCGCTTGCGGCGTGGTCTGTGCGACCGCGGATAGGAGCTTCATTGACCGAGTGTCTTTGCGCTCTACCGGTTCACGGTACTCCATGCCCAGGAACTTGAAGATCGACTGCTCAGTTGGGAAGTCGCCCTCGACCCTCGCTCCCTTCTTTCCCTTCACCATATGGTAAATGCCATGCTCGTTAAGAGTGTAGCCAAGATCGAGCGCGCGCTGGCGCATCACGGTGTTGAAGGTCTTGCTCCCAGTGAAGTACAGGATCGCAAAAGCATACTCTTCGGGAGAGGCGTACAGGAAGTCCACGCGACGCGCGGGTCGGCCCTCCGCGAGGCGGGCGACAGTCAGGCTTTTGGTCTCGCCCCGGGTCAGGACCTCGATCACGACGTCGTCCTTTATGAGAGCGTCGAGAAAGTCGTTGAATGCCGCACGATCATCATCGCGATTCGTAATGATCAAGTCGATGTCTCCCGAGTTGGCTGCGCCACGGCGGTACGAGCCGACAATGTCGAATGAGGAGCCGGGAGGGGTGGAGGCCTTGAAGATCTTCTCCAACCTGGCGTGGTATTCCTCGATCTCAGCACGGGGGATCCGTGACTCGATGTCGTCGAAGTGTTCTAGTCCGATCTTCATGTTCTTTGTCAGAAGCTCGGGATGTTCCCTCAGCTGCTCGAGCGTGGTGATGCCCTGCGCGATCAGCTCCTTCGCTTTCTTTGGGCCTACGCCATACACCTTCGTGAGAAGGTTCAGGGGGTTTTTGCGCTCGCGCTCCAAGATGGGAAGAGTTCCCGTGGCCTGGAAGGTCTTCAGCTTGCTGAGGATCGTAGAGCCAATGGTCTTCATGCCCTTGAGCTGATCGGCGTCAGTAATATTGTCGGGGTAGGTCATGACTGTCTCAGCGGCCTCTCGGTACGACTTGGCGCGCCATTGCTCTCCTTGCCGCTGCATGATGTCCGCGAGTTCCTCAAGAAGATCCACGAACTTCTTGTTGAGACGCCCCTCCATGGGTGTACTTGGTGAGGCTGGCTTTAAGTCGTCGACGATCTTGAGATTGCGCTTCAGAGAACGTGGTGCTCTTTTCATTTTTCGCTTTGTTGTTGGTTTCCCTAGGGGAGAAGAGGAAATGCTTTTCAATTTCTTGGAGTCAGCGGACTTAGACCCTTTCGAAGATCGCTTTCCCTTGCTACTCTTTTGGCTGGAGCCAGGTGTGCGCTGGCTTCTCTTCGTCTGCTCCTGTAGCGCCTCATGGACCTTTGTCCTTGTTGTCTCTAGATCGGGAAGTTCGCCGTCTTCCGCCTGCTCTCCACTCGATGGAGTCCCAAAGAGCTCCTCCATTAACCGGTCTCTCTCAGCCTTCGAGAGTTTCGGCTCCTCGACGACAAGACGTTTCTTCGAGCTCCGGCGTTTCTTCAGAGTTTTCCGTTTCGTTGCACTTTCACCGCGGGGAGAGGGGTCCTTGGCGGGAGTCCCGGGGGGTGAAGCAGTGACTATCCAACCTTTCTGCAAGGCCTCCTTGCATTCCGGTGCGACAACAAGCCGCACCTTTTTGGTCCGCTTCCGGCGAGCTTTCTTGGGAGCCGTGCTTTTCTTGGGGGACGTGCTTTTCTTGGGGGACGTGCTCTTCTTTGGAGACGAGCTCTTTCGCAGAGAGGTGGTTTTCGGGCCAGAGGAACGCCCCTTCTTCACAGTAATTCCTTTCTGTTTGCGTCTCTTCTCCAACCACCGCGACACTCGCTCCTTTCTCTCGGCTTTCGTGTACTTCCGTGGTGCCTTTTTCTCAGTGCTCTTTTTCGAGCTCTTTTTCGGACTGGCCGGGGCCCCCGTCGGGCAGTAGCCGTACTTCGTCATGGTCCCTGTCTTGGGGTTGATCTCAGTGGCGCAGATCTGATCGCCATCGTCCTCGATGCACGCGTCATGAGTCCCCTTCTTGTACTTGAAAGGGAAAATGCACGGCCCGCCCATTACTTTCTTATTTGTTCGAGTTCGTCCTTTTCCATCTTTTACCGTCGCCGTGATGGTCATCTTTATATTACCTCCCGATTTTAAGCTTCTTAAAGTACCGGTCCAGGAAGCTTTCTGCGTAGTAGCGATCCACTGGATGCTTTGTTCCCTCTTTCCGGTTCTCTTCGACTCTCGGAGCTACTCGCTGACCTTGGCGAACACTACGCGTGATCTCATCCATGAATATAAATATAGAATAAATATACATGAGTGTAGCGGTTCAAACACAGGACGTTCTGCTCAATGGCGAACTCGTTAGCCAGGAGGGTGTGGTCACGTTCCGAGGAAGGGACGGCGGAATCGCCGACATTACGGCGTTCGTAGACGGTGACGTGTACTACGCCCGCATAGGCCGGGACGGCATTGCCGATGTGTTCAGTGCTCCAGCCAACGTCCTGTCTTTAGAGGACAGGCTGATGCAGGACTTCGGTGAACGGGCAGGCAGAAGTAGACCGAGCAGCGCAAGAACGCGTCGAAAGGGTCATCGCGGGAGTCGGCGCCGCGGGTCGCTCAAGTAGGAGGAACCGTCTTGCGCATGGCTTCGAAGACCTGCTTCTCGATTGGGGAGCTCGGCGTCCACTGCCTACGCTCTCTCCGGAACGTTCTGGCGATGTTCTTGTCCATCTTTCGGACGTATCTGGGGGATGCATACAGTAGATTACAGGTGGCGTCGTCTTGGTATATACAGTCGATGTAGTTTTTCGGTTCTTTCCTGAGCGTCCGAATGAAACCTAGGAAGTTCTCGAGGTGTTCCTCTGCGAAAGTGACGACTTGTATGCTGTCACTTCTCAAGGTCCGCTTACCTTTTCCCTCGATCTCGTGCGTGAAGTACTGCATTTCACAGCCGTACTCCTCGGCGAGACTTCTACGCGTGTCAAGTTGCGACCACCACGCACCTCCCTTACGGACGTCAAATGATAACTCTACTGCAAACCCCATTTTATACATACCCTAAACATTTTTAATGTTTCCGCAATAATATCTGCCTACATGTCTAGAGGCGAACTTTCTCCCCTACATGGTATTGTTCGTTTACAGGGGCGCCAAACTGAGGTTAATAATTGTGTCCGTCTAGACTATAGTCATGGTGAAGCCTTGGATGCAGCAGAGTCGACGTGCTCAAACGGGCACGGCAGCGCCGATAACAACATCCCACGTTATCGCTTTAGATGACATTGTTTACGGAGGAGGCGGTTCGCATGGTGGAGGGGGGTATTGGGAGTTAGGGCCTGACTGGAGGACGAGAACAAGTCTCATACCTAGTAAAGCAGCGAGCCAGGCGCGCGCCGTCGCTATAAGTAATGGATTAATCGTTGGTTCTGAAGGAACAGGTATCCTCTTTTTGGACACGGATGGAATGGAGTCAACCGCCACCTCTTCCAATATTCCACCTGCAACAAAGAAAGCCGTCGACATACCCTCCGCCCTTCCCGGCCCTGGGTATCAGGCGCGAGTTGATTTCTGGGGCGGGGAGGGGCCGGGTGGGGACTGGGGAGTGGGGATCTGGAAGGCCGAAAGCAGTGGGGAGGGGTGTATCGCGGCAGGTGGAACTGTATCAGCACACTCGGGCTTCTACTGGGGTTCGTCGCGGTCTGAGCCGGGGACGGACGACCCCGATAAGTATCACATTACAAGGGAGAGTGTCGATTTGACCATTGCTCCCCTCACCAATCCGCTGCCGCCAGAGCCACCCATCTCCCCCACGCTCCAACCTCGCGCCGCATTGAAGCTTACCAAACTCCAGCCGGGGCCGCCAGTGCCGCTCCCCGACGCGCAGTTGATGGGTAAGTACGTCGGTATCGGTGATTTTGACCAAGGCGGGAGCAGTTACTCAGAAAATTGCAACAAGTTCACAGTGCATTGCCTGGACGATGATGCCGCACCCGAGATACTTCTTCGCGCTTGGAGCATAGCGGGCTCAGGCTCCACCAGCACGGTTAGACTAGAAGCGGAGGCTGTGGAAGCAGATAAGGCGATTTTTTTCGCGGGTGTTGGACATGCGGCGGGTGACAGTGGGGGACTTTCAACAGAGCTATACGGAATACGCGCGGAGAAGGGCGCGGGGTCAAACACTGGGGGGGTGTACCTTCAGCTTGGTGGCTCATTGGACGCTCCCGAAGTCTTTCAGTTTTTCCAACCCCCACCGGGGGGGACAAAGACCTTTATTATACCACATCCTCTCGACAACCTCCGAAATTCGACAGAGCTCCTCCACTCTTGTGTTGAGGCACCCACCGTTGATAACATTTACCGAGGTTCCTGTCGTCTCATGGATGGGAAAGGCACAGTCAATCTCGACTCGAATGATCGCTACCAGATGACCCAAGGGACCTTCCAGGCACTCAACAAAGACCCGCAGGTTCACGTCACCAACAATGAGACTTTCGATCGGGTGAAAGGAGAGATTGTTGGCAACGAGCTGCATGTTATTTGCGAGAACCCTGATAGCAATGCGAATATCGCCTGGCTAGTCATAGGGACTCGCCAGGACCCCAGCATTAGACAATGCCCTAAGACCGATGACGTTGGTAACTTGATTACGGAGAGACCAAGAAATTGAAAGACTTCCCGCAGAACCTGTTTTAGATAGCTATGTCTACATGTAACAATTGTTCGTTAGATCTCTCCGTCGCACGGATTCGCCAGAACTGGGAGAGGCTAGGCCCTCTGAAACAAATGTCTAGAGTTGTAGGTTTCCCGCAGGAGGTGCTGGAGATCATCGGTTCTTACGTTGCTTGCCCTTTCCACACCGTCATTGGCACCGCAAAGGGGAGAGGATGGGAGGAGGAGGGCTATAGCCGCACAACGCGCACTCTTTGTCGCCATTGTCTCTCTATAGGGATAGCATGTGGACTGGCAGAAGACGAGCGACTACCTTATCTAAGATGTCACATGGGATACTTCCATCCTCCAACCCAACACTCTGCACCGGCACCTTCGTCGGAACAGTTAGAGAAGGTCCTGTTGTGTGAGTTGCCCGAGAACTATTCATGCTCTTACTACCGAACTCAACTGCCGGTAGTTCGCGAAGGGGCGCCCGATCTGATCACTCCTTCGTAAAATTGAAGTAGTTCCGATGTTTCTGCACCTAGAAAGATGACCGACATTACGGTTCTAGCCAGGCGAAACTCGCACGAACGTGACTCACACATCACGTTCCAGGAGGATGGTCACATCTATACCATCGACGGCGAAACCGATTTCATGTCCGTCACTACGTGGAACCATTCACACTTCAAACCTTTCGATGCGGATCGCATCATTGCGAGTATGATGGCCAGAGAATCTTGGCCGAAATCCAAGTACTTCGGTCAGACGCCGGAGCAGATCAAGGCCGGGTGGGATGCGAACCGCGATGCTTCCGCCGCCGCGGGCACGAAGTTGCACTACGACATTGAGTGCTACTACAATGGTTGCCCACAGAAAAACGACTCAATTGAATACCAGTACTTCCTCCGCTTTGCAGAGAAGAACGCCGATCTCGTGCCCTTCCGCTCCGAATGGATGGTCTGGGACCGCGAGCTTCGATTTGCGGGTTCCATCGACATGGTCTTTATCCAACCTGACGGTACCCTCATGATCTACGACTGGAAGCGTTCGAAAGGCATTGAGAAGGGGAACGGTTGGGGCGACTCCGCCACAACCCAGTGTATCTCTCACCTGCCGGACTCTAACTTCTGGCACTACTCACTGCAACTGAACACGTACAAGGCGCTACTGGAGAAGAACTACGGGCATCGTGTATCCGAGATGCGCCTGGTATGCTGCCATCCGACCCACAAGGACTATCAAGTGTTCACGGTGCCGGATCTCTCGGCGGAGGTCGCAGACCTGTTCGAGGTGCGCCGGGATATGCTTGCAGTTCTTGCCTGAGAGGACAGCATATTTCCTTCGCTAGAAACTTAAATAGATAACCTCCACCTATGCAATGGGAGACTACAGTTGGACCGAATCTCTAGGAACTTTACTTTTCGTTTTTGGAGGGGGCGTAACAGTTGGGTGGCTGATTGTATCCCAGTACATGAAAGACGATCTCCATGCCATCGCACAAGACGACCAGGACATTCGAGAGGGTACTGAGGACTACGAGCGGTCCTACTATTCCGAGTTCGAGGCTCTGGAGGAGAAAGACCACGGTGAAGATTTTCTCAAGGGACTGGGAAGCGAGTGGACGATCGAGAACACGCCTTACGGCGAGGTCATCATGTCTTACAAGACCGATCACGAAGCCTTTTGGTACTACGCCGAGCGAAGGAACGTGCCCTACCGAACCTTAGATGCCGTGGCGCGGCGTTTCGCCATCGACAATGACTGCAAATCGGTCTGTGTGAATTACAAGGAAGAGTTCGAGAAGGGCAAGGATGCCGCCGTTGCTGCAAAGGCGGCTGCGAAGGAGGCAGCAGGCAAAGGCACTGCACCCGGAGGAAGCGCGCGTAGGAACGATAAGAAGAAGCCTTTCGCGACTTTCAAGTCGTACAATATGAAGAAAGGGAAGGACCAGGCAAAGAAGTACATTATTACTGAGAATGCGAACCGATTCACGTACAAAGGGATGCCCGTCGAGTGGCAGGATCCCCAGGACCTCCCTTGGCTAGGAGGAGACGCTCCTCGCCTGACCTATGCCGATTTCAAGGAAGGTCGGAGCGCGAAAGTAGAAGAGGCCGAAGCCCCGGAGAGCTCAGGCTCCGAGGATAAGACTTCGTCCGTGGAATACATACCATCGCCTCGGAACGCGTCGGTTCTGGCAGACGCCCTGGCGTTCATCCAGGACACTAAGAGTAAAAACGATTGATTCTTTTTGTATAAGTCGTTGTAATAACCGTAACTAACGACTTATACTGGGACCCCTCTCCTTCTGAGGCGCTTCCGCGCTTCGCTGAGAGACTGACGTCTTGATTGTAACTTCTTCAGTCCCTGTTCGGTAGCGGGTTTGGGAGCGCTGCCGTTCCCACCCTTGCTCTTATGTTTGGATTTGGACCCATGATGCAGCTCGAGTCCCTGCTCCAGGATACTAGTAGTTTTCGCAGCAAGCTTTTCGAACTCCGATTGCCCATCCCCAAGTTCTTTCATTCCGGCCACCTCCTTCAACTGCTCTCCGAACTTTTTCAGTTCGCGCTCGCGGTCCTTGGGGTCGTCTGCTTTTACGCATTTCTCGAGACTGTCCAGGACGCTCTTCCATTTACTCGCGAGCCCGTCGTCTTTCGCCCGCACTACTAGCTTGTTCAGGCGGTTGACGTTATCGTAGACCTTTATGCGCGAATCAGCTGCTAGGGCCCTGAACTCTTGTACTTCCTTCTCGAGGCGCTTCTCCAGCAGAGCTAGTTCACTGTAGTGTTCAGAGAGCTCCACCTCGTGACCATCTATCTCGTTCTGGAGAGCAGCCTTCGCCTCACCCGTCACCGCATCCTGGGGGGTTGCGGCCAGCCCCGCCAACTTCTCCTTCTTGGCTTCTAGGGCCGCGGTCTTCTCTCTAATACCTTCCATTTTCTCATCGAATTCAGCTTTTGCATCAAAAACAGCCTTACCTTGGTTATAGACGCCTTCAATAGCCTCGCCTGCCAAGGGGCCCACTCCGGGCACTTCACTCACGACCTCCGCTGCAGTCGCAGCCGTCATGTTCTCTACAAAGCCGACTTCTTTCTGGGCTATGGCGCCAAGAGCTGCTTGCACTTCCTCCTCTGCCATCTCTTTACCAGCTTCCACTGATTCCGCAGCGGCATCCTTGCCTTGCTCCCTCAATGCCTCCGCTTTTTTGTCCATGGCCCGCCCGACTTCTCGCGCAGGGGCTTCGCTGACGTCTTTATATATTTGCTTGCCTCGCGCCACCCCTTCTTGTATGGCTGTTGCGAGTTCGTCATTCGCTCGATCGAAGTTCTGAGTCGCTTTTGCTGCAGTGTGCTTGGTGCGCGAGCGGATCTGGTGAGCAAGATGATGCGTTCCAATCTGGTGAGCGAGATGATGTGTGTCCGCAAACCCTAACTTGGCTTCCCCTCCTCTCTGTGACAGTCTGCGCGTCTTCTTCCGCCCAGAAGAAATACGTTTTCGTCTTGGCCGGCGCCGCGTCGACATGTATATAGTACGGTCACATAAAGTATGGTCTTTACTCGCCTCGTCCCTTCCTGGTCGCGATCCATTGCTTGAACCCGATACTCTTCACGACACTAAACGACGATTGGAGGTGGTCGAGCGCAATGTCCATGACCTTCCTCTGTTGTTCCGTCATCTGGTCAATGTACTCGGTAACGAGCTGGTCGACCGACTCCTCGCCTTCTGCAGTTCCTTCCGCTGCCGGCATCTCTTCTGTGTAGCTTTGGAACCAACTAGCTAAATCAATTATTTGGAAATCAAACATAGAAGCCGTGGGCCTTCACGAACGGGTGCCGTTTTCATGATTTTAGTGAGAGAAATGTCGACCGTGTAGCCGTTTGAAGCCAAGTAGGTGAAGAGAATGGCTTCATCTCCAGGGTGTAACAATCGATGGTGATTATGCGGATCGAGTAGAGCAAGCACGCATTTCCGGTAGGAGCAGCACGGCCCTGAAGTAGTTTGGAAAGGTGATAGTCGGGGAGGGTTGACTGTGCGTACTAGACTGGATAGAGGAGGGCCTGGACGGCGGTCAATCACGAAGATATGGGTGTAGCACTCACTGATATTGTCATAGAATGGTTGAACTCCGATTGTATACACTTCCGCCATGTCTATTATCTACATAAAATTGAAATGATTATGGCCGTTGAATATAAGTATGAGAATGACTGCAGTCCAAACCTACCGTTATAAGTTCGCCGACACCATTGTTGCGATGCTCACGGCATTCGCCAAGCTGCATGCCCACGATGACCGTCGCACCTACCGCGAGGCTTGGGATGACTGGTGGTGTGCTAACGTTGAGGTTCTCGAGGCCGAGAATCGGCGTCTGTGCAACCTCGGTTACGAGGGGGACGTCCAGGACAAGATGTACAAGGCGGGCCGGTATTACTTCCGAGCCAAGAACCCTACTAAGCCCGATCCCCAGGAGCGCCGGGCCTACATCTCGATGTCCCCTGCGCTCATTGAAGCCATGGATGCCCACATTGACGCTGTGATGGCCGAGGAGACTTTCACTCCTGCCAAGGGCTACGATTGGTTCTGTGCCAGCCATCTCGAGCTCCTTCGTGCCGAGGTTCACCGCCTTCAGGCCTCCAATGTCTTAACGGCCGAGGATCTAGTGTCGAAGGTCAAGAAGACCTATAAGAACCGGTACTTCCTCCGTCGGTGAGCGTAGTAAGTTTCTCCCAGTTTTTCTGTGTCGAGACTATATGAGCAAGCTCCTGAGCCAGGGCGGATTCGGATGTGTCTACTACCCAGGTATTACATGTAGTGGCAAGAAAGATCCGCGTAAGACTATAGTCACGAAGTTGCAGAAGAGTGATTTTAACGCCAGTAATGAGGTCTACATTGGCAAACTGATCAAGAAGATCCCCGATTATGGGCTTTTCTATCTTCCGGTCATCGAGAGTTGCTCCGTAAACATTCGAAACATCGATCGTGAATTGATAACAGAGTGCCAAGTCGTGGCTAAGAGCCATGACGTTCCCTTCGTGCTCATGAGTGTACCGTACGTCAGCAACCGCGGCTTCTTCGACGTAGTGACGGACAAATCACTCGGTCGAAAGCAGATGATATCCACTCTGGCACGTACCTATAGCTATCTTCTGACGGCAATCAAGAATCTGGTAGAAATTGGAGTCGTGCAGTTCGACTTGAAGGGGGACAACATTCTTTACAACCTGGTCACGAAGGACCCCCAGATCATAGATTTCGGAATCTCTCTCCCCATGTCAAAAATCGGTCCCCAGAACTGGAGCAAATACTTCTATGCATACGCACCCGAATACCACGTCTGGCCGTTAGAGGTTCACCTCATTAACTTCTTATTACATGTTTCTAGTCCTCTGAGTGCCGAAGACATCCCGAGCATTGTGAAGCCATACACAGAAGGGAACAAGGCACTATCGCTGTTTAGCAGTGACTTCAAAGAGAGATATGGTAAACTCTGTGAAGTCTGTTTGAGGGAATATGTCGGTAAGGCGAAGGAGAAGGTAATACCAGAGCTAGTCAGCCACTACCCGACCTGGGACAACTACTCTCTTAGCGTGCTGTATCTCAAAGCTCTTTCGCGCATGTTTCCTCAAGGAGTCAAGCGGAACAAGATAATTGTGCGTTTTACACAGCTGTTAGTCTTAAATATCAGTCCTGATACGGCTTCCCGGGTCACTCTCTCCGAGACGAAAAAGCAGTTTGAGGAGGTGTTCTTCGAAGGTGGTGACGTTGAAGACTACGAGGACCTAGTGGACAGCTTCGAGTACGATCCCGAGCTCGCTACCCACGGTATATCCGAAGATATTGCTAAGCCCGTGGCTTAGGGCAGAAGCTTCTAGCGTCTCGTAATTCGCCCCCGTCTGCGTCTCCGCCTCGACCTTCTTCCGCCCGCCGTCTCTACCTTGGCCTCTACCTCATCCTTAGCAGCAGCGGCGTCAGCTTCGGCGCTGTCCGTGGCCCCGGTTATAGCGTCCGTGATTTGGCTGGCGACATTCTTCATAGCATCGGTAGCTTTCTCGATAGCACCTTTGGTTTCGTCGGCATCTGCATCGGCTGCTATCTTGTCGATGGCCGCCGTGGCGTCAAGAGCAGCGGCTTTGTCCTGGGCAACGGTGGGTAGCTTGGGCGGAGCGGCGGGCTCTGCCTCGACATCGATAACTGGTACAGCAGCGGCTTGGGCCTGTAACTCGCTCACCTGTTTCTCCAAGCTTCCCACCTGGTCACGGCAGTTCTGTATCTCTCCCTGCAAGTTCATACTCTGAACACTGGCGGCGGAGAGACGTCGATTTTCGCTCTGAGCTTGCGCGAGCCGAGCGTTAGCGGCACCCAGAGCGGTCATGACTTCTGCTAACCGGGCTGTGCAGGCATCGCTAGCAACACCTCTGCCGAGTCCTCTGCGCATGCCTCGAGTGGCCTTGCGAGACCGCTTTTTACGACCCTTCTTGTGCTTCTTGGTAACCTGGTATGGTCTACCAATAACCCCGTCGATGTTGAAACGCTGCCTGTGGCCATGGCGATTGTAATACTTGTTGCCCTTGTGAGTGACGAAGTCCAAGTGTCCCGGACGAGTAATGGATGGAGCCCCTTTATGACCTTTCTTAACGCGCTTCTTTCTCTTGCCACCTCGAGTCATGCTTCGTTTATGGGTCCGCTTGTTCCCACGTTTGTGGCCGCGCTCCTTGACAGTGCAACTAGCTTTGTTCTTGGATGGGTCCGTTTTACTCTTGTACGTTTTGGCCGCGATCTTCATAACCTCTTGAGGAGGTACCTTGCCTTTGCATTCGGCTCGCGTTTTCTCGAGATGGATCTGCCATGCCGTCTTCATTATACAGTATCGACAGAAAATAATGCCAACGACGAAGGTCGTAAGTCGCCTCGGAATTGAACCTAAAGATACCTCTAGACAAATATCACTGAACATGGGCAAGAATATCCTTGGCGGTGGCAAAAGCCGAAAAGGCGCTCGTAACCGGCAAAATGACGCAGCAACTCAGAAAGCTACTCGGTACTCTAATGAGGAGAGTGAGGTATACGCTTGCGTGACGCGCTTGTTCGGAGGCCCAAATTGCGAGGTTAAATGCGTAGACGGGAAATTGCGTCTCTGTGTAATCAGAAGCAAATTCCGAGGGAGGGGTAAGCGTGATAACACCTTAACGAGTGGTACCTGGGTATTGATCGGCCTGAGAGACTGGGAGTCGCGAACGGATGGGAAACTCCCAAGATGCGACCTACTTGAGGTTTACACTGCATCTGACAAACAGCGTTTGAAGAATACGGTTAAGGATGTCGAATGGGGCAATCTTGCGGGGATTGGCGCGGACCCCGAGGTCGCATCTGACGACGAGGTTGACTTCGTTGATCAAGAAACCGAGCACTATCAAGAGATGGTGCGCGGTGGATCGAGTTGTATTGCCTTCCGGGATCGCGGGAGTAGCGATGAAGAGTTGGACATCGATTCGATCTGATGCTATGGTCGCAAGCTGTTAAAGTCGTCCATGCTCGCCAGTAGAGCAAGTCTCAGGTCCTCTTCCTCCGGGTCAATTTCCAGAAAGCGCGTAGTAACACGAAAGTTCTCTCTTTCATCGGCATCTTCGTCCTCCTCCTCTTCCTCGTCTTTTATCTCTTTAGACGGAAGCTCGTACCGGCAGATCGGGCACTCGGCCTTCTCAGTACTCAGCCAATGCTTGATGGCCTCGGGCTCAAAGCAATGCTTACAAGGGAGTTGGGTCACGAGCTGCGTTCCCTGGAACTGAGTCTGGAATATAGGGCATTCCTTGTTCGGGGCGGTGTCCTCTACCTCCTGGAACTCTATGGTGCGTAGAGCTTCCTCTCCCTGTTCAGACAGGACGTTCTTATAGGGCGTTGCCCCCTCGTTCACGGCGCTAATGAATCTTTCGACTAGTTGCGAGCCAGCCCTTTCGGGTGTTGAATCCAGAAGACTGAGGAGACCTTGAACGGCCAGAGGCATTAGTATCGTCTCTCCACCCTCGGGGAGCGGAAACCCGCGCGGAGGATTAGTGACGATTGGAGGGGGCCTGGCGACGGGCGAGGGGTTGGTCCTACGCATGACGTTCGTTTGGATGAAGTCAATGAGAAGAGCCAGTTCATCCTGGGCGGTGTTTGCACTTGAGTCCATATCCATCTACTGTTATATAGGTGGCGTTTTTATCTGTGTTCTCTAGGGATTATATACTCAGTAAGTATATAATGCCTGCGCGACGAAGCAAGTGTAGGAACCCCAACGTTGGGTTTTGCGTGAACAAGACCATGGGAGGGCCGGGGCTCATGCACAAGAACGTGTCGAAAACATCGCTTTTCCCCACCTCTGGATTCTGGTGGCGTCCGCAGAAGAAGGTCTGTTGCGATCGCGCGCCTGCGTGTACACTACCTGACGCCATCAGCATGGCTTTACAGCAACTACATGCGTATGCCTCTTCGCAGGGGAAGCAATTATGTCTGGCTGGCGTGGGTGAAACAGTAGAAAGTGATTTGATCGACCAGTCTGTGTCTGGTAAGATCACACCGTTCGATGAAAAGTTTCCTGACGATCTACAGGCTGCCCGTGCTATTATCAACGGTTTAGGACTTGAGTATGCGGTTACGGGTCCCGACGATGTTCAGAGACATGTAGCTGCTTTAGTTACAGGACCAGATGCAAAAAATTTGAAGGATGCTGGTTTTGGAATTCCGGTAGCGCCGTTATGTGATAGCGTTCTCGCTTATGGCTTCGACTTCAAGGCTCTGAAAGCAATAGCTACTATTGAGAAAGATCTTAGTCTTACATTGACCTTCACCCTTCCTAAGGCGGCGTACAGCCGAGTGGCAAGCGGCGCCGGCAGCAGCAGCTCACCATTTATTTCATACGTGAACCCATCAGACCCGAGTCACCTGTTCAATTTCGACGAGGGAAGCGACGGGCAAATTATGGTGGAATACTCAATCGACGATCCTTCCTTATATCCGTTCAACACTTTCGGGCCCGCGCCAGTGGTGCAACCCAATAATGATCCTCTTACAGGAAAAGCAAATGAGTTTCAAGTGTGGGCAGAACCAACCACCTCCGGCGACGGTGGGAATACCAGCGGTTTTGGTGCGGGCGTAGAGGTTGAAGTAACTATCCCCATTGCGAAGATGCCTGGTCTTGGAAATAAATGCACAGCGTTATTATCTGAAAAGTACCTTGATCTGAATCTGGGATATGAATGTGCCTACAATACTCTGAAGGATAAGATACAACTTAAACTTCCAAATACATTGGGAAATTATAACATACCTGATCAAGGACCCGATATCACTTGTGCATTTTTAGTAAAGTGCCCCCCGGGAAGCGTCTGCGTATCTGGCCTAAAATAAAAAACGATACGTTCAAATTGAGTTATAATTACATTACGATATCAACGATGTAATTATTTAGTCAGATTTCGGCTTGTTGTCACTCTCCCCGGTTCACCATAGCCCGAACCACCCAGTCGAAGCCTCGGGTGGTGCGCCCTCCGCATCCACCATCTCGGGAGGCTCGTGCACACTCGGTAGCTCCGCCACAGGAGGCAGCTGTCCTGGCTCCAACTGGACGGCGGCCGACACCGCGTCCCCTGCCCAGGCGTACCTCTCTCCGTTCAGCTGCTCGAGGAGCATTCGCCAGGGAGTGAAGCCCTGAAGGGCCTCCATTCCCTTGCTAGTAAAGCTGTTGAGAAGAACTGGGCTGAATCCAGACATCATGCTCACGTTCTCAGTGACAGACAGGGAAGGGAAGCCACCTGTGGAGCGGAGGTTCCAGTATAGGCGATGAGGCGCCTTGTAAGGTACCTTGAACTTGGAGCGCTTTCCGGCGTCATGGAACATCTTGGTGACTTGCTCGTCCATCGTGCGCGCACTGTTGTCCGCGGCATCGATCTCCATGTCCGAGAAAATAGCGAGGACCAAATCCTCCACTTGTGCCGGAGGGACGTTCTTCGCCACACAGGCGTCAGCCACCAGTTGCAGGGCCGCATGGAAGTTCGTGTTCTGCCCCCAGCTGCTATCAGCCTTGAGGAACGCCACCTTGTCCACAAACTCACCCTTGCCCTCCAAGTTCAACCACTTTGGGTGTGCACTGAAGGTCAGAACTCGCTCCCCAAGCACCGACTTCTCGCAAGCTCTGAGCCCGAGCCCAATGGCCGCATGCAGAGGGTTCCCATTGTCACACTCCATGGACCCCGATGTGTCGACCATACAGACGAAGTTCCCCAGGGCATTCACCTGCTTACCCGCGGCCTTCCACTGCTCATTCACGCAGTCGATCTGCGTGGCAACCTGTTGACGCCCCTGCCTGGAAAGCCCAACTGCATCCTTGACCATGTCAACCAATGAAACACGGGCGGCCTTGATCTCCGTCTTCCCGGACTTGCACCGGCCGATGTACCCCTTGTAGTTGTTGCGACACTCGACACGGTCCTCGTCTGTGCCCCGCGACATACCCTTCTTATCGACGAACTCGAATGCACGCTTGGAACGCGACAGCGTGATGCTTGTCACATCCTTGTCGAAGTCAATCTCCTTCCACTCACCTGCACACATCTTGACCTGGGGCGTCTTCGTCGCGGCACTGAGACGTGCGATGAGCTGGCGGTAGTGAATCAAGCACTTCAGAGAAGCACTGCGCCTCTGTGCGGGCGTAGTAGCAGTCTTCATCCAGTCACCGTATAGGAGCTCCGCCAGTGGCCGAGCGATCCATCCAAATGGCTTCGAGGTCTCCCGGGGAGCCCACCTCCCCAGAAGAGAAGGCGCTCCCTCCACCGCGGCATCAGCCTCCAGTTGGGTCTTCATCAAGTGCAGAACGAACTGGTATGCATCTAGCGCCTCGTACTGCCTGGGAAAGCGCTCCTTCAGCTTGCGGAGGAAGTACTTCATGTCCTTCCAGCTACCGTACCCATGATCGTGACCGTCTAGCTTCACAAGACTGGCGATCGCGCGCCTGGTCAGGACCTTCGCAGTCTCCGCTACCTTGGCATTCGAGCAGAAGTGCCCGATACCCGCCCATCGGCTCAGAAGCTCGTAGAACAGCGCGTACTCACCCTTCCCTCCAACAAGGTCCCTGGTGTGCAGCATCATCTTGTACAGGACCTCAGTCATCGCCTGTCCCGACTCCTCGTCCACCGCACCCGACGAGATGCTCGAAACGACCAGACCGCGATAGGTTTCCCCAAGGGAAGTCAGAGTCGCCGCGTCCTTCGTTCGTGTGAGCTGGAACGACAGTTGGAGGACTCTCTCTTGCCCATCGTTCGACCATCCATGCTCAACATGGCCATTCTCACCTCGCTGTAGAGGAGTGTGCGTGTCCAGTGCAGACACTACGGCAGCCATAGTATGACTGTACATGGTGTGCTCTCTTTAAGCTCTTTTGCGCCTCGTCTTACGTGTTAAGGTCTTAAAAACTACTCGTCGAGAACCTCTCTTGCGATTAGTTTTCGTAGCCTCCTGATATAGGAAAAACAGGGAATTGAGGTCCTGAAAGGTGCAAATTGTGTCTTGGAAGCGGACATCTTGCATGTAGGACTCGTCATGTGTGTAGTCGCTGGGTTCCGCATTCTCAAGCGCTTCGAGAGCATCCTCCGGCTCTGCATCGATGTTGAAACGAAGCAGAGATCTCAACTTGTACTTCACCCCTTCACATACTTCCTTATTCTTTATGGTACCGCACAAAGTGTCCTTTTTCAGAAGATTCTCTCCGTCTAGCATCACTCGTTCACTCTTCACCGCTGTCAGATCCCCGTTATGATCCACATACAGAAAGAACAGTTTGACCGATCGTGCGGTTTCCTTATAGAAACGGTCATATGGACCTTCAGTCTCTCTGAACTCCTCCGTCCAAGATTCGTCGATCTCACAATCCATTGTACTGCGCGCAGATTATCGCCCAAGACTCCTAACTCAGTCGGCATCAGGCTCTTCTCCTATCGGCAAAGAGTCCCAGTAGGGCGACATGTCACCTAAAAGCTCGTTTAGGGAATCTCTCTCTGCTTGCCACCTGTTCACCATTCCAGAAACCACGCGCTCGACGTCGTCCTCAGCTACGATAGGGTCCTCATTAACGGTAACGGGTTGGCGCCTGTCGGTTATCTTCCCATCCTTCATCCGCATACAGACCCATCCAGGAGGGATAGTAGTCTCCTGGTCGTCCACCTCCTCTACGGGGGAGTGCTCGACTCTATTCGCGGCCGACGCGAAATCTAGGTTCTCTCCCTCTATCGGTCGAAGCTCCTCCCCTAGACTGGGAAATGCAAGTTCGCTCTCCAAATCTGGAGCAGAAACGGACGGGGGATTGCGCGCCCTCTGTTTAGTAAGCCTGAGACTCGATGGTTCGGATTCACGTTTCTGCAACCACGGAGGACGGTACGCCATGCTCTTGATTTTCAGCCTATGAGTTTAAACGGATTAGGTTATGATTAAAGTAGCGGGAAAATTGAAGTGCACTGAAGTCGACCAGTAGGGACAAACCATGGCTACCCCCCAGGTCGTAGTCCCTATGTCGCAACCCACTCTTTGCATCCCTCACGCTCGCCGAGATACTAGCAGTGGCCAGGTTTCGAAGGTATTTGAACAGCTTATTGGAAAGGGCTGTGTTCTTCGTGTCGACGAACGGCAGCTGCGCGATCCTCGTGATCAAAGCTTCTTCAAGCGCTACTTCGTGCACTTTCGGGAGTGGCCGGAGTCGGCGCGTGACCTCCGCCAAAAGCTCCTCGACGGGGGAACGATAAAGGTAGTGTACTCGCAACCATGGTTCTGGAAGTGCTCCGCCGCGCGCCCTCGAAGCACAACGGATAACTGGCTCCACCCTCTGAGGGTCCCTCATCCGAAGCCCTCGTTGCCGACCCCCCTGCCAGCCAGCGAAGATTGAGTTGGGTGGGGTAGTTTCTCAGTTTCTTTTTATGCTCTGTATCCATAATGAGCCTTGGGGGAGCGATCGTCAAAGTTGCAAATCAGCTATTTGAGATGTCGAACACATTTGTGGAACTCCGCTGCGACATTGCTATGCCCATGCCGGGGTTCTCGCTCATTGAACCGGACATACACGGCCTGTACCGACCAGTCATCGTACTGAATCCCACGATCATCCCAGACGATTCTAACGTAATCGCACACATCCTAGGTCACGAGTGGGGACATCATGTGCTTCGCCATATAGAACCGAGGGGCCCGGACACGCCCCCTGAGGGTTCCAACCGGCGCCAAGAGAAGGAGAACGAAGCCGACGCTTACGCAGCCAGGTTCATTAAGACCTATGACTACGACACCGATGCTATAATAAGCTTCCTGAGAGAGCATCCTATCGATTTCGAGAACCGAATGCAGATCCTTCTCAACACCCCTGCTGATCAGAACACGCGCTCCCCTGTGCTGAATTCTTCTCTCCCGAATTAACAAATGGCAAGCAGCCGAGTTTCTCTACCTGCTGCCCCCGAACGTCTCGCGGTAACTCAGGCCCTGGTGGACAGTGGGTGGCGGGGTGACTGGAAGCTCACCACCGGCGGGCTTATCGCTTTAGACGGCTGCGAAGGGTCGCTTGCCCAATACATCCGGGCACACGGCCCGCTCAACTACCACCAGGCGGTTCAACTCGCTCTGAATCTCGGAACACAGATTGTCGCTCTCGCGGAACTAGGGAAAGGTCTTATCTCTCTCCGTCAAGACGATGTGATCGTGTGTTCTGGCTTCCTGATAGGCGATCTTTCCAATACTGTGGCACTAGAGGGAAACCAACTGGAGATTGTTCGGGCCGTCGATCAGCACCACTGCATCGCTCCAGAAGTGGAAAAGCTGGATACGCTACCTTCAGTAGTGCATATGTCTGCTATATACTACAGTATCGCAGTCCTATGTCTCGAATGTATGGATATCTCTCGAGAGATGCGAGAGATACAAGGGAGCAAACTGTACTACCTGCTAGATCGATGCTTGAGGCCCGATCCTCAGACACGGGAATTCCTGTACATTTAATTTCTCCCGGTTATTTATATGTCCATTGTTGCACAGAAGAGAAACTCGAGAAGGTTTAAGGCGCGGATATCGGGTCGCGGCACGAAGGGGTTCTCACTTAATGGAGGCATGAGGAATCAAGGGTGGGTAGGCCAGACGAACCTGGGGCGTTCGAACGTCGGCACGGTGTTCCGCGGCGCGTTCCCGATGGGCAATGGAGGGTGTTGCGGTACTTACGTCATCAACACGCAGAACTCCGGGGGATGCTGCACTAACGACCCAGAAATAGTGAAGAGGTCGACTATGAATACGAAGGGCCTGATCGAGGCCACGGTGGAGCATCCAACTAGTGCCATTCTCGAATCCAACAAGGCGTGTACCGAGAACTGTAAACTAGACGAGGACTACGATCCCATCACTTCGCGCCAGATCGAGTCGACAGTCTGCAAATCACGTTGCAAGACGAACTGGGTGAAAGATATGTCGCCTTTCGCGTTCAGTTCCGGAGAGCAGATCAAGTGGAAGAAAATAAGCGCCGCAACCAGGAATCTGCCGTGGTCAATTGCCAAGAAGAGCCAGGGTATCAAGGGTTGCCCAACGGACTGCGGTGCGGCGTCCTACTGGATCGGAGGCAAGCACTACATCCGCGAGCCGTACGCCAAAGATCTGAATCTGTATTCAGTGTCGCCAAGTATGTACATGGAGGCCGGGTTGATGCGCAAGAACATCTTACCCACTCCTAAGTGCCTGTCCTCTTTCCCGTTCGTTCTCAACCATAATTCCACGTGCCAGGTTAATTTCAAGACCCCTGAGGCCGCCATCGATGCGGGGGCCCTTCCTCTGGATTGGATGTCGTGCGAGCAGACACCGAACTGTTGCCAGCCGTGCGAGGACTATGGTTTCCGCACGTTCGACCTTAACATGGTCATGTCTCCCTACGGCCCCCTCAGCCGAGAGCTGTGGTACAATACCGCGACTGCATACGTGGAAGTTGAAGGCCAGAACCCGGGGCAGACGCAGGTAGTATTCCCAGCCCACGGTGGACTCCCTCCGAGAGAAGACGGACTCGTCAAGGATTGTGATGTCTTAGACATTCTTGTAATTCGGGGCAAGAACGGCAGCGTCGCCAGCGAGCCGCAGTTTACCGCGGCTATCATCGAGGAAGTTAACCCGCTTCCAGACACACTCTATCTTACGATCGAGAAGGTCGTGTGTCCATCCGAAGTTCCGAAATGCAAGTCACCCACCCCGACGACGGAGTGCTGCCCGCAAGAGTCTATATCTCTCGGACCGGGATTCCGCTGGCCATCACCCGCGCATGCAGCCGCTCAGGTCCCGCCATGGCCGCCGG
>CERX01006763.1_pt1 | contig 53135 bp, 59 predicted proteins | sample 350251 | NCBI WGS metagenome assembly CERX01 (sample SAMEA2621044, study PRJEB7988) | marine metagenome | biome: marine biome (ENVO:00000447); feature: deep chlorophyll maximum layer (ENVO:xxxxxxxx); material: "saline water (ENVO:00002010), including plankton (ENVO:xxxxxxxx)" | depth 50 m
AAAAACAAAAATACATATAATTATAAGAATAATATTATATGGATATATCCAAAAAAATCTTTTCAATTTTATGCTGATCCATTTGGAATTTGGAGGAATAGCAAGTTATATATATTTGTTGAAGCATTAGACTATAGAATAAAAAAAGGAAATATTGATTGTTTTGTATTTGATAAAGATTTGAAACAAATAGGTTTTCATCATTCTTTATCAAGTAATTATCATTTATCATATCCTTTTATTGTCAATGATAAAGACAAAATATATATGATTCCAGAATCTAGCCAATCTGGTAGAACTTTTATTTATGAACCTATTAGTTTTCCAGATAGATGGCAAAAAGTTAAAGAGATTATGGAAAATGTTCCAATGATAGATCCAAGCATAATTAAGTATGAAGATAAATGGTGGATATTTTATTCTTTACCAGGCCCGAATGGACGTGCAATGAAGGAATTGAATATAGCATTTACAGATAATTTATTAAATAAGTGGTCCGAGCACCCTAAAAATCCAGTAATAACTGATATTGAAAATAGTCGACCTGGAGGGACACCTTTTTTACATAATAATTGTTTGCATTTACCTGTACAAGATTGCAAAAAAACATATGGTGGCCAAATAAATCTTTTAAAAATTGAAAAATTAACAGATAAAGATTTTAAGGCTAAAAAGGTAGATACAATAAAGCCTAATTTTCATAAAATTTATTCAGATGGACTTCATACTTTATCCAAATGTGGAAATATCACTTTGATTGATTGTAAAAAACATGATTATTCAACAAAAAGAAAATGGATAAATTGGCAAAGAAGATTGGGCCGATTTTTACCATTTATTCTTAAATAAATAATATGAAAATACTTCAAATTATGGGAGGGGCTTCAGATGGGGGAGCAGAAATATTTTTTATTGATGCCATTAAAGCACTAAAAAAGAAAAACATAAATCAATACATAATTATTAGTAATCGAAATAAAGAAAGAATAAAGAAAGTTATTGATTTAAAAATTCCATATAGTACTTCATCATTTAATAAATTTTTCAAATGGAACACAAAAAAAGTTCTTAATAAGGTTATAGAAGACTTTGAACCAGATATTATTCATTACTGGATGGGAAGAGCCTCTAGTTTTTTAGTTCGTGGTAAACATATAAATATTGGTTGGCATAGTGGTTATAGAGGTGTTGAAAGGTTCAGAAATTGTGATTATCACATTGTATTGACTGATGATTTAAAGAATCATATTGTTGATCAAGGTATTGAAAAAAATAAAATTTATGAATTACCTATTTTTACAAAAAAAAATAGTCTAAAGAAAATAAATAGAAAAGATTTAGATACCCCAGATAATAAGCCACTTTTATTATCTTTATCAAGACTTCATCCTGTAAAAGGGATTGATATTTTATTAAATGCCATGGTTTTTATTCCAGATGCTTATTTATGGATTGCAGGATCAGGCCCACTAGAAAAAAAATTAAAGGGTCAAGTAAAAAGACTTAAGCTTGATAGAAGAGTAAAATTTCTCGGGTGGAGAGAAGATAAAGAAATATTAATGGCAACAGCTGATATTTGTGTGTTTCCATCAAGAAACGATGCATTTGGAGCAGTCACGTTAGAATCATGGGCTGCAAAAAAAACAACAGTAGCATGCAAATCTCCAGGACCTTTAGCAATAATTTCACACATGCATGATGGAATGCTAGTTGAAATTGATAACGTGCAAGAATTAGCAGAAGCAGTTAATAAATTAATTAATAATAAAAAATTGGCAGAAAATTTAGCTAATAATGGGTTCCAAAAATTTAAAAAAAATTATACAGAGAAAGTATTTGGAAAAAATATTATTAATATTTATACAAAAATTTTATCGCGAAAAGATTAGCCAATTACGATTATTTTTTTATGAGAAAAAGTAAACAAAATATTTTAGTTATTAAACATGGGGCATTTGGAGATTTAATTCAGTCAGATGGAATATTTAGAACAATTAAAAATATATATTCCTCTTCTAATTTAATTTTATTAACATCATCTTCATATAAAAACCTAATGCTTGCTAGCCCTTATATAAATAATATTATAATTGACGATAGATTTAGGATATGGAATCTTAGAGAAATTTTAAAACTGAATAATAAACTAAATAGATTTAATTTTACTCATGTTTTCGATTTGCAGAATTCTCAAAGAACTTTAATTTATAGAAAAATTCTACTCAAAAAATCATTGTGGATCACAACAAATAGAAAAGATCACCCAATATCTGGACTTCAGGGATTAATCGATATGCTTCATAATTATGGTATACCCTTAAGTAAGATAGCTAAACCAAATATTAATTGGATGGCCAATGAGATTTCTTTTTTACTTAGAAAGAAAAAAATATCAAAAAAATATGTTGTTTTGATTCCAGGATCTTCAAAAAATCACAAAGAAAAAAGATGGCCTTTCTTTAAAGAGTTAGCATATAAATTATTGAAAGAAAAAATTGATGTAATTAGTATTTATGGCCCTGATGAATTAGAACTTAGTAAAGATTTTCCTGGGCATAAATTTGAATCATTAAATTTAATGGATGTTGCTGGAATTATAAAAAAATCTATTTTTGTTGTGGGGAATGATTCTGGGTTGAGCCATATAGCTTCTTGTTTAAAAAAACCAGGAATTGCTTTATTTGGACCATCAACTTCAGGAAAAAAATCTGAATTATCAAGAAAACCTTTTCATATATTAGAAACATTAGATTTAAAAAAATTACCAGTTTCTAAAGTTTTTAAAATTATTAAACAATCGATTTAGAGTTTTTATTATTCGCAATAGCTAGAACCCACCCAACAAATAACCATACGATTGCTCCAATCCAATTATTAAAAAGACTCATGCCACCAATTAATGGAAAAAAAGATACAAAAAGCAAATTTAAAGATAAGAAAAGAATTAACCAGTTTTTTTGTTGTAGAAAACTTTTAATTATATTAAAAGCAACTGAGATTATCATCACATAATAAAGTGTAAAACCTATAACTCCAGATTCAGACAAGAGTTCAAAGGATATATTATGTGGATGGAAGCATACACCTCCTCCTGAACCCCATAAACCTAAATTAATACAAGCATCTCTATATTGATGAAGGCCAACACCAAAAATTGGAGACTCTAACCAAACATAGTAAGCACTTTTAAAAACTAGCATGTAATCTGAATTTGTAAAATTTTGAAGCTTAAAAATTAAGCTAGTAATAGTTCTATAAAAAGTTTCTGGAAATAATAAAGAAAATAAAGTGATTGATCCAATAATGGAGAATAACCCAAGGACTATATATTTTGTATAGGATTTAAAATGAAGAATCAACCCTAGAGTAATAATTAATGATCCACTAATAAAAATTAAGAAAGCCATTCTTTCGCCAGTAATAAAAATAGTAGATGCACCAACTATAAGCACTAAAAAAATAAATATAATATTTTTAAGTGGATGATTAAAGTATTTTAAAAATAAACCAAAATATAAAAGTAAAAATAAGTATCTAGCCAGAAAAATTCCAGGCATAGGGTTATCTCTAAATGGACCAGTTAGTCTTTCAGGATTAAAAGAATATTTTGGATTACCAAAAAAATCATATTGAAAAATATATTGCCACCAAACGTCTAAAATTATAAAAAGTAAAGTAAATCCCATAGAAATTAAAAAATATTTTCTTGAAATATTATTTTTAAAGAGCCAAATAGAGAGAGCCATAGCAAAAAGAGGCCATCTAATAAAAGCAAGAGAATATAAAAAACTTTCTTTAGGATTTATACTTAATGGAGTATTAAAAATTAATAAATAAAACCAAAAAATCAGACTAAAAATAAACCAGGTTTGTTTAATCCATTTCCAATCTTTAGTTTTGTAAGATCGGTATAAAAAAATTATTCCTATCGTAAGGACTGTAAAGTCAGCAATACCTCTATAAAAAATTAGTAATATTGGTAGAGCTAAAAGCAGTAAGTATTCAAATTTATTAGGAATAATTTTATTCATAGATTTTCTAGAAAATTAATTATAAAAATTATTATATAAGAGTATGTAATTTTATATCAGTATTTCTAAGAGTATGAGAGAATAATTTACAATGAGATTAAAAGATAAACAGATAAAAACTTTTGTTATAAGCCTTGCAAAAGAGAAAAGTAGACGGCAGGCTATAACAAAGAAACTAAAAAAACTATGTGATGAATTCATTTTTTTTGAAGGTATTGATGGAACAAAAGAAGACCTAAAAAAACATCCTGATTATGATGGTTTAAGAAGAAGACTTTGTTATGGTAAAGATTTATCGCCGGGAGAATTAGGATGTTATTTTTCACATAGATCTTTGCTAAAAAATATAGTAGAAAATAAAATTCAATTTTCTCTAATTTTTGAAGATGATGTAGTTTTATCAAAAAAATTTAAAATTGTCCTTGAAAAACTATTGGAATGTAGCTATCCATGGGAGCTAGTAAGGTTTTTGGGAAAACCTAAGATCAATCAATTAATGCAAAGAAAAATTGTAAAGATTTACCAGGAGTTTTATTTAACAAGGCTAGCAACATCACCTGGAGGAGCCTATGCTTATTTGATTTCCTACTCAGGAGCAAAGAAGCTTCTTAAATCAATGACAAAAATTACTTGTCCTAATGACACCATTATGGGTTTACCATGGAGATCTAAATTAGATGTTTTAACAATTCAGCCAGCAATAGCTTCCTGGGACAAAGTGTATAAATCATCTATTGGTGAAGAGCGTTATGAAAAGAATAAATTAAAAGGGTGGGAGAAAATGGTATATCCATTAACGCGGGCAATATTTAAAATTCAGGAAGGCCTATTGAAAAAAATATTTTATTTTGCATATTTTTTTAAAGATAAAAGATATAAAAATGAATAATATTTTTCTAAATATTTTTAAGTTTTTATTTTCCTGTATTCCACTTTATTTTGTTCAATTATTAGGAATTTTAATTGGGTATATTTTTCATATAATAAATAAAAAGAGTAGATTTTTACTTGTACAAAATTTAACTTGTTCTAATCTTTATAAAAATAAAAATGATTTAAACAGAGCAATAAATAAAAATATTGGTGAGACTGGAAAAACAATAATGGAAAGTTTTGCTATATGGGCAAGTAAAGAACAAAGAATTTTAAACTGGATTAATAGTGTTAAAGGATATAGCGAAATTGATAAAGCACATTCCAAAAAAAAAGGAATAATATTTTTAACACCTCATCTTGGATGTTATGAAATAACATCTATTTATTATGGTTCAAAATATCCTCTTACTATTCTCTATAGACCACCAAGACAAAAATGGCTAGAAAGATTAATTAAAGATGGAAGGCAAAAAGGATTTAATACTCTAGCACCAACAAATAAAACAGGAATTAAAAGAATTCTTGAGGCATTAAAAAAGGGGGAAGCAGTTGGGATATTACCAGATCAGGCAGCAAATAAAGGTGAGGGAGAGTGGGCAGATTTTTTTGGACGTCCAGCATATACTATGGTTTTGGTAAGTAAGTTGGCAAAAAAAACAGGAGCAACAGTAATAATGGCTTTTGGAGAGAGGTTAAGTATTGGTAAAGGTTTTGATATTCACTTTAAAATTTTATCTTCAAATGATATTTCTAATCCAAAAAAATTAAATAAAGTTTTAGAAGATGAAATTAAATTTGCTCCGACTCAATATCTTTGGAATTATGATAAGCATAAAGGCTATGATAAAAAATAGATGCTTGTCAAAATTATAAAATGAAAAAAATTTTAAAAGATAATAGTGTTAAAAAAATCTTATTCATAACATTATCAAATATTGGAGATGTTATTTTAACAGTACCAACACTTGAATCTTTACATAAAAAATATCCCAATGCAATTTTTGATATTGTTGGTGACAAAAGATCTAAGATTATTTTTAAATATTGTCCATATATTAATAATTTTGTTGAAAAAGATAAGGACTTAGGTTGGTATGGTGTTTTAATGCTAATTAAGAATCTTAGACAAGAAAGCTATGATTTAGCTATTGATTTAAGATCAGATGCGCTCTTATATTTTATAAAATCAAAGAAAAAATTTTTTAAAGTATCAAATAAGTCTAGTAAGAATATACATAGTGCGGAAAAACATCATTTATCAATAAAAAAAATTATTAAAACCTCCCCGCCTCCTACAAATATTTGGCTTTCAAATTATGAAAACGAACTTACAAAACAAATCTTAAAAAAATATTCTAATGCTAAAATCTTATCGCTAGGGCTGGGAGCAAATTTTGAAGGAAAAATTTGGAAAGTTACTAAATTTGTTGAGTTAACAAAGCTTTTACAAAATTACTTCGATATAGTTATTTTAGTTGGAGATCAAAATGATGCTATTTTATCTCGAGAATTTATTCTAAAATTTAAAGGGATAATTATTGATTGTTGCGGACATTATAATCTTTTAGAAACTTGTGCAATCATTAAAAAATCTGACTTTTACGTGGGCAATGATTCTGGTCTAGGCCATCTTGCAAGCGCAGTAGATACTAAATCTTTTACAGTTTTTGGGGTGGGACAGCCAAATAGGTATAGACCTTGGGGTAGAAATGCCTTTTGGATACAAGATAAAAGCTATCAGATAAATAATATTGATCCAAAAATAGTTGCAAATAAAATTATTAAACAACTTAAGAGATAATTATTTTTTTGATTTCCATGAGCCTGATTTTCCTCCTTGCTTTTCTAGCAATTTAATTTCGGAAATAATCATATTTTTATCTGATGCTTTGCACATGTCGTATATAGTGAGGAGAGCAACTGATACGGCAGAAAGAGCTTCCATTTCTGCCCCAGTTTTTTCTATACAATTTATGGTTGATTCACAAAAAATTTTTTCATCAACTCTATTAATATGAAATTTAATATCAATTCTATTTAAATTAATATTATGACAAAGTGGAATTAAGCTTGATGTATTTTTGGCCGCTTGAATACCTGCAATTTTAGCAACAGTTAAAACATCACCTTTTTTTAAGTCCTTATTTTTAATTAAATTAATAGTTTCTTTTTTGATTTTAATAAAACCAGATGCAATTGCTATTCTATGCGTATTATTTTTTTTGGAAACATCTACCATTTTTGCATTACCATCTTTATCAATATGTGAGAGCATAGGAATATAATAAATAATTTTAAGTAAAATATAATAATAACTTTAAACAAATCGATGAAAAAGCTTTTCCTTTGTATTTTTTTATTTTCAAAAATATGTTTTTCTAATCAGTTACCAGATCTTGGTGATTATAGTGAGACAGTAATTGGAGCACATGAAGAAAGTGTCATTGGAAAACAAATACTTCAACAGGTTTATCAAAGTGATAGTGTTATTAGTGATGTTGAAATAGAAGACTATTTATATAATTTAACTAATAAACTTGTAAGAGCAAGTGATCATTCGGGCGGAGATTTAACTTTTTTTATAGTTAATGATCAAACAATTAATGCATTTGCAATGTTAGGAAATGTTATTGGAGTCCATACAGGTCTTATCTTATCTGCTAACTCAGAATCAGAACTTGCAAGTGTATTAAGTCACGAAATCGCTCATATAACGCAAAGACATATTGCAAGAATGATAGGAAGGCTTGAAAAAGATTCTTTTAAATCTTATCTTGGATTAGGACTTGCACTATTATTAGCAAGATCTAATCCTGATTTAGCGAGAGGAGCTTTAATGGCATCACAAGCATTAGGAGTTCAAACTGTTTTAGATTTTACTAGAGAAAATGAAAAAGAAGCTGATCGAGTTGGTATTAATATTCTTGATAAAGCAGGTTTTGATGTAAGAGGATCTATTGATTTTTTTAAAACTTTGCAGAAAGGAAATCGACATTCAGTAGGGGCAGCGCCTTCGTTTCTCAGAACCCATCCAATAACTTCAGAGCGAATTAGCGATATTGAAGATCGAATTAAAGATTTTCCATATAAACAACGAATGGATAATCCAAGTTTTCATTTTGTTAAAGGAAAAATTAGAGTTTTTCTTCAGGATAAGAGATTAGTAAAAAAACAATTAGAAATTAATATTAAAAATAAAACATATGTTAATGAACTTGGTGAGAGGTATGCTTTAGCTTATGCTTATTTATTGAATGAAGATTTTGATAAAGCTCAAAAAGAAATAAAATGGCTTTTTGATAAAAATATTGAAAATCCTATGATCGAGCAATTAAATATAGAATTTTTAATTAAAAAAGGCGATATAAATTTAGCTTATGAAGCAATAAATAAAGCTCTTAAAAAATATCCAAAATACAGAGCATTTGTTTACGAATTAGCCAACTACTTAATTCAAAAAAATTTAGTCAATGATGCCATTAAATTTTTACAAAATTACCTTTTGATTCATAAGAATGATCCAGAACTATATAAATTATTAGCAAAAGCTTATTCTTTAAATGGAAATCAACTTTTACAATATGAAAGTCTTTCACAATCATTTTATTATAGATACAATTTAGAAGAAGCTATAACTCAAATGGATATGGCAGTTAGAGCAAGAGATGGCAATTTTTATGAAAAATCTAGAGTTGAAGCTCGTTTAAAACAGCTTCAAAGAGAAAAAGAAATATATGAAATAAGTAAAGCGAACTTATAATAAACATTACTAATTAATCACATATATATAATTAATTATACATATTAATTAATTCTTTTAAAATATTTCCTTTATAAACATATTTAATAAGGAAAATAAATGACTTCTCTAATAAATACAACTATAAAGCCATTTAAAGTAACTGCCTATCATGCTAAAGATAAGTATGGTGAATTTATAGATATTTCAGATAGTGATTTAAAAGGACATTGGTCAGCTTTTGTTTTTTATCCTGCAGATTTTACCTTTATTTGTCCAACTGAATTAACTGATCTTGCTGATCATTATGAAGAGTTAAAAAAATTAAACGTTGAAGTGTATGCAGTTTCAACAGATACTCATTTTAGCCATAAAGCATGGCATGATTCCTCTGAATCAATCAAAAAAATAAAATTTCCAATGTTAGGAGATCCAACAGGTATTTTGGCTAGGAATTTTGAAGTAATGATAGAAGAAGAAGGATTGGCTTTGCGTGGAACTTTTATTGTCAATCCTGAAGGGATAATTAAAACAATGGAAGTTAATGATTTAGGTATAGGTCGTTCTGCGTCAGATTTAGTCAGAAAAGTGCAGGCAGCCCAATATATAGAGGCTAATCCAAGTGAAGTTTGTCCTGCATCTTGGAAACCCGGATCAGAAACTCTTAAACCAGCAATAGATTTAGTCGGTAAAATATAATTTATTGAAATAAATCTTTTTGATTCATATCTTTGAGAAGAGGTATAGTTATAGGCCGTTTAGTTTTAAGAGACCAACGGTCTAAAGCTTCCAAAGTTGCTAGAAGTGAAGGTAGATCTCTTTTAAAATGCCTTAATAAATACTCTACAATTTCTTTTTTGAGATTAATCCCTCTATCTTTAGAATATTGATTCAATGCTAACTTTTTGTCTTTGTCTTTTAAAAGATTTAACTTGTATACTAATCCCCAACTTAAACGGCTTGATAAATCATCTCTTAACATCATTTTATTAGGATTGTTGCTACCTGTTACTAATAGTTTTTTTTGTGATGACTTGTGTTCATTGTAAAGATTGAAAATTCTAATTTGTTCTTTTTCGTTTGCTTGATCAATATCTTCAATTATTGATATATTATTTTTTTGAATTGCTTCAGCTAAATGAGATTTTCCTGATCCTTCTTCACCCCAAAGATATATAAAAAAAATATTGTTATTAGGTAAAATAAAATTTTTTAATGAATCAAAACATTCTTTGTTATTACCTACTATAAAATTATCGAAGGTTTTTTGTACAGGTAATTCAATATTAAGTAAAAGTTGCTCCATAAGATTAGCTGAGAAATATCTATTGATTGTAAATTCGGTTAAAATTAATATTATACGTAAAGTATCTATTTTTTCAGAGGGTAAATAACTTGTCTCAAAACTCCATCAATAAAAAAAACTCTATTTCATACAAAGATGCTGGTGTGAACATAAAAGCAGGGGATGAGTTAATTTCTAACATTAAACCTCTTGCTAGAAAAACAAAGAGGAAGGAAGTGCTAGCAGGGCTAGGTGGATTTGGTTCTTTATTTGAGTTACCAAAAAAATATAAAAATCCAATTCTAGTTTCTGGAACAGATGGAGTGGGAACAAAATTAAAATTAGCATTTGAGCTAAATATTCATAATACTATTGGTCAAGATCTTGTTGCAATGTGCGTAAATGATATTTTAGTTCAAGGCGCAGAACCTTTATTCTTTTTAGATTATTTTGCCTGCGGAAAATTAAATGTAGATAAAGCTACTGAAGTAATAAAAGGAATCTCTGATGGCTGTAAATTAGCAGGTTGTTCATTGGTGGGGGGTGAAACAGCAGAAATGCCAGGAATGTATTCAAAAGAAGAATATGATTTAGCAGGGTTTTGCGTAGGTGCGGTCGAACGCGACAAAATTATAGATGGTTCAGGTATTTGTGAAGGCGATTTAATAATTGGTATAGCATCTTCTGGACCACATTCAAATGGGTATTCATTAATAAGAAAAATCATAGAAAAAGAATTAATAAGTCTTAATGATGAGTTAAATGGTGAAACTTTTGCAAATATTTTAATGAAACCAACGAGAATATACGTAAAGTCAATTTTAAATTTAATGGAAAAAGTTAATATTCATGGATTAGTTCATATTACTGGTGGAGGAATCACTGAAAACGTACCTAGAATTTTAAAAGAAAATCATAAAGCAGTTTTAAAACAGGAATCATGGATTAGGCCACCAATATTTGATTGGTTGAAAGAAAAAGCAAATATTGATGATGAAGAGTTATATAAAACCTTCAATTGTGGGATTGGTATGATTGTTATAATAGATCCTAAGGACGAACAAAAAACAAAAGAAATTTTATCCAGTAATGATGAAGTGATTTATGTGCTTGGAGAAATATCTAATAGAAATTTAAATGAATCTCAAACAAAATTTATTTAAGTTAATATATCTTTTTGTACTTACTTTTTTTTCATTAAGTCTTGGAGCTAAACCATTTCCAAAAAGTTTTCATACTGAATACCAGCTTTATCAAGAGAAAAATATTTTAGGCGAAGTTTTAGTAAATTTTAGAAAAAAAAATAATCAGTATGTAATCAATGCAAAAACAAACACTGAAGGTATTATGAAGCTTTTAGGGGATCGAGAAATTATTAGTCAAGGTAAAGTAAGCTCAAATGGATTCTCACCTCAGGTTTTTAAAATAAAAAATAAAAAAAAATCAAAAAAAAATATTTCAGCTTTATTTGATTCGAAAAAAAAAGAATTAAAGATTAACTATAAAGGAAATATAGATACTTATTTATTAAAAAAAAATCAACTAGACTTATTGACATATTTATATCAATTTAATTTTGAATCATTAAATAAAAAAAATTATAAATTTGACATAATTGATGGAAAAAAAAGCCATACATATTTTTATAAGAAAGTAAGACAAGAAATTATTACAACCCCTAAAGGTGAGTTAGAAGCTGATGTTTATGAAGGTAAAATAATAGAAAAAAAGAATTCAGAACACATGTTATGGATATTAAGAAAACCGTATCGATTCCCTATAAAAATTGAGTTAAAAACTAAAATAGGCATTAATATAAATCAAGTGTTAGTAGAAACGAATTTGTTTTAAGAGAAAATGGTCAATCGTTACTTACTATATGGCGTAATAATTTCAATTGGGATTCATTTTATATTTTTTTTAAATATAGAATTTAAAGAAAATTCTGAAAAGATTTTAGAAATTCAATTAGTTCATTTACCACCAAAATTTAATAAAAGAAATATAATCGAAAAGAAAAATTTTGAAAAACAAAAGTTATATGAGCCATTAGTTGATGAAGTGGTAAAAATAAATCCAAAAAAAGAAATAAAAGAAGAAATAAAAGAAGAATATTGTAAATTATGTGAACCAGTAAAAGAACTTGACTTACCAATAAAAAAAATTATCTTTGGTGAGACAGTTAATTCTATTTTAATGGTGTACAAAGTATTTCATGATCTTGGCCCAAATAAAGGATCAATTAAAAAAATAAAACCATTTGGAAGTGATGGATCCTTATCAAACGATTCTGAAACTAAGTCAATTTCTGAAGTCGGTAATCTAAAAATTAATTATAAAATTAATGATAATAAGTATGAAATTGACTATATTGCAAATGCAAAAGGAGTAACTTCGATTTTTTATTCAAAACCTTTGACTCAAAAAAGTAAAGGTATTGTTAATAAAAAAGGTTTAAAGCCAGAATATTATTTATATAGTCATGGAACAAAAAAGAAATCTGAGGCTTTCTTTGATTGGCAAAGGAAAACTTTAACTATTAAAAGAAAGGAAAATATAAAAACACATGATTTAATTGATGAAGCGCAAGATCAATTAAGTTTTATGTTTCAATTTATGTTTTTAAATCCACTAAATAAAATGCAGATACCAATAACTAATGCAAAAGTTTTTAAGATTTATAATTATCATTATGTTGACGAATTAGATATTAATACTAAATTAGGAAATTTAAGTACTCTCCATGTCGCAAAATTTAATTATCAAACTCCAGAAAGAATCGATTTATGGTTAGCGAAAGAGTATGGATATTTACCTGTTAAAATAGCAATCACACAGGATGATTTAAGTATGATTATTCAGCAAATAGAAGTTTTAAATTTAAATAAAGTAAATGAATAAGTTAGTAATAAAAGCATGTTCAGAAATTTTAAAAGAACATTTTATAAAATTAAATCCCGCCGACAAACAACTGAGTAATTTTTTTAGAAATAATCATCATTTTGGTAAGCGAGATCGAGTGTATATTTCTGAATTGTATTATGGAGTAATTAGAAATAAGCGATATTTAATTGAAAATATAAACGATGAGAATCCAAAAAAATTAGTAATGATCTATTTGGTTCTTATTTTAGGTAAAAGTATCAGAGAATTATCTAGTTTTCTTGATAAGCAAGATTTAATTTGGCTAAGGGAAAAAAAATCAAATAAAGTTGAAATTACAAAGTGGGCTAAAAAACTTAGCTTACCTGATTGGCTATGGAAAAAATTTTTAGAACAGTATGGCCAAGAAACTTCAATTAGTTTAGCGCAAAGTCTTCTTTTACCAGCTAATTTAAATTTAAGAGTCAATTTGTTAAAAGAAAAAGATATTTTAAAAGTTTTAAATAGTTTAATTTCTAGTATTCCAGAACTTAAAAATGAAATAATCAAAACTAATTTATCACCAATATCAATATCATTACCTAGAGGAACATCAATTCAAAAAAATCTATTATTTTTAGATGGTCTTGTTGAGATTCAGGATGAAGCTAGTCAGATAATAACATTTTTAGTAAACCCTAAACGTGGCAATATGGTAGCAGATTTTTGTGCCGGGGCTGGCGGGAAAACATTGGGTATTTCAGCAATGATGAAAAATACTGGCAGAGTGTATGCATTTGATATTTCGGATAAAAGATTAGCTAATTTAAAAAAACGATTAAAAAGATCTGGAGCATCAAATATTATTCCCCATAAAATAATAAATGAAAATGATACTAAGATTAAAAGATTGAGAAATAAATTTGACCGGGTTTTAGTCGATGCTCCATGCACTGGGCTAGGAACATTAAGAAGAAATCCTGATTTAAAGTGGAAACATTCTCTGGAATCTTTAAATGAGTTAAATATAAAACAAAATTTAATAATTAATTCAGCTTCAAAATTGTGTAAAGTTGGAGCCAACTTAATTTATGCTACTTGTAGTCTTTTAAAAGAGGAGAATGAAGATATCGTAGATAATTTTTTATTAAAAAATAAAAATTTTAGGATTCTTTCTCCGAATTCAGTTTTTACAAAATATGGTATACCATTAAACTCAGACAAATATATTAAATTAACTCCAGATGAACATAAAACTGATGGTTTTTTCTCAGTTATTTTAGAAAGATTTGAATAATTATGAATATAAATAAGTCAATTTTTATTGCTGCCTTCTTAGGTATTATTTTAGGGTTAATAATTAATCTTTTACCTAATTTATTTTTTGTTGACTATTTATTAGTAATTACTGATTTAGTTGGCCAGCTCTTTATTAAAAGTTTAAAAATGATTTTAGTTCCTTTAGTTTTCTTTTCTATCGTTGTAGGAGTTTCTAATTTAGGCAAGGGAAAGAATTCAAGTTTAATATGGAAATCAACTTTATTATATTTTGTTACGACTATGTCTGTTGCTATTACTTTAGCGCTAGTTGTTATGAATATTATCCAACCAGGTATCGGTATAAATATTGAATCTTGGCAGCTAACTAATAGTTTACCTTCAGAGACTATGACAATACCAGAATTTTTAAAACAATTTTTATTAAGTTTATTTGCAAATCCATTTGAATCCCTTGCTTCAGGAAAAATTCTACCACTCATTATTTTTTCAATTATTATTGGCATTGCTTTAAATGACAGAAATAAAAAACTTAAAGCAGCTAAAGATCTTTTTACAAGTCTTTATGAAGTTATGCTAAAAATTGTTCATTGGGTAATGTTATTTGCTCCTTTTGGTATATTTGCCTTACTGATTAATATGGTTGTTAATCAGAATATGGAATTATTTTCTCAATTAGGAATTTTTATTTTTACCGTAATATTTTTAATTTTATTTCACGGATTAATTATTTTGCCAGCAATTTTATTTGTCTTAACCAAAATGAACCCTTTATCTTTTTGGAAAGAAGGTAGGCCAGCTTTTATTACTGCGTTTGCTACGAGTTCAAGTGCAGCAACACTTCCTATAACGCTAAATGTAGCAAATGATAATTTTAAAACACCTAAAGAAATATCTAATTTTGTACTTCCTTTGGGGGCAACTATGAACATGGATGGTACTGCATTATATGAAGCTGCAGCTGCTTTATTTATTGCAAATTTAGTTGGGATGGATTTAACTTTAGCACAACAACTCATATTATTTTTTACTGCAATGGTTGCTTCTATAGGTGCCCCAGGAATTCCAAGTGCTGGTATGGTTACTATGGCAATGGTTTTACAGGTTTTAGGATTACCTTTAGAAGCACTAGCTATTCTTTTACCAATGGATAGATTGATTGATACATTTAGAACTACAATTAATGTTGAAGGTGATTTGGTAGGAGCACTAATTGTTAATAAAATTACAAAGCTTTAGATTTTTTTTCGAGCATGCCAATTGATAAAGAATATGCAGAAGGAATAACAATTAATGTTAATAATGTAGAAGAAATCATTCCTCCAATTACAGCAATTGCTAGTGGACCATTTGACTCAGAACCAGCCCCATAACCTAAAGCAGCTGGCATCAATGCAAGAATTAATGTTAGAGATGTCATTAAAACTGGACGAAGACGAATAGGGCATGCTTCAAGAAGCGCTTGATCTGTTTTTTTTCCAGAATTTTTCAATTGATTGGTCATATCTACTAATAAAATAGAATTTTTAGCAACAAGTCCAATTAGAAGTACCATACCTATCATTGAGTAAATATTGAGACTATTTCCAGTAACCCATAATAAAAATATTCCACCAACTATAGCTAATGGCTGAGCTAACATAACTATTAAGGGTTGAAAAAATGAGTTAAAAAGGCTCGCTAAAACCATATAAAGAAGTATTGTTGCAAGAAAAAAAACAAAAATTATATTACTCATAGTCTTTGCAAATTCTTTAGCTTGACCCTCAAGTTGAATGGAGTATTCACCTGGTAGAATATTCTTACTATTTTGCCTAACTAATTTAACTGCTTCTCCAAGTGAAATTGTTGGATTTGAATAAAAATTAGCAGAATATTGTAAATTTTGTCTTCCCATAACTGCAGGACCAAGTTCTTGATTGAAGGATGCAATGCTATCAAGTCTTACTAATTCCCCGGATTTTCCTCTTAAATATATTTTATTTAAATCATTTAATTTATCAAAGGAGCCTTCTTTAGCTTTCATTCTAATATCGTATCTATGACCATCGCCAGGCTCATCATTAAATCTAGCAACATCTAATCCATTACTTAATACTGAGATGGCTTCAGCAATATCAGCTCCACTAATTCCGAAGCTAGAAGCTCTTTCTCTATCAATATTTAAAATCATTTGGGGAAGATTAAGTTGTAAATTAAGATCAAAGTTTCCTAAATCTTCACTTTCTGATAATTTGATCAGAAGTTCATCACTTAAATCAGCAACCTTTTCAATGTTTGGCCCAGTAATTGAAAATTGTAATCTCTCTGAACGCCTTCCTCCAGCAAATGAAACCCCTGATGGAAAAGCTTTTACTCCTGCAAGTTGACTAAAGTCTTTTCTCATTTTTTGCATAATTTCCGCTTGAGACAATGCACGCTGACTTTTTTCTTTTAGCCTAACACTTATGAATCCGCTGTTGACTTGACCTCGACTTCCTAATCCAATAGATGAAAAAACACTAGCTGTATATTCATTATATTGATTAATAATTTTTTCAATCTCTAATAACTTATTATATGTATAGTCCATATTAGAACCTAAGGGTGTTTTAAATCTTACTGTGAAACGACTTTCATCTTGTTCGGGAACTAACGTTTTTTCAACTTTTGAAAAAAGAATACTACTAGCAAGAACAATAATTAAACTTGTAATTAAAACTTTTAGTCTATGTGATAAGGACCAAGATAGTATTTTTTTATAAGTCATATCCATTTTTTTAAAGAAAATATCTAAACCTTTAAGCCAAGAAAATTCTTTTTCCTTCATGGCTAAAAATTTTGAACATAGCATTGGTGTTAATGTTAATGAAATAATTAATGAAACTAATATTCCAGCTGTGACAACGATTGCAAAGGATTCAAAAAAACGCCCCATTATTCCATCCATAAATATTACTGGCGCAAAAATACACACTAAAGCTAGTGACGATGCAAGAACTGCAAATACTACTTCTTTACTCCCATTAATAGCCGCATTGAAAATATTTTTATCAATATGTTTTTGATGCCTAAAAATATTTTCGAGAACCACTATGGAGTCATCAACTACAACACCAATTAATAATATTAATGCGAGTAAAGTCATACTATTAAAAGTAAATCCATAAAAATACATAACTGCAATTGCTCCAAAAAGTGATATGGGAATTGCAATTGCAATGATGAATGTAGATCTAAGAGATTTTAAAAAAAATAGTACGACCAATGCAGCTAATAAAGTACCTTCAAGGATATGATTTTGAAGAGCCTTAACCATTGATTTTATGTAAATAGAATCATCTGTTGACACCATTAAGTTCAAACCTGGCGGCAAACTTGGCCTTATTTGAGTGTCAACTTTTTCTTTAATTTTATTAATAATATCAACTGTATTAGAATTTGCTACCTTGATAATCCCAAGACCTATAGATGGCTTATTGTTGTGACGAGCAGTTTGTCTATAATCATCTAATCCATCAACTACTTCTGCAATATCATCAATTTTAATAGGGCCTCCATTTCGATATGCGACGATCATTTTTCTTAACTCATCAATAGTATGAAATTCTAAATCAAGTTTAAACATTTTTTCCGATTGGGCTCTGACGAGAAAACCACCAGGTAATTGAACATGCTCTTTTTTGAAGGCAGTAACTAAATCGTTAGCAGTAATTTTTAATGATGACATTTTTTCAGGAAGTAAGTTAACTCTTATAGTTCTATCTCTTCTACCTCCTAATGTGACATAACCAACTCCATCAACTGTTTCTAATTTCTTCTTTAAAATATTATTTGCATAAAGATTTAACTGTTGTACAGTTCTATCGCCAGTTAGTCCTAACCACATGATTGCACTTGCATTGGTTTCAACTTTTCTTACAACAGGAGGAACAATATCGTCAGGTAATCGTCTTGTAACCCTTCCGACTTTAGATTGAATTTCATTAAACGCAACTTCAATATCTTTATCTAAATTAAATGTTATGCTAACAACAGAAACACCCGGAGACGATTCAGATTTTATAGACTCAATTCCTGGAGTTGTATTTACAGCTTCTTCAATAATATTAGTAATACTTGAATCAACAATTTCAGGATTAGCACCTTCTAGAGTAGTTGTTACTGAAAGAATGGGAAATTCAATCGTTGGAAATTTATCGATACCAATTTTTTGAAAACTAATAATACCCAATAAAACAAATATTGCAGATATCATCCAAGCTAAAACATGTCTTCGTATTGAAATTTCAGGTAATGTCATATTTTAGGGAGTCGAAACGTTAACTTTAGTTTGATCAGTGAGATATCCGGCGCCGTCTAATGCAACTATTTCATTTTTATTTAAACCAGAAATAACCTCTATAAGACCATTTTGATTAATACCAATTTCAATATTCCTTTGCTCAACTTTATTTTCATTAACTACATACACTACTTGGCCTGCTGGTCTTAAAACAACACTTTGTTCTGGTACAGCTAACCCTTCTCTTGTGCTGAAAATAATTGTACCTTTTACACTAGCACCAGCTTGCCAATCAGATTGGTTATTAATATCAGCTATAACATCTATAGATCTACTATCCGCCATTAATTTAGGTTTTAATTCAGCAATTTTTACTGAAATTATATTTGGTGAAGTAGGACTTTCAAGTGTTATTGGTATACCAGATTTTAATTTGGATACTAATTTTTCAGGGAATGGTATATGAGCCCTAAGTTTTTTATTATTAATTATTTGAAATATTGGATCACCTATTTTTAAGAAATCTCCAATGGATGGAATTTGTTTTTCTACTTTTCCTGAAATTGGAGCATAAATTTTAGTTTTTTTATAATTTGATTCTGCAATATCTTTTTTTGCTAAAGCCACTTCTAATTCTTCAAAGGTCTCAGTTTTTTCCGAAAAAAGTGTATCAAGTGCATTTGGAGAAATAAATTTTTTCTTTACTAATTTCTGATTCCTTTCAAAGTTCTTTTTCTGATTAGTGAGTCGTGTTTCTAATCGCCTAACCTCTGCTTTAGCAAGTGATAATTGATATTTATAGTCTTTAGTTTCTATTTCTGCAAGAAGGTCACCTTTATTTACTAATGATCCAGGCTTTGTATGTAATTTTATCACTTTACCTGTAATTTCAGCTGAAATTGTGGGATCAATAATTCCTTCAATAGAGCCAATAGCAGTTTCTCTATCTTCAAATTCTTTTAAAATTACTTTACTAGTAGTTATATATATTTCTTTTTTACTTTTTTGCTTTTTACTCTCATTATCACCACAACTAATAAGAAGAAATGATAACAAAATTAAAATTACAGCTTGTTGTAAATTATTTAACATTAAGATTTTCCATATTTATCAAGTCCCAGTTAAAAAATGGACCAGGGTCAGTTTTTCTTTTTGGCGCAATTTGATTGTGACCAACAATATCATCAATCTGATACTTTTTACATAGACAATTTAAGAGATTTATAAGTTTCATATATTGTATATTTTCAAATGGAATTGAATCCGAACCCTCAAGTTCTATACCGATTGAAAAGTCATTACAATTTAGTTTATTTTTCCAATTTGAATCCCCTGCATGCCACGCTCTATGTTTACATGACACAAATTGGATTAATTCCCCGTCTCGTTTTATAAGGAAATGAGCAGAAACTTTTAAATTATTAATTTTTTTAAAATAAGGGTCCTGATTAGTATTAAGTTTATTTGTAAAAAAATCTTCAACATATTTTCCACCAAATTTATTTGGTGGCAAGCTTATACTATGAATGACAATCATATTAATTGATATATTTTTAGGACGATTATCATAATTAGGTGATTTAATAAAATTTACGCCCACAATTAGGCCATCTTGATTCAATTCGTAAAAGTTATGTGGTGAGCTCATTTAAATCGCTTATAATCTTTTCATGTTAACTTATGGAAAGTCTAATGGTTTTTGTTAATTTTTGCATTAAATTACTTGCAATAAGGAGAAGGTAAATGTTTGAGTGGATTACTAATAATTATGACTATATTTTATTTGGTATTGTAGACAATGGGGTGATGCTAATAGGTGCATTCTTTGGTTTAGGGCTAGAAAAATACTTACCTAAAAATATGCAAGTTGGTTTAGGAGCGGTTTTAGGAGCAGGGTTAGGAAATGCACTTAGTGATTTTGCTGGAGGCGCAGTTAGTGCAAATTGGTCTTTAGCATTTGGAACAGGTTTTGGATGCTTGCTTGCTTTATTTGCAATACCTGTATTTTATGTAATTCAGAAAAATTTAAGCAAATAGATAATTTTATTTTAAAACTTTTTGGATGTCTCTTTTATGAACTTATAATTCAAATTACTATATGGTTCATAGTCACTTTTTTTATTATATTTATTTTTAATCTAGAGGTTGGTTCTTACCCACATTTTTTACAATTTATTTTGTGGTTAGTATCAGGAGCATATTTTATTATTTCATGGTCTATTGGCGGACAAACACTTGCAATGAGAGCATGGAAATTAAAATTAATTTCACCAAATAATAATTGGTGGTTTTTTTCTGTACGATATTTATTAGCAACAGCTGGCTTTTTCCTTTTCTTTATTACATTTTTATATGTATTTTTTAATAAAGAAAGAAAGTTTTATCATGATTCTATATTGGGTTCAAAAATTATAAACGTTCAATTTTGAATATTAAATATAAGCCAATTGATAAAAATATAATGGTTGGTATTAACGAACTCATAAATGGTTGCCAATCATTTAGAAGTCCCATGTGTCGAATCATTGTATTTAAAATTTGATAAGAAATTCCAATTACAATACCTAAAAACATTTTTAAGTATTTACCTCCAGATCTTTCCTGTAAGAAACCAAAAGGAATCGCAAAAATTAACATTACAAGAGGCATAATTGGATGAATTAATTTTTCCCATAAGGCAATCTCATAGCGCGTTACTTTCTGATTATTTAATTTTAAATAATTTATAAATTTCGCTAAATTAATTGTGGACATTTTTTCGGGAGATATAATAAGTGCATTCATCATTTCAGGTCTAATCAATGACTTCCAGTTTCCTTTTTTTATATTTGTTGATGTAACTTTTTCTTCACCTAAAAAAGTTAAAGAAATATTATTAAGTTTCCATTGCCCATCTTCAAAAATACCTACTTTCGCATTTACTATAGTTCTTAATTTAAAATCATTATCAAATTCGTAAATATGAATATCTTCCAACGAACTGTCTGGTAAAACATTTTCAATATTTACAAAACTTTTACCATCTTTTATCCAAAATCCAGATTTAAATTCTTGACTTACAATTGAATCAGTAGAGCTAATTTTTAAACGTTGTGCATTTTTTTCACTATTTGGGCTAATTAAATCACCTATAAAAAATGTAAAAAAACAGAAAAAAAGTCCTACATATATTAAAGAAATTGCAATTTTTCTAATAGATAATCCACTTGATCTCATAACAGTGAATTCTGAATTTTGAGAAAGCTCTCCAACTGTATACATTGCACCAATTAAAACAGCTAAAGGTATAATTTCATATAGGTGTCCGGGGACACTTAAAAGAACATACGTAAAAATTTGAAATAAACCATAACCGCCTTTCCCTAAATCATTTATTTCTTGAATAAAATCAAAAAAAGAAAAAAGCGCAATCAGGCCAAGCATAATCATTAATATACTTATAAAAAATTCTTTATTTAAATATTTTGTTATTTGGCTCATTTATTTTTTTTTAAAATTTTTTTTGGTAATAAAGGAAGATTTAAAGATCTTCGGTAGAGAAGATAGATAGCAATAATTCCAAATGATAAATGAACGGGCCAAAGACCATACCAGATCTTTGAATTACCGATCGAGACAATACTATGAGATACACCTAACATATTGTTATATATAACAAATAGTAATAAAGCTATTATGATATTTGCGGAACGCCCAGATCGAGGGTTTATAACACTTAAAGGTATAGCAAGAAAAATTAGTAATAATGCTGAAATAGGCAATGAAATCCTCCAGTATAATTCAGCTTTATATCTACTTGAATCTGATTTAAGAAGCTCTAGAGTACTTTTTGCTTCATAAACTTCGCCAACTTTTATTATTTTAGGCGCTTCTTTTTCCATGAGTATGCCATACTCTTTGAAATATGTAGTAGAAAATTCTTGGCTATTTGATCTACCTTCATATCTTTTTCCTTCCTTTAAAATAATATAGTCTTCCCCTTTTTCATTCTTTTTTCTTTCTCCTTCGTTGGCTACAATTACTCCAACTTTTCCATTCTGAACAGACTGAACAAAGATATTTTTAACTAAATTCCCAAGCTCACTAAATCCTTCTACATAAAAAATACGATTATCTGACTTTGATTCTTTAAAAATTCCAGGTGTTATAGTTGATAATTCATCTCTACTTTTTAAACCCTTTTTAAATTCTTCAGCTTTGTAAACTGCCCATGGGCTTATGTAAAAAGATAAAGAAGCTATTAAGATAATAATAGGTAAACTAAAAATAAATATTGGCCTAATAAGACTTAATATACCTAATCCAGAGCTGAACCATATAATCATTTCGCTGTCCTTATACCAGCGTGTTAACGTTATTAAAATAGTTAAAAAAAGTGTTAACGAGAGTAATAGTGGTAAATGTTTAAGTAAATTAAAAACAAGAATAGTATCAATTGCATCATTAGGTATAATGCCTTTTGCGGCTAAACGGAAAATATAAACAGACCTTTGAGCTATAACCACACCAGATAGAATTAGGATTGTAGATAATGAGGTATAAAATAATTCTTTTGTTAAAGATGTTTTAAATAGCATAACTTTAAATTTTTGATTTGAATATATAAAGGATATTAAATGAAATTCACCATAAAAACAGATTTAATTACTAAGATACCAGCTGACATTATTACATTGGCAGTCAATGATAAAAATCAAATATTATGTGAAAAGCAAATAGATGCATCAACTTTGAGGCATTTGCATAATATTTTGAGGTTAGGTGACCTAAATGAAAGAACTGGCTCAACTTTATTAGTTCATGGGGCTAATAAATATTCTAGAATAATCTTACTAAGAATTGGAGCCCATCAAGATTTAACACCAAAAGAATTTTTTAAAGTAATAGTGAGTGCCTCAAATGAGCTAAAAAATATAAATTTTAAAAAGATAATATTTCCAATTAATCAATTTGTTAATAAATTGATAACCGAAAAGGCTGCAACGGAATATCTTGTTAGGACTCTAATTGATCAAGGGTATATTATAAATTCCCTAAAAACTCAAAATAAATCTAAATCTTCAGATTACCAAGTTTATATTCATACAAATAAATCTGTAACTAAAGAAATAAAACGTGGACTCAATAATGGTCAGGCAATTGCAAAAGGTATGGCCCTTACTAAAGATCTTGGAAATTTACCTCCAAATATTTGTACACCAACTTATCTTGCTAGCGAAGCAAAAAAATTAGCGCGGGAATATAAAATGAAAGCAACAATTTTGGACCAAAAGCAGATTGAAAAGTTAAAAATGGGATCTTTTCTGTCGGTAGCTAAAGGAAGTAGAGAGGCACCTAAATTTATAGTTTTGGAACATAAGAAAGGGCCAAAAAATAAAAAACCAATAGTTTTGGTAGGTAAAGGTATAACATTTGACGCAGGGGGAATATCAATTAAGCCTTCGCCAGATATGGATGAAATGAAATATGATATGGGCGGTGCTGCAACAGTCTTAGGTGTAATGAAAACAGTAGGAGAATTAAATTTATCTTCAAATATAATAATGGTTGTTCCAACATGTGAGAATTTACCTGATGGAAAAGCTGTAAAGCCAGGAGATATAGTGAAAAGTATGTCCGGCCAAACTATAGAAGTACTTAATACTGATGCTGAAGGTAGATTAATATTATGTGACGCTTTAACTTATTCAGAAAGGTTTAAACCCGAAGTTGTTATTGACGTTGCAACCTTAACAGGAGCTTGTGTCATTGCATTAGGGCATCATATTTCTGCGGTATTCAGTAATTATGATCCATTAGCTGATGAATTAAAGGCTGCAGGTGAAATAGCTTTAGATCCAGTATGGCAGATGCCAATGTCGGATGAATACCAACCTCAATTGAATAGCAACTTTGCAGATATGGCAAACATCGGTGGGCGGGCTGCGGGAAGCATAACAGCAGCATGTTTTTTATCAAGGTTTGCTAAAAAATATAATTGGGCTCATATAGATATTGCCGGAACTGCATGGAAGTCAGGAAAAGAAAAAGGTTCTACAGGAAGACCAGTAAGTTTATTAAGTGAATTTCTTATTAATCGTACAATAAAGAAAAATTAATTTTCAATAAATGATAGATATTCTTCTTTTGATAAAAACTTTTCTTTATCGATTTTGAAGTCAAGAGAAATTCTGCATAACCAAGACTTATGTGGAATTTCATTTACTTTTTCTGGATTACTAAGAATATTTTGGTTAATAAATACAATTTCTCCATTTGCAGGTGCGATTATGTCGGAAGCAGTTTTAACAGATTCAATAGTTCCTATTGAATCATTTGAGTTAAATTTCTTTCCTAAATTTAGATCAATATAAATAATGTCCCCCAGTAAATCTTGAGCAAAATGAGTAATACCTAAACAATATTGATTATCTCTATAAGATTTCATCCATATATGTTCTTTTGTGTAAAACAAACCGTCAATGTAATTCATTATTTCTCCATATTAATAAAAATTCTATAAATATATAAAGTGACAAATAAAATTAAACTGTATATCATCATGTGAAGATAAATTAATCAAGGGTTATTAGTGAATTTATATTTAAGAAGTTTTTTATTAGCTGCATTATTATTTTCACCATTTTCAAACCTGACCTTCGCAAAAGACCCTTCTCATTCTAAATCACCAAGTCTTTACGTAAAAAATAGTAAGAGTTTAAAAGTTCGGTCATTGAAAGCGATTGTTGTTAATCAAAATACTGGAGAAGTAATTTATCAAAAAAATTCAGATGCTAAAGCTTCAATTGCATCTTTAACAAAATTAATGACTGCTATGGTAGTTCTTGATTCAGGATTAGACCTTAATAAAAAAATTAAAATAACAAAGGCTGATATTGATAGAGTGAAGAGAACTACTTCTAGATTACCAATTGGAAGTAAACTTAGCAGATATGAGTTACTTAAGGCAGCACTTATCTCATCAGATAATAGAGCAGCTTTTGCTCTAAGTAGATCATACCCATCTGGAAGAAAAGGTTTTATTAATGCAATGAATGTTAAAGCAATTCAATTAGATATGCAGAAAAGTCAATTTAGCGATCCAACTGGGCTTGATAAAAGAAATATTTCTACTGCAAATGACTTATTAAAATTAGTAAGAGCTGCTTATCAATATTCTTTAATAAGAGAATTAACAACATCACCATCAGAAAATATTAAGATTGGTAAAAGAAGAAATGGTGTCAATTTTAATAATACGAATCCTTTAGTTAGAAAAGGAGTATGGGATATAGGTTTGTCTAAAACTGGATTTATTAGAGAATCGGGTAGGTGTTTAGTTCTTCAAACAGTAATTAATGACGAACCTATAATTATTGTTTTATTAAATTCCTATGGAAAGTTAACCCGCTTTGCTGATGTAAAAAGAATTAAAAATTGGATGAATAGAATAAATAAAAAGACAAGTTAACTATTTCTTTTTAGATGATTTCTTTTTAGATGATTTCTTTTTAACTTGCTCATCCTCTTCTTTTTTTGCAAGTAATGTTAAAGATTTTTCAAGGCTTATTGATTCTAGATCAATATTTTTAGCAATATTTACTTTTAGTGAGCCTCTTTGAATATAGAAACCAAACCTTCCTTTATAAATATCTATAGATTCTTTTTTGTCTGGGTCATCTCCAATTTTTCTAATTGGTTTGAGAAGTTCAATAGCTTGCTCTCTAGAAATTTCAAATATATCTTGATCTTTAGGTATAGATTTAAATTTTCCATTGTGATTAACATAGGGACCAAACCTCCCAATATTTGCAATAATCTTTTTACCAGTTCCAGGATGTTCGCCTAATTCTCTTGGCAATGAAATTAGTTTTAATGCAATTTCTTCATTTAGATCTGTTAATGGAATTTCATTCGGGATTGTAATTCTTTTTGGTTTGATTTTTTTATTATCTTCTTGTTCCCCTAATTGAAGATAAGGTCCGTAAGGACCAATTAATAAAAATATATTTGTATTGGTTTTTTTATCAAAAGCAACAATTTTAGGTTCTTGAGGTAGGTCTCCACTTGAACTTCTTGTAAAGTCACAATTAGGATAAGCAGAGCAAGCTATAAAATTTCCTCTTCGACCTAGTTTTGATAATAATGGCTTACCACATTTTGGACAATCTTCATCAATATCTTTTTGTGTAATTTTAGAGCGATCCAAATCTTTTTTTTCATTAATTTGACGGTCAAAATCCTTCCAAAAATTAGTTAATACTGATAACCATTCTTTTTTGTCAGCTGCTATATCATCTAATTGAGTTTCTAATTGAGCAGTAAAATCGTAATCTACATAATGACTAAAGTGTTCAGTTAAAAATTCATTTACAATACTTCCAACATCAGTTGGCATAAATCGTTTTTTTTCAAGCAAAACATATTCTCTATCTTGAAGTGTAGAAATAATACTAGAATAAGTTGATGGACGACCAATACCATATTCTTCTAAAGTTTTGACAAGACTTGCTTCAGAATATCTTGGAGGTGGTTCAGTAAAGTGTTGGTCACCATATATTTTTTCAATATTAAGTATTTCACCAACCTCTAAAGGAGGTAGTGTTGAGGTATTTTCTTTTTCTTCAGAAGTTTCATCATTATCTTCTAAATATACTGACATAAAGCCTGGAAATTTTAGAGTTTGACCGGATGCTCTAAAAATACTTTCACCTTTTCCAATTTCTAAGTCCACACTTACTGCATCAAAAATAGCCGGAGTCATTTGACAAGATAATGTTCTTTGCCAAATCATTTCATAAAGCTTGAATTGTTCTTCGCTAAGATATTTTTTTAAGCTTGCAGGAGTCTTGTAAATATCTGTGGGTCTTATAGCTTCATGTGCTTCTTGGGCATTTTTTGATTTTGTTTTATAACCAATAGCAATTTGAGGCAGATATTCAGAATCATAATTACTTTTTAGATAATCTCTTATTTGATTTACTACCTCGTTTGAAAGAGTTACAGAATCTGTTCTCATGTAAGAAATAAGACCAACTGTTTCATTTTCTGTATCAATTCCTTCATATAATCTTTGTGCAATTATCATAGTTCTTTTTGTGGTAAAGCCTAATTTTCTTACAGCTTGTTGTTGAAGAGTTGAGGTAGTAAAAGGTGCTGATGGTTTTCTTGATCTTTGTTTTTTTTCAACTCTAGAAATTCTAGTTTTACCAGCACTTTTTAAAAGTATCTCACCTTGAATTTTTTCACTCTGGTTCTTTCCAGTAACAGTAAATTGTTCTACTTTTTCATTGTCTAAAAGATATAGTTTAGAACTAAATTGTGATTGCTTTTTTTTTGCTTCCAAATGAATAGTCCAATATTCTTTTGCCACAAATTTTTTAATCTTCTCTTCACGTTCCATTATTAATCTTAGTGCTGGACTTTGAACTCGCCCAGCTGATAGACCATAACGTATTTTTGACCATAATAAAGGAGATAGATTAAACCCTATTAGATAGTCCAAAGCTTGTCTTGATTGTTGCGCCCTTACTAAAGCTATGGCTATGTCTCTAGGTTCCTTGATAGCTTGAATGATTGCAGATTTTGTAATTTCTTGAAAGACGACTCTTTTTATTAATTTATCTTTTAATAATTTTTTTTCATTTAATATTTCAGCGATATGCCAAGCTATTGCTTCTCCTTCTCTATCGGGATCTGTTGCTAAAAGTATTTCATCAGACTTCTTCACCGCTTTTTGAATAGCATCTATATGTTTTTTATTTCTATCAATAAGAGCATATTTCATTTCAAAATTACTTGTATTGATACCTTCTGACTTAGGAAGAAGATTTCTTATATGTCCATATGATGCTAGAACTTCAAAGTCACCCCCTAAATATTTAGATAATGTTTTCGCCTTTGATGGAGATTCGACTATAAGTAGTTTTGTCATTATTTAATTAATTAGTTTCTGACTGATAAAAATTATGCATCATAAGGATAAAGTTAAAACTATTCAAGTTTAATTAAATAAAATTATCAAAGTTTTAATTCAAGAGGTATTTTTTTTAGTCACTATTAAAAGATCTACCACCATCTACATTTAGAATATGACTTGTGATAAATGATCCATTTAATAACAAGAATTCAACTGCTTTAGCAATATCATCTGGCTCACCAACTTTTTTTAACATTGTTTGTGAAGTTACTTTCCTACGATATGATGTATCAAATTCATTTGAATTTTCTGGCCATAAAACGGGTCCTGGGGCAATTGCATTTACTCTAATTTCCGGCCCAAGTTCTTGAGCTAGTGATTTAGTTAAGGTAGTTAATCCTGCTTTAGCTATAGAGTAAATAATATAATTTTTTTTAGGTTTTGCTATATGTGCATCTGTGATATTTATTATTGATCCATAATTTTCTTTAAGAAAAGGAGCAGCTTCTTTGCATAGGAATAGCGGTGCTTTTAGATTACTTCCAACAAGATTTTCCCAGTTTAATTGATCAATTTGATTAATGGTAGTTGGGTAGTAAGTTGAAGCATTATTTATAAGAAAATTTAATTGACCATAAATTTTGATAGCTTCGTTAATTATTTTTGAGTAACTTTTTGGGTCTAAAAGATCTGCTTGTATTATTGATACAGAATTTTTTCGCTTCTCATTTAATTCATCTCGAAGCGATATAGCTTCTTTTTCTGAAGTTTTATAATGAATTATTAAATTAATATTAGCTTTATGAAGTCGACGGCATATAGATGCTCCGATTCGTTTAGCACCTCCAGTAACTATAGCTATTTGTTTTTTTTTATTCATTTTTAGTTTAAATATTATTTGAAGTTATTATAATCTATCAATATGAACAATTTACCAAAACTAATTGTAATTTTTTAATGTCAATTTCAAAAATTAGGCCCATTAGAAGTTATGTATTAAGACAAGGTCGTTTAACTAAGTTTCAGGCAAAAAGTATTGAATTACTATCTCCAATGTATTCAATTCCTTTTGAAACAAATGCTATCAAATGGGATAATATTTTTGAAAATAAAGGTAAAAAAATCATTGAAATAGGTTTTGGTATGGGCGATACAACTGTTGAAATTGCTGAGAATCTAAGTAAATCAAATTTTATTGCCATAGATGTCCATCCCCCTGGAGTTGGAAATCTTCTAAATAAAATTAATCAAAAAGAACTAAAAAATTTAAAAATAATTCAATATGATGCGGTAGAAGTTTTAAAAAAAATGGTAATTAATAAAAGCCTTGACGCAGTTCATATATTCTTTCCTGATCCATGGCACAAAAAAAGACATAATAAAAGAAGACTAATTCAGGAACCTTTCTTGGAATTGATAAGTAAAAAATTAAAAAAAAATGGTTATATTCACATAGCTACTGATTGGGAAGATTATGCTAATTCAATTATAAATATTTTTAATAAAAATGAGTTATATAAAATAAAAAATTGTGATTTTTTTAAAAAACCTTCTTATAGACCTAAAACTAAATATGAAAATAGGGGTGTTAACTTAGGACATAAGGTTTGGGATATTATTTTTGTTAAGGTTTAACCAGCTTTGAATAACTTCGTTAGCTTCTTCAATTCCCTGTTTTTTCAAACTAGAAAATAATTGGACTGTAAATTTTGTTTGATATAAATTAACCCATTTTTCTTGGACATTGTTTTTTACATCCATAAGGGTTCTTAAAGATTTGTCTTTAGATAATTTATCTGATTTTGTAAGCAATATATGAATTGGTTTCTGCCTAGGAGCAAACCAATCAAGCATTTGAATATCAAGCTTTGTTAGAGGTCTTCTTATGTCCATAACAATTATGAGCCCAGCTAAGCTATTTCTTTCTTGAAGATATCTAGGTAATGTTTCTATCCAATGATTTTTTATAGTTTCGGGTACTTTTGCATATCCATAACCTGGAAGATCAACAAGTGAAATATGATCATCGATACTAAAAAAATTTATTAATTGAGTTCTTCCAGGCTGTTTGCTGACATAAGCAAGACGATTTTGTTTGCTTAATGAATTAATCGCACTTGATTTACCAGCATTTGATCTTCCTGCAAATGCAATTTCAATTCCTTCATCATTAGGAAGCTCATCAAAATGATTTATTGAAATATTGAATACAGCATTTTGTAAAAAAGCCATTTTTTTTCCTTTAACCTTGAGTTAATGCTATCACGTTGTGGGTATTTTAGTTAAAATGTAGCCTTTTTAGAGAATAAAGTTTGGAGTCTTAATGATACATTTCTTTAGATATATTTTTTTCATGCTAATTTTTTTTAGTTTAGTCGCTAGTGCTGAAAGTAAACTTTCCTCTCAAGAGATAGCTAGTACAAAAAAAATTATAAATAATTTATGTATCGCATGTCATGGAGAAGATGGTAATAGTCTAATTCCAGTTAATCCTAAATTAGGTGGGCAGCATGCTGGTTATATATTAAAACAACTTAAGAATTTTAAAAGTGGATTAAGAGATAATGCAGTAATGGCTGGCATGGTTGCTAATTTAACTGAGCAAGAAATGACTAATTTAGGCTTATACTTTTCAGAGCAAGATATTTTATTATCAAAAGCAAAAGATAATGGTGTTGGATCAATAGGGGAAAAAATCTTTCGTGCAGGTATAAAAAATAAAGGAGTTGCTGCATGTGCTAGCTGTCACGGGCCCTCGGCTCATGGAATACCAGATAAATATCCAAGATTAAATGCCCAACATTCTGAATACACTCTTGCACAACTAAAGGCATTTAGGCTGGAACTAAGAAAAAATGATCCTAGTGCTGTAATGAGAACAATCGCTCAAAAACTCACTGAGCAAGAAATGAAGGCTGTAGCGGATTATATACAAGGTCTTAGGTAGCTTTTATCTGAGAGCAACATGCAACTTAAATTAGTAAAAGTTGTCAATTCAACCAAACTATAGTGCATATAATTTTTTGAAAAAATCAACTAAAAATATAAAAAGCTTTGTCAACCTTTTAAGTACGATGAGATTTGCAATTACAATGTTTTCGCTTCTCGGGATTGCTTCGATAATTGGGACGGTGCTTAAGCAAAATGAACCATATAATGATTATATTATTAAATTTGGTCAATTTTGGTTTAATATTTTTGAAAAACTTGGTTTGTATAACGTTTACCAAGCTTTTTGGTTTCTTCTTATTTTAATTTTTTTAATTATTTCTACTTCACTTTGTATCTCTAGAAATAGCCCAAAAATATTAAAAGACTACAAAATTTTTCAAGACCAAATTAGAGAGAGGTCTTTGCTTTCTTTTAAGCATTCATATCAATTTACATTCAAAGAATTTAGTACAAAAAGAATTATATCTTTTTTAAATTTAAATAATTATAAAGTTAAACATAAATTAATCGATAAAGGAGATTTGATTGTCGCAAAAAAAGGAGACCTTCAAAAATTAGGCTATATTTTTACTCATTTATCCATAGTAATTATCAGCATTGGTGGACTGCTAGATGGAAATTTAGTTTTTAAGGTGCAAGAGTTAATAGGTATTAAACAAATTCAATTAGAAGATCAACCACTATCCCAAATTCCACAATCAGGAAAAATGAATAAAAATAATCTTTCTTATAGAGCTAGTATTTTACTTTCAGAGGGCGATACGAAAACAGCAGCAATTTTGAGGGCTAAAGAAGGATATCTTGTTCAAGAGATTCCATTTTCAATAACACTTAAAGACTTTAATATTGAGCACTACTCAACAGGTCAGCCTAAATCGTTTAAAAGTGATTTATTGGTTACAGATAAAGAGACTGGTGAATCAATAAATAAAACAATTAGTGTGAATAAGCCGTTAACGTTCAAGGGAGTAACTATTTATCAAGCAGCTTTTGAGGACGGAGGCTCTCAACTAGATTTATTAGTTTGGAATTTAAATTCATCACAACCATCATTTCAAATGAATTCCGAAATTTTTAAAAATAATGAAGTTATTTTTGAGCGTCAAAAATTAACTTTTGAATTTAATGATTTTAGAAATTTTAATATTTTAGAGATAACTCAGAATGATGAACAAAAACCTATACCAACAAATGTTGGCCCTAATTTTTTATATAAAGTTAGGAATGAATCTGGACAAGCTAAAGAGTATCAAACCTATCAACTACCAATAATTATAGAAAATAAATATTTTTTTATGAGTGGAATGCGAAATTCACCTCAAGAAGAATTTAAATATCTTAAAATTCCCGCAGACCAAAATCTCAGTATTGAAGGTTTTATGATTCTTAAATCTTTATTAAATGATCCTAAGAAAGTTGAAAATGCAATTAATAAAGGTATAAAAGAATCTGCATTTAAGACTATTGAGCAAAAAGAAGCTTTTGAATTAGGAACCAAAAATGTTATTCGCGCATTTATAAAAGGTGGCTATGATTCTGTAATAAGTGATATGGATTTTAATGTTCCTCAAGAAGCATCAACACTAGATAAAGAAAAAGCTATAAAAACATACATTAATATCATTTTTTTAATTAGCCAAGAGCTTTTAAGAGAATATAAAGAAAATAATAAAGATAAAATGATTTTTCCTGAAAATGATTTTCCAAGATTCATTCAGGATGCACTGACTGCTTACAGTGATAGTTTTTTTTATGGAATACCCTTATATCTTGAATTAAAAGATTTTAAGCATGTCCAAGCTAGTGGTTTACAATTAACAAAATCACCTGGGAAAGTCTGGGTGTATTTAGGATCAATTCTGTTGGTTCTTGGTATATTTTGTATGATCTATATCCAAGAGATTCGTTTATGGATTTTAAGAAAAGAAGGAAGTAAAAAGTTAATAGTTTCTTTAGCAACCAATAGGGATCGTTTAGATTTTGATAAAGAAGCAACTAAACTTAAAGATCAAATTAAAGAGTTAACAAATTAAATAGGATTATCGAATGATAGATAAAATAAAAGAAAATTTTTTAAATCCATTTGGGTTTATTTTAGGTTTTTTAACGATTTTTTCAATATTAAAATTTAATCAATTTATGGATTCATATGAAATTTTTATTTTAATAGGATCAGCTATTACATTTACATGGATGGGAAAAGCATGGCCAAATTTTAGGAATTTATTTCTAATTACTCTTTTATTTTCTTTTATTTCTATTTATTTATATCAAGGTACTTTAGAACAAATAGAGACTAATTTTTTTCTCAAATACTTTTTAGCAAGTCAGTCTGCAATAATGTGGATGACTGCTCTATATCCATTGAGTCTAATTATTTATTGGATTTACTTGTTAACCAAACAAGATTTTTATGGAAATTTAGCAACTAGAACAGTTTGGATAGCTACAATGATAGGCTTTGTAGGATTATTAGTAAGATGGTATGAGTCATATTTAATTGGTATTGATGTAGGACATATACCAGTCAGTAATTTATATGAGGTATTTGTACTTTTTTGTTTGATTACATCTTTAATTTATCTTCATTATGAGGAGAAATTAAACGAAAAAAAATTAGGGGCTTTCGTTCTAATCATAATTACTGCAGCAGTAGGCTTTATACTTTGGTACACTTTTGAGAAAGGCGCTAATCAAATACAGCCATTAGTACCAGCCCTTCAATCATATTGGATGAAGATACATGTTCCTGCAAATTTTATTGGGTATGGAGCATTTTCTATAGCAGCTATGATTTCAGTTGCTTATCTTCTCAAAGAAAAAAATATTTTAGCTAATTATTTACCTGATCTGAATATTTTGGATGAAATGACTTATAAATCGATTTCAATTGGATTTATTTTTTTTACAATAGCAACTATATTAGGTGCAATTTGGGCTGCTGAGGCCTGGGGGGGTTATTGGTCATGGGACCCTAAAGAAACGTGGGCATTAATAGTTTGGTTAAATTATGCTGCATGGCTTCATTTGAGATTAATTAAAGGATTGAGAGGATCAATATTAGCTTGGTGGTCTTTGGCAGGTTTAGCAGTAACGACATTTGCTTTTCTTGGAGTTAATTTATTTTTATCTGGCCTTCATTCCTATGGTGAACTATAGATTACTTTCCAAGATTTAATGTAATATATATATATCTAAAAATAAAATAGATTAAAAAATTTAATGTCTGATAATTTAATTACTATTGAAAATCTTACTTTTGGTTATGGAACTGAAATTCTCCATAAAGGAATAAATATGGAATTCCAAAGAGGAAAAGTATCAGCAATTATGGGTGGAAGTGGAAGTGGTAAAACTACTATTTTAAAACTTATAGGAGGTCAAATTAAACCTAAATCAGGAAGCGTCTCAATTGATAATCAGATTGTTCATAAACAAAATTTAGATGGTATTTATAATTTAAGACGTAAAATGGGTATGTTATTTCAACATGGAGCTTTATTTACTGATTTATCAGTTTATGAAAATGTTGCTTTTCCAATGAGAGAGCATACAGATCTTCCAGAAAATATAATAAAAGATCTAGTTTTAATGAAACTAAATGCTGTTGGTCTTCGTGGGGCTTATAAATTAATGCCTACAGAGCTATCTGGAGGAATGGCTAGAAGAGTTGCTTTAGCGAGAGCCATTGCACTTGATCCTGACATTATTATGTACGATGAACCATTCGCAGGATTAGATCCAATTTCAATGGCTGTAATTTGTGATTTAATTCGGACATTAAATGATGCTCTTGGAGCAACTTCAATTATTGTCACACATGATGTTGCAGAAACTTTTTCTTTTGCGGATTATATATATTTTGTTGCGGATGGAGTTGTTGCTGCAGAAGGATCACCAAAACAATTGATGGCATCCAAACTTCCTTTTGTGAAACAATTTATACATTCTGAAAAAGATGGGCCAGTTCCGTTTCATGTATCTGCACCATCTTATAATTCAGATTTATCATTGTAGGTATTTAAAATATGAAGAGCTTAATAATTTTTTTTGAAAAAGTTGGCTTCTCAGTTACTAGCAGAATTCATCGTCTTGGGACGGCTACAAGACTTTTCTTTTTGATATTCTTAGCCTCAGGAGAAAGTTTTAAAAGATTCCAATTAACTATGAAAGAAATCTATTTTACTGGTGTGATGTCGCTAGTCATTATAATAGTTTCTGCTTTTTTTGTAGGAATGGTTTTAGGTCTTCAAGGCTATTATACTCTCCAAAAATATGGTTCGTCTGAAGCTATTGGTGTTTTAGTAGCACTTGCACTAGTCAGAGAATTAGGCCCAGTAGTAACTGCACTTTTGTTTGCTGGCAGAGCTGGTACTGCTATAACTGCTGAAATTGGATTAATGAAAGCAACTGAGCAATTATCTGCAATGGAAATGATGGCTGTAAATCCCGTAGGAAGAATTATTGCTCCTCGATTTTGGGCAGGAGTTATTGCCATGCCAATATTAGCAGCAATTTTTTCAATGGTAGGAATACTTGGGGGTTATGTTGTAGCTGTTATTGTAATCGGAGTCGACGAGGGAGCTTTTTGGTCTCAAATGCAAGCGAATGTTGATTTTAGATATGATATTGTTAATGGGGTTATAAAAAGTTTAGTATTTGGAGTGGCTTGTAGCATAATCGCGCTTTTTGAAGGATATGATGCGCCTCCAACTGCTGAAGGTGTTAGTCGAGCTACTACAAGGACAGTAGTTACATCATCGTTAGTGATATTAGGGCTCGATTTTATATTGACCTCTTTTATGATTGGTGGTTAAACTGATTTAAATAAGGAAATTTTATGGATAAAATTAAATTTGATGCTTGGGTTGGAATTTTTGTAACAATTGGCGTAATTTCTTTGCTTGGATTAGCTATGAAAGTTGGAAACCTAACTTCCAACGATATAAGAGAAACTTATTCTGTTATAGCTCATTTTGAAAATATAGGCGGACTTAAACCAAGAGCTCCTGTTAAAGGTGCGGGGGTTGTTGTTGGAAGAGTAAAATCGATCGTTTTTGACACTGAGGCTTATCATGCAATTGTAAAAATTGATATTGATAAGCGCTATGTATTCCCAAAGGATACTTTTGCTAATATTTATACTGCAGGGCTTCTAGGTGAACAATATATCGGATTAGAGGCAGGCGGCGATCTAAATAATTTATCTGAAGGAGATAGAATTACTCAGACTCAAGATGCAGTTGTTTTAGAAAAATTAATCAGTCAATTTTTATATAGTAAAGCATCTGAGGAAGAATAAATTGAAAAAATATTTCATTAACTTAATTTTTTTAATCACATTATTTTTTTCTTTGAATTCATTAGCGAATTTAGCTCCTGATGAACTGGTAAAGAGGACGGCTGAAGATGTAATCTTTGCTATTAAAGCTGATGAAGAAATACAAAAAGGAAATAAAGAAAAAATTTATCAATTAGCTGAAGATAAAATTTTACCAAATTTCGATTTTGAAAGAATTTCACGTTTAGTTCTTGGTAGAGCATGGAGAAAAACAAACGAAAATCAAAAAAAAGGATTTATTAAAGAATTTAGAACTCTTTTACTTAAAACTTATGCAATTGCTTTATCGAAATATAAAGATCAAGAAATTGTATTTAAACCAACAAGGATGTCAGAGTCAGACGAGATCGTTATAGTTAAAAGTGAAATTACACAATCTGGGGGACAGCCAATAAAAGTTAATTATGCTTTAGCTAATAATTCCGGAAAGTGGCTTGTTTTTGATATTGTTATTGAAGGAGTAAGTTTGGTCACCAACTATAGAAGTCAATTTTCAAGTGAAATTAAACGAAACGGGATAGATGTTTTAATAGATAAATTAGCTAAAAAAAATAAAGGTAAAAAAAATGATTGACCCAATTAAATTCCAAGATAATAACTGGATAATTAAGGGAGATATTACTTTAAACCAAGCACCTAGTATTATGGAATTAACAATTGATTACGAGTGGAAAAATTCCATTTCTATTGATTTAAATGAGGTTAAAGAAGTAGATACTTCGCTTTTAGGGTTGATATTTGAGTGGAAAAGACAGGCAAAGAAATATAATAAAACTGTGAAGATTAAAAATACTCCTACAAATCTATTAAGTTTGGCGAAGCTATACGGCGTAGAAGAATTTATTTCATAAAATATTTTCAATCTAATGAAGTTAATTAAAAATCAATTATAAATTTGATGAATAAAGCTATTGCATTTAAAAATGTTAGTAAAAAATACGGCCAATTAAAGGCTGTTAATGGGATAACTTTGTCTATTCAACAGGGTGACTTTTTTGGTTTACTTGGACCAAATGGAGCAGGAAAATCCACATTAATAAATATGTTGGCAGGGTTAGTTATGCCAACATCTGGGTCCATAAAGGCTATGGGTTTTGATGTTATCAAAGATTATCAAAATGCTAGACATTCTTTAGGTATTGTTCCTCAAGAGTTGGTATTTGATCCCTTTTTCAATCTAAGAGAAATGCTTAGGTTTCAAGCTGGTTATTTTGGAAAAGGAAAAAGTAATGATATTTGGGTAGATGAAATAATTGAGCGTTTGGATTTATCATCAAAAGCTTCTACTAATATGAGAATGTTATCAGGCGGTATGAAAAGAAGAGCTTTAATAGCTCAAGCTATAGTTCACAAGCCACCAGTAATAGTTTTAGACGAACCAACTGCAGGGGTTGATGTTGAATTAAGGCAAAGATTATGGTCTTTTATTAAAGAATTAAATAAAGAAGGCCACACAATTGTTTTAACTACACATTACCTGGAAGAAGCTGAAGCACTTTGCAATAGAGTTGCGATGCTTAGAACTGGAAAAATTGTTGCCCTAGATACTACTAGTAATCTCCTTAAAAAATTTGCTGCTAAAAATTTAAAACTTAGATTATTTTCAAAAAAAGTAATTGAAGTATCAAAAATTATTAAGGGAATTAATTTTTCAATTGACGGTGATTTTTATACTTTCGAATTAAAAAAAATTACTGATATTGGTAAAATTATTGAAGCTTTGAATGACTCACCAATAGACATTTTGGACATGGAAACTGTTGATCAGGATTTAGAGAATATTTTTTTGAAATTAACAGGTAATAAAACTTAAAATGAATAACCTAGAAAATCAGTTAATAGGGACATGGACTCTTCTTAAAAAAGAACTTCTTAGATTTTGGCGCGTAGCTTTTCAAACAGTTGCTGCTCCAGTAATTACAGGAATATTATATCTTTTAATTTTTTCTCATGTTCTTGATAGCCGACTTGAAGTATATCAAGGCGTACCTTATATGGCTTTTTTGATTCCAGGCTTAATAATGATGTCTCTTTTGCAAAATTCTTTTTCTAATAGTTCATCAAGCTTAATTCAGTCTAAAGTAATGGGAAATATTGTATTTCTTCTATTAACTCCTTTAAGCTATATCCAGTTATTTTTTGCATTTCTTATTTCATCAATAGCAAGAGGTATGTTTGTTGGTATTTGTATTTATTTAATTGCAATGTTATATATCGATTTGCCAATTTTACATCCTTGGTTAGTATTTTGGTTTGCCTTTTTCGGGGGCGGACTGATGGGCGCTTTTGGAGTAATTGCTGGAGTTTGGGCAGACAGATTTGACCAGATGGCTGCTTTTGGTAATTTTGTTATTATGCCTTTATCAATGCTATCCGGAGTATTTTACTCAATTCATTCATTACCTGATTCTTGGCAAAAAGTGTCGCAACTAAATCCATTTTTTTATATGATAGACGGTTTTAGATATGGATTTTTTGGGCAATCAGATGTATCTCCATTTTTAAGTTTGGGTATTGTTAGTTTTTTCTTTATTGTTTTATCTTTTGTGACCATCAAAATGTTAAAATCTGGTTATAAGTTGAGGGGATAAATGTTACAGGCTAGTGATATAGAAAATATTATTGTAAAAAATTTAGATTGTGATTACATCAAAGTAAAAGGAGATGATGGTACTCACTTCGAAGCAATTATTGTTAGTAATCTTTTTAAAGATAAATCAATGATTAAACAACATCAATTAGTCTATGAAGCACTAGGAAATATGATGAAGAAAGAAATCCATGCTTTATCTATAAAAACACTTACCCCAGAGCAGTGGAATAGTTAAAATTTATAACGGAGATTAAAAAATGACTGAAAATGTAAAAATAAAACAATTAATTGATGATAATCAAATTCTTCTATTTATGAAAGGTAATCCAAAGTTTCCTCAATGTGGATTTTCTAGTTTAGCTTGCCAAGTCTTAGATGCAAGTGGTATTAAATATGAGACATTTGATGTTCTTCAGGACCCAGATATTAGAGAAGGAATTAAAATTTTTTCAAATTGGCCAACTATCCCTCAGCTTTATATTAAGGGAGAATTTATTGGTGGAGCAGATATCATAAAAGAAATGTATGAATCTGGGGAGCTCGCAAAATTAACTTAACTTCCTAAGGCTAGATTCTTGGATAAGCTTATAATTAACGGCCAAAGAGAACTACATGGTGATGTATGTATCTCAGGAGCAAAAAATGCAGCATTACCAATCTTAATTGCTTCTTTGTTGTCTGAGGAAGAATTAAAATTAAAAAATGTTCCAAGTCTATTTGATATAAAAACAACCGAGTTGCTTTTATCTGCTTTAGGTGTAGAAATATCGAAAACTAGTTCAACAATAATTCTCAAAGCAAAAAAAATAAACAATTTTAATGCTCCCTATGATTTAGTTAAAACTATGAGGGCTTCTATTTTAGTTTTGGGCCCTTTATTATCAAGATTCGGAAAAGCGAGAGTTTCTTTACCAGGAGGTTGTGCTATAGGATCAAGACCAGTTGGGATTCATATAGAAGGGTTGGAAGCAATGGGAGCGCAGATAAAAATTGAAAATGGAGATATAGTTGCATCAACTCAAGGACTTTCTGAAAATAGGTTAATTGGTACTGAGATTGAAATGAATCCAGTAACAGTAACTGGTACAGAGAATTTACTTATGGCAGCTTGCCTTGCCAAAGGAAAAACTACTCTAAAAAATTCTGCTAAAGAACCTGAAGTTATTGATTTAGGAAATTGCTTAATTAAAATGGGAGCAATTATTAAGGGTTTGGGTACTGATATAATTGAAGTTGAGGGTGTCGAAGAATTAAATGGGGCAGAACACTCTATTATTTTTGATCGAATTGAGGCAGGAACTTATATGGTAGCTGCTGCTATGACATCCGGAGAATTAAATTGTATTGGAGTAGAATCAGATAAGATGTCTAGTATCCTTTATAAATTAAAAGATGCAGGGGTCGAGATTATAGATTCTGGTGATGTAATTAAAATTAAAAGTAATGGAAAATTAAATCCTGTAAATATAGAAACTGGTGCGTATCCAAATTTTCCAACTGATATGCAGGCTCAGTTTATGGCATTAAATACAATCGCTAATGGTAATAGTAAAGTAAAAGAAAATATTTTCGAAAACAGATTTATGCATGTTCAAGAATTAATTAGAATGGGTGCTGATATTAAAGTGAATCAAAATACAGCTATTATAAGTGGTGGTAAGATACTAGAAGGCGCAAATGTTATGGCTACCGATCTAAGAGCCTCTGCGTCATTGGTTCTTGCCGCCTTATCAGCTAAAGGTGAAACCATCATTGATAGAATTTATCATTTAGATAGAGGTTATGAAAATTTAGAGAAAAAATTTAACCAAATCGGTGCAAACATAAAAAGGGTTAATTAAAATGATTACGATTGCTTTATCAAAAGGAAGAATTTTTTCTGAAACTATGCCAATTCTTAATTCAGCAGGTATTTCTTGCGAGGAAAACCCAGATGTTTCTAGAAAATTATTATTAAAAACAAATGATAAAGAAGTTCAGCTTATTATCGTTAGAGCTTCAGATGTACCAACATATGTTGAATGGGGCGGTGCAGATCTAGGAATAGCAGGTAAAGATATTTTAGACGAATATAAAGGTGTAGGCCTTTATCAACCTTTAGATTTAAATATTGCTAAATGTAAAATGGTGGTTGCTTGTAAAAAAAATTTCGATTACAAACAAAATGTAAAAAAAGGGATACGGTTAAGGGTTGCTACTAAGTATATAAATGCAGCGCGAAATCACTTTGCGAATAAAGGTTTAAATATAGATTTAATAAAATTATACGGATCAATGGAATTGGCTCCAATTGTAAAGTTATCCGATGTAATTGTAGATTTAGTAAGCTCAGGAAAGACTTTAGCAGCTAACCAGTTAGTTCCTGTTGAAGAAATAGGAGAAATTAGTTCAAGGTTAATTGTAAATAAAGCTTCTTTAAAAATTAAGCGCGATATTCTTCAACCAATGATTGATAAATTTTCTAAAGCAGTTTCAATATAGATTGTGGATATTAAAAGATTAAAATCAACTGACAATAAATTTTTATCAGAACTAAAGAATCTTTTAACTCTCGATAGCAGTGATAATGAAGAAATTGTTAAAACTACAAGAAATATTATTAATGAAGTCAAAAAAAATGGCGATAAGGCAGTTCTAGAATTTACAAAAAAATTTGATAACTTAGCTACCAATAGTCTTCAAAGTCTTGAGATAGAAAAAGATGATTTATTAAAAGCATATGACAATATCCCTAAGGAAACGCAAAAATTTCTTGAAATTGCTGCAAAAAGAATAAGTCAATATCATCTTAAACAAATAAATAAATCTTGGTCTTACAAAGATGATCAAAATTCAACCTATGGTCAAAAGATAACTCCATTAGATCGAGTTGGTTTATATGTTCCAGGAGGAAAAGCTGCTTATCCATCCTCAGTTTTGATGAATTCTATTCCTGCAAAAATTGCTGGCGTAAAAGATTTAATAATGGTTGTTCCTGCACCTAATGGAGAAAAAAATGATTTAGTATTGGCTGCTGCAAAAATTGCCAATGTTGATAGAGTTTTTACAATAGGTGGAGCACAGGCTATAGCAGCTTTAGCTTATGGAACAGAAACAATACCAAGAGTAGATAAAATTGTTGGCCCTGGAAATGCATATGTTGCTGAAGCTAAAAGAGCGGTATTTGGTACTGTAGGAATAGATATGATTGCTGGACCCTCAGAAATAACTATCATTTGTGATGGCAAAACAAACCCTGACTGGATTGCAATGGATTTATTTTCGCAAGCAGAACATGACGAATTATCTCAATCTATTTTAATTGCAAATGACTCAGATTTTTTAGATTTAGTCATGAATAGTATTGATAAATTAATTATTAATATGCCAAGAAAAGAAGTGATAAGAACTTCTTTGAAGGATAGGGGAATATTTATTCTTGCAAAAGATTTGAAAGAAGCTGCTGCAATATCAGATTATATAGCTCCAGAGCATTTAGAACTTTCAGTTGAAAATCCAGAAGAATTATTAAAACAAATTAATCATGCTGGATCTATATTTATGGGAAGAAATACTTGTGAGGCGATAGGTGATTATTGTGCTGGCCCAAATCATGTACTTCCGACTTCAGGTACTGCAAGATTTTCATCTCCTTTGGGAGTTTACGACTTCCAAAAAAGATCTAGTTTAATTTCTTTATCAAAAGAAACAGCTAATAATTTAGGATACGTAGCATCAGCTCTTGCAGTTGGAGAGGGATTAGATGCGCATTCAGAATCTGCTAAATATAGAATTTTAAAAAAAAATGAATAAACTTTGGAGTGATATTGTTACCAAATTAACTCCATATTCCCCTGGAGAACAGCCAAAAAATAAAATTTTACTCAAACTTAATACTAATGAAAATCCGTATTCTCCAAGTAATCATGTTTTAAATGCTATCAAATTAAGTACTAAAGATAATTTAAGATTATATCCAGATCCAGACAGCATATCGCTAAAAGAAGCAATTTCAAATCATTATAGATTACATAAATCAAATATTTTCGTTGGTAATGGATCAGATGAAATTCTTGCATTTATCTTTCAAGGGCTATTAAAAAAAACTTACCCTATTTTATTTCCAAATATAACTTATAGTTTTTATCCAGCCTATTGTGGTCTTTACAATATAAAGTATAAAAAAATTCCATTAAATAGTGAGTTTAATATTAATTTTAATGATTATTTAATTAAAAATGGAGGTATTATTTTTCCTAACCCTAATGCCCCAACTGGAATACCAAAAAAATTAGTTGATATAAAAAATTTATTGAATTCCAATCAAGATAGTGTTGTTGTAATTGATGAAGCATATGTAGATTTTGGAACACAGTCAGCTGTTCAATTAGTTAAAAAGTATAAAAATTTAGTGGTCACAAAATCATTTTCAAAATCAAGATCATTAGCCGGGATGAGATTAGGATATGCTTTTGCCGACAAAGGTTTAATTGAAGCACTTAATCGCATAAAGAATAGTTTTAATTCCTACCCAATTGATCGCTTGGCGCAGATAGCAGGTATCGAAGCAATTAAGGATGATAAATATTTTAATGAAACAAGAGAAAAAATTATTAAAGCAAGAGATTTCTTAGAAAAAGATTTAATATCAATAGGTTTTGAGGTTTTGCCTTCAGGAGCAAATTTTATATTTACTAGACATAATTCAAAAGATGCATTTTACATATATAAACAATTAAGATTAGCTGGAGTTTTAGTACGACATTTTGAGACTCCAAAAATAATTTCTCAATATCTTAGAATTACAATTGGAACAAAAAAAGATATGCAGAAACTTATCTCTATTTTAAAAAAAATAATTTAAGATGAAAAAAGAATTTCTTGATTATAAAATATGCAAAGTCTGTAAAAAAACATTTACATGGCGAAAAAAATGGCAAAAAGTATGGAATGAAGTTAAGTATTGTTCAGAGCGCTGCAGAAGATTAAATAAGTCAAACTCATGATAAAATTAAGGGTATGAAAAGAATAGCAAAAGTTGCAAGAAAAACTAAAGAAACCGATATTAATGTTGAAATTAATATTGATGGAACTGGAAAATCCAATTTAGATACAGGTATTGGATTTTTAGATCATATGCTCGAACAAATTTCAAGACATGGATTATTTGATTTAATCATAAAGGCCAAAGGCGATTTACATATAGATGCTCATCATACAGTAGAAGATATAGGCATTACTCTTGGTCAGGCTTTTGATAAAGCTATTGGAGATAAATTAGGTATTCGTCGATATGGCCATGCATATGTTCCCCTAGATGAAGCATTATCTAGAGTTGTGCTAGATATATCTGGAAGGCCTGGGTTGGAGTTAAGTGTAGAATTTTCCAGATCAAGAATAGGCGAATTTGATGTTGATTTGATTCATGAATTTTTTCAAGGTTTTATAAATCATGCAAATGTTACCTTACACATTGATAATTTAAAAGGTGAGAATGCGCATCACCAAGCTGAAACAATTTTTAAAGCTTTTGGAAGGGCTTTAAGATTAGCAGTAGAATTAGATGAGAAAATAAAAGGTGAGATGCCATCAACTAAAGGATCGCTTTAAATTATAATAATTTGTAAAATTTATTTATGATTGCAATAATAGATTATGGAGTAGGTAACTTAAGATCAGTCCATAACGCTGTAAGTTTTATATCACCTAAAACTAAATCAATTGTCACTAGTGATCCAGATATTGTTGCAAAAGCAGATAAAGTAATTTTTCCTGGCCAAGGCGCTATGCCTGATTGTATTTTACATTTAGAAAAAATAGGACTTAAGGAATCTGTCATTGAAGTAGCTAAAAAGAAACCTTTTTTAGGTATTTGTTTAGGTCTTCAGATGTTATTTGAGTCTAGTGAGGAAGGAAATGTAAAAGGCTTTGGTTTGCTTCCGGGCCATGTGAAACGTTTCCAATTAAATAAAAAGGAAAGAATAAAGATTCCACATATGGGATGGAATAGAGTATCCATAAAAAATTCGCATCCATTATGGAACAAAATAGATACTGACCATAGGTTTTATTTTGTGCATAGTTTCTATGCAGAGACAACTAACGAAAATTTAATAATGGCAACTTCTAGTCATGGGGGAGAATTTACCAGTGCAATTGCCAAAGATAATATTTTTGCAGTTCAGTTTCATCCTGAAAAAAGTTCTGAATTAGGGTTACAATTATTGAAAAATTTTATTTCGTGGGATGTTTAATATTTAATTATGATAATTATTCCAGCAATAGATCTTAAAGAAGGCAAATGTGTTAGATTGAAGCAAGGCCTAATGGATCAATCAACAATTTTTTCTGAGAACCCAGGTGATATGGCAAGAAAATGGGTTGATTTAGGAGCAAAAAGATTGCATTTAGTTGATCTTGATGGAGCTTTTGCGGGAAAACCGGTCAATGAAAATGCTATTAAGACAATTGTGGCTGAAGTTAATAATGAAATACCAATTCAATTAGGTGGCGGTATTAGAAATTTAGATACTGTAGAGAATTTTTTAAATAGTGGTGTTGATTCAATAATCGTTGGAACTGCAGCAGTTACTAATCCCGGATTTCTTCATGAGGCTTGTTATTCATTTCCAGGTCAAATTATTGTAGGTTTAGATGCTAAAGATGGGGATGTTGCTATTAACGGCTGGTCGAAACTTACAGGACATAATGTAATTGAATTAGCTCAAAAATTTGAAGAGTACGGAGTGGAGTCAATAATCTATACTGATATTGGTCGAGATGGGATGATGTCAGGAATTAATATTGATGCAACAGTAAAATTATCAGAATCCTTAAAAATACCTGTCATTGCAAGTGGAGGTGTCTCTAATATAAAAGATATTGAAGAACTTTGTGAAGTTTCAAATATTGGTATTAGGGGAGTCATTACTGGAACAGCTATTTATGAGGGGACGTTGGACTTTAAAGAAGCTCAAGAATTAGCTGAGCGGTTAACAGGATAAAAATGAGTGTCGCTAAGAGAATTATTCCTTGCTTGGATGTTAATGATGGCAGAGTTGTTAAGGGTATCAATTTTGTAGATTTAAAAGATGCTGGTGATCCGGTAGAAATTGCAAAAAATTACAATGAGCAAGGTGCTGATGAGATAACTTTTTTAGATATTACTGCTAGCTCAGATAATAGAGGACTTTTATTTGATATTGTTGAAAAAGTGGCTAAGCAAATTTTTATTCCATTTACAGTTGGAGGAGGGGTTCGAACCTGTGAAGATATCAGAAATTTATTAAATGCAGGGGCAGATAAAGTGGGAATAAATACATCAGCTATTTTGAACCCAGAATTGGTTGCTGAATCTTCAAGTCGTTTCGGTTCTCAAGCAATTGTAGTTGCAATTGATGCAAAAAAAGTTGATGATCATTGGGAGGTTTTTACCCATGGTGGAAGAAAAGAGACGGGAATAAATGCTATAAGTTGGGCAAAAAAAATGTCTGAATTAGGTGCAGGTGAATTACTTTTAACCAGTATGGATAGAGATGGTACAAAAAAAGGATTTGATAACGAGTTGAACAAGCTAATCTCTGATCTTGTTGAGGTTCCAATTATAGCATCTGGAGGTGTTGGGAATCTTCAGCATCTTGTAGATGGAGTTAGTTATGGGGGAGCTGATGCTGTTCTTGCAGCAAGTATCTTTCACTATGGGGAGTATACTATAGAGCAAGCTAAAAAATATATGGCAAAAAATGGTATTCAAATGCGTCATGGGTAAGTGAAAAAAATGAATTGGTTGAAGATAAGAAAGGTCTTTTGCCTTTTCTTGATTGAGATACAGATTATTGAGGAATTAATATAATGAGCGATATTAAATTTGAACAAAGAAAAACAATTGAACAAGTTGAAGAGTCCACAGAATTAGCTCCAAAATTTGATCAAGATGGCCTAATACCTGTTGTAACAACTGACTATATTTCTGGAGAAGTCCTGATGCAGGGCTATATGAATGAAGAGGCTTTTAAAAAAACAATTTTAATAGGCGAGGCAGTTTATTATTCTAGAAGCAGAAAAACTCTTTGGTATAAAGGAAAGACGAGTGGACTTGTCCAAAAAATTGAAGAAATAAGAATTGATGATGATCAAGATTGTGTATGGTTGCGTGTAAATGTTCAAGGAGGCGCAAGCTGTCATGTTGGATACAGATCCTGTTTCTATAGAAGTGTGCCATTTGGAGAAAATAATTCTACAACTGTTCTGAAATTTGAAGAAAAAGAAAAAGTTTTTGATCCTAAGGAAGTTTATGGCGATGCTCCTAATCCTACAAAGTTATAATATATAAAATGAAAGATGAATATTTAGAAAGTTTATTAGAAATTATAAAATCGAAAAAGAACGATGACCCAAAATTATCGTACACCGCGTTTCTTCATAGAAAAGGCCTAAAAGAAATTTTAGAAAAGATTAAAGAAGAGGCATCAGAAACCATTTTTGCAGCTGAGTTTGATGGAAAAAAAGAATTGATTCATGAAATTGCAGATTTATGGTTTCATTGTTTAGTTCTTTTATCCGAGAAAAATTTAAAGGTTGATGATATTACTAATGAGTTAAAAAAAAGACAAGGTATTTCAGGTATAGAAGAAAAGAAGAATAGGAGATCTTAAAGCTATGGATGATTGTATTTTTTGTAAAATATATCAAAAAAAATTACCATCCACTATAGTCTACGAAGATGACGATTTATTTGCATTTAAAGATATTAATCCAATTGATAAAGTTCATTTTCTAATTATTCCAAAAAAACATATTATTAGTTTAATTGAATGTAATTCCGAGCATCAAGAAATATTAAGTAAGATGTTACTATTAGCGCCGAAGTTGGCAAAAGATGCAGGATTAAAAGGCTTTAGAACAATGATAAATTCTGGAAAAGAAGGTGGGCAAGAAGTATTTCATATTCATTTTCATGTTTACGGTGGAAGTGAAAAGTTAGCAAAATTGTAATTAGGAGGTAAAAAATGTCAGGAATAAATGAATGGGTATTAATTTTAATAATAGTTTTAGTTATTTTTGGTGCAGGGAAATTAAAAAATATTGGGAGTGATTTAGGCGCAGCTGTAAAAAATTTTAAAGATGGTTTGAATGATCCTGAAAAAACAAAAAATAAATCAACAAAAAAATAAATAAAATTATGTTAGATATTTCCTTTGCAGAATTGATTATTATCATCTTGGTATTAATTATTTTTGTTTCTCCAAAAAATTTACCACTCTTAGCTAGGGGGGTAGGTAAAATTATAAAAAAATTAAAACTTTTTATTTATGAAATTAAACAGGAATTCCAAAGAGAAACGAAATTTAAACAATTGAAAAAAATTGAAAAAGAAATAAAAAATACTAAATAAATTGTGAGTAAATTAAATATCTTTTTTGGCCATTTTTCAGAGTTAAGATCAACTTTAATTAAATCTTTATTTATTTATTTAATTATTTTCATTGGAATGATGTTTTTTTCGAACGAAATTTATTATTTTTTTTCTGAGCCTTTATTAAGTCAATTGATTGCGGTTAATGGTTCTATTATTTCAACAAAGCTTTCCGCAACTTTTTTAGTTCCTTTTAAAATAACTGCATATTGCGCATTAATAGTCTCATTACCTTTCATTTTTTTACAGATCTGGAACTTTGTTTCCCCAGGTTTATATAAAAATGAGAAGCTTTTTGTTATTTCAATCTTGATTTTTGGATTCATTCTTTTTTTACTGGGGACTGTATTTGTTTATTTTTTGATTTTTCCAATTATTTTTAATTTTTTTGTAAATATTACTCCTACTAATGTTGAATTAATGATTGATATTTCATATTATCTTCAAATGATAATTGCACTTTTTCTAGCATTTGGTTTAGCTTTTCAAGTACCTTTGGTTTTAATTACTGCTGTAAAATTTAATTGGATAGAAATAAAAACACTGGAAAAAAATAGGCAATATGTAATCGTAGCTGCATTTATTTTTGGCGCGATCTTTACACCTCCCGACATAATTTCCCAGATTTTATTGGCATTACCGATTTTATTTTTATATGAAATAGGATTATTTATCTCAAAAAATAAACTAATTAAAAGATAATGGGTCTATCGGATTATTCAGTAATTTTATATAATAGCGTGCTTAGTAAATTTTACCTTCCCTAAAAATTTAAGGGCCTCAATGGCAAAAAACATTAAGAAAATAAATTTAGATAGAAGACGTTTTTTGGTTACTGCAACATCAGTAACTGCAGCTATTGGAGTAACTTCAGCTGGAATTCCTTTTGTTTCAAGTATGCTCCCAAGTGAAAAAGCTAAGGCTGCTGGGGCATCGGTTCAAGTTGATGTGAGTCAAGTAGGCAAAGGTAAAGTTCTAACAACAGAATGGAGAGGACAGCCTGTTTGGATATTAAATCGATCGGACGATATGGTTAAATCTTTAGAAAATGATCTTCAAAAATTGGCAGATCCTAATTTAAAAGTTTCGTCTCAACAACCAAAATACTGTCAAAATAAGACTCGTTCAATAAAGCCTAATATGCTTGTTATTATTGGTATCTGCACTCACCTTGGATGTGCGCCATCACCAAAATTAAAACCAAAAGGTGATATGGGAGAAAATTGGAAAGGTGGATTTTTTTGCCCCTGTCATGGTTCGAAATTTGATTTAGCTGGAAGAGTATTTAAAGGTTCACCAGCTCCAACTAATCTTATTGTTCCTCCGCACAAGTATTTGGATGAAAATACAATTGTTATTGGCGAAGATTCTAAAGGTAAATCTTAAAATGGCTAAAAAAATTGATAGTAATAATTCAAATAGTTTGATTGGATGGATTGATGAAAGATTTCCTTTATCTTCATTTATTAAAAATCATTTAACTGGATATTACGCACCGAAAAATTTTAATTTTTGGTATTTTTTTGGAGCATTAGCCCTTTTTGTATTTGTAGTACAAATATTAACAGGAATTTTTTTAACGATGCATTATAAGCCTGATGCATCTCAAGCATTTGCTTCAGTCGAATATATTATGAGAGATGTTTCGTTTGGATGGCTTATTCGATATATGCATTCCACAGGTGCATCTTTATTTTTTGTAGTAATTTATTTGCATATGTTTAGAGGTTTAATGTATGGCTCATATAAAAAACCCAGGGAATTATTATGGATTTTTGGAGTAGCAATTTTTCTTGCTTTAATGGCTGAAGCTTTTTTTGGATATTTGTTACCATGGGGTCAAATGTCTTATTGGGGGGCTCAAGTGATTGTAAATCTTTTTGCTACTGTGCCTTTCATAGGACCAGATTTAGCTGAATGGGTAAGAGGTGATTATTTGATTTCCGATGCAACTTTGAATCGTTTTTTTGCATTTCATGTTATAGCTTTACCATTAGCCCTTGCAGGATTAATTTTTTCTCATTTAATTGCGCTGCATGAAGTAGGGTCTAATAATCCAGATGGCATAGAGATCAAAAAATACAAAGATAAAAAGACTGGTATACCTATCGACGGTATTCCTTTTCATCCATATTATACTGTGAAGGACTTAATTGGTTTAACTGTATTTCTTATAGTTTTTGCTTCGATTATATTTTTTGCTCCAGAAATGGGAGGATATTTTCTAGAAGCAAATAATTTTATTCCAGCTGACCCATTAGTTACTCCCTCACATATTGCACCAGTATGGTATTTCACTCCTTTTTATTCGATATTAAGGGCTGTACCACCAATTTTAAATAGCCAATTTCCTGGAGTTGCAGCAATGGGACTTTCAGTATTAATTTTCTTTTTAGTACCATGGCTTGATAAAAGTCCAGTAAGGTCAATACGATATAAAGGAGTTCTCTATAAAAGATGGTTGAGTGCATTTGTTGTTAGTTTTATTGTATTGGGATACTTAGGTACCGTACCCTCAAATGTTTGGGGTCAATTTCCTACTATTATTCCTTTGCTTGGTGGTGCAGATATAGCAACAGTTATAGCTAGAATTTTTACAATTATTTATTTTTTATTTTTCTTTTTAATGCCTATATATAGCAAAAAAGATAAAACTAAACCTGTGCCGACAAGAGTAACAATGAAATGAAAAAGATTATATTTACAATTTTATTAGTAATTCAATTTTCAATTTTTGCATCTGAAGAAAAGATTAGTCTTGAAAAAGCCCCCATTGATTTAACAAACCAATCATCACTTCAAAGAGGAGCGAAAACATTTATTAACTACTGCTTAAATTGTCATAGCGCAAAATATATGCGCTATAACAAGTTATTGGATATTGGCCTTTCTAAAAAAATAATTGAAGATAATTTATTATTCACTGCTGATAAAATAGGTGATCCGATGGAAATTGCTATGCCAGTTGAAGAGTCTAAAAAATGGTTTGGCGCAGCTCCACCTGACCTTTCCGTTGTTGCGAGATCAAGAGGAACAGATTGGATTTATAATTATATGAAAGGTTTTTACCGAGACAGTTCTAGAGAGATTGGATGGAATAACCTAGTTTATGTCAACACAGCAATGCCACATATTTTATGGGAACTTCAGGGCGAACAGAAGCTTGATAAAGTTACCGGTAAACTCAGTTTAAGCAAACCTGGAAAATTAAATCAAAAAGAGTATGATGCGGTCATTACTGATTTAACTAATTATCTTACTTTTATGTCAGAACCAGATCAGTTAAAAAGAAAAAGAATGGGAATTTATGTTGTTGGCTTCCTTTTTCTCCTTCTTTTTTTAGTAGTTAAACTTAAGCAAGAATTTTGGAAGGATATTAAATAATCATGATGAAACTTTACTCTAATTCTACAGATCCATTTAGTCATAGATGTCGAATAGTACTTTTTGAAAAAGGAATGGATTTTGAAGTTATTGATGTTGATTTAAATAATAAACCAGAGGATTTATCAATCTTAAGTCCTTATTCAGACTCACCAGTTTTAGAAGAGAGAGACTTAGTTTTAACAGACCCAAATATCATAAATGAGTATATTGATGAACGTTTTCCTCATCCGCAGTTGATGCCACCAGATCCTGTCATGCGAGCTAGAGCTAGATTATTCTTAAAAGACTTTGAAAATAATCTTTTTATTCATATGAAAGATCTTGAATCTAAAGATTCTAAAGTGAGAGAAAATGCAAAAAAGACTGTAACTAATACTTTAATTCAGTTAACCCCAATTCTTGATAAGCAACCATTTTTATTACATGAAGATTATTCAATGTTAGACGTCGCGATGGCCCCATTATTATGGAGATTAGATCATTATGAAATTAAATTAGGAAATCAATGTAAATCGCTACTTAAATATGCAGATAAATTATTTTCAAGACCGCTTTTTGATGAAGCTATGTCACCTGCTGAAAAAGCAATGAGATCTATTATTTAGATATGGTTCAGGCCAAAAAACCATATCTTCTCAGGGCTATTTATGATTGGTGTATAGATTCTAACTTTACCCCTTACATTGTTGCTAAGATCATATCTGGTGTAAAAGTACCAAAAAGTTATATTGATTCAACTAAAATAATCTTAAATTTGTCTCCAGTATCTGCGAATAAATTAGTGTTTGACAATAAATTTATTTCTTTTTCAGCACGCTTTAATGGAATTAATCAAGATATTTTTTTACCAATGAAATCAATATTGGGTATTTATAGTAAGGAAAACGGTGAAGGATTATTTTTTGATATTGATGAAAATATAAAAGAAAAGAAGCTTTTAGATAAAAAAATAAAAGTATCAAAAATAAAAATCAAAAAACCACACCTAAGTTTAGTCAAATAAATATTAAAAACTGGTTTTGAATAAAAAAAATTGATATAGTTACGTTTTTTCAAAAATGCCCTCTTAGCTCAGTTGGTAGAGCAACGCACTTGTAATGCGTAGGTCGTCAGTTCGAATCCGACAGAGGGCACCAATTTTTTTAATTTAAGTTATTATTTTTATTGACAAAATCTGTCAAACATACCATAATTTTGGGTTCGGTTGGGAGGGGTGGCCGAGTGGTTAAAGGCGA
>CERX01086555.1_pt1 | contig 53024 bp, 38 predicted proteins | sample 350251 | NCBI WGS metagenome assembly CERX01 (sample SAMEA2621044, study PRJEB7988) | marine metagenome | biome: marine biome (ENVO:00000447); feature: deep chlorophyll maximum layer (ENVO:xxxxxxxx); material: "saline water (ENVO:00002010), including plankton (ENVO:xxxxxxxx)" | depth 50 m
AGCGACTGGAACCGCAGCTACGACCGCATGCTAGCGGCGTACCCAGCGCCAGAAGTACACAGAAACAAGTTTTGGCCAACGGTTAACCGTATTGATGACGTATATGGCGACCGCAACCTGATCTGTTCTTGCCCTAGCATTGATAGCTATGTTGAGGAGTAGGGTGGTGTTGTGACAAATAATGAGGTTACCCGTTAGGAATAATGGGTTTCCCGTTATTAATGAAGTTACCCGTTGTAAGTTATGGTTCAGAAAGCCTCTTATCTAAAAGAGGCTTTCTTATTTCTGAAGAGTATCAGTTCTGTAAAAAATGCTGCTCAGTAAATCGGGGCTCTGAAAATTAGGGCTCAACCGAAAATCTTACTAGGTATTAATCCAGTATTCCCATTTCTTTTGCCTTTGAAACAACGTCACTTACCGTTTTCGATAAAAGAGAAATCATCATTGTAGAAAGATTTTTACCACTATCTTTCAAGTATTTCTGAAGGTGTTGACTAAGCTCAGCAAGGGGCCTTATTTCGTCTTTATATGTTTCATAGTCAGAGTCCCTAATGAAACGTTTTTCTATAAAGATTCCAAACGCTCTTACGGAAGTATTATCCAACTCTGCCAACATGTGTTTAAGCGAATAAATAAAATCTCGGTTTATTATACTTTTTGAGAAACCACTATCGCCTGAATCTACAATACGTTTTATCCCGCCTTTTTTTAAGTCATTGAGCAGTTTGGTTCTCGTATTTTCAATAAGTTGTGCTTCAGCTAATTTTTTTGAAGATTTAGTTAGGGTAGAAAAAATACTTTTCAATACTTCATGATTATCATCTCTACACCCGAAAGAACTGGGCTCAGTATGATTTTTGCAGTTACGCACGGCAAGCTTAGCAAATTTTTTTAATTTTTTACCAAAGTCACCATCAAAACTAAAACCCTTGTGAAAGTAGATGAAATATAAACTGTTACAAAAGCTGTAAAGCTCAGCGGTGCTATAAAATTCATAAGTCGGGCTGTTAAGTATATCTAATGCAGTTTCGATGTGGCTGTTGAACTCTTCATTATCGATAGGTTCATCAATCCTAAAATTTGTTATGGGCGAATCAGGGCGAGTAGCTCTCCCTTCCCAGCTTTCTAAATCTTTCGCAATCAAAGATTTGTTTAAATGCCCTCTACAAACCAATTCGAAAACTGAATGAAACTCTAAACTGCGACTACATTTTGCTAAGATATTCGTATAAAACCTCTCCCAATTTGTTTCATCAGCCGCTTCTTCCCGTTCTTTCATATGATAAGCAACAGCCATTTCGCTGTAATTTTGTATAGTTTTTTTTAGCTCCCCTACAGGGACGCTGTAATCTCTATAACCAGCAGACAAAACAATTGTGGAGAATAAAATATCTGAGAGAACGGGAGAGCTTTGGTACTTCAGGTCTATTTCTTGAATAACACTGGAAATATCTAGGAAGCACTCCAATCCATGTTTTAGTGTTCTTATATTTGTAAGGTTAAACTGTTCTACTATTCTTATGAACTCTGACTTGTATACAGTGATTTCATCTGCTTTTGAGCAGCCTTTAGCTTCAAAGCATATAGAAGCTATTTCTTCTGGAGTTCTTTCAAAACCATTTGTGTGAAGAATGACTTTTTCTTTGGCCTGATGGTACTCTTTGTCTATAACTGCACGTTCGTCGCAAAGTATTATTGCTTTTAATTTTTGATGTTCAACGAATTCATTTATCTTTGACAGTGTTTCGCTTTGAGATAACTTGCTACGTTCAAAATCATCGAAAATAAGAACTGTGTTTGAGGTAAGGCTTTTTAGTGTTCTTTTTTTTAGGGCTTCCCCTGAAATTGATGCTATTGCACCAACAGCTGATCCTTCAGTTTTGTCACCAAAAGCTGAAAACATCTTACCTAGAAAGTCTCCGGCCTTTTTGATTTCACTGTCTGAAACATCAGCACAGCCAACTAAAGCTGCGAAGATGCTGTCATCTATTTGCGAGGTTGATGCCGCACCATACAGAGAAACATGTATCGCTTTTAACTTTTTGTTTTCGTCCAATAGCTCTTTTATAAAATGAGTCTTTCCTATACCCCATGGACCATCGATCATAATCGCATAGCCCGGAGATTCATTCTTACAGTATTTCAATACAACATTTGTAAGTTCTTTACTGTTCACTCAAACTCCTTGTTCAATAACTCCAATCTTCATAAGCCAACGGCAAACTGTTAAGAAGATTTCGTCGTTCACGCCAGTCGGGGAGGTGTTTGTCCATCAATGCAACAAACCTCTTGTTATGATGTCTTTCGAGCAAATGCACTAGCTCGTGCACAAGAATAAACTCTAAACATTCGAAAGGTTTTTTAGCTAGCTCTAGATTTATTAGTATGCGTTTCGTGTCTGTGTTGCAGCTTCCCCATTTGGTTTTCATTTTTCTTATGCTTAAAGCGCTAGCTTTTACACCTAATCTTGCTTCCCAATACGGCAGGTGTTTATCTAATTGTTGCTGAAGTTCGATACGATAGAAGCTATTCAACAGCTTCAGTTTATTTTCTAGCGCCGTGCCTGCTCTAACGTCAATTTGTAATTTTGTTTTACCTTTTAACGCGATGCTATGTTTGTTTGCTGTTGAATTAACCTCTAGCCTTAACTTCTGGCCCCAAAGGTAATGGGCTTCGCCGCTTACCATTTCACGTTTGGATTGTCTCGCTTGCTGTTTGAAATCAGCCTGCTGGCGCTTAATCCACCCCAATTTATGAACAATTGCTATTCTTATCGATTGTTCAGAGGTGTTTTTTGGTACCGATAGCCTTACTCTGCCATTTGGTGGCAAAACATTTAGGTGTATATTTTTAATATCACGGCGATGAACTTCCACATCCACTTCGCCAAACTTCTTGTGCTCAACGCTGACCATACTAATGGTATTCCTTTTGAGCTTTTACAAGTTCCATTACGTTAGCGATTTCAACTTCATAATCAGCAGTTTCTTCTCTAATAGCATTGGCTATCTCTCGCTCTTTAAACCGATCACCAAGCCAATCGGCTTTCTTGGTATAACGGACTGCGGTATCAATTTTGGTTGTCAGAACCTCATCGTTACCAAAGTTGTCGTAAATAGCTTTTTTAGCAGCTGTGTCAATGGATGTTGGGTAGCTCTGAGTGCTGTTCTCAGCAGGATTAACTACTTTCTTAGCGAGAGCCTTAATCTGTTCAAGGTATTCCTGATAGCTTAATGCTTGCTCTCTGCGTTGCTTGATTATTTCATCTAGTAAGGCAGCCATGCTGTCAAAATATTTGGGGTTAACCGGATTTTCATCAACAATGGTTTTTCTAACATTGTTCTCAATAGCTTCAGCCATAGCTTCTTCATTTTTTCTCAAGCTTTCAGGTAAAGACTCTAAGCCCTTACCGTTATTATTGACTACCAAATCAATCAAGCCTAACTCTTCAAAATCCATAAGCGACTCACTATCATCAGCACGTATGTACATGTCTAAAAGATGTCGCATCGCTGGCTCAAAGCGCTTCATTTCTAGTAAGTCGCCACTGGCTAGTTTTACCTCATCTCTCACTTTCTCAAAGTATGCGACTTCTTTTTTAATGTTTTCGGCTTCTTCAAAAGTGTAGCCAGCTTGCTCCATTTCATTAGCAAGGTTAGTGTACGCACGGATCAGCTTAGCGACTGATTGATAAAGGGTTAAACGTAGTGCTTCTTTTTCAGTGCGCTCATTCTCATCTTTGGGTTCTACACCAGACTCACCACAAAAATAGTGGATAAAATCTTTCGTATCTCTAGGTGATTTAACTGGTTCACATAAAGCTCGGACCGCTTCGAGCGCATTATCCAAATCAGTACGAGACTCTTGTAATCGATCCTTTAAAAGACCTTTAACATCGTCAGCATCGTAGCCGTCAAATGCTTCCGCAGTGTAATCTTTAATAGCTTTGTCTAGAGAGCGAAATAAATCTTTATAGTCGATGATGTAACCGTAATCTTTATCTTCACCGTCTAAACGATTTACACGGCATATTGCTTGAAATAGATTATGGTCAGCCATCTTCTTGTCGATGTAGAGGTAAGTGGCAGAAGGCGCATCAAAGCCAGTAAGCAGCTTATCTACAACTATCAGCAGACGCATTTGCCCCGGTTCTTCGATAAAGCGTTTCTTAACGGCTTTCTCGAACTCTTCAACGCGTTTTGCTGCTTCCTCTTCACTTTGTTCAAAATACTCGGCCAGCATTTTTCGATAAGTATTATATTTGAAAAGTTTTTCAGTTAGCCCTTCACCAGATTCTTCACCTTTTATGGTGCTGGCAGAGGGATGGTAGCTGGTTACTACTGCACACTTACCTGCAAGGTCTGTTTTGCTAAATAAGTCATATACAACACATGCTTGATGCACACTAGCGCAGACCAGCATTGCGTTGCCTCTGCCAGACATGAGCGCAGGTTTGATTTCCATGTCCATCAAGATATCGCTAACGATTTGCTCTAGACGTGATTTGCTAGATAGCACTTTTTGCATTGTGCCCCATCTTTGTTTTAGCTGCATTTTTGCAAGGTTAGATAAACCCTTAGTTTTAGCTTCAAACCACTGATCTACTTTTTTCTCTGACGTTAAATGTTGATCGATATCTCTTGCTTCATATCGAAGATCCAACACCACACCGTCACTTACGGCTTCATCAAATTTGTAGGTGTGAATATAAGGGCCAAAGACTTCTAAGGACTTCTTCTTATCCTTTTTCATCAATGGAGTACCCGTAAAACCAATAAACATGGCTTCAGGTAAAATAGCTTTCATCGCTTCGTGCAACTTGCCCGATTGTGTTCGATGACACTCATCGACGAACACAAATAACTCCCCCTTTGCTGTAAAATCACTTGGCAAGTTTTTGGTTAAGGCTTCAAGGTAGTCCTTTGTTGCTTCATCATCGTCTTCTTCCGCGACTGGTTCGCCATTTCGACCAAACTTATGTACCAGTGAGCAGAACAGCCAAGGGTTAGGTTGATTGAGCGTGGCAACTAAGTCTCGTCCGCTTTTTGTGCGGTAGATCTCTTCATCAACACCAGAGAATACTTTTTCTATTTGTTCATCTAATTCGGTTCGGTCGGTAATAATTAGAACCCGTGAATCCGTTACATTTTCCCGAATCCACTTGGCAAGCCAAACCATAGTTAAGCTTTTACCGGAGCCTTGTGTATGCCAAATAATGCCGTCATCGTGTGTTTTTACGTGTTTCTGCGCAGCCTGAATACCAAAGAATTGATTGTGTCGACATGTTTTCTTCACGCCAGCATCAAATACAATAAAGTCATGAATAAGTTGCAAGAAGCGACGTTTATCGCACAATTGCGCTACATGAGTATCGAGTAAGTTATCTGTTGTAATGCCTTTCGCTGGTAGTGGATTGGGGTTTTCTTTACCAGCGCATTCTTTCCATTCAAGGTAATATTTTTCAGACGTTTCAATTGTACCGTAGCGGACACCTTGAGTGTCGTTACCCGCCATAACAAGTTGCATGGTAGTAAAGAAGTTACGGACAAACGCTTTCTTTTGATTATCTAAGTTCTGTCGAATACCTTCGCTAACTGATACTGAAGAGCGCTTTAATTCAATTACACCAAGCGCAATACCATTAACGTAGATAACAATATCAGGGCGCTTTTTCAGTTCACCTTTTACTGTAACTTCTTCAGCAATGGCAAAGTCGTTCGCTTCTGGGTTTTTCCAATCAATAAGCCAAACAGTTTGGTTTTGCTCACCCGCTCCTTCTTTTTCTTTTACGCCATAACGAAGAAGGCGATAAACGTCTTTGTTTGCATCAAAGAGCTTTTTTCCTTCACCGAGAGCTGCGGCAGTGTCGAGCTGACGTAATGTGCGAGTAATCAGAGCGTCAGAAATTCCACGACCTTTAAGCCATTTGGTGAGCAAGTCTTTTTCTATATTGCTGTTAGCTTCACGGTATTCCCAATTACCTAGATAGCCGTAATCAAGTTGTTCCTTAAAAAACCTAACCACGCGGTTTTGGGTTTTCCGTTCTTTTTGCCCGACATTACTCATGGCCTCATCCTTGTAATTATCTACTAACTAAAAATTTTTCTTTTCTATTGTTCTCATCAAAGCAATCTTTAGGGAGAAAAATCCATCCTTCTTGCTCTGGCGCAGCTTCATCAGGAAACCTTAGCACTTCCGGCTGCTCAGCGAATAGTTTGGCAATTAAAGCACATATAAACGCATCGATATGATCTTGTGTTGGTAAGCGGTGGTCAACCAATTGTTCTTCACCGATGTCATTGATGCACCACTCAAGCCCCGCACTTTTTTGTAATTTATTCATAATGGCAGACCGAGCACAGGGAGATGGATAAGCTTCAATTGCGGTGATGTTACCACTTTGCCATACTCCAGCTTGTCGTATGTTAGGCACAAACTTAGCCAAAGTGTGTGTACCTTTTGTAGCCTGACTGCCAATCATATCTTTAATAGGAGAAAGAGGTGTGTAGCCCCATTCAGCTAAAAAACGCTCTGTATACCTAAATAGATAGGGGTTTAGCGCGCTAGCGGTGTCACAATCTGCGAATGTCCCTGTCAGTAGGCCATGAAAATACGTACTAAATCCGAGGGGCGTGTCTATTGCCAAGGTAATGTGACCAACTGTGTACTCAGTTTTGCAAAGCGAAAAGAGTGACTTAATAAATTCAGCTTGGCTGCTTGTTGAATTAATGGTTGGCGATAAGTTTCCGCGCCATGGCGTACCAACTATTTGATTTCTACAATTGAGGATCACTAAAGCATCGCGGCTATTACGGTTTCTAGCGCAGTTCCAGCCACCTACATCCCAACCGACAAAGTAATGTTCTTTATATTGAGTATTACATTCAGCCATGCATTCTTACCTCAATAGACATTGCCATATTCAATATCTCTCTTCTGGGAAAAGACGCTTTAAAACCGTATCACCTGTTGTTAGCATTACCGAGTTATCTTCTTCCGTTGCGTTATAGCTTGCACTTCTCACTCTATGAAACTTGATTGACTCAGGAACAAAAAACAAAGCAGCATTATCTTCTTGAAAAGGATCTGCATTATCGAGATATGCAGTTCCGTTGTTTGCTTGAGAATGTTCTGGGAATAAGGCCACATTGTAACTATCACCGTTGGTTTGAATCGAAGGATAAATAATTCCATCAATTTGAGAACCAAATTCAGTGCTGAGAAATTCGAAGATGACTTGAGTCGCTAAATAATCATGTTGATTGTGACGACTCGATGGGCGAGTAAGCTTGAAGGTCATCTCAGGAAAAAATGCATAAGCATGCGACAGAACCTTCCATCTATCGGAGAATATATCGTCATCTATTTGTATATCTTTCAACGCGTTCAAATCCAAAAGCTTTAAAGCTCTTATCGGACGAAATTCACCAGAAACTACGCGATCGCCAACGATTGGTCTTAATTCACTAATACAAGTATTCCGATCGAAGGCGGCATAAAAAGCGGAGACTCCTGCTGGTGTCATTCTTTGCGAACTAGCCAGATTTGCAGGAACCGCGCCTAACTGACTTATAGGGTTTTTGCTAATGAGTTCGATATCTGCAACGCTATAACCAATCCTTGCGCGGTAGAGAGGTTGTGTGATTGGTAAATCAATTACTAGGGAAGGCAAGAGTTTGTCTTCGTGAATAATTGTTCCGAATAGATCCTTGCAGAAAGAAAATGCTGACTTATTGAAAAATCGTTTCTTGTGCTGAATAGAGTTAATGAAACCACCCCAATGGTTTTCAAAATCATTCAAGTCTTCAAGGTTTCCATCGTTCAAAGCATATAAAACTGAGCTGCCATTATCATTTGTATCATTCGGTAGTCTTTCTAGCAGTCCTTCAAGATAAGTCCCATTCACTATTGAGACATACATTTCAATGAAATCGCCTAGTTCAAATACGCTGACTTCATCACTACCACATTCGAATATTATTGCCTGCTGGTAGTCAGATAGCTCATTAGTTGGGATTAAAATTTCGTTTATTTTATCTAACAAAAATCTATCTAGCGCTTCATCTTCGACACAAATGTTTTCTTTGCCGCAGTAACTACATTCTGAGTTCATGCCTGTACTAGCCACAAATCTCTTAAAAGCGTCGTTATAGACGCAATATGCGCAAATCAAAATGGCAACCTCGTGCGGCCTGTGAGTAGCTCTTGCATCATACCTTGTTTGATTTGGCGGGTTTTCGCCAAGCGCTGTTCAAGAGTTTGGATTTCGTTATCCATATCCGAGAGGATAGTGGCGATTGCAGTTTGTTCTTCTAATTTAGGCATCGCTACTTGGATACGACCTAAAGCTCCCCTAGAAATACGCTTGTGAGTTGTACCTCCAACTTGTTCCAGAACGGAGCTAAACCATTCATTTGTTGAAAAGTAATGTAATAGATATTCTCTATTCACTGCTTCTACTGAAGGTCTAAAAATAGTTACGTCAACAGACGTAATAACTTTATCTTCTCCAATGTCAGGAAATATACAAGCTCGTCCAGCAGGTTCAGCCAATCTGCAAATTAATAAGTCACCTTGCTTTAACTCTTTGCATTTCAACTTTATAAATGAATCTTCAGAAATATATTTTTTATTTTCTTTTTCCTGATAACGGCCAACACCAATATTCCCAGTTTGAATTAAACGAATACCTTTATCGGTGATATATTCAGCTTCAATCCAGTCACCATCATCAAATAGTGATTTCTGACCTTCTGCTAGTTCATAAACCGTTCGCACATCCCAATCCTCTGGGATTTCGCCTAATTCGCTGGTTTTTGTACTTTTGGGCTGGCCTTGCTTTTCGCCTTTGATGTGCGTAGCGAATTGCGGTAAACGGGTTTTGCCTGTTAGCAGTTGTTGCATGGTGGCGGTTTTAATCGCTTGTTTTTTAGCGATCAGCTTTTCCAATTCCGTTAATAGCGCGTCAACATCGGATAAGGCCTTGGCAATGGCGGTTTGTTCTGGTTTGGGTGGTAAGCCAATAGGGTAAGATTTGAGAGCTGGTAATTCTACACCTGTTTGTCCTGATGAACGCTGAGACAACATATCCATAAGTTCAAATAGGCTATCATTTTTTAGAAAATAATATAAATACTCTCTTTCAATGCTTTCCTTTGGGGTCGCTTTAATTAGGGCAACGTTGTAAGCGCCCTCAATACCTCGCAAAATCTGAAATATAGGTGGCCCATATCTACCAATCATGATGTCGGCAGTCGAACATTTTTTTCTAGCTAGCTTTTCAGGGATGTAAACAATATCCTTATCAGATTTGTAGTCCCTAATTTGTATCAGTCGAATGTATCCAGCTTGCTCTTTGTAACTGAAAACACTTTTTTCTGGTTGTGCTCCGCCAACAAAAGAGCAAACATCATCAAGCGTAAGTACACTCCAATCACTGGGAAAAATACCGTACTCTGTCTTTAAATAGCCTGTTGGAATCTCTTGCTCTAAAACACTCATAGTGACCACTCCAAGCCCATTGCTTCTAAGTGGCCTGCGACTTTATCGCTAAGCTCATCAACTGATTTAGAAAGGGTTGGCAGTGGCATGCTATAGCGCTCTTCTAGTTGTTTAACACGGTTTGCCATTTGTTGGGTAACGCGCTCTATTTCAGCAACGATATTGGCTTGTAATGTAGCAAGCCATTTGTCATCGACAATCAGGGTTTTGATTTCATCAATGGTTAGTTTTGGATATTGGTTGAAAACCGCTAAATCCAGAGCTTCTTGTGCTTCTTTGACTACTTTTTTCGCAGCCGCTTCTGCGTTAAACAGTTTAGTAGCTTGTTTTAGCGCCTTAACTTCTTCGGCATCGGTTGCTAGCTTAGCTCTGGCAGCAACACTGGCTTTGGTGATTTTGTCTTTATCATTTAAAGCTTCAACCAATAAGCCATCTTCACCACCATGTTCTTCTAAATAGCTTTCAAGCGCTTGGGTGGCTTCGTCTTGTTTAGCTTGCAGGGCATCAACTTGCGCTTGTTCATCTGCAAAATAACGAGCAACGATTAGGCTTGGTGGAATAATCTCTGCCTTGTACTTTTTCTTGTTGATGATTAAGTCTGGCGTTTCTTTGAGTTTTTCGCCTTTTTTAGCCACTAACTCGCGAAGAGTATTACCTGCTTGCCAATCGTCCTGTACCAATACATACACATCGTCCTGCATGGTATCAGCCCAATAATCCATTAGGATTTGGTAAATATCGTATTTGCTTAATAAGTCGCTATTGGCATAGTTATTTAGCAAGTTCTCTGAAATGTTAAAGATAAAGTTTTTCGGGTTATCGCCTACTTTAATATCTCTTAATTTCGCTTCCGGTATCCATTTTTTAAATGGCAATAGGCTGCGAGCGGCAAAGTCTTTAAACTCTTGGTGAGCCAAAATCGTACTTTTTACTTGGCTAGCTTCAACTAATGCGTGGCTATAGCCTTCACGCTCTGGCTCGAAAAGAGTCGCCCGTATGCTCGGAAATACCTGCCAGTAATGCTCAAGGGCATCAATGTCGCGGTTTGGAATGCCACCTTGCAGGTGAGCGCTTAAATCGTGTAAGTCCTCTGGCTCAGATGAGTCGATATAACGTGGGATGTTAAGGTTGTAGTCGTTAGCGGCAATTTCATCAATTTCCACTAAGCGGCTGTAACGCTCAAGCTCTAAGCCTTTGTTAAACACATCAACAATTTTATGAATGTCTTGGCTGCGCAGTCGATTCTTGTTGCCATCTTTGATAAAGCCTTTGCTCGCATCAATCATAAAGATGGGGCGACCTGATACAGTTGGTAAGTCAGTGTCACTCTCATTGAAATTGGAGACTGCTTTTTGCGCGTGCTCTTTATCAATCACGATAATACACGCAGGGATACCCGTACCGTAGAATAAGTTAGCGGGTAGGCCAATAATGCCTTTGATGTAGCCTTGTTTGATGAGGTTTTCACGAATTGTAGCTTCTGCATTACCACGGAATAAAACGCCATGCGGTAAGATAACCGCACCTTTACCTGTGCTTTTTAAACTTTTGATAATGTGCAGTAAGAAGGTGTAATCACCGTTTTTCTCAGGTGGAATACCCCATGTGAAACGGTTGTACAAATCGTTTTCTGGCGTTAAGCCACTGGTCCAGTTTTTATTAGAAAATGGAGGGTTGGCTACCGCAAAATCAAAGGTCTTAAGTTGATTAGGGGCATCCTTCCATTGTGGCTCAGCAAGTGTATTACCTTTCCATATCTTTGCTGTTGTATTGTTATGTAAGATCATGTTCATACGAGCAAGTGCGCTAGTAGCATTGTCCATCTCTTGCCCATAGAGAGTTAAGCCACGCTCTGCTTGGTCACTGGCTTTTAACAATAGTGAACCTGAACCACAGGTGGGGTCATACACAGTCGCATCCTGCGGAGTGTCGTCTTTAATGCCAACGACTTTAGCTAGAATTTGCGAAACTTCAGATGGAGTAAAGATAATGTCTTTTTCAAGAAAAGGAAAACTGTTACCACACAGTATTTACTGGCTTAGTAAGTGGTAACAGTTTTTTAAGAAATGAGCTTTGAATTTGCAGTGAAATGAAACGAGATGATTGAATCTTGTTACCGGAATCGATGCACATCAACAACGAAGAAATTGACTATCATCTATTAAGCCGAACCAAATACAGCTAAATCGGCGGTGGTTGTTTTTTTAATAAAAAGAGCTGTACTCCCTAACAGTTTTAGGCCCTCATCATTGACTTGAGTAAGGCTTAACCCTGGTTGGACGATAGTAACATTAAACCTTGTCCGAGTGGTTCTTGAGCGTTCTTTAATTGCAGCTAGGTCCCTAATACTCCCTTTGAGAAAACGAGAATAACCTCTTTGACGCCATTTTTCTTCGCGTCGTTTTATGTGGTGATATAAGTAGGACAAGTTTAGGTGCTTCCATCGAATACAACGTTGAGCTTGTCCACATACTTCGTACAAATCTTTTAACCTGGCGCCTGGTTCATCTGAGCCAGAATACTTACAGTGAATTAACGTCAAAAAAATACTGTTGTCTGAAATTTTTAACCCTATTAAGTCCGCCGATTCCCCCTTACCATCGTCATTAATAATGACATCGTAATCATCTTCAATTTCATTAAACCATCGCCATTGTATTGAATCCTGATCTTTGCCGTAACCCATAGATTCTTTACGTATATCTGTTCCAGTCCAATCAATACCGACAATATCTTCCCTTTCAAATAGACCGATATCTTGGCTAACATGGACTATGTGCGCATTGTATGAAAATGAACCATCCGCATAGTGGATCATCACAGGGTCAACTTCCATGTACTCCACTAAAGCTATAGGTTCGTCTAGACCGCGTTGAATAAATATTTCAGGACCAGAAATCAGTTGGTAAGCATAACCTTTTGGTAAACCTTCAGCTGACAAACAAAGCTTGTATTCTGAGCTTGTATGGTCACAGGAGAATATAAGCCTTACACTTTGGTCCTCAAAAATCCCATCAGTAGCCACTTCAACCAAGTATAGGTGGGCTGATATTTCTCCAAAGTAAAAAGTGATCTTATCTTCAAATGCAGTGAGTAAATGCTCTCCCCATTGAGCTGAAATTGGGTAAGAGTGATAAGGTTCAACCAAAGGTACGGGTCGTAAAAAATTACGTGTGAGATTGTTTGCATCTGGTTCTGAGCTAAATATTTTATCCCAAGCCTTTTTTACCCAATCACACCAATCCGTAATACCGCCACCCTTCTGAGGAGACCAAACTTTGCCTTTTTTCTGTGAACATCCCCAAATGACGCGCTCTCCAGATTCATAGCCTAGAGCAGCTATATTGCTTAGATGAGATTGTGACTCTTCAATTCTTGTTAGACCTTCGGTTACGTTAGGTCCAAAATACTGAGTAAAGCTTATAGCTCCAATTTGGGAAGCCCCTAAATTTCTGGCAAGTGGATATTCTATACCATTGAAGATGTTGAATACTTTGTCACCACTGACTAATTCACACTGGTTATTACAAATAGCACTTGCTAATTTATCGACTCGAAAGGTTTTATAATCATTTGAAAATATAAATAACGCTGCTCTTTCCGAGTCCCAGTGAGCAATAAAGATTTTATAGTTTGTATCTTTCAGCTCTCGATAGTTACCCCAACGTACAGAAGTTGCCTGAATAGCTAGTACAACAAGTAAGTTTTCCTCTTCTCCGATTGCATGCCACGATTCCTCAAATTTAGGAAGGGCTTCTAAATATTGTTCGGGTTCCCACTGCTCGCAAGAAGTTTTAAATAGCATTGCAGTATAAGTAGGCTCTAAATTCCAAAGGGAGATTTGATCATGTAAATCACCCTTGTTTTTCAGTGCATCGACCACCTCCTGCAAACGAACTTCTTTAGCGATTCGGTTTTCAGAAAGGCGTCTAAGTACAGTGTCCCAATCGGCCCCTATTGAATAAAGGTGCTGAAGTTCGCCTTCTACATTGGGATCTGCGACATTCATAACTACACTGGCGTTACCTAATTTTTGTGCGTGATTGACTCGTGTAAAGCGACCTATGAATTGCAGAGTAACAGCTAAGCTTTTATGGTGGTCATGCAGAGCTGCAATTTTTAAATTAGGCAGATCGTAACCTTCACCTAGCATATCAACACAAATTACAATCCTAGATTTTCTAGAAAGAAGCATTCCAAGGCGCTCCCTTACTAAGGTTTTTGAAAAGGTCGAATGCACAACTACAGGATGAAACTCTGATGCTATTTCTTGGTAAATTTGCGCGAGTTCTTCCGCTCTAATTTTACTACTGGTCCGCGCCATGAGTAGATGGTCAAAATTATTATCCAGGTCAGATTTTAACTGCTCTATTGCTTTACCCGCGATTGCTCTATCCATCAAGTCGGCATAATACTCTTCTACCGCTAGTAAATTAACATTAGTGAAATATCCAGCCCTTTGAGCCTCTCCCATTGTGTAGTTGTATATAATTTTTCCACCAAGTGACTTTTTGTCATTTCTAAATGGTGTTGCAGTAAATTGAACCACACGTTTATCAGCAAACCTCTGTTTAATTGACTGCCATGAATTAGCTGAAATGTGATGCGCCTCATCAACAAAAAGATGAGAACAACTTCCACAGAGGGTATTGAGAGCAAGTTCAGAAGAGGCAGAGAGAACGCTGGTCGTTGCGATAATCACATTAGACTTTGCAGCAATATTGTAAACATCATCAATCAGGTGAAGTCCCTTTTTAATGACCGCTACTTTAGGAAGAGCAATATCACAACTAACCACCCCAAGCTCTGGTAAGTAACCTAACTCAATAAACTTCTCTGATATTTGATTTCGAAGTGAATCTGAAGGAACAATTACTAAAACTTTGTTACAACGCTGGTAAATCAATGTTGCTAGCATAGTTTCCGTTTTACCAGTACCAGTCGGTAGCACCACCGTGGCAGGCTCGATCGTCTGATCTGTAGAAAAATATCCAGACAATGCATGCAGCGCCCCCAGCTGAGGTTTTCTTAAGCCAGTTAACCCTTTTTTGAAGTCCTCCTCTTTAAAAAGAAATTGCCCCTGCCATGAAGAGTTGATTTCATTTGGGTCAGTGGAAGAGTACGTATCGGGAAAATTCTCCCAGAGTAATTCGTTTTCTTCATCCCAACTTGCAAGTGTAAAAGTTTTTTTTGCTTTCAACGAAGTGAGGTCATTAGGACATTTCCCCCTAGAATTGGGATCTTTTAAAAAGATAACGTCTAAGGGGGGAGTTAATCCCGTCTCTAACTCGAAATATCCAGGGAATTCACTTTTTTTGACCATTGCTTTTATTTTAGTTTGCCTAAAAAGCAATTTGTAAATTGAATTACCACCTATTTTTTCTGTTGGAGCGCTTCTCTTTGGCAAAGTTAATTTAATAGTGAGCATGTCAAACAAATCCATATGTTTCAGTTCCTTTAAGTATCGGCGAATGTACTTTAATTTATTAATATTCTATATATTAGTTTATTAGGTAACTGTCAAAAATCAGCGTTAAGAACTATGCAATAAACAGACTCTCGACTTACTCTTTGTATCAAAGTAATCCTTCGAAAGTCTGCTTATTAATTGCCTCTATTTTAAATTCTTAGTTCTGCAAAAAGTTACTGGCCACAATCCTATTCTAAGGCTTTAACATAGTTTTTAAGTGCTATTTTTTCAAAGCCAGGAAGTTCTAACTGTGTGTCAAAGTGCTCACCTGATGAGTCAAGAATTGATACTGAGATAATTAATGGGGAAGATTTTCTAGTGTATTTAAGCCAACGGCGAATCGTCTTATCCACTGAACGTGAGTAGTCCAAATCTCTTCCAGAAAGAACTCTTTGTACAAAGTGGCTACCAAATGATAATCCTATGGTCCTCAATGCAAATTCAATATTTCTATTGTTCTTTAAAAAATTAGCATCTATCACAGCAGCATTAACTCGCTTATGAGTAAAATCCCAAGGGTCTCGATCACGCTCATCAATAGCAGGCCAATTATCACCACCTATTCGACAACCTTCTTTGTTTAAAATAAGGTAATTTAACCTTGGCGTGTGGGTTACTAGTCTTCGAAGTTGGTTAGTACAAAACGCGGGGTATTCCTTTTTACTTTGCCTTTCAATACTAGATGCCTTTGCTTCGTAAAATGCAACTCCCGATATTGGCCTAGAATACTTTGAGAAACGCCTAGTTATAATAAAAGCAATATCGCCATGAAAGCTTTCTGCACGGCCTGTTAGCTTATATGCTTCAAGATTAAACTTACTTTCAGACAACTCATACCCCAAGCCAGGGACCTTATAATTTAAGAGAATATCTCGTACGCTTTCAATTATTTTGTAAGTAATTAAGCTTTCATTCCAATCTACATCTGGACACTCATTTATAATACCATCCACTGCTCTTTGTATGTGTTGCTCAATATCATAGGGAGTAGTCTTAGGATCGAAGTCCTTTCTAGTATCAAAACATTCGTCTACTTCCAAATCAAATTCAGAATAGTCAAATTTTGCCAATTACTGCTTTCCTTACTTGGGTTAAAAAATAAAAATCACTTTTATATTTAGCAAAGCTCACGTTCGCAGGGATATCAAAAAAGCGAAATAAGTTTACCTGCAACATACGAGTTGATTTTGCTGTTAATCTCAAGGTCATTGGACCCCAATCAGAAAAAGTGGAGTCACCGCTTTTTATTAGATTGTGATAGTACTGATCCGGCAAGCTCTTTTGTATTTGAACTGTACTTATCACTTTGCAAAACCTTAGATGCAAAGTCTTCCATATCAGCTCCTGTTTGTTTGGTCGTCCCTTTCTGAGATAGCGCAGATCCCGCTAATTTTTTTGCAGTCTTAGATGCGTTTGGATCAGTCAGAACTTTTGCTGCTTTCGAAGCAACATCTTTTGATGTTTTTTTCGTGTTTTTGCTCATTATTAATATCCTACGATTATTTTGAAAAAACTAAACTGTTAGTTTATGTGCTTAAGCCTTTCTGCAAAATTATTTCGCTCAGCTAACACTTCATCGTACATGTTATAAATTTGCTGAATATGTTCCCACAACGACTCATTCTTAACTTTGTACTCATCAGCTAATGCTTTGTGCTGACTATTTAAAATTTTCAATGACTTAATTTCTTTCTTAAGCTTTTCATTTTCTGTGCCTAACGTAATCGACTCGGCTTTATGTTTCTGACGCTTTTGCGCAGTCTTAATATCTGGGATTTTTTCAGGGTTAAACTTGTAGATTGCAGAGTTTGAAACACCTAATCTTTTCGCTACTTGGCTAACATTAATTTTTTCGTTATTGGCTGTCATTTCTGACAAGGCCTTATCAATTTTGTCAGCCATTGAGATCTCAACTGATTCACTCATATTAGGCTTCCTTCACTTTTATCTTTAACTGGTCAATGATGATATTGGCAGCTTCAAGGTTGTCATTTAATGCTGTACTAAAAGCGTTAAACCTTTGCTTTATTTCTGCCGGAAACTTCTCAAATGTAGCTAGTTGCGATTCACATCGTTTTTTAACAACCAGCCAATGCGGCAAGTGTCTAGGTGTTGCTATGTAGCTATCACAATTTACACAGTGACTCGGATCTGCGGCATTGCGAACCTTGCACTCCCCACCCTTAGTGCAATACCCATGTGATACACCCCTGAAATTATTGGTATGCTTGGCAGCGAATGTGATCAACTCTTCCATATTTTTAAAGTGTGGCGCGTTCCCAGTGGTTAGGTCATCTGCAAGAATTTCTGACAACTTGGCTATAAAATTTTGGCCTCCTTTTCCTGCTAATCTGCCATCATTGGCTGCGATAACCATATCTTCCATCGCTTGTGAAATCATAAATTCTGAGAAACTATCAGTTAGTCCAATCAATTCCTCCATAGACTCATAACCTCGCTGGCTGTAAACCAACGTCATCATATTTTCGAGGTGTTTATATTGATATTTAATGTCATCTAGATCTCCGAGGCGATTAGCAACGATAAACCAAGCGAATGTATGTCTAAATTGGTGAGCGGTGAAATTAAACAAGTCACCCACTGCATAAGGCTTTTTGAAATTTCTATGGTTTGAGCCAACTGATTGATAATTACAGTCCATACGATCCAGCTCTGAAACATCTTGTTGACTAAGGCGTATACTAAAAAGCTTATTAAAATTATTGAATGAGCTTTTCCCAGATTTAGTATTTAAAGAAAATTCACACGCTTTTTTGTGTGGTATTGTTCCAAATAGAGTTTTAGACTTGAGTCCAAACTCTAGGTTAATAGCTCTTTTCGTTGGTAACACATCGCTATGATGCCTAAGAAGTAATTCTGCTCTTTGGCGATAGATAGAGCAAACCTTTGAGAGTAGATTTACAGCGCGGTAGGTAACTTCATTGGTTATCCACTCTAAACATTGTATTTCATCAGTAGTTTTAGATAAAAAGGACTTTAAGAAATATTTGCCATTACGCTCAATAGCTGCATCATCGTTAAGTGCCAAAGCTTCGTTATAACGCATTCCTGTATAACTAATTACTAGAACAAACGTATATTTACGAAGATTTTTTATTGCTTCGTGATTTTCGTTTAGCCACGATGATTCATAATTACTCAGACCATCTATATGAGTAGATTTTTTAAAATCTGTTTTTGGTAGCGTAGAAATAGAATTATTGAGTTGGGTCTGAAGCAAGTACCAATCATCTATAATTTGCTCAGCGGCATTAAGATGCACTTCACATAGTTTTAGCGCTTGCTTCATGACTTGTATTGGGATGATAGAATGCTTGTTTCTGCGCTGTTTTTTAAGCAACGTATATGGCATAAGATATTCATTGGTTAAGTCAAAAAACAGCTCATTTTTAACCACAGAATATCGTTTCAACCAGTAAAGAGCTGTTAGCAATGATTGAGCAAACGAAGGGTGCTTCTGCAAGTTAGAGACTCGTACGAGCTCAATAATTATGTTGCGTAAACGAAGCTCTGGTAGGGAGCCCAATACAGAAAAACTCTTAATACCATATCCCTCAAGCCATTTAGCAAGTCGTTTCAAATTACTGATATTTCTTCGAATAGTCTCCCAGCTAAGGGGGTCCATTCCTTGCCCTGATCCTTGAGTATACATACCAAGTGTTAAAGCTTTCAGTTGATATTGAAATTCTGCCCCGACGCCATTAAAAGTAACCGACAATTTATTACCTTCAGAAAGCCAAGAGTCGTCACCAAAAAGTGTTTTTTGTTCCTTATTTAGGCGTATAAAACTCCATAGCAATATTGAAGAAAGTAATTCTACCCGCTTCTCATCATAAGGGAGTAAGTGGATGAGACCGTCAACTTTCAAACAATGATTTATAGCAGTGAAAGTGTCAGACATTTATCCCCCTCAAGCTGTTAGCTGATGTAATTGCAAACTCCCAAAACGGGTGCATGCCTTTATTCATCAGTAGCTCCTCACCTTTATTTAGTGCACTCTGACTTCTTTTAGCTACTTGAACTAGAATGTCGTCAACTCTTTGTTGTAATGCGTTTATTGCTTCTTGCTGAAATTCGTTGTTATCAATATCGGAAATACTGGCGGACATCTCCGAAAGCACATATTTTTTATAACTTAATAGCTGCCATACATGCTCAGGATCAGCAACTGTTCTAAAGTGTTTGCACCAAATGCAAGCTAGAAAGTCGCTACACCATGCGTTGCTTTTTGACTGCTGAAGATGTCGGTGCGTTTTATTATATTGCTTTGCTTCTTCATCATTACCACGCGATGAGCACTGTCCAGAAGGTGTTTTTTGTGTGCTACCATCATCTACCATTAGCACTCGGATCTCAGAATCTATTTCTCTGCCAGTAAAGTAACGTTGCATCACATCAACTGCTGTGTGTAACGTTTCTTGAGACTTTTGCTCACTAATTCGCTGATAATGTTTGATGAAAGTATCGAACGTATGCAAATTCACTGCCTCATAAGCTCGCATTTGCTTAGCCACATCGCGATAAATATGGTTAGCACCACTTTTTCGAATCCGCATAGAGTTATATGCAACACGGCAGCCTAACCTTTTCAATAACGCTTTGATGTATGAAACAATGGTTCCACTTTTGATTCGGCTTACATTTGTTTTTTCTTTGGCAATGAATAAGAACGGTTGCACAGCAGGAGCTGCGAGGTTTCGGTAATCTTTAGTAATAGTATCTCTAACAAATAAAATATCACGCATTACGCTGTTTACAGCTCGTCCATCCAAAGAGTAAGTATCAATGTCATACCCTTTTCTTGGCTTTTGCAGCAGTAAAGTTATACTTTTTTGTGCAGTCGGTAGGGTTACATCGGTAATATCACTCAATTCAATATCAACCATTGGCGATGTGTTCCAACAGCTTTTAATTTGAATTCGAGCGAAGTATAAGGCCAGTAACTGCTTGGAGTTCTGAACCTCATTAATCCCTTTCTCAATAAAGAATATGAGTTCTCTCAACTCACTGTCGCTGTATAAGTCTTCAATTCTTAACCTCCTAGCGTGACGCTGATGCCTTTTGTAAGATATTTTAAAAGCTTCTATCGTCTCTTGGCCTGTAATAGTCATAAGCCATCGCATTGTTTCCGTATATGATGCACCACTACGAATACTTATAGATTTACTTTTAACTGCACCTTGTAGTTGCTCAAATATAGCTTTTTGGATAGAACTCTGGTCCATGCCTAAACATAGAAACCCATGCTCTAAAACTTCTTTTTTATAATTTGGAATCAGATAATTAACTATTAGGCGCTTGAGTTTAGAAAATCTAGAATGAAGAGTTTCGATGTTATAATTTTTTTCAGGCAATAACGCTATTTCTGATCGGTGCAACTGCTCAATTTCGAGCATCAAGCTAGGACAAGTTAAAGCAACCTCACTATAGTCGATGCATCGGAAACTTTCGTATCGTTTAAAATAAAACGGCAATAAATGAGCGATATAGTCATGACGGTGTATTTTCTCGCCTAAATGTTGCTCTACCACCAGTAAAAGCTCTGAAAACTGGTCTTTCCTTAAGGCAGCTTTAGCTTCTTTCAATAGCGAAAAATTATTTGCCTTAAAGTTATCGAGTCCATGCTCTTTGAATGCATCAGGTTTTTCCTCAGAAAACCGACGGATACTAGTAACAATAGCTAAAAACCGCCTGGTCATAGCCTCAATGCTATGCTCTAAGTCTCCCTTAAACTTTTCAGAATCTGCAACGGCCTGAAGTTGTTTGATTAAAACCGGTTCTGACTGTGCCAAATCAGTTACGTCAATAGACTTTCTATTGATTGCAATTTTGACTGTTGAAAAGCGCTTTGGGTAATTTACTCTAAGCACTGAAAGTAAAGCTGATTGAAGAACTTTGTTCCGATCTTCTATTTGGTGTTCATGAAAGACATTTTTAAAGTGCTGACTCGATCTAAACCAACTTAAACCATGCTTTGATATTAAATCAGCTAGTTTCGGTGCTTTATCAAACAAGAGATGTAAGCACATCAGCGCTTTCTGTGCATAGAACCTAGTTGTACTACCAGCTAAACCAGACTCCAAGTTCCAGTTAGTTAAAGCCTCATGTAAGTCACTTCCTAACTCGAAATTTTTTCGATACCAATTTAATAGATCAATGTTAGTATCAAAAACAAATACGCTACTGGGTCTGGATTTTACTTCACTTATCGTACTGGCAAAATGAAATAAGCAACGTCTGAATAGGACGTCATCTTTAGGCTCAAGATAAGCTGATTTTACCTCTAACTTGAGCCAATAATCCCTATCGATTAACGAGTTAATGTCCTTAACCAGCCTATGACAATGACCGTGTAAAACTTCATATCGCATCAGTATCCGTTTAAAAAATTGGATATGTAATTTTACGCGCTTACTGCTTTCAGCAGTCACATTTTCACTCAACTGAGTTTCTAAGCGAGAAAAGTTTAGAACACCGTTAAGCATTTACTTCTCCTGAAAAACCAGGATTAAATGCCGCCTCTTGTAAAGGCTCAACAAGTTCTCCAAATAACTTATCTACCCAACTCGCCATTTGCTTATCGAATGTCAGTGATCGAGCGAAATTGATGTACTTCTGAGTCGTTGAAAAATCCGCATGGCCCATCAACTGCATTAACTTGTATTGCACAAAGCCAATGGGCAGATTCTTATGAATTAGGAAACCAGCAAGGTTTGTTGCAAAAGTTGAACGTAAATCATGAAAATCACGTTTTAGTGTTTTCCCGAATGGCGTTAATTCCTTACGCACTTTTGAGATCACATTGCCGATAGATTTACGAGACATGAAATTACCAGAGCGATTAAGAAACAGAGGAGCATCATCACAGTTACCATGTTCAAGCTGCCACTTAGCTAATCTATCTTGATGCTCTTTGCCATTACGATAACGCCAAAGTGATGTCATCAAGCCTTTTGACACCATTATCGTGCGCTCCTTATCGTACTTGCCGATTATGGTTAAGTAATAAATTGCTTTATTACCCAAGGCAGGATCAACAACATGACTAGCGCTAAAAGTCGCTATTTCTTCTGCACGTAAGCCACATTGCACTGCTAAATCCACTCGCAATTTAGCACCTTGCTTTGCGAGCTCTCTGCTAGCATAGAGCAGCTTAAGTTCCTCTTGGCTATAAGGCGATAAACCCGCATCACCTGGTTTCTTTTGCTTGTACTTTTTAGGGATCAGTAAGTCAGTGGTGGTAATGGTAAACCCTTTTTCATCGCTACCGTAATCGGTAAATAGCAAGTCTAAACCGCCGTCCTTACGCTTTTTCTTAATAATCTTGGTTTTGTATTTGAATGGCACTTTATCAATTCTATTTTGCTTTCTTGCCCACTCGTAAAACTGCCTCACATGGTTGATGTACAGGTTTGCAGTATCTCGCTCAATACCCTTTGAAATCACTTGTTCTATAAGATGCTTGCGATACCGATAAACAGGCAACCAGTATTTTGCTTTATCGCTGTCACTCACAGCATAAACCTCTTGCCAGTCCACATTATTCTTCTCAACCCATTGCAAGAATAAACTCATAGAATTCGCTAACGACTGCACGGTTGCAAGTGACACACCACCAAGTGGATTCTTGTTTCCGCCTCGCTTAGGGGGCATGAATAAACCTTTATACCTGTGCTCAAGGAACAAATTTATTTCAAGAGCATCCTGTAGCCTATTAAGTGATAACACTCTTGGAAAACGCTCAATAAAACGGTCCTCGTGAAACATAACTTCGCGATAACCTTGCTCATTAACATCAGAAATGTAAGACAGACTACCTAGATTAACGGTTCGATTAACAATATTAGGGTAGATTACACTCAAATAAACTGCTCCATTTAAATACTGCAAAAAATATAGCGGCAAGTTTTGCTTTAGTCAAATGCAAAATTGCAGTATGCCGTTACTGCAAAAATAAATTGACGTATGCTTTAAGATAATCCACCATTGCAAGACGAATGAAGCTTCCATCAGAGACAAAAAGTTGCGCAACTTAGAGCAATCAAGCCGCGCGTTTTTGAAAGCTTTTAGAAGATGAAAAAGTGTTGGTAAAGGTAAAACTGAGACCTTATGAAAGCGCAAACAAAGCACGTTGCACAGAGCTTACTACTCCATGAACTCGCTGATATTCGCTTGGGGCATCCATTCAGAGGCTCAATCAAGCAATACACGGATGGGACAGTCAATGTCATCCAGGTTAGGGATACTGAAATAACGGGCGAAATTAACCACGATAGTATTGTTAAAACTCACTTAAAAACTAAAAAGCAACCCGACTGGTTACAAAACGGAGATGTGCTATTTGTAGCAAAAGGTGCAAAACACCACTGTGTTCTAGTTGAAAATATAAAAGAGCAAACGGTCTGCTCGCCTCACTTTTTTCTAGTGCGATTGAAGCCTGAATATCGTGCTTTAATTTCACCTAACTTTCTGTGTTGGCAATTAAATCAACAACCTGCACAGCGCTATTTTAAAACAACCGCTGAAGGTTCTATGTATTTGAGTATTCGAAGACAGGTTTTAGAAAGCGTACCAATTAAGCTACTAGAGATTGAAAAGCAAAACCGGCTCACTGCACTACATCAATGTGGCGTAAAAGAGCAAAAGACACTGAAAAAGTTAATACAAAATCGGCAACAACAATTAGAAGCCATTGCATTGCAAGAGCTAGGCATTTGATTACTGAATAGCCGAAGAAAAATTAAATAAAATTTGGGAATAGATACACATGAAAAACAATGTTCAAATCAATCAGGACGATATCAACAAAGCTGTATGGGCCGCTTGTGACACCTTCCGTGGTGTGATCAGTGCCGATACTTACAAAGACTTCATCCTCACCATGCTGTTTTTAAAGTACATCTCTGATGTTTATAAAGACGAATACAACAAATTAGTTGCGCAATATGGTGATAATCCAGAGCTTATTCATGCCATGATGTCGAAGCAGCGTTTTGTATTGCCAGAAGGCGCAAGTTTTTGGGATTTATACGAAAAGCGTTATGAAGCAGGTAACGGTGAGCGCATCGACAAAGCCTTACACGCTATTGAAGAAGCTAACGGCAGCAAGCTTAAAAACGTCTTCCAAGACATCAGCTTTAATACTGACCGATTAGGCCAAGAAAAGCAAAAGAACGACTTACTTCGTCACTTACTAGAAGACTTTGGTAAAGATATTTTAAACCTAAGCACAGAGCGTGTGGGTAGCTTAGATATCATCGGTAATGCCTACGAATACCTTATCAAGCATTTTGCTGCTGGCAGTGGCGCTACCGCTGGCGAATACTATACCCCGCCAGAGGTCTCAACCCTTCTAGCAACGGTTTTAGAGCCAATCGAAGGCGACCAAATATGCGACCCATGTACAGGCAGTGGTTCGCTGCTATTAAAATGTGGCGCGATGGTGCGTAAAAACTCTGGCTCCAAAAAATACGCATTGTTTGGACAAGAAGCGATTGGCTCAACTTGGGCGCTCGCCAAAATGAACATGTTCCTACACGGTGAAGATAACCACCGCATTGAATGGGGCGACACCATTCGTAACCCACTACTAAAAGAGAAAGACGGAAACGGCTTACTGCACTTTGATGTAGTAACGGCAAATCCGCCATTTTCATTAGATAAGTGGGGCCATGATGATGCCAGCAACGACCCATATGGGCGTTTTAGACGTGGCATTCCACCGAAAACCAAAGGTGACTATGCATTCATCAGCCACATGATTGAAACGCTAAAACCGGAAAGCGGAAGAATGGGTGTGGTAGTGCCGCATGGTGTGTTATTTAGAGCATCAAGCGAAGGCAAAATCCGCCAACAACTGATTGAAGAAAACTTGCTAGATACCGTGATTGGCCTGCCAGAAAAGTTGTTCTTTGGTACAGGTATTCCAGCAGCTATTTTGATATTCAAAAAACACAAAACAGACAACAATGTGTTGTTTATTGATGCCAGTCGTGACTTCAAGTCAGGCAAAAATCAAAACCAGCTAACTGACGATAATATTCAAAAGATCATCGACACCTACAAGGCTCGTGAAAACGTAGAGAAATACGCATACCTTGCCAGCTTTGATGAAATTAAAGAAAACGACTTTAATCTAAACATCCCTCGTTACGTTGATACCTTCGAAGAAGAAGCTGAGATTGATTTAGTGGCAGTACGCACTGAACGTGTCCAGCTTAAAAACGAACTGCAAACTCTAGAGACAGAAATGGAAGGCTACTTAAAGGAGTTGGGTTATGGTGCCTAATGGATGGGAACATAAAGCGTTTGGTGAGGTTGTTAAATTATCAAAAAGTAAATACGACCCAAAGAAATCGACAGATTGCTTTCCTTGTATTGAATTAGAGCACATAGTTCAGGAAACAGGGCAATTAACTGGCAATGTACCAGCTTCCAACCTAGGAAGTACCAAAAACAAATTTAAAGCTGGAGATGTAATTTTCGGTAAGTTGAGGCCATACTTGAGAAAGTTTGCTCAACCAAATTTTGATGGAGTTTGCTCATCAGAGATATGGGTTTTTTCACCAACAAAGAAGATTATTAACCCATATTTATTTCAGCTTGTTCAAACGAATCAATTTATCTCAGAAGCAAATAAGTCCGCTGGTTCAAAAATGCCAAGGGCTGACTGGGGCGTTGTATCTGAAATGATATTTCCTTTACCACCACTCCCAGAACAACGCAAAATCGCCAAAATCCTATCCACTTGGGATAACGCAATCAGCACCACCGAGCGCTTAATCGACAACAGTAAGCAGCAGAAAAAAGCCCTGATGCAACAACTGCTCACTGGCAAAAAACGCCTACTTGATGAGTCAGGTAAACAATTTCAGGGTGAGTGGAAGCAAGTTCATATGGAGGAAGCTTGTTTTGTAAATCCGAAGAAGTCAGCTAAGCCTGCTGATGGGCTAGTTTCATTTGTCCCAATGGATGCAGTTTCTGAAGATACCAAACTTATAAGGCACGAACTAAAACGATATGATGAAGTATCAAAAGGCTTTACGTCTTTTGAGAATCAAGATTGCCTTGTCGCGAAAATAACACCCTGTTTTGAAAACGGCAAAGGTGCTTATGTTGATAACCTTCACAATGGTATAGGTTTTGGCTCAACAGAGTTTCACGTTCTGCGAGCTAGAGAAGGTAACTGCACAAAGTTCATTTACTACATATCTCAAACAAGAGAGTTTCGAGTACGAGGAGAAATGAACATGCAAGGTTCCGCAGGACAAAAGCGTGTTACCACTGACTATTTGAAACTGTTCAAAGTAAACATTCCACCTACTTTAGTTGAACAACAAAAAGTAGCATCGGTTCTTAGTAATGCTGATCAGGAAATCGAGCTGTTAGAGCTACAACTTGCTGACTTAAAACAAGAGAAAAAAGCGTTAATGCAACAGTTGTTAACAGGTAAGCGTAGGGTAAAAATCAACAATAAGGAGTGTGTTGCCTAATGGAAATTAGTAGTCCTTTAGTACAGTTAGCGCTATTAGAGTCTTTAAAAGCAAATGAAATTTCAGATGAAATAGATTTATTTTTGCCATTTATTGCGGTCACTTTGTCTGATCTAGGTAAATTAGAGATTATTCCTGAAATTCTTCAAGATGAGCTGGCAAAATCCTTTGGCTTTAAACCTCCAATCTCAGCGATAAAAGTTTTTATAACGCGAGCTAAAAAAAGAGGACTACTTCATCGAGAAAATCATGTCTTCATTCCAAATATTGAGAAGGTTAACCAGTGGAAGAATGGTTATCACGAAAAGAAAGAAGATATAGCGGTATCGTTAGAATTACTGCGAAAAGATTTCATTGAATTCGCAAAAAACAAATTTGATAAAGAGTTATCGCCAAACGAGTGCGATATTTTAATTGAACAGTTCATTTATAAAAACATAGCTAGCGTTTCAGATGCGAAAGCTTTCGAAAAAAATGAACTTAAAGAAAAGCTAAAGAACACGGACCATGTTACCGCATCTTTCATAAGTCATATTCATAAAAACAAAACGTCTTCATTAGATCATTTTTCACGAATCGTGAAAGGCATGTTACTGGCAAACTACTTATGTTTTGCAGACAAGATAGGGACTAAAAGTAATTATCAAAGTTTAACAGTATACCTTGATACTCCAATTGTCGTGGGTCTTTTAGGCTTTAGCGGATTGCAAAAGCAAAACTCTTTAAAAGAATTTGTTACTCTGCTTAAAAATGTTGGTATTAACCTTTGTGTATTTGATAAAACTTTAGATGAAACGGAGCAGTTGCTTTCAGCTTGGAAAGATGATCTTGCTCGAAAAAACTACAAGCGATTCAATACCAAAACATTAGAGCTTCTGCGCCACTTGGGATATGACTCAGCTAGATTAGACACAGAAATAAAGCTACTCAAATCTTCGTTAGAAAATATGGAGATAGCTGTAAAGTACGGTTTTAAAGCTAAGCGACAATTCCAGTGTGATGAGATAGCACTTGAAAAAGCTATATCGACAAATTTCAAAGAATCGAAAAATTTAGAGCATGATACCGTATGTATTTCACGCATTTACAATATGCGTGAGGGGAAACTGATTTCTGATCTGGATCAGTCATTCTCAGTTTTTGTAACTCCAAATACAGGACTAGTTACAACAGCTAATAAATTTTTTGAAGAAGAAATACCCAAAAAGACCATTCCTTTAATTGTTTCTGAACAATGGATGACAGCAATGTTCTGGCTGAAGAAGCCAGAGCTATTTGGCAATCTTCCAATGGAACAAATCATCTCATCTGCTTACGGTTTGCTTTATACCAATGATAAATTCTGGAAAAGTTTTATAGCCAAACTTGAGCAACTAGAGAAAAGTAAAAAAATTACCGAGGAAGACCTAATTCAAGTGAGATGGGATTCAGATCTACTTGGTATGGTTCACGATGTCTCTGTCGATGTAGGCGAGAATTTTTCAGATGAAGATGTTTTTGACATTGTTGAGGCTATAAAGAAGAAACACATTGAAGAAAAAGAGCTAGAAATATCTAAGCTTCAAAGCGACATTGACGGGAAAGATTCTAAACTTGAAGCAACGAAGTTGAGACATGGAAAAATAGCAAATGTAGTTTCATTTATACCTTCAATACTATTATCCCTCTCTCTTGCAGGGGTGGTACTTTGGGTAGCGTTATTAGCTTTGCCAAAGGAGTTATTACCCCAATACATTTCTCCTGAGTATCAAAAATTAAGCATAACTACATCAGCGATACTGATCGTATTTGTGCTCAATATGTTGGGTAGTTTCTTTGGGATTAATTTACTGACAATTTACCGTTCTTGTAAAAGCTTTATACATCAAAAAACTTTTAAATTGTTACAGGGAGAGTAATGTGAATAACCACTTAAACTTCCAAGAAGAATTCAGCGCTAAATTGCCAGCTCTTACGCTGTTAACGAATCTAGGTTACACCTTTATTCCACCAGGTGAATGCGAAGCGCTGCGTGGCAATACCTTAGCAAGTGAAAAGAAAAGCACTCATCAAGTGATTTTACTCCCTGTAATGTGTGCCTTCTTAGCGAAACAGACGTTTTCGTTTGCAGGTAAGCAACATTCATTATCAGAAGCGGCTATTGATAAGGTGATGCATGAGCTAAACCCTGCTATGAACTTAGGGTTAAAAGCGGCTAATGAGAAAATTTATAATGCATTAATGTATGGCGTTAGCGTTACCGAATTTATAGACGGAAAAAAAGCCTCCCCCACCATTAAGCTTATTGATTGGCACAATCTTGATAATAACCAATTCCATTTTACTGAAGAGTTAGTGGTGCAAAATGCCGAAGGCACTGGTAATCGCATTCCAGATATTGTGTGCTTTGTGAATGGCTTGCCATTAGTAGTGATTGAAGCGAAACGCCCAGATTCAAACAAAGAAGGTAAATCGACTAACGCTGAAGCGATTTCGCAGCACATTCGCAATCAAGGTCAGACTGAAATACCTCACTTGTATGCTTATAGCCAATTCCTACTAGCAGTTAATGGGCATGAAGGTCTGTACGCTACCTGCGGCACTCCTGAAAAGTTCTGGGCGAAGTGGAAAGAGGAGCAAATACCTGAAGCGGAATTTGTCAGGTTAAAAAATCATAAACTGAGCGATGAACAAATAGATGGACTATTTAATCATCGTCCTGCTAAAGCGAAAGATGACTACCTATCTTTGGTTGCAGCAGGTGACCTAACCGTTACCGATCAAGATAGGCTTATTATCAGCTTACTCCGCCCAGAGCGCTTGCTTGATATGACTCGCCTGTTTACCTTATTTGATAAAAAAGCAGGCAAGATTGTCGCTCGATACCAACAGGTATTTGGCATAAAAGCACTTATTGAACGCATTAATACGTTTGATGATTCAGGTGCTCGTGAAGGTGGTGTTATTTGGCACACCACGGGTAGCGGTAAGTCATTTACTATGGTGTTTTTATCCAAAGCACTTATTTGGCTTGAAGAGCTTGCACAATGCCGAGTGATCATAGTGACAGACCGTGTGGACTTAGAAGATCAACTAAGCAGAACCTTCGCATCTGGTGGTGTATTAACTGACCGAGATAAAAAAGATGCAATGGCAACGACTGGCAAGCGTTTAGCGGAACAAATTGGTAAAGGAAATGAGCGAGTTATCTTCTCGATCATTAATAAGTTTGGCTCAGCGATTAAATACAAAGAATGCTACAACGATAGCCCAAACATTATTGTACTTGTGGATGAAGGCCACCGAAGTCAAAACGGTGAAAATAATATCCGTATGCAGCAGACGCTGCCTAAAGCTGCCTATATTGCTTTTACGGGTACGCCACTGTTAAAGGACGATAAAACCGAAAATAAATTCGGTAAGATCATCCACAGCTACACCATGCAGCAAGCGGTTGAGGATAAAACCGTGACCCCTCTTTTGTATGAAGAGCGTATTCCAGAGCTGAACGTTAATGACAAAGCCATTGACGCTTGGTTTGAGCGCAGCACTAGCAAACTAAGTGATAAGCAAAAGACAGACCTAAAGAAGAAGTTTTCTCAAAAAGGTCAGATATACCAAACCGAAGGTCGTATTGAATTAATCGCATACGACATTGCCGACCACTTCCAGAACTTTAAACAGCAAGGTTTAAAAGGTCAGCTAGCTTGTGATTCTAAAGCCTCTGCAATTCGTTATAAGCAGGCATTGGATAAAATAGGCACGGTGACATCGGTTGTGGCGATGTCGGCTCCAGATACTCGTGAGGGGCACGAAGCGGTTGATCAAGAAAGTAAGGACATAGTGCAAAATTGGTGGAAGGCTAACGTTAATAAAATGGACGAAAAAGCCTACACCAAAGCCATTATTGAAGACTTTGGTAGAGGTGATGGCCCAGACATCATGATCGTAGTTGATAAGCTGCTAACGGGCTTTGACGAACCAAAGAACACAGTGCTTTACATCGATAAGCCCCTTAAAGAGCACAACCTTATTCAAGCGATTGCCCGTGTAAACCGATTGCATAGTAAAAAACAGTTTGGATACTTAATTGATTACCGAGGCATTTTAAAAGAGCTTGATACCACTATTGAGAAGTACCAAGACCTTGCTGAGCGCACCCAAGGCGGCTTTGATATTGATGACCTAAAAGGATTGTATAACCGAATGGATACGGAATACAAAAAGCTTCCGGGGCTGCACAGCGATTTATGGGCGATATTTGATGGGGTTAAAAACAAGCAAGATGGCCCAGCACTTCGCCAAGCGTTAGCGCCTAAAGTGCAAGATGTCGATGGCAAGCTTGTCGATACCAACCTAAAAAAGCGTGATGACTTTTACTCATCTCTAACTGCATTTTCAAACTGTATGAAAGTAGCATTGCAATCAGCAACCTACTTTGAAGATAAATCATTCGATAACAAACGTGACTTGTACAAACGTGATCTAAAAGCCTTTGTCGATTTGCGCAAACAAGTGCATGAAGATGCTGACGAAACCATTAATTATGACGAATACGCTGAAGATATTCGCAGTCTTCTAGACAAGCACATTGCTGGTATTGAAGTTAAAGAGCCTGACGGTGCGTATTTGGTCGGAAATTTAGGAAAAGACGTTAAGCCACAGGATATGAGCGATGACGAAGCTCGTAACCAGACCGATAAAATCACAGGTCGAATAACTAAGATGATTGAGCAAGACTTAGCTGATGATCCTTATGCTCAAGAGTATTTTTCTAAAATGCTTAAAAAGGCGATTGAAGATGCCAAAGCGATGTTCGATGCGCCCGTTAAGCAATACATCCTCTTCGCGGATTTTGAACAGGAAGTAAAAGAGCGACAGATTGTAGATATGCCTGATGAGTTTGTGGATGACTCAGGCAAGTTGAATAAACATGCCCAAGCTTACTTTGGCTTATTCAAGCACCTATTTGATGCTAACTTCTTAAATGAAAAATCATTGGACAATGATAAGTTGGTTGCCTTGGCATTTAGTATTGATGATGTAGTCAATACGGCTGTTGCTGAGTATTCCATTAATCATGCGGAAATTGAAAATGCAATCCACATGAAGTTATTACCTATGTTATTTGCTGAACTTGGCCTTGATAACGCGCAAAAGCTAATTGAAGAAGTACTCAAGATCACTCGACTCGGCTTATCAAGAGGCTAATGAAAGTGAATAAGCAAGCTGTTTCTGCCGCAATTTGCGGAAAAGAAAGCCGACCAACAACCAATAAACGTGGTGTTTTTACCTATGGTAACGACACCATTCACTATGATGTTATTCGTAACACCAAGCCTGCTGATGATGCTAAAAAAACAGCACGCAAGGTAACTATTAAGGTTCACCCTGACCAACGTGTTGTAGTTACTGTGCCTCATGATGCCTGTGATGAGGCTATTCAGGAAGCCGTTTATAAGCGTGCCAGATGGGTTTGGCAAAGCATTGATGAATTTGCTAAACAAAAAGATACCGTTTTACCTAAGCGTTATGTGAGTGGCGAAACTCAGTTTTACCTCGGTAAGCGCTATGTCTTAAAAATTATTAATGATGCTGGGCAAGTACCTAACGTAAAACTAAGCCGTGGCAAGTTGAACGTAACAATCAAGCATGAAGCTAGTAAAGATATTGATGATCGTTTGGTTAAAATTAAACCGCTAATCGACAAATGGTATCAACACAAAGCAAAAGCAATTTTTCATGAGCGACTAGCTGAGTTACTTCCAAAAGCCATTTGGGTAACAGGCATTCCTTCATTTCGTGTAATGGCAATGAAAAAGCAATGGGGAAGCTGTTCAACTAAAGGCAACTTGATGCTCAATCCGCACCTTGTTAAAGCGCCTAAAGAATGTATTGATTACGTGATATTACATGAGCTTTGCCATATAGCTGAGCACAACCACAGCGAAAGATTCTGGCGTTTGTTAACCCAAGTAATGCCGAATTGGAAAGAAGTAAAAGCCAAATTAGATGATATGGCGGAAATGTATTTGAATGAGTGATGCGCGGGCAACGCTAAACTAGATTAGACTTTCGAGTCAATTTCTTCACTCATTATTGCAAGGATCTTATCTCTTTTTTCTTTTGGTAATTGATGCAACATAACCACAAAATTGGCCATTTCCTCCGTTTCGCAAAAGAAATAATTAAGCGGCACATCCAGCTCTTCAGCTATTCGTTTTAAAGTTTGTAAATCCGGAGTATGCCTACCTTTTTCATAATGGTTCATACGCCCACTCGCCGAACTGGGCTCAAGACCAATCTTAATTCCCAGCGACTTCTGAGAAAGTTTTGATCGTAGCCGAGCTTCTTTAAGCCTGTATGGCAATGGGTTAATGAATTCCAATGAATATTCATAAGTAAATTTATAATACTTAGATTCTCTAAGTTTTATCCTATCATGTATACTTAGGAATACTAAGTTTAATGATGAGTAACACTCTGTGAATAAGCCATATGCGCAAGATACAAAAGATCTGGCGATTAAAAAAATAATGAACAGCGAAAAACGAGTTCCTGAAGTAGCCAGTGAGCTGGGTATTTCCTCAAGTACTCTGTATCGGTGGATAAAGTTAAAAAGGGAGGAGAAAAACAACTCCAAGAGTAAGTTCTTAATGAAAAAGCTGGAATCTAGGTTGGAAGAAATATCTGAGGAGCGAGAAGTATTGTTAAAGGCAGCCTCAATTTTAGCAAGAGAGATCCGCTAATTCTTCAATGTACTCGAAAAGTGATTTATTGAGATGATATTAAAGGTAGTTCTTAACCAAATATAGGTAACAGTTTAGGCGGCGGTTTCTAGGTGGCATTTGCTCGATAAAAACGTAGATGACATTATATAGAACTGACCTTTTGACTTTCCTGACTCAGTGGCAAAATGTCGCATCAAATACTCGTAAGCGTCACCCAACAAATCATCGCCGCCAGCACGATTAGATGATAAGTCTAGCCCTTGGAAAATACCGACCAGCTTAGTAAGTCGGTCTACCATGTCCTTGCCTTTACCTAGCTTGTCTTCATCGTTGAAATCAGCTACATCTATTATACCTTTTAGGTCGTTTTCTTCGGCAAGGGCTGCAATGATCTTATTGATTTTATCGCCAATTTCTTTATCGTTTTTAGCGGCTATCATATCGTCATAGCTAGCGCCTTCGGGCACTACAATCATGCCATATGGGTCGCCTTTGTATTTGTCGCTAACGTACTTCATGAACAGCATTGTGAGCACATAATCTTTATACTGGCTTGCGTCCATACCACCGCGAAGTTCGTCGCAGCTTGCCCAAAGTGATGAATAAAGTTCTGTTTTTTTAATTGCCATTGGGTTCCCTTATTTAATTTGTCCTACAGGCGGTTGCCAAACCTGTAAATATTTTGATTCTGTTAAAAAGCGGTCAGGATGTTATCGCTTCAAAGGTTGTTTTATTCGCATTCTCAATATCAGTTCGTAAAGCTTCAATCTGTAAAAATCTTTCTGTGATTTGGTCATGCGCTACACCTAACACTTCCAGTTGAGGTTTGTCGAAACCCGGAACTTTCATTGATTGGATATCATTGCTGGAAAGCATTAGTGATGTGGTTCCTGTCGCCAACGAAGTTAGTTGGTATTTGCCAAATTCTGACAAAAAATATTGAAAAAGCGCTTTTGGCGTCATCCTTCTGCACCCCGGTTTTACTCTAAGAATGGTAAAGGCTTGATTTGCCACGGCGTTCGCTTCTATCCCTTCTGGAACAAAGGCGACTTTGCCTACCGCGCCACGGCAAACGACTAGAACATCATTAGCTTGAATCCGTTGTTTTTCAGCACGCTTTTTAAGGCGTTTACTCACTTTTACGATGCGGGGTTTGCCTTCAAGGTGATTAATATCGTTTACGTTGTTTAGTCCATACTCTGAAAAAGTAACGTCTGAACTATCATCATGACTTAGTGCTTGTGGCCGGATGAATTCAACTAGCTCCTTAAGTGGCGCTTCTCTAAATTGGGATAAAAAGTTAGAAAGCTTCCTGTCATCATCTGTTAATACATAGCGGGCAGGAGATAGGTTGTAATCGTTTTCTTCGATGCGCGAAGGCGCAATATCTATTGAATAATCTGAAGATGATACGCTGCTAAACTCGCGGATAATTTGCTGAATGTTTCTCAGGCGGTACTTTGATTTTGACAGCGGCGCTGCAAACTCAAAACTGCGAGCATTCAGGAACTTGACGTAGCTACCACTTTTTTCTTTGTTAAGGATAACCGCATTTATTGGTGCTGATGTGTGGTTTAGTAATCCGTTAGGTAGGGCAATTACGCCTTCAAGCCAGTTTTCTTCAATCATATTTTCTTTGAAAAGCTTTTCGCCAGCAGCAGTACGGAAAAGAAAAGCATCTGAAACGAAACAGACTACTTTCTTTGTACTGTGCGCTAACATATGGCGTAAATAGTACACTTCGCCCATCAGTGACTCTTCTGGAAATCTCTCCCAAATATCAATAGTGATTTTTTCTTTCAGTCTTTGACCAAAAGGCGGCATTGCGATTGAGGCCTCAAACTGCTTAAGCTTAGCATCGTCTACCAATCTGGGGTTCAGAATCGGGTCTGAATCTTTGACAGTTATGCTTCCGTTATGAAGGTAGTTAAGAAGTTTCGCATAGTGTGCGTCTTCGCGACTCCCCGTTTCACATACCGCTTCTGTGTGTTCTGGAAGACGAAGCGCAAAGTTATATCCTTTTTCAAAAGGGCAATATACACTGCATTGATCGCCCAAAAGAGCGATACCAAGCTCGCAGACTTCAGGTGGTATTGCATAGCTAAACTTTGAAGTATTATGCATGTAGTACACTGTTTCAGATAGTGTATGCGCAGAGATGATGTTTTTTTCCAGCAGTTGCAATAATTGATTAATAAACTGCGTAAGGGAACCTTCATACTCAGGGATATTTTGACGGGAAACTCTTAAGGAAGATAGCTTAAACGTCTTATTGAGCATCACATTAAGCGCTTGGAAGGTAACAGGTTGCTTGTGCTCGACGCCATCAGGTAAATCGTTGTTCATAGCCATTACAGCATATGCAAAGCAGGTAGATACCAGTTCTACTCTTTCCGGTTCATCAAACGGAAAAAGCGTTTTTGATTCAGAAATGAGTTGCTTGAGTGACGAGTGCACTAGCTGTCTCCTTGCTAGTCGAACCTCACATAGTGAAAAACTGTTCGAAGAATTATTTATAGATACGTCATACTAGTGTATAGACTATTCCATAAAAGTTAATTTTGTCAATTGGAATAAAATAATAAGTAATAAATTATTTTAATTCTTGTTTTTTTAAATTTGGGTGTTTTTGTACGGTTGGGCGTCAATTACGGGGTTCAATAATACACTAAGGTAGGCTTTCGGGCCTGAACTAAAAAAGAGCCGTAGTTGAGTGTAAAAAAATTTTGTCAACACCTAGTGTAGTCGCTCTCAATTCCGTAAACCTCCGAATTAGCTAACCGCTAGCGCAGGCCTATCCTGATATTGCAGATTATGCCTAATCTAAAAGATGTGTTCTTATGGCGAGTAGTTCTTAATTTTATTCAAAGTTGTGTGTTTTTATTGGTTAGCTAATTTTACCGCCTATTAAATAGGGCTTTCTTGACGTTCTTAAGTCAGTTAACTGTTGTCAAATCGCCAAAATGTGTTTCTATAAATTATTGTATTTACCAATAACATTATTAATTTGGTGATTTTTTAGTTTTCCTACCAGTTTTCTTTGCCTACCTTCATTTTCATGGAGGATCTTATATGAAAGAAAACAATCAAATTTCCGGTTTCTATGAAGTCGGTAATCAACCCCCCGTTACTTGGCTAACGCTAAATCGTATTGCTAAGTGGGAAGAGGAAGTGCTTAGCACGCAGCAATATGTTCCATACATAAAAGTGAAGCGCAGTCCCACGGTAGGGAAAGGTAGTAAAGTTTTTAATCCGGAATCAGACCAAACACATGAGGTTCTGTCCATTTTAGAAACTCAGCTACTTCGATATCTAGCGTTTGTTCCAAACATAATATCTGTAAAAACGCAGTATCCACTGCTACCGATATCAAAGACGTTGGAAATTGCAGATGCAATGAGCGTAAAGCATCCAAGTTATCGCCCTAAGGGTAAGCACATTCGGCACGCGCTTAAAGTTGACCAAGCGGTCGTGATGACAAGTGATTTTCTGATCGACTATACAGATGAAGAAGGTGAACTGCACCAGTGTGCATTAGCACTTAAGACTGTCAACGATGACGGTGACTTTTCAGACAAGGCCGGTCGAGACCTTAACATACGTAACAAGCTAAATATTGAAGCCGAATTTTGGCGGAATGATGGTGTTGAGTGGCGTCTAATTACGTCAGCACAGCACTTTTGTGAGGACAACTTCGCTCGAAATCTATTGGAAGCAGAAGCGCGAAGTGAGCGGGAGATTAATGCGTCACTTCTTCAGGATATTGAGACACGCTTTAATCACTGGTTTAGTACATCCCCCCATACAAGCTTTGCCCCGTTATTAAAAGAAATAGCCGGGGAGTTAGGCATTTCCACAGGTGAAGTTCGAGTGGCGTTTTGGAAGCTAATATGGCAGCAGCGCCTCCCCGTAGATATTTCTAAAGAAATTATTTTCAATCGTCCGGTTCCGCTGGGAGGTAAGCAATGGATTTGGCGTTAAATAAAGTACTCGTTGCACCTAGCACGAGTGCTAGTGATCAGGAACCAGCGCGATTTACCGTTGTCGAGTATGAGTACGGTTCTGATATGGTGGTGCTATGTCAGCAAATCAAAAAAAGTCCCAGAAAGCCATTTGTTCATCGTATTGGCAGCCCAATTAAGTTTTCGCATGAAGGCTATCGCCATGTCATTGACTGGGATGCGTTCTCACTTGAAAGCCAAGGCTTTTTGGATGGTGTACACACTCAATACTATCGAGATATGCGGCTGTCCCAAAATATCCCAAGGGGAGACGGCGATAAGATCAGAGCATATTTTGATAGATGCCAGAAGCTTGAAGACAAGGTTAAGTCAAAACTTCGCGTTGTGGAGGCTTTTGAGCAATTCCCTCAGCGTCGCAAAGCGTTTTTCAACGGCGATGTTCCTACTAAAAGTTTGCAAGGGCTTGCGAAAAGCTTAGGGGTCTCATACGACTTCGTTTGGGACACCCTTTGCCGATACTACGCTTACGGACAATGTGAAGACGCGCTTATACCAGCTTATGGAAATTGTGGGAAAAATACGCAATTACCTGCTGATGCAGATGAGGCTCGTAGGCAATTTCCAAATGGAAGGGGACGCACAAGTAAGACTACTCATGCCGTTAAACGCATAGCGCATAAAGGAGATGCTGAAACAGTAAAACGGTTTAAGCAAAATGACTTACCCACACTCCAATATCACAGCATGAAAAGTTTGTGTCGCCAATATAATGCTAAGTACGCAACTGAACTGCTTTTTGAGGACGAGTTAGGCAATAAGTATTGGGACTATGCCCCTGAGAAATATTTAACTCCACAACAATTCATTACGCGCTTAGAGGATGCTTGTAAAAATAGGGCGGAGTTCGAACGAATAAAGCGGGGAGCAAAAGAGTTTCGAAATAAGCTTCGTATTAAGAAAAGTACGGTGATGAAGCATGTGGTCGGTCCGAGTCATATGTACGAAATTGATGCCACTGTGCTGGATGTGCATCTCGTTTCTAAGTTTTGCACGGAAGAAAAGCTCGTTATAGAACGCCCAATTCTTTATACAGTAATTGATGTAGCGACAACAATGATTGTGGGCTTCCACTTATCTTTAAACGGTGCTAATGCGGAATCGGTAACACTAGCACTTTTTAATGCCATGACTGAAAAAGAAAGCTTTTGTAAGCAATGGGGGTTTGATTATCGCCCCGGAGATTGGCCTTGTCATCACGTTTGCCACACCTTAGTAATCGACCGGGGGGCTGAATATCTCGACAAAAAGATGGCGGCTCTGATTAAGTCAAAAGTAGGACTGACTTCAATTCAGATTACTGAAGCATATGTTGGTCGAGCAAAAGGCACAGTTGAGGGACTTTTTAATAAGTTAAATAGGATGTGCATCCATGCCTTGCCGGGAGCCTTAATAAAAGGTCGGCCAAAGGCAAAAGCAGATACCTCAAATCACGCTTGCTACACCATTGATGACCTTTATCACATTCTCGTGCACGAAGTTATTGCCTATAACAAAGATACAGTTGTTAAAAAGAAACTTACACAAGAGCACCTATTAAATGGCGTGAGTCCTACGCCTCTAGATCTATGGAACTGGGGACTAGAAAAGCTGATGGGAGGAGGTAAGACCGTAGATCCGAAGAGTTTAATGGCCGAGTTATTGCCAAAACGTATCGGAGTAATAACAGACAGTGGCCTGAAGCTGAAAAAAGAGAAAATTACCTATCAAACCGATAATAAGAAGTTTGAGGAATTTAGACAGGAGATTGTTCTCCAACAATACCGCTCAGGCTATGAAGTTGAAGTCATGATGTTGCCATCTTGGAATCAGCACCTTTGGCTTAAGATGGGGCAAGAATCAAGTGACATCATAACTTTTGAAGTGGCTGATACCAATGAGCTGGTAAAAAACCTTCATTTCTCTCAAGCATTAGAGATTTTAAAAGAATTGTCGGTGTTCGAGTCCAATGCTAGGCATATCAATGCTATTGAAGAATCGATCCGTGTAAAGCGTCAGATTGATATAGCGAGTAGCAATATCAAGCAGCTGAGAGGCTTGCTTCGCAGCGAGGGTAAGTCGCCTGCTAAGGGGCGGGCGGAAAACACAAACGCTGACCGATACGCTCAAGCACAGCACAACGCATCTATTGTTCAATCAGCCATAAGCGGCCTCTCTACCAATCATTAAAGGATTCTAGCCATGACAAATACACTTAAAAAACCGCAGTGGGTGTCCCCCACAGCTAAAAACCCACTTGTAAAAAAGTTGAATTTTATTAGCGACAAGCAAACCTATTTCACCCTTGTTGAGCAGCGACCTGATAAAGAATATGACTTTAGCAATGCCAGTGCTAAAGATCGGGTTGCTGCTTATGAAACCGAATTCTATGTGCCCAGTGATTTATCATGGGAGGTCTATCAGGCGATGTGTGAAATGCTGGAATTAGGTTACCGTTTTAAAAACATCGCATATCCCAGCTATTACGCAATGATGAATGCTGTTGCATTGAGTGATGATGACAAGGTCGAAGGGATAATTGAAGTTGAAAGTGAGCTTGAAACAGGCGGTTCAACCATTGCACCTTCGGGAGCTGGCAAAACCCAAGCCGTTAAAATTGCGACTTCGATGATCCCATCTGCAATTATGCACCCACCTGAAGATACGGCATTTAAAAAGCCTTTTCTACAAGTCCCAGTTATTACGACAAAGCTAACTGACCGTTCAGCCTTAAGTGTGTTGAAAGAACTTTTAAGATCAATTGACAAAAATGCTGGAACGACTTTTTACGCTGATTTACCAAGCCGTAATACTGAAGATGAACTCCTTAAAAAGTTGCGCAACGCGTGTTGGCAACATGGGGTTGGGCTTGTAGTCCTTGATGAAGCTCAGACGTTTATAACGGAGAGCGGGAAAAAGAAAGGGAGTGACTCAAAAAATGCTAAGTTTTTACAACGCATTTTTAATTTCTTGTGTTTACCTATTCTATTGATAGGTACACCTGAAACTCAAGAGTTCTTATCATGCAACCCGCAAACGTTCCGTCGATACAAAAAAGATGCAGATATTATTCACCACAATTACACGCTTGATTCTGAATACTGGCGGAATCTGGTTGAAGGTATACTGCAAGGATTTGTTTTTTGCCGAGATATAGCTGTCACTGACGCACATCAGCGCTTGATTTATGCCTATACAGCAGGTAATCAGAGTGCCCTTCAAATTTATTGCAAAGCCTTAATAAGACGGGTTGTAGAAACACGATGCAACGTATTAAGCGAGAAGTTGTTAAAAGACGTTTTCGAAATCAAGAAAGCTACGCTTTTGCCGCTGACAAGCTTGCTTGGCAAACCCGCCAAAAATACTGAAGCTGTCTTTAACGCTGAATTTCAATCGCCCGCCCCTAAAGCTAAATCTACTCATAAAGCAGTGAAAGCTAAGCGCGAGCACATCGAACCAAATGTTGCTGCAAAACTATCACAAGAGCGAGGCCAAGCTGCTCATAAATTGTTTATGAGAGGTTAAAGCATGTCTGAGCATATTATCGACCACTACGCGAATCAAATCCCTATTTTGCCGGGAGAGTACCTACCAGCTTATCTTGCGCGACTGCGCAAGATGACTTGTGGTATTGAACCACGAAGATTAATGTCTTTCAGCGGCTCAACTCAAATGGGTAAGCTCCACCAACTGTTTCCGCGAGTAGCGTCTTGTTTTGCCTACCGACCTTCAGAACGCGAGCGTAGTGGTGCGCTTTTGCAAGAGCACTTAGGCGCACGTTATTGGCGAGGTTTTTTGGATGAGCGGGCATATAAAGAACACGTACAGCAAGTTAATTTAAAAGTTAAGTCCAAGCGAAGTATTTTCGACGGTGAAGAGTTACTCGATAGCCTGAAACCAATGAAGTTCTGCGAGCATTGCCGCGATGATGATATTGATCGCTACGGAACACCAATGTGGCATGCTGCGCATCAAGTAACGTCGCTGTATGTTTGTGAAAAACATCGTGTACCACTGCATCAGTTCTCAATGGAACCTGACAAAACATTGTTAGATTATCCTGTGATAACCAACTTTGTCGCTGCCAAGTCTGCTTCGGTTCAGGCCGATCCGCTTCGGACATGGTTAGATGTGGCGTCGAAACAGTTGCTTAAGATCCGTACCATACATAATCGTGAGCGAATTAAAGACATCAAATCTGATATGGCACGCGCTTTTAGGGCGAAAGAAACGCCATATACCATGCGCGTCAATATTGAGTATCGAAATGCATGGCGAAGCTATGCGGCAGATTCTCTCAATGCACTTTGTCCAAATGAGCAGTGTTTCAAATTTTTTTTAGCAAGACCAAGCTTAGGGCTTACACAACAGCTGAAACAGAATGCGCCAGTTCGCCATCCATTGATATTTCTACTAGCGATGAAGTTTGCTGAGGATATGGTAGGAGGGAATTTGTCATGACATATGAATTTGTTCCACCAATATATCCAGATGAAACTATCTACTCTTACGCTGCGCGTTTACATGTTTACTGGGCGGAAAAAAATCACAGGAAAACAGCAAAACGATTGTTTGGCAAAGCGCCTATAAACATCGATCAGCGATTACCTCTAGGAATTGAGCATATTGCTAAAGCCACTGGCAACGAAGTTGAAACTTTATTGCAGCATCATACATTCTACCCACTGTTCTCTGGCTTCGTTTCTTGCCCTATAGCGCTAAAAAGAGCCATGTTATCAAATTCAGGAAAAAATCTAGCAAACGCTTCAAGTGTTGCTCAGGCTGGAATTGCTCCTCTTGGAGGCAGTCGCTATTGTCCGCTGTGTATTGATCAGGACACTTTACAATATGGCATAGCATATTGGCATCTTAGTCATCAATTACAAGGCGTAACATGCTGCACGACCCATGACGTAGAGCTAGTGCAGGTAGAACAGTGTACGCGTAAGTTTGAATTGCCACCGCAACAAGATGAAAGTAATGGGGTAATCGCTTCACAAGAAGCCTTACGATTAGCTCGACTGCTTCTCCGATTTAATTCTGATTTTGAGTTCAATATTCCAGATTGCCGTGAGGATTATTGGGGAGGTCCGTCAGAATTGTTACGGCTCAAGAATCAGTATAGGGGCCGAAATGTAGATATGGCAGTGCTAATGGAAGCCGTTAACTTGCTGTCTGAGAAGATATTCAGTTTTAGCATTCTTTCAGAGAATGTAGTGTTTAATCTTATCCACTGCACTGACTACTATTGTCATCCGACGAAGCATATTTTCCTCTGCTTTGTGCTTGATCTCCTGCCAGCTCAGCAACCGGAAACCTCCGTGAATCGAGATAAGTATGATCAGATGTTAGAGAGGGATAGGTTTAGATGTATAAGCATTTATCAATCGGGAATTACCAAACTTCGACCCACCTCAAGAGCAGTTGACCGGAGTGTCAATTACGTAAAAAGTATAGCGCGCCAAATGGGAGTTAAGTACCAAAAGCGTACTAAATTCATCACTCCTGATATAGAAGCCCGAATAATAGCGAAAGCCAAAGCAGGCGTGCATAGACAGACGATTGCTCATGAGGAGGGGGTATCTGTTGGTTCAGTCGAGCTTTTCATTAATGGCGTATTGGGGCTAAGTGAAAAGCGGCGTAACCTTCGCAAAGAAAGTCGACGGAAAGACGCTCGGCAATCGTTACTCAATACTATGTCCAACCTACCCGAATTGACGCGTAAGAATATAAAAAAAGCGATATATGCTGACTATATGTGGCTGTATCGTCACGACAAAACGTGGTTATACCAAACTCTACCAGCGGCAAGAAACCATACTAAACTGTAGGAGAAAATCATGAAAACAAAGAAAGTAGAACTGTCAGATGAGCTTATCGCTGAAGCGAAAGTTTATTTAGAAACACTGCCCAAAACGCCTGAAGAGGTAATTGAAAAATGGGCAAGATTAGGCCAGCAAGTTGCTGGTGACATGACTGAGCGAGAAGCGATGAATTTCTTGCTGGGAAATGTTGATATTAGTATGCAGGCGAAGAAGTAAATGCTACCTACAGGATTCGATTTCTGTATTTGCTCGTCGTAAATAATGAGCAAAGCGGTAGAAGAAGTGTGCTTATTAATACTTTTTAAAAAAGCGCACTGCTAGTAATTACGTTCTGCGATCATTGAAATCAGGTGGAATATTGTGGTGGCGAGACAGTACTAGGCTGGTAGCTGCGACTAAAGTAGCTTCGAGGCCTATAACAATTAGAGAGCAGGGAAGAGTTTTATGTATCAATTGGAAGTTAAATATCACTTAGTCAAACATATGTTTCGGCCTTCAAACGGTTGGGATGTTATTGTCGACATAGACGCGATGGAGCGAGCAAAAGGCCCACAACACAAAGCAGACAAAAAGGCCAAGGTCGAAGCTGCTGAAGCTGAGCTTCGTATACTAGGAGCTAATGTGGGAGCGCATAAGCTTTATGGTCGAGTCGACGTGTATGCATCTCATCCAGACAAGGGGGTGTTCTTAGTTGAGGTGGAAGGAACATCTTCAAAACAGAAAGAACAGGCTATGTACTCTGCTATTGGTCAAACAATATTAATGATGGAAGCTCCCAGTAAACATATTACTTATGCGCTTGCTGTTCCTGACGCACCAGAATGGGAACGCCAGATTGCTAAGATTCCTGATAGAATAAAGACAATTCTGAACCTTAAATGTTTAATGGTTTCTGAGCGCGGTGTGAAGAGTATCTAATTAAGAGATAAAACTTGCATAGCAGCGTTTGGTTAATGATTGTTAGGGTTATGCTTGAGATATTGATAAATGAAGAATATTTTTTATTTATCAATTGCTTATTCATTTTTAAATTTGCTTGATTCTTCGTCGTCGTCTACTATTAAAAAGCAGTGCCTTCCACCTTGCTGCACAGCCTCAAGCCTTGGTTTACTTTTGGGCTTGGGGCTACGTTTTTTGAAGATATGAGTTGTGAATTTCGATCAAGCGATAAAAATTTTATTTTCGTAAGTAGAGGTGTTTTATAATCCCTACAGCCGTATTTGACTTTTAGGTGCGTAGGCGTTCTGGCACGGCAATTAAATATAATTTACGCATTGTAAATTAGTAGCTCTTAACATGGTACAAGGTAGTTAATATGCAATCTAAGAAGTCATTAAATCAAATATTAAAAGAAACTCGCTCAGCTTCAATGAATAAATGGATTGGCATTATTCAAGAAGAAACAGAAATATCTTCTATTGGTGAAACTCCTACAGAGAAAATGACAGATTTAATTAGTCAAATCAAAACCGCAATTGCTGCTGGCGGTGAGGCTGAAGAAAGTATAAATGATTTGATACAAAGCGCTTTTGAACAAGGCGTTCAAAGTGGTTTTGCTAAAGCGTTATCAAGGTTTCATGGTGGGGCGATCACCACAAGGAAGGTACCTAATGAAGACTTCTGGGTATTACATTCATCTTCAAGTCAATATCAGATCACTGCTAAGCTACCAACGCTGGATGGAAAAACTCAAAAAACCACGACTATTATTAAATTGAGCGAGCATGGCTTTGAATAGGTAGAATTAACATAACTGTTAATTCAGAGCATACTTCATTTCAAATAGTGGCAAATTATTTTGTGTCATCGAGATAAGAGTGTTAACTATCCCTGAAGAACTGCAACTATTCTGCTACTTGTTCTCCTTAAATAATTTTTTGTGGCTTAACGTGTTTTCTTCAATGGTAAATTGGCTATATAGCCTGAGAATTTTATTTCCGAAATGGACTTTTCGTTTCCAGTGCTAATTTACATGAGCGAGGAGGTTGATTCCCTAGTCTAAAAGTTTGGGCTTTCCGATTCTGACTTTACCTAGTAAACGGTTATGGGTTTAAAACATCTGTTAGGAAATAAGTGCTTCGATAGTAACAACAGGCATCCAATGACCGTTGTCGTATCGTTGCAAAAGTACTCTAGCTATGCAGAAAAGATGTGTCACTGCCTTACTCACAATAACTCCGAATCGCTTGTTTAACTTATCTGGCTCTTAATCAAAAATGATAGTTTTTCTTTAACTAGTAAAGTAACAAGTAGTTTGTTATTAATAACATTAGCTTAATAGTGAGCGGGCACCCTCTTAGAAAAATGTGCAGATCATTTTTTCGCTAGATGCAGTTTATTTAATTTTTGGAAGGAAGAAGAATGGATTCAATTCTTAACTTATTCACGTCGGTAATTGGATGGTTTAAATCATTTGACCGAACGACAATCATGATAATTACGGCGGCGTTCGTCTTTCTCGGTATTATTGTAAACATCTACTGGAATTCAAGAAACTTCCAGCTCGCTAAGAAGCATAAAGATGAAGAAAGAGAGAACCGTGAAAAAGATAGGGAAGAGCTGAAGAAAAAGTCATTTACTGATGAATTACGTGCACACATAAAATCTGTTCATCAGTTAGAAGATTTTTGCAAGATTGAAACAAGCATTACTATTACTCAATTTAGTGATCCAAATAAAAAGTTGAGTGAAGATGTTGCTTTACACATCCAAAATATGAATGAAATAAAAGAATTTTTCGCTGAATATGACGAAGATTCATGCCACTATCCTGAAAAGGCAAAGGCTTATTTGGAAAGTTATAAAATGCTTATTATAGATTATTTGATGCATAAGAAAAGCCAAAACCCCGAAGCATCTTTGAAGAGCTACAGAGGAGCGACAATTCTAGGAAATGCAAATTCAAAATTAAATGAAATTAAAAAAGTTTTGTTTGATATCAAAAAATTGCTTGAAAAAATGAAGGCTTTCTCATAATTATTCGTGATTTTTATCATTACATTATTTCGCCGAGAAAGAGTGTATTTTTAAGAGGGAAGTGACTATGACGCATTATAATAGACAAGCATATGCAATAGGGCAGTAGTTCTATTTTCAAAGCAAGAGCGCAGAATAATTTATATTAAAAATGGAAAGAGCGCTTCGCTTTTTCAGTTGTCCGGCAAATGCACTTAATTGAAAGAACGTGTCTTTGTTTGAAGGAAAAGTGAGCTATACTGTGTTTGAGGTTGTGTATTATCGCAATACATGAGGGGGGAAGGCGCTACCTACGCCTTTCCCCCACTTAATCTATAGGTGGCTCGTAAATCCCGGAGATGACATGGATACATTAGATGTTTTCAAGCTTGCAAAGCAAGTGAGTGAAGATTCTCTGTCGGGTTCGATGTTAAAAGAGCTTCTACTAAAAGAAAACGTGTTATACGGGGCATCTGAAATGATAGGTCGCTTCACCAGACTCAAACCCAACGGCGAATTCGCAGAGGGGTATTTTCAGGATGGTAAGTTCTTAGTTAAGCCTAATTCACCTTAGTTGAGAAGATCTTAGTTGCTTCATCAACTTAGATGTACAAGTGTAGTTACGTCAGAATCCCTTGGTATGCACACCAATCCAAATTAACACTCCTTCCGCGAACATGTCCTTACCAAATAAGTTGCACAGCCTTTAGCTTCTGACCTTGCTGTCCAGTTATTTGCATTGAAAAGGGGTTCAGTCAAATGACCTCACTACTATTGTAAATCATTTAAAATTAAGTGATTTACATCCAAACTTTTTCATGTATATTCGTGGTTGGCTTTGAGCGAAGCCTGTCTGTCCATGCAAAAGTTTTTCGAAGCTGCTCATTCATTTCTTATTTAGCATAATCCCAGTTGGGGAATTTGTTGAATCCAAGTGGACATTAATTCAATAAATTCGCAAATAAACTGGAAGTATTATGCCCATTATCACTGATACGTTTATTCAGAAACTTAAAAAGCAAGCTAAGGCTGAGTGCAAAGTTTCTTCATTGTCTTTAACCCAAATACAAGACGAAATAGCTAGGGAATACGGTTATCTCAATTGGCGGACGTTAATCACTTTTAAGAGCAGAGGTGCTGTAAGGATCGACGACGCAGAGTCGTGGTTTCGACAGAAGTATTCAGATTCCAATAACCGTTCCAGAGTTTACATCGCGATAGAAGAACCAAGCGAAATTTTTGAAATTATCGCCTCTGAGTTTGACTTTGGGCTAGGATTTCACCAAGGCGGCAGAATCGCTGAGCTGGCGGAGTCATTGGCTTTGGAGTGCAGCTGGATATGTGAGGAAGAGATTGATCGCATCGCACAGGGAGAGGCATTATGATTACAACAAGCATGCCAGAAGATAGCTCGTTATTGGAAGAGGATTTGCCTAAAGTGGTGACTAACCTCACTGGCTATGGGCATGACAACTCAGCCAATTGGGAGCACGATGATACAGGGTGTGAAAGCAATTTATCCGGGTGTTTAGACATGATGTGGTCAGCGGAAGCTGAGCATGCGGACTGGACTGAAGGATACGATTATTAGCATTAAGATTATGGCTTAATTCTACGGGTAACTTCTTTGATATATCGGCGAAAATGATGTCTATATAACAAGGCCTGTAGAGGTTGTATCGGGTAACTTAGTTAATTGCCACAGTGGTGTTCACGACAATTGTAGTTGGATACCGATCCAATCTATTTGGAAACTGCAATTGAAGTTGGAAACTCTAAGTTAGTTGAGAAGGCGAGCTGAAAAGCTCGCCTTTTTTTGTAGTAAAGAAATGTTCATGAAAGTAAACTTCGCTTCATAAGTTGAAGAGGGATATTGCCGGAATGTATGTTGGTTAATAAAAATATCCGAAAAAATGATAACTGAATTCCGTGGTCCAATGGCTGACCTAATACCGAAGTCCACGCTTTGATTTCCTCTCTGATGATTTAGGCATTATGCGTATGTTGACTAAATCGATGAGCATGTGAGTATCAGTGAAAAGGTCCATCAGGTGTTGTTATATGAAAAAGGAGTTGAAATGGAAGCACCAGAACAATTAAAGGCAGTAGCTAAAGAGACGGTTGAGGTTTTAGACCAAGTTTCTAATAAGGCCAAAGAGAAAGTAACACAGTCAGGACAAGCAGCGACGCACGCTCAGTTAGCGAACGTCAACACCTTTACTGATACAAATGCCGTAAGTCGTATGACTAACATAGCCAGTTCAATTCAAACTGGCTACAGTGCTTTGCAGCACGAACCTGCAATCGCCCGTGTCATTTACCTCGATGGTGAGGAAGAAAAAACACTCTATATTTCACGCAAAAGCACATTACCAGTTGATGGAAACTATGAATTAGCAAGTTATGACTCTCCAATGGGACGTTTAGCGTCCCTTAATGTTGGAGATGAAGTCACTGTTCGACGGGGCGAAACACCTCATGTATTAGAGGTAATTGAAACATTAACAATCAAGCCAAGTAAATCTGAAAACGGTTGGGACTCCTCGTTTTCAGTTTATACGTCTGAAGATGAAGAAGTCAGTACCATTTCTCCATCGTTACGACGGTTGTTTCAACAGGATACAGATCTTTCTGATACATCATTTCTGGATCAGCTACTAAGTGGCAGCGATAGCTCCGCCGATTATGAAAAAGGACTAAAACATCAAGTTAGGTCGGCAATGAGTCTTCGTGATCAACCTATTTTGGATAAGTTTCAGTCAGAGATATTCAGATTGCCACTCGATAGCAAGCTAGTTATTTTGGGACCACCCGGTACAGGCAAGACTACGACACTGATAAAGCGCTTGGGTCAAAAGCTTAACATTGAAAGCTTAGAATCACCTGAGCAATTAAAAATTAAGAACTCCCAAGCTGGGGAAGCTGGGCATAAAGTTAGCTGGGTAATGTTTACACCTACCGACTTGTTGAAACACTATTTGAAAGAAGCATTCGCTAAGGAGCAGGTTCCCGCATCATCAGAACAGATCAAAACGTGGGACAATTACAGTAATGACCTAGGAAGGAATGTTCTATCTATCTTACAGTCAACTGGGAGCAGTGGCTTCGTCAAAAAGAATGTACAGCATCTAAATGACGATGCTTACTCAAAATTGCCTAGCTTCTTCGATTCATTTTTGTGCTATCACAAAGAAGCTATGATAAAAGAGCTACTATCGAGTATTGCTCAGTTAGAGGATATCAATAGTCCTCAGCTCAAAGGTTTAGTCGAAAACATAAAGTCCATCAGACAAAGTTTGGAACAAAGCAGTCTGATAGAGTTCTATCGTAATCTTGAAAAGTACCAAGACGAAATAAATTCACTCATTGCTCTCGCAAAAGAAGAGTCCGAAAAAGGGCTTAGGGAAGCCTTAGCTTATCAAGTGAACACCAATAGAGAGTTCATCGCTGAATTAGTAGCAGTAATTGACAATTGGAAGAAACGGAAGTCAATAGACGCAGTTGAAGATGAAGATGACGATGAGGAGGATGAAGAAAATCTGACTACGCCGCAACAAAGGGCATTTAGTGAGTATAAAAAGGCTATTAATGGTTTGGCGAGAGCGAAATATCAAAAACGAACGCCATCAAGTAATACTCTGTCAGCAGCAATAATCCAGTGGTTGGACGAAAGACTGCCAGAAGCTGAAAAACTAATACAGCTGGGTAATCTAGCGATTAGAATGCGTGAACTACGGAAATTTAAAAACGCCGAATTACGATACTTAAAAGCTATTTCTAAAAATTATCGTGCTTTTAGAAGGACAGAAGAACACTTCAAGAGATGGTTTGAGAGTTCGCCACTGAAGCCGAATCAGATTGAACAGGCAGAACTTGATGTATTGATTTTAGCCAACCTAAGAGTTTCGAGGGAATTGTTGGCACAGCGGTTCGTTCAACAAAAGATGGATAGAGCGGCATTTTCCAAGCTATCCATAGTAAATGAGAGCTTCAAAAACCAAATCTTTGTGGATGAGGCTACGGATTTTACGCCGATTCAGTTGGCGTGTATGGAAGCGCTTGCTGAACCCTCTATTGGTTCCTTTTTCGCTTGTGGTGATTTTAATCAGCGACTTACAGAGCATGGTTCAAAATCAGCGACTGACCTGAATTGGGTTTCATCTAGAATTGTGACCGAAACAATCACCACTGTTTACCGCCAGAGCGAGTTTTTAAATACTTTTGCTTCCAGCCTACTTGAAGAAGTTGGAGGAGATATTGAGTATTCTGGTAAGTTGCCCGATAGCTACAACCACAAGGGCGTAATGCCTGTTTTGCTCGAAAATACTGATGAAACCTCGGAAATAGTGAGTTGGTTAAAAGATAGGATTGGTGAAGTAGAAAAACAAGTTGAGGAGCTTCCAAGTATCGCTGTTTTGGTGAACAGTGAGGAAGAAGTGAAACCATTAGCAGATGCTTTAAATGAGGAACTTGAAGATCTAAATATCAGAGCGGTAGCATGTAGAGATGGTCAATCCCTCGGCGAAGGGAACGACGTGAGAGTGTTTGATATTCAGCACATCAAGGGACTAGAATTTGAGGCAGTATTTTTTGTTGGTGTTGATATTCTTGCGAGCAGCAAACCCAACTTAATTGATAAGTTTCTATACGTGGGGGCAACACGAGCTGCGACATACTTAGGCATTACTTGTGAAGCAAAAGCACCACTACTGATAGATAAGCTGCGTTCTTCATTTTCAGATAGTTGGGCATAGTTGCTAGTTCCATCTCAGCCCTTGTAAATCAAGGGGGCTGAGGCGGTATCCAACTTGTATTGTCTATGAGGACCTAGGCACTGCAAAAAAGAGGCCAAAGTTTCCAACTTGGTTTGCATATGTACCTCATGTAACCTATTGAAAAATATAGGGTTCTAGTTTCCAACTAGATCTGTCGTGATCAGGTGTTGATTTGGCAGCGCTGCTGCTAGAGCTTTATCGATTTGAAAGGCGAACCGGTTGGTTCGCCTTTTTCGTGTAATCAAAGAGCAAAAGGGGTTGGTTTCAAAGTTCTAACCTAGTTATTCTCAATCACCTAACCAATGATTCTCTATTTGCTTAAAATCAATATCTCTCCATTCCTCTTTCCAAAGCTCAAAATATGGAATATCGTTTGACGAAGGCTCATTTTCTTCACACCTACTAATCTTAACTAATGACGGAATAACTACCGCTTCGCCGATCAGAAGCGCCTCACCAGCTCCCAAGCTAGGCAATTTATCTTTAAGTTTACCGAGCGTATCAGGTAATAACCTCGAAACATAGTTTTGATCGTTTGGGTTAGTTAACCTCATAGCTAAGAAATTACTGCATTGAGCAAAAATCGTTTCAGAAATCTCTGCTGGTCTTTGACTTGAAAGTAAGAGCGTTACTCCGTACTTTCTGCCCTCTTTAGCAATCCTTTCAATAGATGTCTTTGAAGCTCTAAACTTGGTAAGGTCAGAGCGTGGAACATATTTATGAGCTTCTTCATATACTAATAATAAAGGAGCGTCATTGTTGTGAGCTTCTCCGTTCTTTCCGCGAAGAACCTTATAATAGTATCCATATTCAAACAGCAACCTAGATATGAGCGAAACAGTAATACTCAAAACTTCAAAAGGTACACCGCTAAGATCTATAACAGTGACGTTTGACTTATCTTCCCCATAGCCAATTAAAGAAGCCAAAACCTTTTCTAATGTGAGGTTTATGTTTTCTTTATCAAAGATAAATCGTAATCTTTCTTGTGCAATTTTTGATTCAAATCGACTAAAAAATTTATTTAATGAACCATCTGCATAGTTCCCTTTTGATATATTACTAGCTTTAGAACGGTGGAACTTAAATCTATCCGAAAAGTACTTGTCCAACCGCGCCTGTTCGTCTAATAATAATCCGTCATCCTCTTTTGTTTTGCCATCAGCTATATCATAGCTGGAATCTATAATCATATATCGAGACTCGTTTTTATAATTTATTGTCTCGTTTTTAATGTTATATAAGGCATTAAGAACTTCTTCAATACTGAATTTTAATGGACTATCGTAAAAAATTTTCTCTTTTTCAGGATTGTGTTTTCTCTTATTTTCAGTTACTAAATGCCTAAATATTGCTGATTGGTTGTAGTTGTCCCTCTCACCAGTATCTAGTAGTATTTCTTCCAGCTCATCACTGTTCAAAAGCCAATAGGGCAATTTAATATTGTTAACATCTAAACCTTTGGCGGTTGGAAATGCTGCTTTGTACTCGGAGTGAATATCAAAAATAATGATGTGTGAATTATTTAAATCGAAAACGTCATTTCCATTTTCAATATTCTTTGATGCGATAGCATTCTGTAAGATTTTACTTATTGTATGAGATTTTCCCGAACCCGTAGAACCTACTATTGCAATATGTTTATTAAAAAACTTGTTACCGTTTACTGGTACTGTTATATCTTGATTTGATAACAGCTTACTAAATGAAAATTTAACATTAATTTCTACCGAGTCTTCGAAAACCTTTTTAATATCTTCCTCAGTAGCTGGGGCTACTCCTGTTGGGGGAATAGTTAAAGCATCTCCTCCCCGAATGAAAGTTCCATCATCAATTACGCCTAAAGGAAATGCTTCAATTAGATACCTAGGAAAACCATTTTCTGTCGACTCAATAGAAAAGTTCTCGATGGCAGCAATCAGAATGCAATCTTCATTATCTGTAATTCTAATGTAAGAACCTACTTTTATACTTTCTCCTTGAGTAAACTCTACAATATCACTGACTGATATCCTGACTTTATCAGGGAAAACCCCTATAACCTGCGCATTGCTAATTTCGTTAGTCATTATTTTATCATCTCCGATATTGAATGGATTTCATCAATTCTTATCGCTCTATACTCGGCTTCTTCTGGGACTAATTCGGGGTTAATAGGCGATTCTTTATAAAAATCATATATTTTCACTACTGATTTTATATTTTCTATTATTCTTATGATTTCTGTCTCTTTTGGAATGAATCTTATCTTTAAATTGTTTTCTCTGGTTTTCTTCT
>CERX01082024.1_pt1 | contig 52681 bp, 49 predicted proteins | sample 350251 | NCBI WGS metagenome assembly CERX01 (sample SAMEA2621044, study PRJEB7988) | marine metagenome | biome: marine biome (ENVO:00000447); feature: deep chlorophyll maximum layer (ENVO:xxxxxxxx); material: "saline water (ENVO:00002010), including plankton (ENVO:xxxxxxxx)" | depth 50 m
TCAATGTCATATTTTTTTACTACTTTTTGAATATTATTTACGGCAATTTCGGAATTCCATCCATTATCAAAATGAACAGCTAATGGCCTTAGGCCTAATTGAACTGATTTGTATAAGGTGTAAGTGCTATCTCTTCCTCCGCTAATACCAATAATGCAGTCATATTTTTTTTTATAACCACTTTTTTTTACTTTTCTTATAAGTCTTTCAAATTTCCTTTGACCAATTTCATTTAAAGGATATTGTTTTTCTAATTCATCGTGAGTTATGCAAAAATTACAAACACCCTTTTCATTAAAAATGATTTCAGGTATTGATGAATCGTATAAACAGCGAGAACAACAACTTAAGTTAATTGAATCTGCTTTACTGTTTTTTAACCCAATAGGTTTATTCATAGCATTTTATTACCTTTTTTTCTAAATAATTTTACATCATTATATGAAGGGTATGAATAATATGATTCTTGATAACTGTTCGTAGGTTTCTTAACTATTACACCGTCATCTAAAATTTTAATTGCTTCAATTACCACACTAACACTGATCTGAAAGCACTTTTCAAATAGTGAAAAAAAAGTATCTTGTTTTTTTATAGGAATTTTTTGTTGAGCCAAAATTTTACCTCCATCAATTTTTAAAGTCATAGTATGAATAGTGACACCAACAAACTTTTCACCATTTAACATACACCAAAATATTGGATAGATACCTTTGTAAGAAGGCAATAATGATGTATGTCTATTTATACAGGCTATTTTAGGGACAGATAGAAGTTTGCTTTGAAATATTTGGTTTCCTGAGCTTAATATGATATCTGGTTCAAAATTTGATATCCAATTTACTGTATTATTATCGTTTACATTTTTTGATTTAAAAATTGGAATATTTTTTCTTCTACAGACCCCTTCAATTGAAAAAAATTTATTAAGAGTTATATATTTATCAATAAAGTTAGCAAAACTATAGTATAATTCTTTAAATGCCGTAATAATAAAGGCTTTTGGCCCAAGCATTATAAAATATCGCGTAATATGTTTTAAAGCAGACGTCTTTCTTGGCTTAAAAGAGCTCAAAACTACGCCGACAACTTTATTTTTACTACCTAACGAGCTAATGATATCATTTACAAATTTAGGTTTCCATAAAAATGCCTCGCTCATTACTAATATGATTTTCATTTTCTTAATAGTTTAATAAATACTTTTATATAATTAATTACAAAATCACTAATAAAAGAAAATAGCCAACCAATGAACGAACCTCTCCATCTTTCCGGATGAATTAATAAATACAAATTTTTATTATCGTTTTCAACTAAACTAATTAATTCATTCGTAGTTTTAATTATAGGTTTTGAAATAATGAATTTTTTATTCTTGGGTATAAAATCTTTCATGTTAAACTTATTTTCTTCCCATGTTCTGCCAGTATCGGAATAGTACATTACTTTTTCAAAATCCATACTTAAATAGACTTCTCCGTGCAATGAAAAATCAGAAAGTTTATACTTTTTCCATATATCTCTATTGTCAAATTTTGTTAAAGGATTGCCATGCATTGAAACAGTATTTACAGGGGCTATTTGACGAATCTTGTTTAAGTCTTTTTCAAGAAATTGTGCTGCCATATCTACATCGCCCTTTGCTTTATCCAGGCATTCATAATGCAATCCAATTTCATGACCCAAGCTATAAATGTTTTCAATAATTTTAGGATTCCATGAGCTTGGTATTCTAAAATAATAACTACTTTTTATATTATTTTCATTTTCAACAATTGCAAGTTTTTTAGCTTGATTTGGAAACCGATCTACATCGTGCCTTAAAATTATTTTTTTGTCAGCATTTGTTTTTTCTTTTTGAACTATCCATTCATAAAAAGTTAAGGCCGTGTAGTTGTGTTGTATGATATTCTTGCACAGATTATCATATTTTTTTAAGGTAAAATCCACTCTAAGTTTTATCACTCTCTTGCTTATCAAATAACATAGCAAATAAAGTGAATAAGGCTGAACTCATGAATGAAAACATCATTGCAAAAGCATTAATTTGGGGAATAATTCCGGTATCATAAGTTATGATTATTAATCTTATAGCTAAGATTAGAGTAACAATAAAAAATAAAATTCCAAAAAAATAAAAAAATATCAGCGGATGGAAATCTCGAATAATGTATTTTTCTTTTATTCTCCAAAAAAATCTTTTTAACAATAACCAGCTTATCGTGAATATAACCCTGTGAATCTTAATTTCTGATTTTTCACCAATGTTATAAACAGGATTTATGTGGACATCTTGCACTTGAAGATTATTAATATTTAGTCTTACCAGTAGGTCGTTTGGTTGTCCAAACCTTTTATACATTTTATCCCAATTAATTAGTTTTAATGATTTCTTATTTATTGCAGTATAGCCATTTTGAGAATCAGCTATATGCCAATACCCAGATGCTATTTTAGTTAATAAAGATAAAATCGCATTACCATAGTAGCGAATCTTTGGAATTTCTTTATATGCCTTTCCGCTAGATAGCCTATTTCCTTTTGAATAATCCACTTTACCATTCGCAACCGGGTCAAGTATGGCAGTTAGGTCTTTAGGGTCCATTTGAGCATCTCCAGCCATCACAACGGCAATATCATAATTATTATCACGAGCCCATTTATAACCTGAAGCTATAGCGCCACCAACTCCCTGATTCTTTTTATGATTAATAAGAAAAATTTTTTTATAATTTTGCATTTGCTTTGTTACTATTTCTAATGTCTTATCAGTGCTAGCATCGTTAATAATAATTAAATGATCCACAAAGTCAGGCATTGTACTTATAACTTTGAATATCTGGTTCTCTTCATTGTAACAAGGGACTACAGCTGCTATTGATTTATTTTTATACATTTTAAATATTTAATAGATTTTCGAAATATTATTTATTTTATTAAATGTTTCTTTATAATCCAACCCTATGATTTCTAAATACCATTTTAAAGAATTATAGCGCGGTTTATTCTCTTCATAAATCAATTTAAGGGCATCTTCTCGTCCTATCAAGCCTTCTCTAATCTGATTACTTCTAAATGTATCATTTTCACTAAAGCCAGCAACTAAAGTATAAACATAGTTATAAAAACTCGCAGTTCCATCTCCAATTCTCCAAGTTGAATTAGTATCTACCGCTTTTTCCCATTGATAATTTTCAATAATTGTATCATTTACATTTTTTTCATCCCAATCAACATAATCAAATAGATGATATAAATCTTTTTTTGGAGTAAAATATCTGGAGGCTATTGATCCTAATGAATTAAATACTGACTGATTAAAATAACCTGGACTTTTAAACATATTTTTTCCAACATAGCTAAACAGTTTTAACTGATTGAGAATAGACATTGAATAAATTGTTTTCTTGTTGAAATTTGGTTTTATACCTGCAAATCCAATTTTAAAATCTGTATTTTCTAGCTTATTAATTCCCCATATTTCTAAATCTATCCCTAATTGTTTTTTTACCTTGTAAGCATAATAAAAAAAGTATTTATCCCCAGCCATAAATAGCGGGATCATTCCTAGTTGCGGATTTTTTAACCATGCTGTAATATTTTTATTTATGTTTTTTCTTTTCCAATGGATATTAGCAGCAACAATTATATTTTCAACTCCTAGTTGTCCGCATATCCTTGCAATATTTCTTCTAGCAAGGTCGGTAACCATTCCCCAATCATAGGTATAAGTTATAGGATTGAGTCCAAGTTCATTTTTTACAAAATGCAGAACATAAGTACTATCTCTTCCACCACTATAAGGTAAAACAACATCAAACTTCCCACTTTTTTTTCTATAGGGTTCTACTAAATTTAAAAGTTCATCTATAGATCTATTTTTTTTCTGAGGTTTATAATTTTTACAATAATTACAAATACCTAGTTCATCAAAAAAAATATAAGGGAAAGATTCAGGTAAAATACATTTTGTGCATCTCGTTAAGTTTTTAATTTTTTCTACCGGGTATTGTAAAAGCTTTTTTTCAGTTTCCGCTTCCTTTGTTAAATGTATATAATTTAAATCAATTACTACTGAGTGCTGATTTGCATTGGGATTAATATTTTTGATATTTACTGATTTTGGTGAACCATTTACTTCACCTAACGTTGCATCAGAATGGTCATCAGAGTAGTGAAAATTCATTAATGATAAATTATTTAAATTAATAATTAATCCGGTGTTTGGAGCTATGGGTATTATTTTGTACTTATCAATATATTTTTTTATTCCAATGCTCTTGCCAAGTGATTTTAAAATTGAAAATTCTGATGCAAAACAAATAAATTCGTTTTCTTTTGCTATTGTATAAAGTGATCCATTATTTGATGTAAGAACAAATCTATTAAGTTCTTTAAAATAGATAGCAGTAGCAATAGTTCCATATGCTTCCATCACAGAATCTGAAATAATTTTACTTAGTGAGTCTTTATTTAATTTGATTTTGCGATTAATAATTGCTAACAATATTTCAGTGTCAATTTCATACTCTTTTTCAATATCATTATATTTTTTCCATAATTCATTTCCATTAACAATAATTCCATTATGAATAGCAATAGAGTCTCCTTTGATAACAGGTTGGTTATTATGAGAATTAAGTTGTGACCCATTTGTTACCAAGCGCGAATGGCCAAAGGCTAAATTGCTTTTCGAGTTCTTCGAGAATCCATTATTAATACTGTCTTTAACAGTATTATTTTTCAATAAATCTGTAATTGGAATAGGACCCTTAAAAACATCAAGATTATTACTTTTTTTATTTAACACGGCTAACCCTGATGAATCTTTCCCTCTGGACTCACTCATTTTTGCTAATTCATTGATACTTTTAACTAAATTGGAATTACTTAACCCGCATTTATCGCTTGCAATGACTCCAAAAATTCCGCACATATTTAATTACTCCTTGCGCCTTTAAATATCATAAATATTGTTTTAAAAAAAAGCTTGAAGTCAGTTTTGTACGGACTTTCTAAATAGTTATCCAGGTATTGCTCTTCAATTTTTACTATTTCATTAAAGCCCGTTGTTTTTTCATCAAATATTGGCCCAATTAATCCTGGCTTTACCTTAAAGTACTTTTGTTTATATCTTTTTGGGTATTGTTCGAAAAATGTATAGCTCATAGCACGAATTCCAATAAGTTTAATTTTAAATGTCATTAAATCAAGGATTTGTGGTAATTCGTCAATCCAATATTTTCTCATAAATCTACCTAAAGGTGTGATTCTTGGGTCGCTTTTGACTTTACCAATTGATGATAATCCCGAGCTTTCAAGCATACCCTGATGGAGAAATTCGCTATATCTATACATGGATCTAAATTTATGTATTTTAATATTTTTTCCATCTCTTCCCACCCTATCAAGCTTAATCAAAAAACTTAAAGCTGGTTTTTCAATTTTTGATTTTTCGTATTTTTTTTGAGCTATTGTATATTTTTTATTGTTTAAACAATTGTCCGAAAGGGTTTCAAACCCGTAATACATCATCATTCCTGCTAGTTCAATCTTATGTAAAGATACTTGATTCGTATTAATAATTAAATAACCTCCGCTAGTAAGTTTTTTATATACTATTTTAAGCAAAATTTTGAGCTCATTATTTTTTACCTCATTAAAAAAGATTGATTTAAAAAAGTTATCTTTCTCTGTTAAGAGATCATCGCTCATGCATTGAGAAGCAAAGGTTTTATCATCTTTTTTCTTTAATTCATTCATTATAAAATTAGGATCAAATTCATCTTTTTTTAGAAAATCAGGAGTTTGATTTTCATCAGAAATAATTAATTTTTTTTGAGTGTATTTTTCCATGAGTTAGTTATTTTTTTCAAAAGATTTAAAATTCTCCTGAACTGAATCTTCAGAGATATAGCCTTTTAAGCTGTTTGGGTAATTCTCAAAAAACCAAATCAGAAAGGATGACACATCAATTTTATCTTTGATTAAATACTCTCTTCTTTTTTGATATATTTTTTTAATATTTGATTTTGACGATAATTCAGATATTTTATCTAAAAAACCTTTTTCGTCCGATGTTCTAAAGCAATGGACCAAATTATATTTTTCTTGAAGTTCAATCATTTGGTCGATCTCATAAAAATATTCGTCAAATTCAATTGATGGAGTTCCTAATATAGCGGCTTCGGTGCTCATTGTTGTGCTATCACTTATAAACAGTTCAGCAAAAGACATATAATGATTAATATCATTTTTATTGATATTCAATTCATATTTGTTTAATTGTTTTGGTAGCTCTCTTTCTGATGAAATAAAAACTTTTCCAAGCGGTTTTAAAATTTCAATTATTTTGAAAAGCGTCTCGTCTGAAATACCCTTTTTATTTATATCATGTGTTGCCTGAAATCCTGTACACCTTATAATGAAAAACTTTTGATTTGAACGCAATGTTTCATCTATATATTTTTTATTAGGAGTAAAATGATTAGGGTGTAGATGGGCTAGAGCTTTATAACCATTATAAGAAATTTTTTTTGTTATATATCTTCCTATGTCTGTTATTTTAGGAGCTATAATATAGTTAGTAGTTTGAAAAAATATTGCCTGCTCAGGTACAGCTGAAAAGACATCGTCAGTTGCATATATTGATGGTGTTTTTTTTATTCTACCTAAAATTGAAGTTAGGTCACCAATAAATAAATCATATTTTTTTCCGTACGTAAATTTTAATAACCTATAAACCGTTCTAAAAATGCTTATTACTGCAGCCAAATAAACATGTAAATATTTTATTTTTCTTCCCTCAGGGTATATATTTTTGTACTCCCAACCTTCTGAAAGAACCAACTCTTCAAGAATATCCTTTTTAGTTATTAGAATATCTACTTCATGACCTCTTTTTTTAAGTTCATTTATTTGAACTTTATGAAAATGAAATTTTGCAGGATGAACAAGAAAAAATAAGAATTTCAACATATACCTCGATGACAACGATTAATCAATATATTGCCTGAACCATAATTCTAAATTTATCATTTTCCATATTTCACTAGATACATCTATTTTTTTATTTAAATGCTTATTATAAATGGATTTTGCTGATTTTGATTTGATAATTTTTCTACTTTTAAATGATTCTGAGTTAAGAATATCTAAAATAAACTTACTAAATGATGGGTCCCTAAACCAGCTTGCCTCAGGTGATTCAAAGCCAACTTTGTCCTTTCTCATCCTAATTTTTTCGGGTACGATTCCGTACATTGAATCTCTAAGAATTTTTTTAGTAATGCCTTTTTCAATCATATTGGATGACGGTAAAGATAGGGTCTTATGCACTAACCTATAATCTAAGAAAGGTACTCTTGATTCAAGTGAGAAGAACATTGAATTTTTATCTTCCCATTTCAGAAGATGTTCAAGTTTGTATTCAAAATGGTTTAATAAAGAATCGTGGAGTGAGTCAATATCATACAGGCTTTTTGGAATCATACTAGTATGACTATACCTAGATGCAAATTCGGTATTTATATAGCCTCTTCTATTTATTTGACTATTTATCTGAACTTTTTTTGGTAAAAATAAAAACGCCATGGCTTTTAAGGCATATGTTGAATTGTGATTTTTGAAATACCCAAGCGCTTCGTTGGTTAATTTTCCAATTGAGATTTTCTTCAAAAGCTCTCTTAAGTAATATCCAAAAAAGTAGTGATATCCCGCTAATGTTTCATCTGCGCCTTGACCATCCAATGTTACTACAGAATGGTCTTTTGCTATCTCCATAACTTTGTATTGGGCATAAATAGAGGTTGATGGAAAAGGTTCAGTGTGTAATTTTGTGAAAAAATTAACGTCATTTAGAAAATCCGAAGAATTTGGAGATGTAAAATGCATATTTTTAATTATGCCCCTATACTGGTTGATATAATCTGATTCATCTCCTTTTTTTCCCGAGCCATAAATTGCAGAAAAAGAATTAAGATCTTTTTGATTCTCGCTTTCAAGCAAGATAGAGACAATGCTTGAAGAATCTAATCCTCCGCTAAAACACACTCCGATAGGAACATCGCTTCTTAATCTTAAGTTGATTGAGGAGCGAAACATTTCTAAATACTCTTCAGGCCCTTCGAACGGATCACTTTTTAAAACTTCCTTTTTTAAATCATACCATTTACCTTTAAGTATAGTCGCCTGATTTGAATCAATTTTTGTAAATCCCCAGGGTATATTTTTAAAATGATCTTTCTCGGGGTTTAAATCAATCGATAAATAATTACCATGCTCAAGCTTATAAATATCCTTAAAAAATGTTTCATTGCTATGATCGGTCCTATTGAATGCGAGATAGTCAAAAATTATTTGCTCATTGGGTGAAGCTTTATAATTTTTTGTAGACAAAATTGGTTGTATCTCAGAAGAGAAAACAAATCTATTTTCATCTAGATAATAATACAGTGGTTTAACTCCATACCTATCTCTTGAAAGAAATAGCTTACTAGTTTTACGATCGTAAATACAAAAAGCCCACATTCCATTAAATTTTTCTAAACAACCAGGCCCCCATTCAATAAAACTGTATAAAATAACCTCGGTATCCGTATTGGAATTAAAACTGTAGCCTTTTGACAATAACTCATTTCTCAACTCTATATAATTAAATACCTCTCCGTTATGAATAATCATAAATCGTCCAGATTTATCAAACATGGGTTGATGGCCTGCATCTGATAAATCGATAATGCTCAACCTTACAAACCCAAAGCCAATATTTTCTTCAATAAAAACACCATCATCATCCGGTCCTCGATGTTTCATTTTACCCATCATTAATCTTATTGATGATTCAGCAACAGATTCTTTATTAAAATTAATTATCCCAGATATTCCGCACATAAATCAGTTATTTCTTCTAAATCTTCTAATAATTTTTTGTTTTTGGATTTTTATTACATATTTTGAAACATGCCCTGGAAAAGGTTTTTTTCTATCAAAGAATCTTGCTTTAAAATAACCTATTAATTCTAAAAGACTTCCTAAAATAACTGGCCGACTAAATGTGTAATAGATGATTTTAAAAATAAAATAAGGAAGATAATACGGGACTCTTCCGTTGTATAGTCCTGTCCAATATCTAAGCATAATTGATCCACTTTTTTTCCCTTCTTCCTTATTGTGTTTAAAATAAATATCATACTTTTTCGTTTCCCACCCTAAAGACTGTGCGGCATAATTATCAATAGTATCCCAGCCCCTAGATAAATAAGCTTGGCCAATTTCATTAAAACAATCTTTGCGATAAAATTTTGCCGCACCTCGAGTTAGGCTGTTATCGTAGTTTTTTTCTTTTGTGCCCCTATAATCAACACAGCCTGATGCAATTCCTAATTCTTGATTTTTTATAAACATCGAAATGAAATATTCTGCATAATCAGGGGGCAGGATAATATCTCCATCTAACTTCAAGACTAAACTATTTTTTTTGTTTAGCGATGCATAACCAAGATTAAATAGATGCGCAATACGAGCACTAATTTCTTGAATATTAATTTCTGGTGCAAAAATTAACTCAATGAAATTATTATTGCTCATATATTCACTTATAATTTCCTTTGTTTGATCTGTTGAATGATCATCAATAATAATCCATCTATCTGGTATAACACTTTGTTCTAATACAGATTGAATAGTTGAAGCTATATATTTTTCTTCATTTTTTACTGGTGTAATTATGCTGTATTGCATTATAACAATTTCATTTATTCAAGCCAGAAATTTTACCTTTTATTTTTTGAATAAAAAAACCAGAAACCCTAAAACATACCTTTGATAAATTCTAATTATTTTCTTTTTTATACCAACTTTATTGATACCGCTTTCAGATAAAATATGAGTACAATCTGAAATATCTTTTAATTGCCAAAATTTTAGAGAAGCTATTTTCTTATTTACTTCTCTTTCAGAACCTTTGTTAGAGGTATTGATATCAACGCTTTTTATATGTGAATAGTCATGGTTTTGATGGATAGTAGTGATAATTGTTCCATCAATTACTGGGATTTTTTTATTAATAAAGTTTGTTATCAGCCAATTATCCCACCACGCTCTTCCAATGGCAAAAGGAGGCATATATGGCATAATTTTTTTAGGAAAAAGAAAATAATCAACCCCAGTAGATGGATGTAAAGAGCCTTTATCATTGATCAATTTTTTTAACTGATCCTCCCATTCAGAATTAAAATCAATATATGAATCAATATCTAAATCCCATCTACGTCCAGCAATAAAATATTCTTCAAAAGGAATTTGGTACAATTTTTCTGTAAAATTTTTAAATAAAATAATGTCAGTATTTATATAACAAATTTTCTCATTAGATGATTTATCTTTTGCAATACTCCAAATATCACTTATTAGAGGAGTCCCATATTTATTAGATTTGAAAGAATTAATATACTTTAGGTCGTTTTCATCACAAAAATCTAAAATTGATGAATCATCACCAAATACTATAATTTCACAATTTGGTTCTAATTCTTTCCAACTTAAAATTGCATTTCTTTGAATAATTTTATGAAGACCTGTAAACGGTCTCGGAATTGTGAAAAAGGTAATCATGCGCTATCATATTCATATAAAAATAAATTAGCATAATTATCCTTTAATTGCGCGGTAACTTCTTCAATATCATTAATAATAACTTTGAAATTATTTTTTGCTAAGTCAATCGCCATCATTAGCTGTTGAGATTCATCAAGAATACTAGTTCCCGCTTTATAAGCAACGCCCTCAAAAACTTTGATTTTATTACTGTTTAAATTTTTCATATTTCCAATACCATCAAAAATTATCGTCATGCTAGGTTCATTTTTTGAAATAAAATCTTTTAATATAAAATTATAATGTTCATTATTTATTTTGTCAGCAGCTTCGTTTAGCGGTGTACTTGCTTCTAGGCTATTCGCATAGTGTAATAATGCCTTATTATCTCTAGGAAAACATGGTCCACCGTAACCAAATCCATATTTTAAATTCTTAGAACCAATCCTTGAATCTCCACCAATTGCTTCCAGTATTTTTAAAGGATCTGCTCCTGCTTTAATTGCAAGGTCGCCTATTGAATTGGCATATGAAATTTTCACAGTTAAAAAACAGTTAAGTGCTAATTTGGATATTTCAGCGCTTAAACGATCCATTCTATAAAAAGGAGGTTCATTTTTACAAACTTTTTTTATGGTTCTTTCTAATTCGTCTCCAATTTCCTGTTCATTAGCACCAATAACAACTATTTCAGGGTTTTCATCCCAGTCTATTATTCTACCTTGCTGAACATACTCAGGATTAAAACTAACTTTATAATTTAATGGATCGAGCGTATTAGCTAAGGAATCGCAATATCCAGGATTCACGTTAGTTGCAATTACTAAGTGTTTTAAGTTGTTCTGCTTACCAAGTTTTATGATAGATTCAACTAAAACATCTAATTGGGAGTGATCATATTTTCCATCATTGTCAGATTCAGTTTTAACATTTACAAAAATTAAATTTGAAGATGAGATTGCCAACTTGAGATCAGTGGTAGCATAAAAGTTTTTAGAATTTTTCAAATACTCGCTGACTTTAGGCTCTATAGTTTCAAAAGACTTGTCATTAAGTGACTTCACATAATCTTCAATAATATCACAACCAACTACATTAAAACCAGCTTTTTCCAATACTAGAGACCATGCTAAGCCAAGTCTTCCAATTCCAATGACTGATATATTTGAAGTTGTATTTTTCATACTTATTCCCTAGATAATTTATAATTTTTAATAAATATTTTTAAATCCTCTAATACTTCTTCTTTTGAATACAAGTAACCACTATTTTTATTAAATGCATTATAAAACTTAGATAACATATCTTCTCTTCTCTGAGGATTATCTTTATTAAAATTTATTTTAAAATCAAAGCAATGATCGATTAACTCATGAATATAAAGAGGTGCGGTTGAGAGGTTCAGTAATTTTAAATTAAGGTTTAAAGCATTATCAATATCATCAGATATTTTCTCTAGGTTATAAAACTGGTATGATGACATTGGGTTAATTTTTTCTGTATGCTGTTTATTTAGTAAATCAAATAAAACGTTTTTCTTCAAGCCCTGACCATAAAGAGCGGGTAATCGTAAAATTGTAGTATCAAAGATGCTTTGGAGGTCTTGTTCTAATTTTAGTCTATTATATCCGTATGAGTTTAATTCCTTAGAATTTATTTCTGTATCCTCATCAACATTTATAGGATTTGGGTAAACAGCAATAGTTGAAATCAAAACTAATTTTTTAATCTTAGTCCTGTATAGGCAATCGGTTAACTTTCTAATTGAATTTTTATCACGGTCTGGGTATTTATTTGCTAACCACTGAGTGCCAGACGCTCCAGCGCAAATCAAAAGGTCAAAATTATTTTCCTTAATTGCTTCAATTGATGAACTATTAAATAGTTGATCAAAATTTCTTTTTCTAAGGATATTGCTTCCAACAAAACCTGTATGTCCAATTAAAGCAGACTTAATAATAATTCTCTTAATGGTGCTAATAAATAACGACTATTCTTGATCATATATTTTTATATTTTCAACTATTCTTGAAACATCATTATCAGTTAAATCATTATGCATCGGAATGAGAATAACATCGCTATCAGCTTTTTCAAGATTTTTTAGATCTTTTTGTAATCCTCCAAACATGTCATATATATCATTTCTTCTATTATTAATGTTGACCTGTATTCCTTTTGACCACATAAATTCAGCAAATTCCTTACGATTTTCAACGTGAACAGGAAATATTTGGTAATTAGGCTTTCTGTCTTCTTTATAATTCATCAGTTTTATCTTTGATAAAGAACTTAATTCGTCTCGATATATCTTTCCATACTTAAACCTAACCTCAAGAGCATTATCTAAGTAATCAATAGCACTGCATGCCAAAGTTGCAATAATATCATTCATATTAGCTTTTAATCCCAACCCATCTGGAGAGTGAGGGAGTGGATCTAGAATATCAAGTTTTTTAGCATCTCTGTTTATTCCGTACCATGAAATTTTTTGCATTTTTTCATGCAAATCTTTACTTGTTGTTGTAACAACTCCTCCATCACCGCAGGTTACAATCTTTACACATTGAAAAGAAAAACATGCCATATCACCCGTTGATCCAATTGGCATTCCCTGATATTCAGTTGCCATTGCATGTGCACTATCTTCAATGATTGGTAAATTGTGTTGATTTGCAACATCTCTTAATTCATTTAGATCTACTGCATTGCCAGCATAGTGAACGCACATAATAGCTTTTGTTTTATCCGTAATCTTTTCAGCAACAGAAATTGGATCAATATTCAATGTATCATATTGTATATCAGCAAATACTGGCTTTGCTCCAAGCTCTAAAATAGCAGTATTAGTAGCCATAAATGTATAAGGCGTACTTACAACCTCATCGCCAGGACCTATTCCAATAGACTTTAGAGCAATTTTCAAGGCATTAGTACCACTTGTTGTTGCTGTGGCAAATGGTGCTTTGAATCTATTGCAGATTTTTTGTCTAAATTCTTTTTCTTTTTTTCCGGTATTTATCCATGTTGATTTAAGAGTTTTTTCAACTTCTTTTGCAGCATTGTCAGGAATACAAACAGACCAAGTTCTAATCTCATCCCCAATTTGATAGTCTTTTTTTTCCATGTTATTTATCTTTCGATTTTATTTGTGATTTATAGTAGTTAATTGTTTTTTCTAATCCTTTGTAATGATCATAAAATTTAAAGTTCGGAAATTTTTTATTAAAAAGATTATTATCTAAAATTTTAACCGGCGCTCCATCTTGATATTTAGTATTAAAATAGAGTTGTCCATTATATTTTAAAGCTTTTTTAATTAATTCTGCTGAATCTTTAATTGAAAATCCTTTATTTTGAGCAAGGTTTATAGGATACAATAAGTCTTGCTCAGCTGTTATTCCTTCAATAAGAATATTAACCACATCATCAACATATGCCCATTCCCTAATAGGTTTCCCGGTTCCCCAAATCTCAAATTGTTGATCTTTATTAATTTTTGCATTGATCATTCTTACTATAATACCATTTAATGCGTGGGTTTTATTTGGATCAAGAGAGTCTCCTGGGCCAAATGTATTTGGTATAAGAAAATTGCTACTAATTACTCCATATTGGTCCCTATAGCATTTTCCAATTAAATATATTATTCTTTTTGAATTCCCATATGAAAAAACTGAATTGTGGACATCTCCTAATTGCCATTCCGTTTCTTTCTGGAAATCGCTATTACCCGGGTAAGAGCAATTTGAAAGAGGGTTAATAATTTTTATTTTGGGGGAAATACTTGCAACCGCATTATACAAATTAATAGACATCTGAACATTGCTATATATAACATCAGCAGAATATTTAGATACATAATTCACACTTCCAACATTTGCCGCGCAATTAATAATAACTTTTGGCTGATATTTATTTAAACAATCCTTGATTGATTCTAAAATAAATAAATCGGTCCCATTTTGCCTAGAAACAGAAATAGGTTCATAGCCTATTTGATTCAATTTTGAGGTTACGTGGGAGCCAATAAACCCATGTCCTCCTATTACTAAAACTTTCATATTAATTTTATAGTATTAAAATGAAATATTTGCAAAATCAGACCGGATCTTTAGATTCCTGAAACCATTAACGAGCTCTTCAATTCCTTGGTCGATATTTATTTTTACTTGATAACCAGTTTTCGCTAATTTTTGGTAAGATACCTCATAATCTCTTTGGTCAGGGTCAGGTATTCCCTCATCTGCATAATACACCTGAAAATCAACATGTTCTTTAATTTTATTAACAAGATCTTCCTTTGTATAATTATTCATTTCTGAGCCAATATTAAACGCATTTCCTTTAACAGAATCAATATTGTCAAGCATATGCAAATATGATCTAACAATATCAGTAACATGAATAAATGTCCTTCTAAATTTTTTATCATAAACAACCAGATATCTATTCCTGATTGCATTTAATACAAAGTCATTTGGTAATAAATCAAGTCTCAACCGAGGTGAAAGGCCATAAGCAGTAGCAAATCTAAAGGCTACAGAATTATTTAAACCTAATGACATTCTTTCACCCTCTAATTTAGTTGACCCATACAATGATAAAGGGTTGGGATCCCAATCTTCATCACACATACCTTCAATTTTACCATAAACACTACCAGTGGAAGCAAATAGCAAAATTTGGTTATTAGAAAGATGGTCAATAATATTTTTTGTACCATCCACATTTACCTCTTTAGCAAGTGTTTCATTTTTCTTGCATGCTGGTGCGCCAACTATAGATGCAAGATGAATAACAACATCAGATTTGCTTGCTAATTTTTTGATTGTTGATTGATCTCTTATGTCACCATAAATAAATGAGAAATTTTTATTAATATAACATTCTAAAAATACATTTTGGTCGTACATTAAATTATCTAAAACTGTAACCTCATAATCTCTTTTCAGCAATGCAGGAACTAAAGAGGTCCCAATGTATCCAGATCCTCCCGTAACTAATACTTTCATTTTAATTTTCTCCTTTAGTTAAACAAATTCCGATAACATCTGGAAAATTATTTTCATACAAATCATCGGGCGTTTTGAAATATACTGAATCAGAAAGGGTCATAGATGAATTATGGATGAATGATTCAGTCAGGTCTACATAATTGTCATATGTGATAATTAGTTTTCCACCAGGTTTAACAACTCGTGCCATTTCTTTAATACCTACAAGCTGTGTGTCTCTTGGCATATGCTCTATAACACTTACGCAGCTAACTATATCAAATGAATTATCATCAAAAGGCATGCTGGTGAAGTCGCCTATAACATAGTTTATATTATATTTGTTTAACATTTTTGGTGAGATTGGTCCCCAAAAATCAGCCCTCCAAATTCTTCTAAACAAAATAAAAAAATAATTAAAAAATGTAAAAACACGAGATTTTTTTTTAGTATTTTGCTCTTCATTTGAACTTTTTGGAGTTTTATTTTTTTTATATAAATAATTTTTTAAGTCATTAAAAAAAATAGGTACACATCGAAAAAAATATGCTAGTTTAGATGCAATAATTATATCCCTATCAATTGCATGCACTTCTGCCCCAAATTTTGACCATAAAAATGGTACAGGTGAATAGCCAGCACCACAATCAAGCGCCTTATCTCCCGGTTTGATTTCTGATTTTATTAAAACCCAGGGATATTCCCAGTCTCTAGACCATTTAATTAATGTGTTAGGTCCATCTTTTCTAACTTGAGCGCGCATAATATTTTTAAAAAAATATGCTACATATTCTAAAACAAGATTAAAATAAAAACCTTCATCACTCACTTTATTTATTTTTCTATATTGTATCATTTCTATTTATTTATTAAAAGATTGTGGAATAATTTGATATGGAATTTAATTTTATCTTTGATCAAAAAAATTAGTTTTTTCATATTAAAATGATTTTATCAGCATCAATTTTTTGAAAATTTATAATTCGAATATTCTGTCGAAATATAAAATAAAATAAAAGTAAAAATTTGAGTAACGCCATTACTATATATAGGTTCGTTCGTTATAGATTGTATAACAATTAATAATAAAATTAAATTAATAAAAATAAAATTTGTTTTGAAACTGATGATTTTTTTTAAATACAATAATCTTCTGTATAAATAAAAAAATAAAAAAATAAATGCTGAAATTCCAATAAATCCGGATTCATTATATATTCTAAAATAAAAACTTTCGGGATTTCCGTGAATATTAAGATTTCTATAATTTTTCTTTTGTATCCTTGCCCCACCAGGCCCAAATCCATAAATAAAGTGTAATTGTTTATCATTTGATATTTTTAAAAAGTTAGTCCAATAACCTATTCTAGCCTGCAAATTTTCAGGTAATATGCTCCCTTTTCGATTTTCAGCAGAAAAATTTGCACCTATTCTTTTTACAATAATTTTATTAATTGTTTCATTTTGATTAGCAATAAATATTAATGCGAATGAAATCATAATTGCAGAAATCATAACCTTTAGATTAATTCTACTATAAAAAATATATAACAATCCAACTAAGTAGCTGAATATTGATGTAAATGATAGTGATAGTAAAACGCATAGGCTGAATATTAAATATGGATATAAATAAATCTTTTTATTTTTAAAATAAAAAATGCTTAAAGATAATAATGATAATACTGTAAAATAATTACCTGCACTATTTGTGCCACCCATTGTTCCCCACAGCCTTCCCCAATATAATTGTGTTTTTATTTCACCATTTGAAATAATTGGCCATGTATCATTAATAATAAATCCAATATCTGTAGGTAAATATCTAATTATACTTAAAAGGCCGCTTATTATTGATAAGATTATTAAAGGAGAAGTAAAATCATAAATAGAAATGGTTTTTTTGATTCTAAGTCTATACTCATAAAATATGAATGTAAGAACTTTATACGTTAACAAAATTCTTATTGGGTAGAAATGTTTAAATAAATAATTAGAATTAATTTCAGCATTTAAAATAATTGATGGTAATATTAATAATGAAATAACAAACAGTAGAATTATGTCTGTTTTATAAATATTATATATGTATTCTCTTTTATTACCTAATCCATAAATAATAAAAAAAGCGAGAAATAAAATATTCGATAAGTCAATAAATGATATACCTATTGAAAATTTATAAGGATTTAATGTTCCACAAAAAATTATTATGGATAGGTAAATGTAAATCGCTATTTTGGGGTAATTAAAAACGAGTTTTCTCGATCAATGTTTTCATTTTAAAATTAAGTCCAATGGTAATAATTATTTCTTATTTGGTAATAAACTAAATATTAGCTCTCTGGCCAATTTGTATTCATTATGAGAAAAACCTTTAAATAAAATTAATAAAATTAAATATAGGGATAATGAAAATAATATACCTAATACCATTTCATAAGTTCCGGTAGGTTTTGCAACAAATAGTATAAAAGCCATAATTATAGAAGATGAAACAGATTTTACAATAAATTTGTAATTTGCATGAAAAGTTAATTCTGTTAAAGCAAAGTATGCTGTAACACACATCGCTATAAAGTAAGATACAGCGGTTGTGATCGCTGCGCCAGCTATTCCTAAATATGGTATAATTATTAAATTTAATATAATATTAAGAGGCATAGCTATAATCCATACAAAAGCTAATATTTTGGTTTTTTTAGTTACTAATAAAATATAGTTAAGCAAATTGTAGATTCCTAAAAATAGGTAAGCTAGTGCAATTATTGGAATAATATACCATCCATTAGCTGAAATTTCTCTTGTTGATAAAATATTTAATATTTCCCTAGAGCAAACAATACTTCCAGCTAGAAAAGGGATGATTAAACATAAAAAGTATTTTAAAGCATAGCTAAGGTGTGTTTTAACCTTATCTATTTCACCGTTATCATAAAGTTCTGAAAGGGCTACTAGCATAATGAAATTTATCATATTGCTAATCATATAAGGTATGCTTCCTATAGTATAGGAAGCTGAATATATTCCTACAGATGTTGCACCAAGAATAAATACAATAATATATCGATCACTAAGATTAACAATCCAAAAACTAATACTTGATGGCAAGGTTGGCAATCCATAACTAAAATATTTTTTTATATAGGAAAAGTTTGGCCATTTAAAACCTATTTCAGGCCATAAATAAATAATTAAAAAAATAATTAGGATCACCTTTACAATCAAAAATGAATATAGAATATGAATAAGTCCATATCCATTGAGCAGTAGAATAGCATATATGATCACTGAGCCATAGCCCTCAATAATTTTTATTATTGATAAGATTTTTATTCTTCTAAAAATCTTTAATAACCTACTATACATAGGTTGAATTGTTGTTGATAGTATTAAAAGGGATGTTACTTTTACTAATTCGACATTATTATTAAAAAATTTGGTGATAAAAATTGGTGATATAATCATAAATGTCACGGCAAGAAAAATGCTTAAAAATAATTTAATAATAAGTACAGAATAAAAACCCTCTTGAACGTTTTCTTTTTTTTTAGTTGATGGTAAAAATCTACTCATTGCACCACCTAATCCTAGGCTAGTAAATGTTAACGATAAGCTACAAGTAGTAAAAATAAGTCCCCATATTCCATATTCTTGTGCTGTTAGGTTCTTCGTAAGTACTGGCATACGAATAAAAAGAAGTGGTATAAGTATTAATTCTGCCCATGCATTAGTAAAGGTGTCAAGGGCTGTTTTTTTATATACTCTGCTCAAGGAATTAATTATTTATGATAAAAATCTTTGAATTAATATTCTTAATTCATTTATTGAATTAGGATAATAAATCTTTGTTTTTTTTCTGAGTTCTTGATTTTCAATATGACGTTCTCTCTTAATTGGATCTAAATAAGTAATAAGTTTTACCATTGAAATAACATTACCTTTTTCAATATTTGCTAAAGCATGAGATGTCATTCCCAAATAAATTTTCACATCGTTATGATATAATGTTTCAGCAGGATAAAAATCATTTATAATTTCACCAAACTTAATTCTTTCTTTATTATGCATTGAAGACTTTGCTGGTTTGTATTTTTTCCCTACTTCATTGCTACTTACAAATTCTGATAGCGTATTAAATATTTCTTCAATTTCTTGTTGATATTCATATTCCTTGCATAGTCCATCCCTTACAAAGTCTTTATCAAAATAAAGGATTTTATATGTTTTTTTACCTAATGAATAATATTTATTAAGATTAAAATTATTGAGCATATTGATTCTTTCATTAACAGAAATTTTTATATCAATATTTTTTTTACAATAATTTTCATTTATTTTTGTAAAAAGTGGGAAGTTTATTTCTTTTCCTGAATATCCGTATACAAGGTGTCTTCCATAAAGTAATTTAATTATAATTAGCTTTATTCTTTCTTTTAGTCCTTTAGGTTTTCTATCTGACATATTATATACATCACATCCAGGATCTGGAATATGAATTATCGTATTTTTTTTGATCATTTTATTTAAAAAATAAAATGCATTAGAAGTGTATTCTTTACTTGAAAAAAATACATCTGAAATTTTACCATTGCTGTTAATTGATTTAGATAAAATTCTGTTTTTAATTCTAGAGGAAATAATTTTATATGGAATTGAAAGGAAGGAAGAATTTGAATTATAATTATTAGGTATATAAATCACTTTGGTATTATCAAAGTTTTGATTGACTATATTAGAAAAAAAATTGAAAAGATCAGTAGTCCCGCTAATAATTAATGTTCTGTCTTTATACCAATTATATTTTTCCAAAATGTAAAGAATAGTTTTAACGCATGTATAGGAACTACAAAAAATAAGCGCATTTTGTCTTTTTTGATAAATTGCTTTGATTAGAGGATCATGAATATTTGATTTATTTTCTTGCAACATAAAAGGAATAACAATTTATAAAGTAGAATTTAACTAAATGGCTTGAATTTAAATTAACATAATTAAATCATTAACAGATCTAACTATTAAGCTAGGCCAAATAAATTCATTTTCTAGCTCTTCTCTTTTCGTTTCACCGCTTAGAACGCAAATAAAATCTAAATTTATTTTTTTACACATGTCAAAATCTGTTCTTAAGCGATCACCTATAAAAACATAATTTTTTAACTCTTTTTTATTTTTCACAATATATTCAATCATTGTTCTTTTTGGTTTACCAAAAACTATGGGCGTTCGATTTGTAGCAGACTTAAATAATTCAATTATTGCCCCTGCATCGGGAATAGGGCCCATGGGTGTTGGGCAAAAATTATCTGCATGAGTAGCAAAATATGGAAGTCCGCTATTAATAAATAATGAAGCTTGGCTAAGCTTTTCGTAATTTAATTCGGTGTCATAACCAATTAGAACAAATTTGGGCTTTTCTGGGTTATGAAAAATTTCTGCTTTTTTTAATGTATTTTTCATTGATTTAGTTCCAACTATATATCCATCTTTATAACCCATAGATTTTATTTGTTGAATAGCCACATCAGTAGATAATATTATATCATCTTGGCGGGCTATAATCCCATGGCTATCTAATTTTTTTGAATATTCAAGTTTGTTTTTTGATGAATTATTTGTTAAAAATTTTGTAATACATTTTTTTGTATTCAATTTATTTAGTAAATCTTTCGCGCCATTAATTGGATTTTCACCAATATAAATAGTCCCATCTAGGTCAAATATAAATCCTTTTTTATTTTTTAATTTTTTTGAAAGCGGTGAAAAGACTAGTTCGGCATTTATTAAATCCTCCATAGTATCTATCTCAAACCACTTTTCATTCTTTTCTAAACAAAAGGGTTTTATATCAACTGATTTTGAATTTACAAGCCGCTGTATTGCAACTTCAGTCCACTGATTTAAATCTTTTTCTTTTTCAATTATACTACTCATTTTATTAATGAGCTTGTTTGAGACCTCTTTAGAAAATGAATAAACATCTATTGAACAACCAAAAGAGTTTTTTTCATCTATATTCTTGCTTATATCATATACCATCCCCTGATTATTAACAGATACTTTCATTGATTCATCATTAAAAGCATTCTCTTGACAAATGACAAAGCTTCCAGGGTTATTATAAAGTCTTTTTAATATTGATTTATCAAATAAAACATCTGCATTTGATATATAAGTTTGATCACAATTTTTTAACTCTTCTTTGCATAACCACAAAGAATACATATTATTTGAACTATGATAATTATTGTTATTTATAATCCTAATATTATTCTGATCTCTTTGCTTTACATAATTTTCTATTACTTCGCTTTTATATCCTGTAACTATTATTATTTCATCTAATCCTAATTCACTAAATGCATCTAATTGATACTCAAGAATTGACTTTCCACATACTTTAATCATGCACTTAGGTTTGTGCATCGTTATTGATTCTAATCGAATTCCAAAACCAGCAGCTAAAATTATTGCTTTTCTATTTTTCATAATTAATATTCTACCTTAAAAGCTTGTAGCTGTCAAGCCAACTTATTTCATTTAGTCTTTTGAAGACTATGGATTGAACTTCGGAAGGATTATTTTTGCCTGTATCTACTGTTAACCAAGCTTTTTTTGGCTCATCAAAGTTATCATCAATTCCAATAATAGATTTTTTTGAGATGGTATCATTTTTGTTATTATAAAGATTCTTATTATCTCTTTCGATGCACGTATCTATATCACACTTTAAGTAAATTTCTTTCCAATCATCTAGTGTTGATGACCACAACTTCCTGATTTCAAGAGGCTGTCCAATAAATGCTACTATTGGAAGTATTCCCTGAGAGCCTAGCCATTTTACAAGTCTAATGTGGTGATTTGCTCTTTGCTCCCTATCATTTATGGTGTGACCATTAAATGGAAATAGTATTGAATTTTCATACATTTCTGTTCCATCAAGCAAAATTACGTTATAAAGATTTTGTCTAAGTTTATCAATAAGTTTTTTTGCTAAAGTAGTTTTACCGGCAGCTGAAATCCCTGTAATAAAAATTGCGTTATTCAATTTATTTTTCATTCTATTTTTTATCTTCTATCCTTTTCCCAGCATCATAAAATGGTCTTACAAAGTATGAACTAAAATCATTATTATAATCAAATGATTTCTCCTCAATTGCATCGTTTATTCTAAATGGAGAGTCAAACATTTTCTCATATCTTTCGCAAACTTCAAAAAAGCCCTGCAAGAGGAATTCAGAACCATTATTATTTAAACCAAAATATTTTTTTGAAAAATTTTCATAATTAAGCTTCCTTGGTAAATTTGCTTTTTCTAGCATACCTGGTGTTGATTTAGAATAACTAGTGCCAAGTAAATTACATAAATCTTCTAAAATAGGGTGGGGATCAGTAATAAAATTCTCAAAAGACAAAACATAAACAGATTTTTTTCTTTCTTCCGGTAAATTTTCTATATAGTCATAATATTTAGTCGTAAGGTAAGTAATTATTTTTATGACTCTGTCAATTGGATCCATTTCAATATATTCTTGTGCCCAATCTTTAGCAAAAATAGGTACATTTTTTCCTTCAACTAATAACGTGGGGTGAATAGTTCTAGGGTCCGTACCATATTTGTAGCCCCTTCCTGTTCTATGCCAACCAAAAGCAATATCCACCGGGTGCCTCATTACGGCAACAATAAATAAATTCTCAAAAGCTTCAAAGAACAGATCAGATTCATATAGCATTTCATCAGTACAATCAAGGGTTATAGGTTTTTCTTTATCTAAGAAAGAGAGGAACTCTTCAAAGGTTTCGTCATTATCCTGATTATTCATTCTTTGTTTGTACATATCAGGGTCTCTTGAATTTAACACACTAGTAAAATCGTGAATATTTGTATTTAAATTTCTTCCAAGATAATTAAACCAAAGCTTCCAATCTGATTCAGTAATCATACTATCTATTGCAGCATCTCTATCTAAAAGACCTAATGAATAAAGAGTAAACAGTCTATCTAATATATTTCTTGTGAGAATATGCTCAGTTCTTTTTAAGCTAGCTAGGGCAACGCCAACTGCAGCTTTTCCTGATCTACTTAAACCATCCACATAAACTGGGCATGGTGTAAATGATTTCCTAACATTCATCTTAAAATTATTTTTCATTTTTTTACCTAATTTTATTCATTGTGAAACCACTGAACTACAGTTTGGTTTTCTTCATCAAGATAACTTTCAAATAAGTCCATTTTATCTTCCTCTACAATCATTATATATAACATATCAGATGAATTCTTTACTAGGGCTGTAGCATAACCAAAGCTTTTTAACCTTCCATTCATTGAAGGAGTTGCATAATAACCCCAATCTTTGCGTGTTAGGTCATATTCCTTACCTGATTTTTGAATGAAAGTTAATTGCTCATCATCATTGAGCTCTACCGTTCCACAGTCTTTTATGGTTATTTGATTCTGCAATCCAACTTTGTATTCTCTTGGTGGAGATTTTTCATTTATTTTCATTTTTCCAATTCCATTCATTAATTAAAAAATTGTCTATTTTCCAAACCCCGCTATCTTTACGCCAAATAGCTTTATTTCTAAATTGTTCTGAAATATTATAAAAATCATTCTCATTAATTTCAAGATAGTCACAAAAAAGTGAGATTTCTTTTAATGGGTTTTCATAACCAACATCATTAATGATTTTAATTGCTTGATTTCTTGACATACGTTGGTTTCTAATTTCAAGAGATAAATTATCCCAAAGTCTGGTAAATCCAAATTTGTACCATTTCATCCAATGATGAATAGTTATTAAAAATTCATCATCTATGTCAGCAAAATTATAATGTCCGGTCTTAGGTTTATCGCCCTCTAAAAAACCATTTTCAGATGCTATTTTGAAAGTATTTAGTGGATCCCAATTAAAAAAATGTCCTAAAAATATTGCTTGAACTCCAGCATCTTCTTGCTCTTTATCAGATGGCCAATAATATGGCTTTAGATCAATTTCTGTTAAATCACTATCAATCCAATCGAAAGAAACTGTACCATTAGTTACTCCATATTTTTTTAACCAATCATGGGTTAAGCTAAGACCTTTAAGGGTATTGTCATCTCCACCATATTCAAAAGCTGAATTTTCTCCCCAAATTATTAAGGGTATTTTAAAATTAATTGCACATTGAAGAGTTAATGCGTGCATTGCCATATGCATTGGAATTAACGGGATACCAAATTTTTTAAATGTTTTTAAAGTAAATTTTTTTTCAACTTTTGGATTAATGCTAAAATCTATATGATTAACTCCAAAATTTATAAGGTTCTGAAGATTCTTTTCACCCAATGAATTTCTAGCAGGAGTTTTCCAAGTTACACATAAAGGATTTAGACCATAATCTAAAGCTGTTAGAACCTGCCAAGTACTATCTTTTCCACCGCTAACTGGGATTAAGCAATCATAGAAAGAATTTTTATTCTTAACATTATCAATTAATTGTACAAATCTTTTCTCCCTTAATTGCCAATCTATTTCTTGTGATTTTTTATTGCTGGTCCCGCATCCATCACAAACTTGATTATTATCAAAAATAATATTTGGGCGCGTATTAGGTAAAACACATTTTTTACAATATTGTAACATCAATTACTTTCTAAAAATAATTTTACATTTAAAAAATTGAAGAGGAACTTATTAAAACTATTTGGAAGATTATTGTGTTTTAAAAGACTTTCGATCTTTTTTCTTTTAATGATATTAAATACAGGGCTTTCTGATAATAAGAAATCAATTACAACTGGATCATTTAAATCAATAATTGATTTAATAGAGGCATTAAATCCTTTTTTCTTTCTGTCGAGTCTAACATTATCGTTTAAAGATCCACTTATTGCCTGTCTTAAAATATATTTGCCATACCCATCCTTAATTAAATGTTCATTTGGAATGGAAAATGCAAAATTAAATAAATTATAGTCAAGATAAGGGCTTCTATTCTCAATTGAGAATCGCATAGAATTTAAATCATCTTCATGTAAAATAACTCTCGTTACCTCATAAAATAATTCATTCATCATGCGATTTTTTAGAAGAGAATCTGAAAATTCTCTTTCTTTTATATTATACGAATAATCATCTGTAAGATATTCAAAAAACTTATCACTATTTAAATGGTTATGAGCGCGAATCGTTTGATCTTCAAAATATAGTTTAGGGTTTTTTAAGTAAGGATTTCTAATGAACTTACCCGTATTACTAAACCAGTCATTCAAAAGATTTTGAAAATTAGTATGATTACGCATTTCATAGAGATGGAGATTAAAATGGTCATAATATCCTGTAAATAGTTCGTCAGCAGCTGTTCCAGATATTGCAATTTTAAATCCCATTTTTTGAATTTTTTCCGATAGAAGAGAATGTACGAGATATGAAATAGTTGCAATTGGTGCATCATGATATTGGATTAAATCTTTTAATCTTTCAAGCATATTAGAATTATCTAGATATATTAACTCATGATTGCAGTCTAAATCATTTACAGTAAGCATTATGTTATCAAATTCATTATACCTTTCATCTTCATCAATTATAGAAAAGGTTGTGACATCATAATTAAATATTTTTTTGGCAATTGATGCCAGCGCTGCTGAATCAACACCCCCACTTAGGCAAAAAGCCATTGGCACATCGGCTCTTAACCTTAATCGCATACTTTCTTCTAAGTGATATTTTGTACCTTCAATCGCATCATCAATAGACATTTTTTGTATTTGAACTTTAGGCTCCCAATAGCTGTATACATCAAAATTTAAATCGCCATCAATGATCGCATTAGATGCAAAAGGTAATTCTTTTATACTTTGAAAGTAAGTATCGTCGGAATTGTATATGTATTTATAACCATATACTAATAATCTTTTTAGCTGATTATGGTCAATTATTAAATCATTACTATAAAGAGATTTTATAAATTTTATTTCTGATCCAAAGTAAAATCCATTTGAATCTAATTTATAATATAGAGGCTTTTCTCCAAATCTATCCCTTGAGAGAAATAGCTTATTTGCTTTTTTATTCCAAATAGCAAATGCCCACATACCATTAAAGCTATTAACGCATTCTTCCCCATATTCAATAAATGATTTTATTAATACTTCTGTATCAGAAGTAGTTTCAAATTTATATCCTTTTTTCTCTAAATCTTTTCTTAGTTCAATATAGTTATATATCTCACCATTGAATATTATTGTATAGTTACCAAAAGTATATGGCTGATTAGATCTTGGGTCTAAATCAATTATTGATAATCGCGAATGAAGCAATCCGATGCTAGCATTACTTGTTGGGAGATATAAAAAATCTTTATTATCCGGACCCCTATTATTCATAAGATCTAGAGTATTATGGATAATTTCTTTACTTATATGCTGTTTTGCTATATATCCAGCTATTCCACACATTTAATAAATTTAAATTTTAGAATTGAAAATTTATTTTTTAATTATTAAAAGGGTTTTGTTCAAAATAACATTTGTCCCATTGGTAATAATATTTTTCCCATCAAAGTCTCTAAATGTCCATTGATTGATAGGCATATTGGGATTATAATTGATATTTTTGTCCATAACAACATCTATAAACTCTATCTTATCAACTTTATCTTTGAATAATTCAAGAATTAATGACCTAGAATGCTGGCACCAATCTTCTCTCCATACTCCTTTTGCCTCAGGGTTGCTATTATCGCAATACTGCATACGAACTTCGATGTCATGCTTATTAAATCTTCCAGTTGTAAGAATGTGACCACCATCATTGCATATTTCAAGGTATTTATTGATAGTTTTTTCTATATCAGGAAAAATATGAGTAACACCATCAGCTAGAACAATATCATATTTTTCTTCAATTTTAAACAAATCTTGATGAAAAAATCTTACATCCTTTAAACCATCAAATTTTTGAGCATGCTCAATAAATTCTTTCGTATAATCATATCCAGTTAGGTCCCAATTATTATAATTCTGCTTGATTAGGTAAAGTAAATCGCCGTTACCACAACCAACATCGCAAGCACTTTGGATTAAATCGTTATCATAAATAGACTTGAGTTTAGATAAAATAAATTTATGGTCTTCTTTTGGGTTATTATACCTATCATCTTTTAGGTAGGGTGATAGGTTTGGAAATGCTTTATACTCTGCTTTTTTATTCATAATGATCTTTCTACTATTTAAAGCATAATCCTTTTTAAATGAAAAGGATTGGTATGATGAGTATTTATTCCATCAATTGCCGTTGGGCAACATTTTATTCCATAATTTATTAATAAATCAATTACCTCATCAGAATAGTCATTTTCTTGGCCTTCAGGATATGAATAATGTGTTAAGCCAATACCTGCTTTTATATTAAATAATTTCATTGATTTTTCAACTTCCCTTTTTAATTCAATAGAGGATAAAGAACCAAGACTAACATGGTTATGACTGTGCCCTCCAATTTCAAAAAGTGGATTTTGGTAAATTGAATTAATTTGATCCCAATTCATTTTTTGATCTAATAAGTGACTGTTTGAATAGATGGGCTCTTTAGAGCATTGTAAAAAAATCATATTAGCAATTTTTTCAGGATTATATTTAATTGGATTAATTTTAACATTTTTACGAATATCATTTAAGCAGATTATTTTGGATTTTATATCTGTTAATTTTGTCGAACTATTATTCCAAGGTAGTTCAATATTAATATTTGATACTTGGTCAAGACAATATTCTATTCTATCAATCCATGTCATGTGATTGTTATCAATTAATCCTGTTGAAACATAAAAAGTTGCTGGAGTGTTATACTTTTCTAAAATGGGTACGCCAATAGTATAATTATTTTCAAATCCATCATCGAAAGTAATTGCATATGCGTGATCAGGTATTTTTTTATTATTATTATAGCAATCTGCTATATAATCCATAGAAATTGCATTTCCATTTTTGTTTAATTCAAAAATAATCTCCTCAAAAATATCAACTAGCATATGTTTATTAGTATAATTTCTAACACCATCATATGGTTTATCTATAACGCCATGAAATAAAAAAATTGGGAAAGTATTTTTTTGCAATTTATCTAAGTATATATTTTTTTTTATCATAATGATTCAACATAACTTTGAAAGTTTTTAACGCAGACGTTTTTTAAGCAGCTTGGCATAAACGAATAATATCTTCCTTTTTGTTTTTGGGGGTAAGAAATAAATTTACCAGATTTCTGGTAATCTTTGACTGCAGATATAACAAGCTTTATGCATATTTTTGTGTTCTCAGCTCTAAGCCTAATTATATCAAACTCTTTTACAATTTTTATTGATAATTTTTTAATTATTTCACCATCATCAAGTTTTGGATTTAAACGATGAAGAGTCGTAACTAATTGATCAAATTCTTTATGATAGATAGCCCAAAGATGTGAGTCAAGACCTCTATAATATTCTGGGTCTCCCCCATGAAGGTTAATAATCCCTCTGGGACAAAGATTTATCAGCTCTTTCTTTATAATCCCAGTTCCAAATACAATAATTATATCAGGTTCTTTTTCTGATATAAAGTTTAAGGAATTAGGACTATTAATATTTGTAAAGCTTTTTGTTGGGCAAATTTTTTCAAAAGTATCACCAGTTTCTAATAAAAAATCTGACTCATAACTATTTCTTTTTATTTCAAATTTGTGATCAACTTCAAATGGTGGCTTAATTGCGGACTTTTCTATGGCAATAGCATTTATTTTATAAGATTTGTTTAACTCTCTTGCAAAATATAAATGATGTGTCGTTTGGGTAGTTAATAAGACAATATTCAAAATTAAAAATTCTCCTCCAAATTTTCAGATAAGATTTTTGATCCAGCATCAATACCATGCTTTAGTTTTCTACCAATAACTAATGATTCTTCTCCTGGGTCAATTCCTCCAGATGGTCTTGTCCAAGAAATATCGCCAATTTGAATAATGTGTCCCTTTGAAAGTCTATTTTTAGCAACGATAGACCTTCTCATTAATTTTAATGCATCTTTTTCACTATCTTGAATTTTTTTTATTCCAGAGCCTAACATCTCTTCAATTTCACGTATCTCATTTACTAATTTTTTCATTTCATCTGGGTCTGCAGATAATTGATGATCACGAAAATCAGAAAATTGTTTATCAACTGTGAAGTGTTTTTCAATGATATTTGCCCCAAGAGCAACGGCAGAAGTAGCAGCATGTATTCCAATTGTATGATCAGAATAACCAATATCACAATCAAACTTATCAATGAAAGTCTTAATAGCTAATAAGTTTGCTTGATTAGATTTTACAGGATAGGCTGAAACACAATGAAGAATTGCTAACTGAGATTTCATTTTATATTTAATCCATGTCTCATCAATTAGATTTTTTGCTTTGATAATTTGATTTAAATCTGATAGGCCTGTTGAAAGAATTGTAGGTTTTCCCATTTTAGCAACTTCTTCAATAAGTGGATAGAAAGTATTATCACCAGAAGATATTTTAATTGCATCTACGATATTTGAGAGAAACTGAGCGCTTATTAGATCAAATGGGGTAGATATAAATAGTAAATCTTCGTTTGAAGCTACTTTTTTTAATTTTTCAAAATCATTATAGGTTAGCTCAAACGATTTGAGCATTTCATATCTTTTAATATCTGATTTATGAACATAAAACTTGGTCTTAAAAGTTTGAAATTTTATTGCGTCAACACCTGCTTGAGATGCAAGTCCAATAAGCTCTTCAGCTAGTGAAAAACTTCCTTCATGGTTATTTCCAACCTCTGCAATTATTAGCGTTTTCTTATTTGTATCAAAATTATTTATTTTCATAATATTTAATTGCCATACCTTTTATAGTCGCCATTGAATCATATCTTTTAATTTTTATTGATAAATCTTTTCCTGTTTTTATATCAATAACTTTTGTCAACCAAAGACACCTATCCTTAGCGCAGACCAATAATCCTTTTTTTGAAACGCGATATATCCTACCCGGCTCACCAAAAAAAGGTCTTTGGGTGAGTTGACTGCTTAAAATTTTTATTTTTCTATCCTTAAAATAACATAATACACCAGGATAAGGATCTGTTAAAGCTCTGATTCTATTATGAATTTCCTCTGCAGAAAATTGATCAAAAAATACAATACCATCTTCAGGAAATCTTAACGGATAATATGATGAATTACTTTCGTTTTGATTTAATGGCTTTAATTTATTTTTAACAATATTGCTCAAAACATTTAATAAAATCTTTGGGAAGTAGATGTTCGCATTATTGTGTAAATCAAGGATTGTGTCTTTTGTGCTTATTGAAAAAGTTTTTTCTGCTAATACTGGTCCAGTATCTACACCTTCATCAACCTTTATTATTGAAATAGAATATTCATTATCTCCATTAATTAATGCCCAATTCATTGGAGATGACCCTCTATACTGAGGAAGTTTTCCAGCATGAAGATTAATACATCCATATTTTGTTATTGACAAAAAGTTATTTTTTACAATTTGACCATAGCCAGCTAAAATGCATATATCTGCTTTTAAAGCTTTAATTTTATTAACAAAATTTGAACTATTTATATTGCTAGGTTGGAAAGTCGCGAAACCAAATTTTTCTGCTTGTGAAATTAATTCATTTTTTTGAGTTTTATGTCCAATCACGCCAACTATATTATATTTATTTTTTATAGCATCTAAACAAGCAATGCCTCTAATGCCGTTTCCTGCAAAAATTATTTTCATGATCTATTTTGAAATATTTTCCCAGAAATTTTTGTACCAATTAATATATTTTAGATAACCTGACTCAATAGGATTTTCTGGTTTATATCCAATCATTTCTATTGCTTTATCAATATTCAATGTTCCTCGGTCAGGAGTAAATTTATCTTTGGACTGATAATTTATATTTATCTTTGGAAAATTATTTTTTAATATTTCAGATAATTCACCTATTGTTCTTGCTTCTCCAAAAGTGAGATTGAATGTTTGATTTTTTGCTTTTTCCTCTTCAATAACACACATTACGCCATGCACTAAATCATCTATATAAGTAAAATCTAACTTATCTTTACCATTGCCATTAATTATTATGTCCTTTTCTTGGACTGCATTTTCAATAAAAATTTGGCCCACCCTACGACTTACACATCTTTCTCCATAAAGTGCTGATGGTCTAATTATTGTATATGGAATATCAAATACATCATGATATGATTTTACAATTAATTCACCTGCATATTTTAATGTTCCGTAAATACCTATAGGATTGCAATCGGATTCTTCCGTAACAAATTCCTCTTTAAAATTTCCATAAACCATACTTGATGAAAAATAAATGAAATGTGCTTTCAAATGACGTGCTTCATCTAAAGCATTCTCTAAGGTTCTTAAACTGTGATCAAAAGTTGTATGTGGGTCTTTATTTGATTTATTTGCATGTGAAACAGCAGCAAGCTGAATAATAATATCTGGACCTATTAAATCTAATACCCTGGTTAGTGAATTATAATCTCTTGCATCCTCAACGTTTACCTCAATTCCATTTGAGTGTAGTAAATCCATTCTTTCGTTTAATATTGACCAATACAATTTTCTATTTTTTATTTCACTGCTTGTGAATGATAGCATATTATTTACACTTAAATTGTCAACTATAAAGGTTTCATGGCCAACTTTTTTCAGCGCTATGGCTAGGTTATGACCGATAAATCCAGCACCGCCAATTAATGCAATTTTCTTAGGTTTCATTTGTTTGTTCCGTTAATGATTTTTTTATGTTGAAAGCAATATAATTCATGTCATCTTCTGATAGTTTTGGATGTATCGGTAAAGATATACTTTGATTAGCATACATCTCTGCATTTGGATAATCACCTTCCTTAAAACTGTATTTATCCCGATAATAACTCATTAAAGGGACTGGTGTCGCATAATGAATTGAAACACCAATTCCTTGTTCTTTTAGAGCAAATAAAATCATATCCCTATCAATAATCTTATCAAACAATATCTGAAATAAAAAATATGAATTATTATCGGTGTAAGGTGTAAAACTAATCCCTTTCACATTTTCGAGGCTATTGCAAAGTTTTTTTGCATTTTTCCTTCTGGAAGAAACATTTTTTTTATACCTTTCCATTTGCCCTGCACCTAATGCAGCTTGGAAATCTGTCATACGATAATTATATCCTAAGCTTTTAACATCATAAACTCCTGGCTTTATGCGAAGCTCTGGGGGAGTATCTATTCCAAATGCCTTTAATTTTTTTACCTTTTCAATGAATTCTTTATCGTTTGAAATTACGATACCACCCTCTCCAGTAGTAATTTGTTTAGTTGGATAAAAAGAGAAACACCCTGCAATTCCAAAATTACCTACATGTTTTCCTTGAAAATTTGTACCAATCCCATGTGCACAGTCTTCAATAAGAATTAAATCATTCTTTAAGCAAATTTCTTTTATTTTGTCCATTTCGCATGGATATCCTGCCATATGAACAGGAATAATGCCTTTTGTTTTAGGATTAATATTCTTCTCTATTTCTGAAATAAGAATGTTTCCAGAAAGATTTTCAACATCAGCAAAAATAGCTTTTGCACCCGTATATTCTATTGCATGTGCAGTTGCAGTGTGTGTTTGAGCAGGAACGATAACCTCATCCCCGCTTTTAAAACCTGCTCCTAGACAAGATAAATGCAAGCCAGCTGTACAATTTGAAACTGTTGTAGAATATTTTGCACCAGTGTATTCACAGAATAACTGTTCTAATTTTTCAGAAAACTTACCATGCGCAAGCCAACCACTCTTAAGCACACCTTCAACTGCTTCAAGATCGACCTCTATAATATCAGGATCAGAAAATTTTATTGTACGTTTCTTCATTATCTCTTTGGGTAAAATATTTAATTATAATAGTTAATTTCAATTTTTTCACCTTTTTTCATAGCTTCTTCTGCTGCAAAACAAATAGACATTACATCATATATATCTTTTTCACTAACTATCGGCATACTAGAATCATCTAATATATAGTCAACAAAACTGTGAATTAAATTTTTTCTAGACTCTTTTTCAGGGTATGGTTCGTTTAAAAGAATAGGGGGATCATTTGGGTCAGCTGAATTCAAGTAGTAAGCCTCATTGAAATTATGGATAGCTGTTAATTCATTTCCAAAAATCTTTAATCCATGAAAATGAGGGTGCACACAACCTCCATTTCCAGTAAGTTTAACTATTGTACCATTTTGAAACTCTAAAAGAATAATTACAAAGCTATTATAGTTTAAGTTTGAGTTTTTAGTAGATATACTATTTCCCATAACCTGGAGTTTTATCGGCTTTTCATCTAATAACCACATAGCTAAATCAATCATATGAATTGCTGCTCCATGTATGATTGAATAAAATTCCATTTCTGCTCTCCAGCCAAATAGTTTTTCTTTTCTACCCCAATAATAATCTCCCTCTAAATAAAAAACTTCGCCAAATCTTCCTTTTTTTATATCGCTTCGCATTCTTAGAAACCTAGAATTTGTTCTTAACGCTAAATTAGAAGATAGTTTGGTTTCTGGATTTTTATTTTTCGCTTTGATGATTTTAATTAACTCTTCAGGGTGAAGACATATAGGTTTTTCAGCCATCACATGTTTTCCATTGCTCAAAGATCTTACTATTTGATCTGAATGAAAATTATCAAAACTTGCAACTGAAATTACATGTATATCCTTATCATCAATAATTGATTTGTCATTAGAATAAAAATTGCTAGTAGGAAAATTTATATTAGCACGCTCTAGCTTGCTTTGATCAATATCACATAATGACTTCAAAATGGTTTTATTATGCGATTCGTAAGCCTCAGCATGTTTTTCACCAACGCCTAATCCAATAACTGCACAGTTTAACATAAAGTTGTTTTATTTTTTATAAAGTGAGTATATAATTTCATTCATTGTATATTTTGTATAAGGACTAACCATATTATTAATAATTTTTTTGATTTTATTGAAATCTGATTTCGTATCAACAACGAGCCTATATTTGCTTAAATCATCCTCATTCATGAAATTGAAAATATTAAATTCTTTTGAGTTATTATAGAAAAACTGTGTTACATGCTCCTGCTCAGGAAGACTCATGTTTTTAGATAAAATCAACCCTAATGAATTTGTATTAATAATTTCAACTGACTGGCCAACTGGGTATGATCTTGGAAATATATTAGTTACCAAGTCATAGTTTGCTTGTTGAAAATATTTAACTCCTTTTAAAATAATTTCTGGGTCTATTAATGGACTGTCGCCATTAATTCTCACAAATGATTTTGCATTTAATTTATTAGCTGTATCGAACATTCTTTTAGCAACATTATTTAATGAACCTCTATAATAATTTATTTTATTCTTATTACAATATTTAGCTAAAGAATCATCAATTTTCCAATCTGAGGTTGCAATTACAATTTTAGAGCTATCAAAAATAGTTTCAATTCTTTTAATTAAGTATTCAATTAATGGGATGCCATTTATTTTTGATAATACTTTATTAGGGAGCCTTTTAGAGCCAACCCTTGCTTGAACAATTATTGGAAAAGCTATCTTGCTATTAATCACATTGATTATTGATTTAATAGTTGATTGCTAGCCTTAACTAAAATCCTTGTAACATCGACTGCATGAGCGCCATTACATTTTTCAAGGTTTTTTCCATCTATATGGTTAATAAAATATTTCAACTCCTCAGTCAATGGTAGGCTCTTGTCATATTTAATATTTTTTACTGGTCCATCAATTTTTTTAGAAATATTTTTTTTGACCTCATACTTTTTTGCATAAAGCTTTAGGGGTTTATCTTCATTAGAATCTTCAAAAGATACCATAGCTTCAGATCCTACAACAACTAATCTATGTTCTTTAAATGGATGCAGCCAACTAACGAAAATATGACATTTAATATTATTTGGATATTCTAATATTGTTATAGTTGAGTCTTGGATTCCCTCTTGTAAAAAATCACCACCATGAGCTTTAATAGAAATAGGGGAATCTTCTAGGAAAAATTGAAAAATAGAAATATCATGAGGTGCAAGACTCCAAAATACATTTTCTTCAGTTCTAACTTGACCTAGATTTAATCTATTGCTGTAAATATATTGAATTTTGCCAAGTTGGCCATTATTAATTAATTCTTTAATCTTTATAATAGCTGGGTGAAATAATAAAACATGCCCAACCATAAGATTCACCTTATTAACTTTTGATCTCTTTAACAAATCTTCAGAATCTTCAATTGATAAGGATAAAGGTTTTTCAACTAAGACATGAAACTTATTATCAATTATTTTTCTAGCAATACTGTAATGAGTTTCTGCTGGAGTGGCAACAATAAATGCTGAAAATTCCTTCGAATCAATACCCGAATCAAGATTATCAAAGATTTTAGCATCTGGATAATTTTCTACAATTTTATTTAATTTTATCTTATTTGATTCAACTACGCCACCTAAATGACCAAGGCTATCAAGAGTACGGATATGATTCATGCCCCATTGACCTGCGCCAACAACACAAATATTTTTTTTCATAATAATTAAATTATTTTTTGTTAATAATAGTTAGTTAAGCTTTAACAACTTTTTTTATTGAAAATTTATATCTTCCTCGGGTATCAATTATAATTTTTGATTCCTTTAATATTAAATCATAATCAAATTGATCATGATCTGTAGCTAATAGTACTAGATCAGCCTCATTCAAAATAGTGGGATTAAGTTCAGCGTAAGGTATATCTAAATCTAACTTTCTAGTAATAGGAAATCTATTAAAATATGGATCATTAAATGAGATATTGGCGCCCATTTTAAATAGCTTCCCAATAATTTCCATTGATGGTGATTCTCTAACATCATCAACATTTTTTTTGTACGAAAGGCCTAATACTAAAATTTTACTATCTTTAACTGACTTCTTAATATTATTAAGTGATTCTGATATTTTTTGAAGAACGTAACCTGGCATAGAAGTATTTATTTCACCAGCAAGCTCAATGAACCTGGTATTCATTCCAACTTCCTTGGCTTTCCAAGTTAGATAGAAAGGATCAATCGGTATACAATGTCCTCCTAAGCCAGGACCAGGATAGTAAGAAGTAAAACCAAATGGTTTTGTTGCTGCTGCATTTATGACTTCATAAATATCTATATTCATTTTATCAGCTACTATTTTTAATTCATTAACTAGACCTATATTTACTGATCTATGAATATTTTCCATTATTTTAGTCATTTCAGCAACCTTTGTTGAAGAAACTGGAACAGTTTTATCAACAATTTTATTATATATAATTTCAGTTACTTCGAGGCAATGTTTTGTGTAACCACTTACAACTTTAGGAATAGTTTTAGTAGAGAAACTAGTATTCCCAGGATCTTCCCTTTCAGGGGAATAACCAATAAAAAAATTATCTCCTATTTTATAACCTAATTTTTCAACAAAGGGAACAATAATTTCATCTGTAGTTCCAGGATATGTGGTACTCTCAAGAATTAATAATTGACCTTCTATTAAATTTGATTTTAGATCTTTTAATGTATTTTCAACAAAACTAAGATCAGGCTCATTATGTTTTCCCAATGGTGTTGGTACACATATAATAATTATATCGACATCTGATATTTTATTGAAATCATCTGTTACATAAAAATTGCCATTAGAAATCATCTTTGAAATTTTGTTATTATCAATATGACTTATATATGATTTGCCTTGATTTAATAATTCTATTTTTTCCTTATCAATATCAAAACCAATAATTTTAATATTTTCTTCATTAAACCTTATAATCAATGGTAAACCAACATATCCTAAGCCAACTATGCCTACTGTTGTATTATTAGCTTTGATTTTATCTATTAATGTTTTTTTCATAAAAAATAATTTTATTTATTAGCTTGGTTTGATTTGTTTCGATGAAATAAAAAGAGAAATATAAATAATAGTGTTATAAGAATATAAATCAAATTAATTATTAAAGCAGTAGATGAATATTTACCAAAAAAAGTTGGATTTTTTGATTCATGATCAAGAAAAAAAGGCATACCAATCAAAAATAAAAAACTCAGTATGCCAGATATTTGAGGATCTTTAAAAAATTCTAAACTTTTTTTCTTCAATAAAAACTTAAATTTTCTAATTTTCTTTCTATCTTTTATCGAGGCATTTTTAGCATTGCTTCGAATCAAACCTATCATAATTCCAATAGTTAAACCTAAAATTGCTGAAAGAAAAACTTTTATAATTAAATTTTTGCTATTTTTTGATGTGGGAATTTGTGGAACATCAATTATTTGGATTACTGAAGTTTCTTGAATTTTTTCAATCTTTGCTAATTCTAATTGCTGTTTTAGCGTTAAATAGATTCCTTTTTGGATTTCAACATCTCTTTGAAGTCTATCAAGTTGCAGTTGAAGTGATGGTGATGAAATCTGTCTATTATTCTGATTAAAGTCTTTAAGAAACTGTTCAGACTCTTCAAAATCTTTCATTACTGACAAAATGCGAGATTCGATGAATGTTATTTTTTCATTTGCTACCTGATTTTTATAAAACCTGTTCAGACTATCTAGTTGTGTCAATACAATATCTGCAAGATCTTTTGCAATGTTTGGGTCTAACGCTGTCACAGAAAGAGTACTGACAGGATTATCAATACTTTGATTATAATCAATCATTTTTCTTAATGATCTTAAAGCTTTGCTTTTTTTTAGATTAGATGGCTTGCTATTAGAGTCAAAATCAAAATAAAAAAGTGAAAAAATGGGTACTTTAGCATCAAGCACTTTCGAATAAATTTTCTTATATAGAATTTTTTCCCCAAATGTCCTACTGTATAAAAGATCAGGCAAAATAGCAGGGCTAGATAAATCGGCTTGAACACCTGTTGGTATATTTACTCCAAACTGTGATGCTAGACCTGCAATACCACCTGCAGAGCCAACTTGATTTTCTGGAACCAAAACTGTTGCATAGCTTGTATATTTAGGCTCCTGTATAAATTGCACAAATATAAAAGTTAAAAAAACAAATATAAATGGTAATAGAATTATAACTTTAAGCTGTTCAGCAACTACATTGAATAAATCAGGAAATGAAATCTTTTCCTCATTATAAATAGTGTTAGAAAAAGTTTTATTTTCCTGAGTTTGTTTTTCTTCATTGCTCCATTCATTTATTGTTAGAACTATGTGATGAGGAACTTGATCTCTAGCTTTCCAATTTGATACAGCTTGTGGCGTAGAATCAAGAGCCCTAGCAATAGAAGCAAGAGATGAAAAACCTAATTCATTCATTTTTTCTTCAAAATCAAAAAAATTCATTTTTTCACTCTAAAAAGTTAATTGCTTCCTATTTGTTGACTTAAAATAACTGCAGTTATCAAGGATGAAAGGATAGATGACCAATTTGTAGCAAATTGCGTTAAATTAAAAGGTTCACGTTCTTCTTTTCTATTTATTATTATTGTAGATCCATCTCTAATCGATGGTGAATTATACCATCTTTTTGGACTAACCACTCCGTTCGCATAGATTACTATAATTTTATCATAGCTACCCCTATCCGTTATTCCGCCTGCTGAATTAATATAGTACCTCAAAGATTTGTTTTTTTCAAACTCTAGTAGACCAGGATTATAAACCTCTCCTAGAATATTAATTGTATTAGTTTTTTCTTTTACAACAACACTATCTCCTGGCATCAAAATAATTTTATTATTTTTCCATGCCACTCTGGTGCGATTGTCATCCCCTTCAAAAATTTTATTTTCAGTATTTGTATTTTCTTCAAAATTGTAATAGCTGTTTGAAAATTCTTCTTCAATATTCAATTGATTATAATATTTTTTTAGTCTGTAAATTGAAATTCCATCTGGTAGAGCTTTATCACTAAGACCACCTGCTCTTTCAAGCAAAGACAAAAGACTTTCCTCATCCTTGCTAAGTGTATAAATACCAGGAACCTTTATTTCACCTGAAATTTCTATGGGATCTTTTTGAATATAATTAGTATTTATATGAATAATTAATCGATCTAAATTTTGAAGTTTATAATTTTTTGCCTCTTGAGGATTATCTATAAACTTATATAAACTAATTAAATTTATTTTTTCATATCTAGCGCTTGCATCCCTTCTAGCAATTTCAGCATTATCAAAATAAATTGATTTAAGCAAATTGTTTTTCTCTTCAAGCAATCCAGAAATATCAAACAAATTATATAAAGTCATCCCTTCAAAAAAATTAAATGAATATGCTTTATCTTGCATTCCAATAACTTCAACTTTACTGGGAGAAATATTTATATATCTGGCAGTGACATAATCACCATTTTGTGCAAGAATATTTGAATTATAATTGATATAGTAATTTTCATATAGAGGCTGAAACTTCTTTCTTTTATTGATTGGGGTTATTCTCTCTAAACCTATTGATGATGAGGCTTCTGGTCTAAGGCCACCTGCATAATCTATCATTTCTTTAATTGTTTCTCCTTCAATGAATTCATAAATGCCTGGTCTATTTACAGCTGAATCTATTTTAATTGTGGATAATCTTGGGGGCACTAATACAATATCTTGATCTCTAAGTTGAAAATCTATATTGACATTGCCTTTTAATATATATTCATATAAATCAAAATTTATTTTCTTTTTTCCCTGGTCTCTTCTAATGATTATTTTTCGAAGACTACCTGTTGTATCTATTCCGCCTGCTTGAATCAGACCTGTAATCAACGTTGAAAAGGGATGAACTGGATATACCCCTGGGAATGATACTTCACCAACAAAATTAACATTAATAGATCTTAGCTTTCCAAGAGATAAGTCTATATATGTAGTAGGATTTTGACCTTGGAGAGTTGAATAAAATTTACCAAACTTGAGCTTTATGAATTTTTCTCCTTCTTCTATTGTTTTACCAATCATGCTTAATAATCCTACTTTTTCATCATAAATATTGCCCTGACGGTCAATTATGTATGTTTGGCGCAATTGTGTCTCTCCCCAAAGTGATAATATTAATTCATCTCCCGGTCCTAATAGATAATTCTTTGGTGTAGGTAAATTCTCCCAAAATGCCACTGAATCTCTTTTTATAAAAAAATTATATCCAAAGTGCTTAAGTGATTGATCGAGGCTATCATTTAAAAAATCTTGATTTTCATAAAGACCTATAATGGCTCTATTTGGTGCCCCTAATGATGGACTAGTAAGCTCAAGTTGGTTTTGATTATCGCCCGGTAACAAAATATTTGATTGCTCTTTTTTCATTTTTTCATATTCTGCTTTCATTTTTTGTAATTCCTGAATAGACTGCCCATTTAGTTGATTTAGTATAATAAAAAAGCAAAATATATTTAATTGTACAAGTTTTAACATTTATAATATTCCTTAAACCACTTAATTAACTTTGGTATTCCAACTTCTATATTTATCTCAGGGCTATAATTAAGTTTGTGTTCTGAAGCTGTTATATCTGCGAAGGTTTCTAGCATATCTCCTTTTTTGATTCCTTTATTTAAAATAATTGCATTAAGATTAAGCTCATTTTCAATTAATTCTATAATATAAGATAATTTCTCTTTTTTATTATTCCCCAAATTAAAAATTTCACAATTATAGTTTTTATTTATTGCTTGTTTTGTACCATTAACAATATCATCTATATACGTAAAATCACGATAAATATCTCCATTATTATATAAATTTATTTTTTTACCATTAATAATGTTATTTATAAATATAAACATTGCCATATCGGGTCTATACCATGGACCATAAACAGTAAAGTACCGTAAGCCAGTAGTATTTAATTCGTACAAGTGTGAATAAGAATGCGCAATTAGCTCATTAGATCTTTTTGTTGCTCCATAGAGAGCTATTGGCTTATCAACTCTATCATTAATACTAAAAGGTAGTTTAGTATTTAAGCCATATACCGATGAACTAGAAGCATAAATCAAGCCCTCAACCTGATAATTCCGACAACATTCAATTATATTCATAAATCCTACTAGATTTGACTCTAAATATGCGTAAGGATTAGACATACTATAGGCTACACCAGCTTGCGCAGCAAGATTGACAACAATTTGAGGGCAAAAACTAGCAAATTCTTTTGCTAATAATTCTTTTTCAGTTAAATCAATTTTTTTAAAAATAAAATTATCATAATTTTTTAATTGATTTAACCTATCTTTTTTCAATTTTACGTCATAATAATCATTAATATTATCAATACCTAAAATTTTATGATTATCATCTAATAGCGATTTTGTAAGGTGAAAACCGATAAAACCTGCTGATCCCGTTAGCAAAATTTTCATTTGTTCACTATATGTGTATAAATATACATTTTATTCTTAATAGAATATTTATAATATTTTCATATTTTTTTGTTTTAAGTATTAAATTTTATGCAGAATCTGAATCAAAATAATTTAATTTATAACATATTTCAATTAACAATTTTAATTATAATACACTTTATACACAATAATTAAATTTTTATAAATAATATATTAATATAATTAAAAGTTATAATTAAAAGTTATATCCTCTAATTAATAAATTACTAAGTAAAATACAATATGGTAACTAAAACAAAACTAAATTATATAATAAACTAATATATTTTATTCATAATTTTTTGCATAACAATATCAAAAAAACAATTAACTCAATAAACTTATGAAAATATTTGTAACAGGTGGGTGCGGATTTATTGGTACCAACTTCATTATTAAGCAAATTAATGATGAAAACAATAATATATTAAATTATGATAAATTGACTTACGCTGGAAATAGCGATAATCTGTCTTCTTTTGACAATCATAAAAATTACACATTTGTTAATGGTGATATAACTGATTTTAAGACACTTAAAGAATGTTTTTTTGATTATAAACCTGATGCCATTCTTAATTTTGCAGCTGAATCACATGTAGATCGATCTATAGATAGTCCTATGGACTTTATATATAGCAATATTGTAGGCACGGCCACTTTATTAGAGGTATCTACATTATTTTATAATTCTTTACCTAATAGTGATTTTAGATTTCACCAAATCAGTACTGATGAAGTATATGGATCTCTTGGAAATACTGGGTTATTTACAGAAAAATCACTTTACAAACCTAATTCTCCTTATTCTGCATCAAAAGCAAGCTCCGATCATCTAACGCGTTCATGGGGTAAAACTTATGGTTTACCTATTTTAATTACTAATTGTTCAAATAATTATGGACCCTATCAATTTCCAGAAAAATTAATTCCATTGATAATAGCTAATTGTATTGATTTAAAACCTTTACCCATTTATGGAGATGGCTCAAATATTAGGGATTGGCTTTTTGTGGAAGACCATTGTGATGCAATTTATTCTGTTTTAAGCAATTCTGAACCAAACAAATCATACAATATTGGTGGAAATAATGAAAAAACTAATCTTGAAATCGTTAACGAAATATGCTCAATTCTTGATATTAAACTTCCTAGAAATGAAGGTAAATCCTATAAAGATCTAATTAGCTTCGTTGATGATAGACCTGCTCATGATTTTCGCTATGCAATTGACTCTACAAAAATAAAAAATGAAATTGGCTGGTCACCTAAAGAATCATTTAAAAGCGGTATAAATAAGACAGTTAATTGGTATTTGGATAACAAAGAATGGTGGAGAAAAATTCAAAAAAACAAATATAGCCAGGAGCGATTAGGTAAAATTAATTAATAATTATGAAACTAATATTGCTAAGGCATGGTGAAAGCCAATGGAATCTTGAGAACAGATTTACAGGATGGACTGATGTATCTTTGACCAAAAATGGAGAACATGAAGCAAAAAAAGCTGGAATTTTATTAAATAATAATAATATTCAAATTGATTTAGCTTACATATCTTATCTTCAAAGAGCTGTTAAAACGTATAAAATATGCCAAAAACAACTTAAAACGACTAATACCAGGGTTAACTATGATTGGAGATTAAATGAGCGTCATTACGGAAGTCTTCAAGGTTTAAATAAATCCGAAACTGCTAAAAAATATGGCGATGAACAAGTTTTGATATGGAGAAGAAGTTATGATACTGCTCCTCCATCGCTCGATCATGATGATGATCGTCATCCTAAATTTGATATTCTATATAAAGATATCAATTCTGAAGATCTACCAAGTTCTGAATCTTTAAAGGATACTCTTAATAGAGTTAAGCCACTATTGGATAACAGTATAATTCCTCAAATTAAGAATGGTAAAAATATTTTAATAGTTGCACATGGTAATTCATTGAGAGCTATAGTAAAGATATTGAAAAAAATAACAGATAAAGATATAGTCAACTTAAATATCCCTACAGGAGTGCCTTGCATTTTTGATATTAATAAAAACCTTGACGTTTTAAAGGATTATTATTTAGGCAATAAGAATAAGATATTAAAACAAATAAATAACGTTTCTGCGCAAGGGGAATCAAAAAATTTAAATTAAATTATTAATTGCGTTTATTATTTTATCCTGATCTTCTTTTTTGAGGTAGGGGTGCATTGGAAGAGATAATATTTTATTTGATATTTTCTCTGAAACTGGAAAATCACCTTGACTGTACCCATATTTTTCATATCCTTTTTGTAAATGAACTGGAATTTTATAATAAACCATAGATGGTATACCTTCTTGATTTAAAGAACTGATTATTTTGTTTCTATCTAAATCTTTAGGTATAATTATTGAGTATTGAGCCCATGATGACAGGTATTTATTGGGAATTAGAGGAGTAATAAACATTTTGTGTATATTTTGTGTATAATATTTTGCAACTTTATTTCTAAGAATCAATTCATTGTCAAAAATATTAAGTTTTTCAAGAACAATTGCAGCTTGAATAGTATCTAGTCTACCATTAATCCCAATACGGACATTTTCGTATTTATCAATTCCACTTCCATGGATTCTTATTGACTTAATTTTTCTTGCCAATTCTTCGTTATTTGTAAATATCGCACCACCATCTCCATAACAACCCAAAGGTTTAGCTGGAAAAAAAGATGTTCCAGCTACATCTCCAAATGAACCAGCTATCTTATCTCTGATTTTTCCACCAAATCCCTGTGCAGCATCTTCGAGTATTATGAGATTTTTTTCATTTGCAAATTGGTCAATTAAACGATATCGTGCTGGTAAACCAAAAAGATCAACAGGAATAATTGCCTTCGGTTTCAATTTTTGAGAAATTGCAAAATTGTATGCTTCTTCTAACCCTGAAGGATTAATATTAAAAGTTTTGTCATAAATATCGCAAAAAATAGGCGTTGCTCCAAGAATTGAAATAACTTCAACTGTTGCTATATAAGTGAAGGGTGAAGTAATTACAGCATCTCCTGGTCCAATTTCCATTGCCATTAGCGGCATAAGAAGTGCGTCCGTACCCGAAGAGCAAGAGATGCAATGTTTTACCCCAACATAATCTGCTAATTTTTCTTCCAATTCACTAACCTCGGGGCCCATGATGTATTTTCCGTGATCTAAAATAGTTTTCATTCTATGATCAATCTTTTCTCTAATTAAATTTTGCTGGGCGTTTAAATCAATAAATTGCATTTTATATTATTTCTTACCTTGAATTATTTGATAACTTTGTAATCTATTTAAGTGTAAAAATTAAACTATAATGAGTTCTAATAATATAAAATTAAAAGCAGAAGCAAACAATTACCCTTCATGGCAATTAACAAATAGGCAAATTTGCGATTTAGAGCTAATTCTTAATGGCGGCTTCCATCCTCTAGATGGATTTCTATCAAAAGACGAATATATCTCTGTTGTAAAAGAAATGAGGTTAAAAAATGGAGCTTTATGGCCAGTGCCAATAACTCTTGATGTAGATGATGAATTTGCAATCAAAAGTTCCAATGAATCAAAAATTACACTTAGAGACAAAGAGGGTTTTGCTCTTGCAATATTAACTATTTCAGATATTTGGAAACCAGATTTAAAACATGAAGCAAAATCAGTATTTGGAACCCTAGATACTAAACATCCAGGGGTCAATTATCTTCTAAATATTGGAAATAATAACTACATCGGTGGTGATTTAGAGATGATTTCTTTACCGCATCATCATGATTATAGTAATTATAGACACAGTCCAGGTGAGTTAAAATCATATTTTAAATCAATAGGGTGGGATAAAATTGTAGCATTTCAGACTAGAAATCCACTCCATAGAGCTCATTATGAGCTTACTAAAAATGCGATGGGTGATCTGGGTGCCAAACTTTTAATCCACCCTGTAATTGGAATGACTAAACCCGGAGATGTAAACCACCATACACGGATGAGGTGCTATCAACAAATGATAAATGAATATCCAGAAAATTCTGCGATGTTAAGCCTTCTGCCATTAGCAATGCGCATGGGTGGGCCAAAAGAAACCCTATTGCATGCAATAATTAGGAAAAATTATGGTTGTTCGCATTTAATAGTTGGTCGTGACCATGCAGGTCCTGGATTAGATACAAAAAACAATCCGTTTTATGGACCTTATGATTCTCAAGAAACATTAAAAAATTATCAAGAAGAAATTGGCATTGAAATGGTTCCATTCAAGTTTATGGTTTATATTCCAAAGACCGAAAATTACAAACCAATCGATGAAGTCAAAAAAAATGAGAATTATAAAACGCTATCAGGAACGGAATTACGACAACTTTTAGATAAAGGTGAAGGCATACCTGATTGGTTTACTTTTAAGGCTGTTTCGCGTGAATTAGAGCGTTCTAACCCTCCTTTGGCAAAACGCGGTCTTACTATTTTCTTTACTGGATTATCTGGCTCTGGAAAATCAACGCTTGCAAACGGATTATTAATTAAACTGCTTGAGGAAGGCTCAAGACCAGTAACTCTTTTGGATGGCGATATTGTTCGAACTCACCTTTCAAGTGAATTGGGTTTTTCAAAGGAACATAGATCAATCAATATCAAGCGAATTGGATATGTTGCTAGTGAAATAACAAAAAATGGCGGTATTGCTATATGTGCACCAATCGCTCCTTACAATAAAGATCGAAATTACAACAGAGAATTAATTTCCCAGTTTGGTGGATATGTAGAGGTATATGTAAATACTCCGCTGGAAAAATGTGAAGAAAGAGATGCTAAAGGGCTATATGCGCTAGCTAGAAAAGGTAAAATAAAAGAATTTACAGGAATTTCTGATCCTTATGAGGAACCAAAGAATGCAGAAATCGTTATTAACTCGAGCGGAAACTCCCCTGAAGAGCTTGTGGATCAAATATATGATGCAATTTGTGAAAGGGGTTATATTGCAATAAATAAATCAAAGGGAATTGAATGAAAGGAATTATTTTAGCTGGTGGGTCTGGAACAAGGCTATATCCATCTACAAAAGCAATTAGCAAACAACTCATTCCTATTTATGACAAGCCAATGATCTATTATCCCTTATCCATGCTAATGCTTGCTGGAATAAGAGAAGTTTTAATTATTTCCACGGAAGAAGATACCCCAAAATATGAGTCGTTGCTTTCAAATGGAAAAGCAATTGGCATGAACTTCTCTTACAAAATTCAACCATCTCCGGATGGGCTTGCACAGGCATTCATCTTAGGTGAAGACTTTATTGGGAGCGATAATGTTTGTTTAGTCCTTGGAGATAATATTTTTTATGGAGATAATATCCCTGAAAAACTTCGCAGCGTGGTTTCTGATGTAAATACTTCAAAAGATGCTACGGTATTTGGTTATTATGTAAAAGATCCTGAGCGATATGGAGTCGTTGAATTTGATGATAATGGAAATGCTATCTCAATTGAAGAAAAGCCTACCGATCCAAAAAGCAACTATGCTGTATCAGGACTTTATTTTTACCCTAACGATGTTGTTGAAATTGCAAAAAAACAAAAGCCATCAGATCGTGGGGAGCTTGAAATAACGGATACAAATAAATCTTATTTAAGCCAGGGAAGATTAAAAGTAGAAAAATTAGGACGTGGATATGCCTGGCTTGATACAGGAACACATGATTCGTTATTAGAAGCTTCACAGTTTGTACAGATTTTAGAAAAGCGCCAAGGGGTTAAAATTTCATGTATTGAAGAAATCGCTTATCGAATGGGTTATATAGATAAAGAAAACTTGCTTGAGCTTGGCCAAGAAATGAAAAACAATTTATATGGAGATTATTTAATTAGACTTGCAAAAGGCTAAAAAGATTAATTTGCTTTAAGAAAATTTTTAATTCTTCTATCTAAATCTGCTCTTACTTTTCGAAAATTATCTAAATCTAAAGGATCAAAATTCCAACCATTAAAGGGATCTTCAATGCTCCAGTGAATATGCTCAACATTACCTGGAAAAACGGGACATGCTTGCTTGGCATTATCACAAACGGTAATTACCACATCTATTCCAAGTTGAACATAATCTGAAATAGGTTCAGATTTATAGCCTGAAATATCAATACCAACTTCTTCCATTACAGCAACGCTCATTGGGTGCACTTGGCTTGGATGAGATCCTGCGCTGAAGACACTGAATCTTTCTGAGGCTAAATTTCTTAATAATCCTTCAGCAATTTGAGATCTACAAGCATTGCCTGTGCATATAAAAATTATTTTTCTCTTTTTATCCATAAAAAAATTTATAAAAAATCTTTTAATCTGTTAAAGACATAAAAAATAAATTAAATTTTAAAATGCCATTTAATAAAAAAGAACCTTTATTCATTAATCCATTAGAGGCTTCTAAGGGCTTAACAATCAATGATTTGAATAAATATCTTCCTGCTTTACAAGCCATTGAGGACTTGAAAATGACCAAAGATGAAATGCGAGATGGTCTTTTTCATGGAGCTGGTTTAGATGGATTGAAAAAAATTCCTGAAAAAAGTATTGATCTAATCATAACAGACCCTCCAGAGTCTCCAATAACTAGTGTTCAATCAAAATCAATCCCCATGACAATTCAAGAATATTTTGAGTGGAATGAAGCCTGGCTTAACGAAAGCTTCCGTGTACTAAAGGAAACTGGAGCGATTTACATACTTTGTGGGTGGCGCTATTCTGGTATGTATCATTCTTTATTGAGCAATCAGTTTCAAGTGCAAACTAGAATGTCTTGGATGAACCAAAATGCAAAAGATCAGTCAAAACTCCCTATTTGGAGAAACAACTTATCTGATATTTGGTTTGCTACTAAGTCGAATGAATTTATGTTTAATCAAAAACCGGTTTCTGAACTAAATGAAAGCGAAAAGTTTCAGACAAACTTTTGGGGTGATATTATGCACCTTAAAAGCTCTTCAAAGCTCAATATGCCTGAGGATAAGCCCAATCAAGTTTTCAAACGAATATTAAAGGCGTCAAGCTTTAAGCTAAACTGGATTGTTGATCCATTTGCAAAAACCGGCGAAATAGGGATGATTGCAAAAAAAATGGGTAGAAGATTCATTGGTTTTGAGATAAATAAGGATAAATTAATTTTAGCAATGAAAAGAATAGATAGCGAGTAAACATGAAACATTTTGAAAAAATACAATCGGATATGTATCAAGCGATGAAATCCGGGGAAAAAGAAAAAGCTAACACCCTTCGTAGCATCTTAGCAAAACTAAAAGATAAGCAAATTGAAAAAAGAGCAGATCTAACAAAAGAAGAGGAAATTAAAACACTTCAAACGCTGGTTAAGCAGCGCAAGGAATCAATTGATATGTACAAAAAAGGGGGTCGAGATGAACTTGTAGATCAAGAAACCAAAGAAATGAATTTAATAAATTCATATCTACCAAAAATGATGGAGGATGATAAAATAAAGGAAATTGTTGAAAGCGTAATTAAGGATACTGGTGCAGGCTCCATGGCGGATATGGGTAAAGTAATGCCGGAAGTGATGAAACTTGGCAAAGGGCTCATCGATGGTAAAACGGCTCAACGATTCGTGAGCGAACAGCTTAGATAAATAATATTTTATTAATGATTTTTTTTCTAGATGCAGTCGCATTTTTTTTCATGGCTTCAAATAGTTTTATAGGATTTAAAAGAGGTTTTATAGAAGAATTAGGTAGGTTTCTCGGTCTACTGTTCTCAACCATGATTGCATTAAATTTATATATTTCAGCAGGAACTATTTTTGCAGGGATATTACCAATCGATCCTTGGGCTGTTTTTATTTTATGTTTTATAACTATTTTCTTGATCGCTCTTTTTTGTATGCGATTAATCACTAAACTAATTCACTTTATGTTCCTTTCCAGTAACACAAAATGGGTCAATAAAATTTTAGGTTCTTTTTTTGGTTTTACGAAGGGCGCTCTTCTGGTTATGATTTTTTTTTGGGTGTTTGAGTTAATACCAAATTCAAATTTTGGTGAGGTGGTAGTAAATAATTCTGTAACGGCAAAAAAAATGGTCGATATTAGAAAAAATATAATATCAATTTTTAATTGGAATGATCCAGTTATCAGAGGAGAATCATCAATAAATGATTTCTTAAAACAAATGGATGCTCAAAATGAGTAGAATTCCCCAAGAAACAATTGATCGAATTAATGATAATGCTGATATCGTTGATATTGTTTCAAAAAGCGTCGATTTAAAAAAGAGGGGTAGGAATTTTTTTGGTTTATGCCCCTTTCATGAAGAAAAAACACCCTCATTCAGCGTGGCCCCCGATAAAGGAATTTATCACTGTTTTGGCTGCGGCAAAGGAGGTAATGCGGTAAATTTTATTATTGAGAATGAAAAATTAAGTTTTGTCGAGGCAATTCAACAGCTGGGGCAGCATTTAGGTATTCAGGTAGAATTTTCTGGTAGTAATGAATCCAAAAATCTTTTTGACAATCTTTATAAAATTCATGAGGATGCAAGCTCACTTTATCATCAGACACTTCTATCTGATAGAGGTAAAAAAGCTTTGAAATACCTAATGAATCGTGGTCTTTCACTGGATTCCATCAAATTATTTAGTATTGGGTTTGCCCCAGAAAGCTCAAAGTTTTTGCTAAATACTATTAAATCTAACGGATATGATAGAGAGGTATTAGAAAAGTCAGGGTTGTTTGGTTATTCTAAGTCAGAATTTTTTGATCGTTTTCGATCTAGAATTATGTTTCCCATCTGGAATTCTTCTTCGAAAATTGTTGGATTCGGCGGACGCGTTTTTGCCAGCGAAGATCCTGCTAAATATATGAATTCACCAGAAACTCCACTTTATAAAAAAAGTGATATTTTTTATGGATTGCATAATGCTCGCAATGCGATCAGAAAGAATGGTTATGCTATTTTGGTTGAAGGTTATACTGATGTAATTCAACTCTATCAAAATGGAATAAAAAATTGTGTAGCAGTTTCAGGGACTGCCTTCTCTGATAGACATGCTAGTCAAATGAAGAGGTTTTGCTCAAAAGTGTTATTGGCATATGATGGTGATCCAGCTGGTATTTTAGCGACTTTAAAAACTGGATACAATCTAATTAAGGGTGGTATTGAAGCACAGGTTATTGAAATACCTAATAAACTTGATCCAGATGAATGGGTATCTAAGGAAGGCCCGGAAACATTCACAAAGAATGGTATTGATCGGGCTTCTGGCTTGGTTGATTTCCATCTAAAAAGTTCACAGTTCTCTGAAAAATCACCCTCTGAAAAATCAAATATCGTTAATCAAATTCTAATTGAGGTTCGCGAAATTAAAGATCCAATAATTTCAAATGAAATCATTCGAAAGCTTGCAGAAATTTCTAATGTAGAGGAAAATGAAATAAAAAGGATTATTCCAAGAAAATTATCCAATACCATCAAGAGGCAATCTCCCAAGATAGAGGAGTATGATGCTTTTGATACTGTTAATGATAAAGCTGCAATTGGGTTAATCAAGGCGCTTCTTCAGGATAAAGCTGATCCTAAAGCTTGGATTAAAGACAATTTGGTAATTGATAACATCTTCAATGTCCGTTTAAAAAATCTAGTTAAACTTCTGATTGGTAAGACGAGTGGATCGGCAAGTGAAATTATTTCAAGTATAGCTGATGACAATGATCGTAAAATCATTACTGAATTGATGATCGAAGAGGATTTATCTATCGATTTTATGCAAATGTCTATTGAATGCATAAACACGCTTACCAAAGAAGCAATCAAAGATAAAATTCAAAGTTATCGTCAAAAAATAAGAAAATTAGAGGCCGAGGGTGAAGATACAACTGATCTCATGAATAAAATTTTAGAATTACAAAAGGATAATAATGTCTAAGTTTTGGATATTTTTATTATTTTCTTCTCTTTTTGGACAAGTTATTGATTGGAGCGAAAAACCAGATCCAATCACAGCAATTCAAATTTTCTGTGACACAGATGGTATTCCAATCTACGTTGATGGTATCCAGGTTGGAGCTTCTCCAATAAAAGAAACTATTCAGGTTGCTCCTGGGTGGCACCAGGTGAGCTATTTTCCTCCAAATATGTCAATTGATACAGGTTCAATGAATCAAAATCGCAAAATGAGAGATTTGATTCAAATAGCCAGGCAAGATGTTCTTGTGGATCAAGGGCAAACAGTCCGCGTTGTTTTAAGCTACCGTTCTCTTGAGGGGGAAGCCCTTGAATATGAACAGAAACTAAAAAGCAGTAGATGGGTGGGCTTAGGTATGATTTTTATTCTATTTGCACTGATGACGTGGACAATGTAAATGTCAAAATATATCCCTGTTTTATTATTTTTTTTTCAAATTGCTATTGCTCAACCTGATTCGTTGATCAAATATTTTTCTACTAATATCATGCGCACTAACGTGCTTAAAGGTAAACCTGAAAAATTAGTAGACAAAAAAGAGGCTCATTTCAAAGCTGTTTATTATCCATCAGGTGAGTTAAAATCAATTGAATTTCTACCAGCAAACTGGGATAAAAAAAAGCGCAAAAAAACTAAATCTCCTGGCAGGGTGACCTTATACTACCTTAAGTGGAACCC
>CERX01083403.1_pt1 | contig 52206 bp, 47 predicted proteins | sample 350251 | NCBI WGS metagenome assembly CERX01 (sample SAMEA2621044, study PRJEB7988) | marine metagenome | biome: marine biome (ENVO:00000447); feature: deep chlorophyll maximum layer (ENVO:xxxxxxxx); material: "saline water (ENVO:00002010), including plankton (ENVO:xxxxxxxx)" | depth 50 m
TCGAAGGAGCAAGGGGGCTCCATCTACCACTTAATCCGGATACCCAAAAGTTAATGCAAACCGCTCATCAACCTTTTCTGCAGCTCTTTTTGTTAGGCATTAATCATCAGGCTATGCAGGGGGCATTCGACTACACCGAACAACCTGAGTGGGTCATATATAACCGATGAGCAGGCCACCAGGTAGCGTTCTTTCCTACTAGTTATTTCGGCAACATCACCCTGCCATTACTGCTATAGCAGCCAATCTAGAGCCGTGCAAGCTGACCAGAGGCGCCCCACTAGGCTGTAATACGGCCTCAGCATGGGACATTTAGTCCTTAAGTGACAAAACCAGCAAATGTATCGGCAATTAAGGACAAGCCAGCGCCGCCAGGCAGACGCCAGACAGCACGCAGCGGATAGTTGAGCGTCAGTAAAGGCGGCCTGTCCCCATGCGGGATTGGACAGGGTGGGCGTGGTGGGCAAGACACGAAATGCACGCGCTCTACCCACCGGAAGGGGAAATATTTATATACAAAGAAGACGAAAGGTGGTCAAAAAGCGACCGGCTGCACAGCCTTTCAGCGACTCAATCGAGACGTCAGCGCTAACCAACCTCGCTGACGTCGAGCTGATCCCGGTGAATCGCGTACGGCCCCCAGGCCTGACGCACCGGCACCACTTCCAGTCGATTGATGTTCATGTGCGCGGGCAGTGAGGCGATATAACCGACCTGCTCGGCAACATCGTCGGCGGTCAGCGGGACTGTGCCCTGATAGACCTTGTCGGCAGCGCCAGCGTCACCGGCGTTGCGCACCAAGCTGAACTCGGTCTCGGCAATGCCGGGTGCCAGGTCGGTGACCCGCACACCGGTGCCCTGCAGGTCGCAGCGCAGGTTGTAGGAAAACTGCTGCACGAAGGCTTTGCTGGCACCGTACACGTGGCTGCCGGGATAGGGGTTGCCGGCGGCGGTGGAGCCGATGTTGATGATGGTTGCACCGCTGCCCCAGGCGATCAGCTTGGGCAGCACCGCGTGGGTGACGTTGACCAGCCCGGTGATGTTGGTGTCGATCATGGTGTGCAAATCGCTTAGCTCTACCGCCTGCGCCGGGCCCGGCGCCAGTGCCAGCCCGGCGTTGTTGACCAGCACCTGAATGCCGGAGAACGGCTCCGGCAGTTCATCGATAGCGCGCTGCACGGCGATGGCATCGCGTACGTCCAGTTGCAGCGGCAACACGCTGGTCAGCTCACTGAGGTCATCAGCCAACGCCTGCAGCCGCTCCAATCGGCGACCACAGAGAATCAGCGGCCAGCCCTGTCGCGCCAGACAGCGCGCGCTGGCGGCGCCAAACCCGGAGGTCGCGCCGGTAATCAATACTGCACCTTGCATGGGTAAATCCTGTTCTTAATGAGATCACTAGCCGCAGTGGAAAGCGTCGGCGAGGCCACCGGCGCGTCGACAACTGCTAGCGCCTCTCCTCACGAATAAAGGGTTCCCCCAACGCCCCGGGCTGGCTGCTGCTGTCGCGGCTAGCCACGGCAACCCAGATCATCACCCCGAGGGTGACGGCGTAGGGGGTCATAAATACGAAGTACTGCGGCAGGCGAATACCGGAGGCGGCCATCTGCGGAATCAGCGCCTCGATACAGCCAAACAGCACGGCGCCGGCCAGCGCCTTCCACGGCGACCAGCGGGCAAAAATCACCAGCGCCACGGCAATCCAGCCGCGACCGCCAACCATATCGGCGATCCACATCTTGGTGCTCAGCACCGAGATATAGGCACCGGCCAGACCGATCAGCATGGAGCCGGCGACGATGGCGGCGCAGCGATAACCCAGCACCGGAATACCGGCGGCATCGGCGGCCTGCGGGTTCTCGCCGACCGCGCGCATGCGCAAGCCCAGCACACTGCGATTGAGCACCAGCACCACCGCGAGGAAAATCAGCGGCGTGATGAATACCAGCGGGTTTTGCACAAACAGCTTGCCCACCACCGGCAGCTCGGAGAATGGCCACAGCGACACCGCCTTCAACCCGGCAACCGGCTTGTTGGTCCAATCCAGCAGCGTGCCGAGCAGCCCGGTCAGGCCCTGACAGAAGAACACCAACGCCAGGCCCGCGATCACCTGATTGATGCGCATCACCAGCACCATCAAGGCAAACAGCAGCGAGACAACCCCGGCTGCGCACATCGCCAGAATCAATGCCCATACCGTCGCGCCGCCGGTCATCAGCGAGGCGCCGATACCCGCCAGCGCGCCCACCAGCATCAAGCCTTCAGCCCCCAGCGCCAGCACCCCGGTACGCTCGATCACGATCAGCCCGAGGGCCGCCAGTGCGAAGGGCACAGCGAAGTCGGGAATGTTGCCAATCCAGCTTGCAATCATGTCCATCAGACCTGCCCTCCCTGAATGCGGCGAATCCGGTGACGGATAAAGAACTCCGACGACGCCACGCAAATCACCAGAATCGCCTGGATCAACTGCACCATCGAGAACGGAATCTGATAGAACACCTGCAGGCTGCGCCCGGCGACAAACAGGGTCGCCACCAGCACCGCGACAATGGTGGCGGCTATCGGCTGGTTACGCGCCAGGAAGGCGATCAGAATCCCGGAAAAACCATAACCGGCGTAGAAGGAATGGGTCAGCCGCCCTTCCTGCCCGGCAGTAATCATCAGCCCGGCCAGGCCAGCCAGCGCACCGGACAGCAGCACGGTACCGAGGATCACCCGCTTGACCGGCACGCCGACCGCACGCGCCACACCCGGACTACTGTCGACAAAGCGCAGGTACAGGCCAGCGCGCGAGATGCCGGTGAACCAGAGCACGAACAGCGCAACCACCAGCGCCAGCACCACCGCCAGGCTGACGCCATCGAACAGCTCGGGCAGGCGCTCGAAGACCTTGTACTGCGGCGAATACGGGAAGGAATCGCGCGGGTCCTTCCAGCTGCCGTAGACCAGATGCAGCAGGAAGTTGATCGCGATGTAGTTGAGCATCAGCGTGGAGATAATCTCGTTGACCTTCAGGTGCAGCTTGAGCAGCACCGGCGCCAGCGCCCAGAGCAGGCCGCAGGCCATGGCGCACACCATCATCAGCGGCAGGCGCAGTGACGGCGGCCCGATCTCGAACAGTGAAACGGCGGTCGCGCCAATCGCGCCCCAGATCATCTGGCCTTCCAGCCCGAGGTTCCAGAACCGCGCACGAAACGCCAGACAGCCCGCCAGACCGACCATGATCAGCGGCGCGGCCTGGAACAGCACCGCCCGCAGACTCTGGCTGTCGAACAGGGTGAGGATGACAAATTCATTCAGCAGCTCGCCGGCCGGCACCCCAGCGCTGACCAGAATCGCCGCCGAAATAAGCATGCCGACTACCAATGCCAGCGCGATGACCAGCGCCTGCCAGTACCAGGCCATCTGCTGGCGTACTTCCAGGGTGTAGCGGCGCGCCAGCAGCGGTTGAAAATTCGTTACATCAAACATGATTCACCATGGCCTGCCCGATTGCCTGGCGGTCTGCCGGTTGGGCAAACTCGCCGATGATACGTCCTGCCGACATCACGCCAATGCGGTCTGCCAGCGCCATCACTTCGTCCAGGTCTTCACTGATCAGCAGTACCGCAGCGCCCGCATCACGCGCGCTGCGCAGCCGCTCGTGCACCGCCAGCGTGGCGCGCACATCCAGCCCGCGGCTGGGGCTGTGCACGATGACCAGTTGCGGGGTGCGGGTAAACTCGCGGGCAATCACCAGCTTCTGCGCGTTGCCGCCCGACAGCAGCGCCGCTTTCTGTTGCAGCGAGCGCACGCCCTGCACATCGAACTCGGCAACCGCCGCAGCGGTGTCGGCGTCAATGCGTTTGCGGCGCAGGAACCAGAACGGCCCGTAACGACCACTGTGGATATCGCCCATCGCGAAGTTGTCGCTGATCGACAACGGCGCGGCGAGCGCCGAGCTGTAGCGGTCGGCGGGAATACAGGCGATGCCCAGTTCACGGCGACGGGCCGCGCTGAGGTTGCGTAAATCGCCTTCACCACTCAGCTCCATTTCGCCAGTTACCGGTTCCGGCAGGCCCATCAAGGCGCCGGCCAGCTCACTCTGACCGTTGCCGCCCACACCGGCGATACCGTAAATCTCGCCAGCTCGCAGGGTCAGGTTCACACCCCGCAGTACCGGCGCATCACCACTGGAGCACAGCTCGGTAACCGCTAGCCGTACCTCGCCCGCCTCTCGACTAGCCGGAATTTGCGGCGGTGTCGGTGCGTCACCCACGGTCAGTTTGACCAGCTCACCGACCGACACGGTCTGCGGCTTGAGGCTCGCCACCGTTGAGCCTGTGCGCATCACCGTCACCTGATCGGCGTAGCGCATCACATCATTCATCTTGTGCGTCACCAGGATGACGGCAGCGCCTTCCTGATGGGCGAAATTCTGGACCGTGGTCAGCAGGTTCTCTGCCTCCGCATCGGTCAACACCGCGGTGGGTTCATCGAGAATCAGGATGCGGGCACCGGCCAGCAATACCTTGAGAATCTCGACCCGTTGCTGCTCGGCCACCGACAGTTGATCCACCCGTGCATGGGGCTCAATGCTGAACCCCAGGCTGGCGGCCATGGCCGTGATCTGATCGGCAACCTGCGCCAACCGCTGCCGGTAAGTACCGGTTTGCAGGTTACGCAGGCCGAGCAGAATGTTCTCTGCCACGGTGAAGGGTTTCACCAGTTTGAAGTGCTGGTGCACCATGCCGATGCCCTGGGCTGCGGCATCCAGCGGCCCATTCAGCCGCACGGCATTATCGTCAATGAACAGCGACCCGGTTTCCGGCGCATACAGCCCGGCGGCAATGTTCATCAGCGACGACTTGCCTGCGCCGTTCTCGCCCAGCAGGGCATGCACTTCGCCCCACCGAGCGGTAAAGGACGCCTCGGACAGTGCCTTGAAGCCATCAAAGGACTTGCTGACGCTGTCCAGCCGGATCGCGTTCTGGTTACTCATTGCTGGGTAATCACTCCCTTGACGAACCAGTCCATGGACCACAGTTCGGCGTCGGTCAGAGCATCGCCTTCTGCCGCCTTGACGTTGCCGTCACGGTCAGCAATCGGGCCGGCGTAGATCAGCTTCTCGCCGTTCAGCAGCTCCTCACGGGCAGCCATGATCTTGGCTTTCTCTTCATCATCGATACCCTTGCCGCAGCAAGCGACATCGGTACCGCCCTGCTCCATCGACAGCAGAGCACCGTGCTCAGCCGGAACCCAGTTGCCAGCCATGATCTTCTTCAGCTCAGGTGCCAGGAAGCGATCCCAGACCCAGACCGAGGAGCACACGGTGGCTTCAGGGGCGAACTCGCTCATGTCACGGTGGTGACCGGTGCCGTGTACGCCCCGTTCCTGGGCAACGATCTGCGGGGTCGGGCTGTCTACGTGCTGGCCGATGACGTCAGCGCCCTGGTCGATCAGTGCTGTTGCTGCAGCGCGCTCCTTGACCGGGTCGTTCCACGCGCCGGTGTAGATCACGGTGACGGTGGCATCCGGGTTCATCTGCTGCGCGCCCATGGCGAAGGCGTTAACAGTCCAGTTGACCTGGCCGAAGGGGTTGGCGGCAACAAAGCCCAGCTTGCCGGTTTCAGACGCAGCGCCGGCAGCCATGCCGCACAGGTACTGGCTCTCGTAGGTACGACCGTAGAAGGATTCCAGGTTGTGCGAGTTGGTGGTGCCGGAGCCGTTCAGGAAGGCCACTTCCGGGTACTTGTCGGCCAGTTCCTTGAAGGTGTCGGAGTAACCGAAGGCGGTGCCGATGATGATGTTGGCGCCACGCTGAATCAGCCGCTCAACGGTCGGTTTGATCGCCGAGGCAGTCTCCGGGACGCTTTCCACGTACTGAATTTTCTGACCAATCTCACCTTCCAGACGCTGACGCGCCTCATCGAAAGCCTGAGTCCAGCCGCCGTCGTTGCGCGGGCTGATGTAGAGCATGGCGATCTTCGCCGGGCCGTCCAGGGTGAAGCCTTCATCGGCGGCCGAAGCCAGGGTCGGCAGGCCGCAGGCGGCCAGGGCGCACGCGGCGCCCGCAATCAATTTTTTCATTGCCAAAGTCCTTCTTGCGATCAGAGGTGAGCTACAGCATGTGGTTGATTCGGAATACGTTGCCTTCCGGGTCCATCAGCACCGCCTGGTACCAGTTGTAATAGGTGGTATAGGGCGGCTTGATCAGGGTGGCGCCAGCCTCGACCGCAACTGGCACCATACGGTCAACGTCGTCAGGGCTGTCGACGTCGATATTGAGCAGAAACTTGCAGCCAGCCGTGTCGGAGTGCTCGGCCAGATGCAGCAGTTCGTAGGCATCCGGCGCGTTGAAACCGATGCAGCAGGTGCCGGCATCCAGGCCGACAAAGATGGGCGAGCGAATCGACTCCACTTCCGGGAAATCGAACACCCGCTGGTAAAACCCGCTGAGCGCCTCGATATCGCGGGCGAATACATTGACGTAGGAGAGTTTGCTCATATCAGGCCACCTTGCTTCCGCCGAAGGTCGTCTGCCGGACGAACTTGGATTTGAGGTGGTCGCCCGAGGAGACCGGCGCGTAGAGCGGCTTCTCGCCATCGGCCAGGCAGCTCGGCAGACACTCGACCATGACGTCGTAGTTGGGCTGATGGAAGAACACCAGCGACTGGCGCTGCTGATCACCGGCCGCATCTTCCGGCGGATTGACCACACGGTGCAGGGTCGAAATCCACTGGTCGTTGGTCCACTGCATCATCAGGTCACCGATGTTGACCACAAAGCCGTCTTCCACAAAGGGCACATCGACCCACTCGCCATCGCGGTTGCAAACCTGTAGGCCGCCCTGGGCACCGTCGGGTTTGACGATGGTCAGGCTGCCGTAGTCGGTGTGCGCACCGGCGCGCAGCTGGCCTTCCTCGATACCCTCTTTCAGGTGCGGATAACGCAGGCTGCGGAACATGCTGATGTGCTTGTCGATCTTGTCGTCGAAGAAGGTTTCCGGCAGCTCCAACGCCAGCGCAAAGATACGCATCAGCGAACGGGCCAGATCACCCATCGCCGCAAAGTACTCGGCGTAGGCCTCCTGAAAACCGGGCAGCGCCGGCGGCCAAACGTTCGGCGCAAAGTGCGGGCCGGCCATGTCTTCGGAGTAGTAGGGCTCGGCCGGCACATCGGTCGGGCCAATAGAGAAGGATTCCTTGAGGTCGCCCGGCGCGGCTTCTTCCATCGAATAGGACAGGCTTTCTTCAGCAACCGCGCTGTACCCACGGACCATGTCCGGACGCGGACGATCCGCCTTGCGCTTGTCTGCCATGGGCAGGTCAAAGAACTGTGAAGTCAGGGCATACACCCGTTCGATCAATTCCTTGGGAATCTGGTGCTCGGTAATGACCAGAAATCCGATATCGCGACAAGCCTGATTGACCGCTTTGGCCACCTCAGCCTTACCTTCGGCCGTCCCGCCGAAATAGGGTCCAAGATCGATGATGGGAACGTATTGAAGCGTCATACAACCGTTTCCTCCAAGTGGAGCTCAACGAGAGCGCTGAGCAGAAGAAGCAGCACGCGAACCCGGTTCGGCGCGCCATTTTCCAATCAGAGGAGACGTTTGCAGCAACTATGCCAAAAAGTGTTTTTACTTAAAAAACAGCGATATAACGAAAAAAGACCGCTTAAATTGGAACAAACGGTCCGATTCAGAGCACTCGGTTTGTGCGTTTAGCCCAAAAAGGGGGCGAGGATATTGATGCAGATCAAGAACGCGGAGCGATGCCCTGCAGCACCAGCGCCTTGAGATTGGTCAGCGTCTCGGCAAAGAAGGCCGGATCTTCCAGAGTGCGGCCGGCGACCGCCTCTACCTGAGTGCGAAAATCTGCGTAATGCTGAGTCATGGCCCAGAGTGAAAAGATCAGGTGGTGCGGCTCGATGGGCGCGAGCTTGCCCGCCTCGATCCAGGCGTTGATCACGCTAACCTTGGACTCGACGATATCACGCAAGGAGCCCTGCAGTTCACCCAGCAGCAGTGGCGCGCCCTGAATGACCTCCAGACAGAACAGCCGCGACTCGGCCGGATGGTCACGCGACAGTTCCAGCTTCACGCGCAGGTAATCGCCAATGGCCTCGGCCGGGTCCTGCTCGACGCTAAAGGCCTTGAGCGGACGGAGCCAGACATCCATCAGCTGACGCAGCACATTAACGTACAGGTCTTCTTTGGAGGCGAAGTAGTACAGCAGGTTGGTCTTGGACACGTCCGCCTGGCTGGCCACCTGATCGAGACTGGTGCCGTGCAGTCCATAACGGGAAAACACGTCCAGCGCCGCCTCCATGATGGCGCTGCGCTTACTCTCCATCTGCCGCTTGCGGCGGTTCAGCGTAGCCTCGCTGGGCACCCGGCTGCGCGCCTTGGGCTTTTTGGCAGGAACGGCAGGACGCTGGATCTGTTTACTCACGGAGAGGTCGGCCTCGTAGTCGATTGGGCGCATTCTAACCTCCACCGTAGCGGGAAACTCAAGCCCCAAAATGGGCACCGATGCAGCACCTGATGCACAAACCAAGTGCTCTAATTCGGACTAAATGGTCTAACTTAAACCATCCAAACCACCCAACCTGTTGATTTAGATCAATAAAAAAAACATGGCCTGGATTGTGCTTTTTCCAGCTCAGCGGCCGGCTGTGTACGCCGACCTTCTGAACACATGGAATACGGAGTGCAACCCAATGAATGTAGGCATCTTCATCCCCATCGGTAACAACGGCTGGCTGATCTCCAAGAATGCGCCGCAGTACATGCCGACCTTTGACCTGAACAAGACCATCGTGCAGCGCGCCGAGCACTACGGCTTCGAATTTGCGCTGTCGATGATCAAGCTGCGCGGCTTTGGCGGCGAGACCGAATTCTGGGAACACAACCTCGAATCCTTCACCCTGATGGCCGGTCTGGCCGCCGTCACCGAGCGCATCCAGCTGTTCGCCACGGCCGCTACCCTGACCCTGCCACCAGCCATCGTCGCACGCATGGCCTCCACCATCGATTCGATCTCCAACGGCCGCTTCGGCGTCAACCTGGTGACCGGCTGGCAGAAGCCGGAATACAGCCAGATGGGCCTGTGGCCCGGCGATGAATTTTTCTCCAGCCGTTATGACTACCTGGGCGAGTACGCCACCGTGCTGCGCGATCTGTGGAACACCGGTCGCAGCGACTTCAAGGGCGAGCACTTCCAGATGGACGACTGCCGCGTCAGCCCCAAACCCCAGGCCGACATGAAAGTGATCTGCGCCGGTCAGAGCGAAGCCGGCATGGCCTTTACCGCCAAGTACGCCGACTACAACTTCTGCTTCGGCAAAGGCGTGAACACCCCGACCGCCTTTGCCCCAACCGTCGAGCGCCTGGTCAAGGCCACCGAAGAAAGCGGCCGTGACGTGACCTCCTGCGCGCTGTTCATGGTGATCGCCGATGAAACCGACGAAGCCGCCCGCGCCCGCTGGGAGCACTACAAAGACGGCGCCGATCAGGAAGCCATTGCCTGGCTGGGCGAGCAAGGCGCCGCCGACACCAAATCCAAGGGCGACACCAACATCCGCCAGATGGCCGACCCGACCTCTGCGGTGAACATCAACATGGGCACCCTGGTTGGCTCCTACGAGAACGTCGCGCGCATGCTCGACGAAGTCGCCACCGTACCCGGCAACAGCGGCGTGATGCTGACCTTCGACGACTTTGTCAAAGGCATCGAAGATTTCGGCACCAAGATCCAGCCACTGATGAAGAGCCGCCAACACGTCACTGACATGCTGGAGAGCGCGTAATGAACAGCCTGACCAAACCGGTTGTCGGTCACGCGCCGGTACGCAACAACCCGACCGACGTCATCCTGCCCGCGCGCCCCGAGTCGCTGGCGATGAACAGCGGCGAGACCGCGCTGATCGTGGTCGACATGCAGAACGCCTATTCCACCAAGGGCGGCTATCTGGATCTGGCGGGCTTTGATGTCTCCAGCACCGGGCCGGTGATCGAGCAGATCGCCCGCGCCATTGAAGCAGCGCGCGCCGCCGGCGTGCAGGTGATCTTCTTCCAGAACGGCTGGGACAGCGAGTACGCCGAAGCCGGCGGCCCCGGCTCGCCGAACTGGCACAAGTCGAACGCGCTGAAGACCATGCGCAAGAACCCGGAGCTGCAGGGCAAGCTGCTGGCCAAGGGCACCTGGGACTACGACCTGGTCGACGCCCTGCAACCGCAGCCGGGCGACCTTGTGGTGCCAAAACCGCGCTACAGCGGCTTCTTCAACACCGCCTTTGACAGCCTGCTGCGCGCCCGCGGCATCCGCAATCTGGTGTTTACCGGCATCGCCACCAACGTCTGCGTGGAATCCACCCTACGCGACGGTTTCTTCCTCGAATACTTCGGCGTGGTACTCGCCGACGCAACCCATCAGGCCGGCCCGGAATTCGTCCAGCAGGCCTCGCTGTACAACATCGAAACCTTCTTTGGCTGGGTCAGCACTGTCGATGACTTTTGCTCGGCCCTGACCACGTCCGCTACTCAAGGAGCATCCGCATGAGCAAGAAAACCATCCTCCCCGCCGGCACCGGCAAACCACTGGCCCCCTACGTTCCGGGCTCTATGGCCGATGGCATTGTCTACGTCTCCGGCACCCTGCCCTTCGACAAGGACAACAACGTGGTACACGTTGGCGATGCCGCCGCGCAAACCCGCCACGTACTGGAAACCATCAAGGGTGTGGTCGAGGAAGCTGGCGGCACCATGGATGACGTCACCTTCAACATGATCATGCTGCGCGACTGGAGCGATTACGCCGCCATCAACACCGTCTACGCCGAGTACTTCCCGGGCGAAAAGCCGGCGCGTTATTGCATCCAGTGCGGCCTGGTGAAACCGGACGCGCTGATCGAAATCGCCAGCATCGCCCACGTCGGCTGAGGCCACGGCCGTGATGCATATCGAAATCCACGGCCGGCGTGATGCCGACGCCCCGACGCTGGTATTCAGCTCGGGGCTCGGCGGCGCGGCGCACTTCTGGATGCCGCAACTGGACGCACTGACCAGCGACTATCGCGTGGTGCTGTACGACCAACTCGGCACCGGCAAGAGCCCCGCTGCCCTGCCCGCCGACTACAGCATCGACGCCATGGCTAGCGAGCTGCGCACACTGCTCGCCAGCCACGGCATCGGCGACTATCACCTGATCGGTCATGCCCTCGGTGGTCTGGTCGGTCTGGCACTGGCCATGCAGCAAGCACCGGGGCTGCGCAGCCTGACGCTGATGAATGCCTGGTCGCGGGTCAGCCCGCACACCGCGCGCTGCTTCTCGGTACGCAAGCAGTTGCTGGCCGGCAGCGGCCCGGCGGCCTACGTCGAAGCGCAGGCGCTGTTTCTTTACCCGCCGGACTGGATCGCCGCCAACATCGCGCAGCTGGAAGCGGATGACCGCAAGCACGTCGCCGGCTTTCCGCCGACCGACAATCTGCTGCGCCGCATTGCCGCCCTGCAGGCGTTTGCACCGGATGCACAGGCGCTGGCCAACATCCGTCAGCCAACGCTGCTGATCGCCAACCGAGACGACATGCTGGTGCCCTGGCAGTGCTCACAAGAGCTCGCCGAACAGCTGCCGAACGCCCGGCTGCAATGCTTCGACTACGGCGGCCACGCCTCCAGCGTGACCTGCCCGGACACCATCAATACGACGCTCAAGCGCTTTCTTGCCAGCGTCATTCACGACACCGAATACGCCGCCTGAGTGAGGGCAACCATGTACGAAGAACCACTGGATCAAAGCGCCTTGGCGCAACTGTTTACCGAGGCCCGCAGCCACAACGGCTGGCTGGATCAGCCGGTGCCGGACAGCCTGCTGGAAGCTATCTACAACCTGACCAAGATGGGCCCGACCTCGGCCAACTGCAGCCCGGCACGCTTTGTGTTCGTGCGCACCCGTCAGGGCAAGGAGCTGCTCAAGCCCTGCCTGTCATCCGGCAATCTGGAAAAAACCATGAGCGCGCCGGTCACCGTGATCGTCGCCTATGACTCGCGCTTCTACGACGCGCTGCCCGAACTTTTCCCGCATGCCGACGCACGCAGCTGGTTCACCGGCAGCCCGGAAATGATTTACGAAACCGCGTTTCGTAACAGCTCGATGCAGGCGGCCTACTTCATCATGGCCGCCCGCAGCCTGGGGCTGGACACCGGGCCGATGTCCGGCTTTGACCCCAAGGCGCTGGACGCCGCGTTTTTCAGCGACAGCCATTGGAAGTCCAACCTGTTGATCAACCTCGGTTACGGCGACAGCAGCAAGGTGTTTGATCGTCTGCCGCGTCTGGCCTACTCCAAGGCCTGCATTCTTACCTGAAGGAGCCCGTCATGCTCGCAGCCAAGATAGTGGAACCCATGCCTACCCCGGTCACCAAAGACGCTTTCCGCAACGCCATGTCGGTGCTGGCATCGGCCGTCAACGTGGTCACCACCGACGGCCCTGCCGGCCGCGCCGGCTTCACCGCCACCGCCGTGTGCAGTGTGTCGGACGAACCGCCAAGCCTGCTGGTCTGCCTGAATCGTAGCGCCTCGGTCTACGACATCTTTCAGGCCAACGACCACCTGTGCGTGAACACGCTGACCTGCGATCAGCAGGCGCTGTCCAATCTGTTCGGTGGCAAAACGGCGATGGATGAGCGCTTTGCCAGTGCGCAGTGGAGCACCGACGTCAGCGGCGCGCCGATGCTGGATGAGGCGTTGATCAACTTTGATTGCCGCATCAGCAACCGCGTTGTTGCCGGCAGCCACGACATTCTGATCTGCGAGATTCTGGCGATCCGCCAGCGCGAAAGCGGCGACGGTCTGGTCTACTTCCAGCGTCGTTACTGCCAACCGGTTTAACACAGGGTGCCTCGCCGCATTAACGGCGAGGCACCTCCTGCTTCAGCTGACCACACGGTAGCACGGCTCATAGGCCGCGCCACCCGGCAGCTTCATCCGGTGCTGGTCAACAAAGGCCTGCAGCAGCGCGTCCAGCGGTTGCAGGATGCGCGGATCACCATGGATACGATAAGGCCCGTGCTGTTCAATCAGCCGGATGCCCTTGTCCTTCACGTTACCGGCGACAATGCCGGAAAACGCCCGACGCAGGTTCGCGGCCAGTTCGTGCGGTGGCATATCCAGCGTCAGTTGCAGCGCTTCCATGTTGGCGTGGGTCGGGTCGAATGGGCGCTGAAAGCCCTCTTCGATCTGCAGTAGCCAGTTGAAGTGAAAGGCATCGTTACGCTCACGGCGGAAGTGTTCCACCTCTTTCAAGCCTGACGCCATGCAGCGCGCCACTTCGGTCGGGTCGTCAACAATAATGCGGTAGTGCTGCTGCGCCTCGGCGCCAAGGGTTTCACCCACAAAGGCATTCAGCTGCTGCAGGTAGGCCTCAGCGCTGCGCGGTCCGGTGAGCACCACCGGGAAAGGCACGTCGCGGTTATCCGGGTGCATCAAAATGCCCAGCAGGTAGAGAAACTCCTCCGCCGTGCCGGCACCGCCCGGGAAGATAATGATGCCGTGACCAACCCGTACAAAGGCCTCCAGTCGCTTCTCGATGTCGGGCATGATCACCAGTTCGTTGACGATCGGGTTGGGCGCTTCGGCAGCGATGATGCCCGGTTCGGTAATCCCAAGATAGCGCCCCTCGACGATGCGCTGCTTGGCGTGGGCAATGGTCGCGCCCTTCATCGGGCCCTTCATTACGCCCGGCCCGCAGCCAGTGCAGATATCGAGATTGCGCAGGCCCAGTTCGTGGCCCACCTTCTTGGTGTACTTGTATTCCTCCACGCTGATCGAGTGCCCGCCCCAGCACACCACCATTTTCGGCTCCAGCCCAGGCCGCAGTGTGCGTGCGTTACGCAGCAGGTGAAAAACGTAGTCGGTAATACCGGCGGAGCTGTCCAGATCGACCCGCGGGCCGCCCAGCTCGCTTTCGGTGTAGACGATATCGCGCAGGGCGCTGAACAGCATTTCACGGGTACTGGCGATCATCTCGCCGTCGACAAAGGCGTCCGCCGGGGCGTTGATCAGCTCCAGCCGTACACCACGGTCCTGCTGGTGAATCTGCACTTCAAAATCGGCGTACGCCTCAAGGATGGTCTTGGCGTTATCGACACGCGCACCGGTATTGAGAATCGCCAGCGCGCACTGGCGGAAGAGCTGATGCAGGCCACCGGAGCCTACCTTGCTGAGCTGCTGTACTTCACGTTGGGAGAGGGTTTCCAGGCTGCCTTTGGGGCTGACCGATGCATTGATTACGTTGGGTCTTGTCATGCGAGGCTTCCTTGGCAAAACGCCGCCGCACCACTGCGGCGGCGGAGATAACTGCGTCCGGCTGGGTAAGCGCGATTAATTCCGCATTCCCTGATAACCAGACAGCCTCATTTTCACCACGTACGCACCACAAAGGCAACGCTATAAGCCTTGCGCTGTCACCCGCACACAAAAGCGGTAGATTGCCTCGACCATCTGATCCAGCCCCGGCTGCTCCAGTGGAAAGTGGCCAGCGTTGTCGAGCATCACGGTGTCGACCGGCACCTTGCTGATGCGCTTGAGAAACAGCTGGCTCAGATCCAGCGGCGTCCAACGATCCGCCGCCGGCTGGGTCAGCAGCACCGGACAGACGTCAAAGTCTTCCGGTGCACAGGCTGGCTGGTAATACATGTAGCTGGTGAGAAAGCGCATCGACACCCAGCTACCTGCCGAAGAGCGGTCTCTCAGACAGGCCTTGCGCGCGGCGCGGTTGTTGACCAGCGTGTGCATCTTGCCGGCCAGCGCCATCGGCATGCGCAGGCGCGCCAGCGGTGTACCGTCTATGGCCTTGGCCATCGGCACACCCACGCGACTCATAAACCGGTTGAGCGCGGTGGTGTCGCGCACCTGCTGCACGCTTTGATCAAGAAAGGTCATACCCACGATCCCCTTGACCTTGCGGCTACGCGCAGCGATGTGAAACGTCTCCATGCCGCCAGCGCTCAGACCGTAGAGCACAATCGGCCGATCATCGCGGGCCAGCTCGGCGTCAATCAGATCGCAGCCAATCTGCACCCAGTCGTCATAGCTGACCAGTGCGCCCTTGCCCACCTCGGTCACGCCGTAACCGGGCATGTCGACGGCAATGGTTTCCACCCCGCGCATGGCCAGCGGACGGCCCAGAATCATCTGCATTTGCCGACCGTTGGTACCCACCCCGTGTAATAGGATCACCTTGAACGGCGCCTGCGAGTTACGGTAACAGTCCAGATGGATACGGTGACCCGCGTGCTGCCACCACTCTTCACTAGGCTCTTGCCCAGGCTGCAGCTGATACTGAGTGGGCAGGAAGGACTGGATCTGACGCCAATGCGATTGTTGAGCGTAAGACATCGTAATCTCCGAGGTGACAAAGGGTATGGAGCCTGGACGGCCAAAGGGGTTATTATCCAACTAATGTCTGATTAGGAAGCTAACTTATGTCGGATATAGCGTCAAGCAGTAAAGCCCGCAAGCCTCGTCAGGAACGGTCCGCCGCGCGCATGGCCAAGGTGGTGGCCGCCGCCGCCGAGTTGCTGGTGGAGGTTGGGCCAGAGCAACTATCTATTCCTGCCATCGCCATCGCAGCGGATGTACCGCGTGCGGCGATCTACCCGTTCTTTCCGGACAAGTACGCCCTGCTCTCGCACCTGGCCCGTGCGGAAATGGACAGCCTGCTGCACACCCTGCAGCAAAGCAGCAGCGCCGATAGCGACAGCTGGCGGCAGCGAGTAGACAAGCTGGTCACGGTGGCGGTGGACTACTACAACAGCCACCCGGTCGCCAGCATTCTGCTGCTGCGCGGCACCCTCGGCGACGGCGATCACGACGCCCACAAAGCCAAGAACCGCGCGATCAGCCAGTTGCTGCGCTCTCATCTGGAGCCTCTTGAGGCGCTGGAGCCACTACCGCAGGCGCCAGACGCAGCGATTCTGGCGGTCGAGATTGCCTTCGCCTGCATGCAGCACGGCTATCAGATCGACCAGCGGGTCAGTCCGCCCATCGCCCGAGAGGCAACCCGCGCCGCCTGCGCCTATCTAGCCCTCTGGGAACGGGGGCGCGAGCAGTCATGAAACGCGCCAACGCACAGCGCAGCGACTATCACACGCGTGGCAGCCCGGCGTTGCAGGCAGCGGACGCCACGCTGATCAAAACCTCCTCGCTGACCGGTTTTATCCCGCTGGTCCAATCCCTTGGCGGCGACCCGGAGGCGTTATTACGCACCTTTAACATCGAGCCCGCCCTGCTCGATAACAGCGCCGATGTGATTCCACTCAGCTCGCAGGTCGCCTTGCTGGAGTACAGCGCCGACGTGCTGCAATGCGAAGACTTCGCCCTGCAGCTGGCCGAACGCCAGGACCTGATGATTCTCGGCCCACTGGCGGTGATCGCACAAAACGCCGATACCGTTGGCGAGGCGCTGCGTGAGCTGAGCAGCTTCATGCATGTCTACAGCCCCGGTATCGCCCTGCAACTGGACACCAGCGACGCCCTGCGACCGCAGTTGGAGATCGAGCTGCGGCTGCCTGCAGTGCAGCGCGTGCGCCAGTCCATTGAGCTCTCGCTGGGAGTTGCTCACCGCGGCCTGCAGATGCTCTACGGAGCCAACTTCCGCGCCAGCGCGGTGCTGATGCGCACCTCCTCGCCACTGCCGCAAAGCCGCTATCAGCGGCTGTTTGGCGCCAACAGCTATTTTGGCCAGGCCTGCAACGCGCTGGTGCTCAAGCCCGAACACCTGGAACGCAGCATCGACGAGCACAACCGTCAGTTGCACGACACCATGCTCGACTACATCCATTGCTTCAGTGCGGCCAAACCGATGGATATTCACAGCCAGGTACTGGACCTGATCAAACGCCTGCTGCCCACCCGACGTTGCACCCTGCCGGTAATTGCCAAACGCATGGCCCTGCACGAACGCACGTTGCAGCGCCGGCTGGAAGCACGTGGCCTCGTGTTTGAGCATCTGGTCGAGGGCGTTCGCCGCGAGCTGGCCGACCTGTACCTTGGGGAAGCCGACATGCCCATGACGCAGATCGCCGGCTTGCTTGGCTACGCAGAGCAAAGTTCCTTCAACCGCGCCTGCCGCCGCTGGCACGGCATGGCGCCCAGTAAAAGGCGACTGGCGCTAGGGTGCGCTCGACTCGCCTTTCTACGCAGCGGGCTTGTGAAAAGCGGCCCGGCTTCCTTACAGTGGAGACCGCCCATACACTGACCCGAGCCATCCTCGTCATGCCGATATCCCGCCGCCTGTTCATCCAAGGCCTGCTGGCCGCCAGCACCCTGCCCGCTCTGGCCCACGCCCGCCCGGACCTGATCCGCACCATGGGCAAAACCCTGGCCGACCGCGAATCCAGTCTGTATCGCTTTGAGGATTTTCGCCTGGACTCAGATGACGGCGAGCGTCATTACCGCATCTGGCTCGGCATTCCGCGTAGCCCAGCCCCCCCACAAGGCTATCCGTCGCTGACCCTGTTGGATGGCAACTCCGCCCTGCACCATCTCAGTGAAGACTGGCTCAGCGCGCTGCCGGCAGTTAGCCGGCCAGTGCTGATCATGGTCGGCTACGACACGGACCTACTGTTTGACGTGGTCGCCCGGCAACGGGACTACACCCCCGCCGGCCCCGGCGAAGGGCTGATTGCCGACCCGCTGCGCCCCGAGCGGTTGGGCGGCGGCGCCGAAACCTTTCTTACCTTGCTGGAGCAGCGCATCAAGCCGGAGGTGGCCCGCCGCGTTAGCTTGGACAGCACCCAGCAAAGCCTTTGGGGTCACTCCTTCGGCGGGCTGTTTGCGCTCTACGCCATGGCCAGCCCGCTCAGCAGCTATAACCGCTACATCCCGGTCAGCCCGGCGGTGTATTGGCATGAAGGGATCATCCAACAGTATCTGGCGAGCAGCAGCGCCGAGGCTGAGGTTTGGCTGGCACGCGGCAGCAACGAGGTACGCATCACCGAGCAGATGGATGCCGCAGAAGTTGCTCGCCTCAAGCAGCAAGGCAGCAACGCCTTTATGGCCACCGTGCAAAGTCTGGCCGACAAACCCGGCCTCAGTGTGCACTGGAAGCAATTCCCCGAGCTCGGCCACGGCCCCATGCTCCCTGCCTCACTGCCAGAGGCGCTGGCGATTGCCAGCGGGCAGACGCCGGCGGGGTGGGCGGCAGGTTAAGCCCACGGATCAGCCGAAAGCCAAATTAAGCGCACAAAAAAAGGTCTGCATTTCTGCAGACCTTTCATGTGATGGTGCCGGCACCAAGAGTCGAACTCGGGACCTACTGATTACAAGTCGCTAGATGTTACGCCAAGGCCAGTAAAGTCTAGGCTAGTATTGCCGAGGGTACAATAGGGTTAACTAGTTGTTTATGCTTGGTTTTCACGAGTTTTGCCGAGATCGCAAAAACTGGGCACTGTACCGCTACTGTACCTTTTTAATGTACCGATTCTGTACCTTCCATGCTCTCGAATGGCTTCCCAGCCAACAGGAAGCAATAAGCTTGGCCGCTGCCTAAATAACGATGTCGCACCAGCCCCGTGGACAAGCGACTAAACAAGCCGAGCAGATTCCGGATCGTATGCTACCTCTGTGATGGACCCATCTCTAATACGCTCAACGGCTTCGTCGATAACATTCACCCTGCACCTCCAGAAGCTTGGCATTTTCTTGGTTCAAGATGATCTATCGGGGAGCATGCCCCACTGCTTGAAGGAGACTCCCCTGCTGCGGATGCAGCTAGGGGAGCAAAAGCGATCAGATCTACAGTCCGCTACCCACGTCTCGGATCCAGCTGGGAATATGCAGATCGCCAGACGTCGCGGCACCAACCTACTATGGCCCGCGCTTAACGCTGCGGGAACTCTGCAGCAATTCCCTGAACGTAATAGTCCATCGAAGCCAGATCCGTTTTGTTGGCACTCACACCAGCCGGCACTCTGATCTCTCCTTTCTGATCCAATACTGGCCCGTCGAACGGATGGAAGGAGCCGTCTTTGATAGACGCGATGATTTCCTGCGCTTCATTTTGATAGGCCTCGGGAACAATGCTGCTCATCGGCATCTTAAGTGCGTCATCCGCAAGACCTCCCCAGTAGTCATCAGAGACCCACTCTCCATCCAATACGGCTTGAGCTGTATGAACATAGAAAGGTTCCCAGTTGTACTCAATGGAGGTGATTACCGAGTCAGGGCCGAAACGTCCCATGTCGGAAGCATATCCGACAGAGTACACTCCTCTCCGTTGAGCGGCTTGAATGGGCGCAGGGCTTGCGGTGTGCTGGAAGATAACGTCGGCACCCTGGTCAATCAGCACGTTCGCAGCGTCAGACTCTTTGCCTGGATCGAACCAAGTGCTGATCCATACGACCTTCACTACCGCACCCGGGTTGTACTTATTCAAAGCAAGCTGAATTGCATTGATGTCTCGAATCACCTCAGGGATAGGAAAGGAGGCAACGTAGCCAACAATATTACTCTTTGTCATCTTCGCAGCGAGGTATCCAGCGACATAGCGCCCCTCGTACGAGCCAGAGAGGTATGTCCCGAGATTGTCACTGCGTTTATAGCCGGTGGCATGCTCAAAGGTCACGTCGGGGAACTGTCGAGAAACACTGGCCATTGAGTTCATGTATCCGAAGGAGGTACCGAAGATCAGGTCGTATCCCCCCTGCGCCATGTTTCGGACAACACGTTCAGAATCTGCCCCATCTGCAACGTTTTCGACGTACATCGTCTTAACCTTGTCACCCAGAGCCTGCTCAAGTCCCTTTCGCCCCTGATCGTGCTGATATGTCCAGCCATGGTCTCCAACGGGCCCTGTGTAGACAAAGCCAACTTTAAGTGGGTCGGCAGCGCTAACACTCATCGCTGCCGTCAGGCCTAACCCGCCGAACACACTGAAAAACACCCGCTTGAACTCGCCCGCGCGCATACGTCTGCTACTCCTGATTAAATATCGGCTCTGAACACTGAAGGACTGACCGATCGCATAAACAGTCCAGCCCAAGTAGGCAATCAGGAGCGGCTCAGACCTCTCACAGCCAACAGCACCTAGCGCTCACAAACTTGTTGAATGACTGGTCGCGCTGATGTTGCAAAAAGGTGCAAGGTACTTCACACAGCACGCTGTTTGTATCGCCAGATAGGATCTGTACGAGCCAAAAGCCGGAGCGATCCGAGACCATCTCCTGATTTCCGAGCCCAGTGTTACGCACTCAATCGGCTTAGGAATAGCATCAAATATCGCCAAGCCTGATGCCTTTTTGGCAGCGCTACCCAAGAGCACCGAACTGCCTGACTTCGTCGCGTTCGCGACTCAGTATCTCGTCAGTCAAAATTCTCGCAAACGCATCAACCGCCGCCGGCAGATAGCGGCCGCTGTGCATATACAACCCCAGGTCACAGACGATGCCCCCATTATCCGAGAGCGGCAGCATCTCCAATTCACCCTTTGCTATTTGAGTCTCGATACCAAAACCCGTTTGAAACGCTATCCCCAGTCCGCGCAAGACCATTTGCTTAGCGAGTTCCAGTGAGCCAGACTCCAACCGAGCCTTCCCCGAAAAACTCCCGGCATTGAGCAGCGGCGCGAGGCGCTGCCTGGTCGAGATTTCCGGTTTACTCAGAATCAGGTCGTGTTCTGCGCACGCCCCAAAACTCACCTGAGCCCTACCCGCCAGCGGATGCTCTGGTGGCACTATCGCAGCCAAGCGAAAGTGACCGAGCGCCAACTGTCTGAGTTGTTCATGCTTTGGCAGCGCAAACGCCAACCCCAGATCGGCACGACCAGAGACGACTGCGTGCGGAATATCCTGAGATCCCGATATCGACACCCCTATTGAAACCCGAGGATATAAGTCGCGCATTTTCGCCAACACCGTGGGCAAGAAGTCCACCGCTAGAGTTTCTGCTGCGATTAACTCGACATGGCCGCTGCGCACCCCCTCCATCGCCTCAAGCTCGGAGCGCAAGCGCGTCACATCGTGAAGCACAACACCTATGTGGCGCGCAAACAACTCGCCAGCAGGGGTCAGCTTCAGCCCGGATGGCAGACGATCAAACAACGGAGCGCCAACATCCTCCTCCAGCTTTAGGATCTGGCGGTTTACCGCTGACGACGCGACACTCAAGCGCCTTGCCGCCTCTCGGATTGAGCCGCAGTTATGCACCATGTCGAAATAGGTAACTGACACTGAGTGAAACCGTAACCGCCTGACCATTCACACGTCCCTCACGCCCATCGTTTCCGGCTCACACCCTGCACCACCTCGATACAGAAACCGGCCGCACGCACCTAGATGGCGCACAAAACCAGTCCATGACAGCAATGCAATCGGCCCTAGCAAACCCGCTCCCTCTTTAAAGGGAGAGAGATGCGCAGCGGTGCCCCTACCGAGACATAAGCATTGGCACGCTTAATGCTTTTCAGACTATCAATCTGGTATACCAGATGCAATTTCTAGATAACCAATGGTAATAGCGAGGATCGAAATGTCCGCTCAATGGAAGCCCCTGATCGAGCATCAGGGCTATCTGCGCCACTTTTGGCACCCAGTGTGTACCCTCAGCGAGTTCGAACGAGCCAACGCCTCCGGTCACGGCCCGATGTCGGTAAAGTTGCTGGGAGAGCAGTTGGTATTGGCCCGCCTGGATGGACAGATGGTCGCCGCGGATGATCGCTGTGTGCATCGGTCTGCGCGCCTGTCGCTCGGCAGCGTATGCAAGCATGAGGGCAAAGACACGCTGCAATGCCCGTATCACGGCTGGCGTTATGACGAAACCGGCGAAGTAAAGCTAATTCCGGCCTGCCCCGACCGTCCGATTCCCGCCCGAGCCAAGATCTCGAAGTACGACTGTGAAGTGCGCTACGGCATTGTCTGGGTGCGCCTGGACAGTTCGTTTAACTGCACGGAAATTCCATACCTTGGGGACTGGGATACCCCAGGCATGAAGGTGATCGTCGCAGACTCTTACCTATGGGAAACGTCTGCCGAGCGGCGCTGGGAAAACTTCACCGACTTTTCCCATTTTGCCTTCGTGCACCCGGGCACCCTGTACGACCCCTTCTTTGCGACTCACCCTACTGTCAACGTTGATCGCACCAACGGCGAACTACGTTTTCAGTTGGCGCCACCGCGAGAGATGTACAAAAACTTGCCGGAAGAGGCCCCGATGGGTGACTTCACCTATCGCTGCTCGATGCCCTACACGGTGAACCTGGAAATCAAGCTGTGGAAAGACGACTCCAAGTTCATCCTCTGGACTACGGCCAGCCCGGTAGACGAAAAGACCTGTCGTAACTTCATGGTCATCGTACGCACTGAAGACAACCAGCCTGACCACGTCCATCTGGCCTTCCAGAAGCTCGTCCTTGAAGAAGACCGCCCCGTTATTCAGTCCCAGTGGCCGATCGAACTGGATAGCAGCGAACTCTCTGTCAGCACCGACAAAATTTCAATCCAGTACCGCAAGTGGCACCGGGAGCTTTCTCAAGCGGCCTTGGGCGGTTACGAAGAGTTCAAAGCATCCCTCCTCACTGAAGTAATCGAAGAGCGCTAGCAGCACATCATGGGGCTAGGGCCCTTACAGCAAAAAATTCGGAAAGGAGCAGTAGATGAAGAAGATGTTTAAACTGGGCTGTGCCGGTCTCGGCATTCAGGCGTCCTCAAAAGAGAACCCTGTATCCCTTACTGAGTTGCCGATTCTTGAGCAGTTCAAGCTGGTCAAAGAAGCAGAGGTGTTTGACTTCATTGACCGCATTCCAAATGACCATCAAGAGCTTGATGAGTACATCAAAGGCAGTCAGCTTTACAACCTGCCGGTGCTATCGGGCAGTGGCCTGTACACCCTCGGTCTAGATGATCACCTGATCAACCAGAACATCGACCTCACTGCCGAGGTAGGCGGCCGCTACCACAACTTTATGATCTGGGCGAAACACAAGGATCGCCACTACGTGACCAACGAAGAAGTTGCGGAGTGCTACCTCAAAGCCTATGAGCATGCCGAGAAAGCAGGCGTGATCATTACTTTCGAGAATCACGTTGACATGTGGTCGGAAGACTATCGCCGCGTCGCACAGGTCGCAGATCTAGTTGAATCCCGGGGCGTGAAGTTCAACGTAGCAATCGATTACAGCCATTGCATTTTCAAGATCGAGAATGAGGTGGAACACGCCGTGTCGCAAATGCGCGGTGATAACGAAGCCATTGCCAAACTCGACCCATTCAATGACGACAGCTACGCGGACGACTGGCTGAACCGCAATCTAGTGCACTGGGCCCAAATGCGCCCTGCAGCCCCTAACGGCCCTCTAAATTGGTGGGGATTCGAAACTGGCCCATGGGATGCGAAAGGTATCGACCGCCCAGGCCGCTCCATTCAGTACCCATTCCACCGCCCTGCCGAAGGCGAATGGCACACCGACATGTGGCATGCCCACAAACTCGCCTGCACTAAGGAAGTGACTCGAAAAGTTATCGACGCCTACCTGCAGAACGACGACACCAACATATCGTTGATGACCGTTGACAACATCAACCTCAACGCATACGGGCTGGGCTGGAAGTACAACATGTTTGCCGACAGCTGCGCGTATGCCAGCTACATCCGCGAACTGTACGCAGAGCGCGCTGCAGTCCACGAGGCCCGACGCAGCATGTCGACGGCCGAATTCATAAATCAGTACCGCGGGTAATACCTTTCAGAGCCCGGCGCAACGGTCGCAGCGCCGGGCTATCAATAGGCATGAACATGCATAAAGAAAACAGCTTCCTATTAAATGACTGGCATCCCATTGCGGCAGTTGCAGAAACCGTCGTGGGCAAACAGTACAGCACCCGGGTGTTGGGCAAAGAAATCCGTTACACCCTCACGAACGATCACCTGATCGCGCGAACGGAAAATAGCGACCTGCCACTGCTATTGACCAAGATAACGTACGGCTTGCTTTGGGTATCGCTATCTGAGAATCCGCGTGATGTCCCAGATATCCCTGAGTTCAAGGAACACGACCGAAGGGTAATCAGCGCAGGTGCCATTCGTATCGCGACGTCCGGACTACGGGTGGTAGAAAACTTCCTGGACATGGCGCACTTCCCCTTCGTTCATACGGACATCCTTGGCGCTGAGCCTCTGACCGAAGTTACAGCCTACGATGTCGAGATCCATGAAGAGGTAGATGAAGTGCATGCAGTGAACTGTCGGTTTACCCAGCCGAAGGGATCAGCTGCAGCCAGCGAACCTGTGGACATGCAATACGTGTACAGAATCGCTCGTCCTTTCATCGCCATCCTCTACAAAACCTGTGTAGTAGACCCAAACCGGCTGGACGTCCTTGGCCTGTTCATTCAACCCGTGGATGAAGAAAGCTGCATCGCACATACGATCATGTGCTACCTGGACGACGTTAACACTGACAAGCAACTCAGAGACTTCCAGCAGCGGATATTCGGGCAGGACCTGATGATCTTGCTCAACCAGGTTCCAAAAGGCCTCCCCCTTGATCCGAAGTACGAAACACCGGTCCGTGCGGATGCTCTTTCGAGCGCCTACCGCCGCTGGATCAAGGCGCGCAACGTAACGTTTGGAACAGCCCGCTGAAGCCCCACAGGAGTCTGAATATGGATTTTTTTAACCAAGGCTGGCAGGCCGTCGCCTGTTCCGAAGACCTTCCATTGCGCCATGTTTACCAAGCCCAACTGCTCGGGCAAGAACTAGCCCTTTGGCGTGACGACAGCGGAGCGGTAAATGCCTGGGAAAACCGATGCCCACACCGCGGCTTACGCTTGAGTTTGGGTGTAAATACTGGAGACCAACTCAAGTGCCAGTATCACGGCTGGAAATACGAGACGGGTTCTGGACGCTGTCTGTTTGTTCCTGCCCATCGCAACGCCACACCAAGCACAGCCTGCGTCCGCCAATATCCATGTGTGGAAATTGACGGCCTGGTGTTCGTCAAGCTTGATAAGAGCGATGAGGCCCAGACCTCAAATGACTATCAGCCACCGACGCGGCTTCCCTCGACCAATCTGCGTAGCACTCCTGCGGCAATGGCTGCGGATGTCGCCGTAAGAACGATAATGCAAGCCCGGCAGTCATTGGCTCCCGTCATCGCAGCTCAACCAGACTCTGTTGAGATACAAGCCAACGGCTTGATACTCGATCTGGGCGGAACAGAAACGCCAGACAAACTGCGCCTTTTCGTCCAGCCTGAATCGGCAACAACCTCTGTTGTACACGCCCGACTGTACACAGCAACACAAACGTCCTTCGCCCGCAAAGTCGCATTTATCCACGTAATGGAGGAACTGCTGAGTCTGGCCGAGCAATGTACCGGCCTCAGCCAAAACGCAAAGATAATCGCGACGGATACAGGCCACTCGTCAGCCCAGCCCCAGCCAACCGAGAGCGATTCGCGCAAACCCTTTACCTGCACAGTGGTTGCCAGAGAGATCGAGACCCCAGACATAACCTCGTTCTGGTTAAAGCCAGATGACGACCGCGCGCTGATCATAGATCCCGGGATGCATGCCAGCGTAGTCACGCCCGCGGGATTCATCCGCCAATACTCAGTTGTCAACGCACCTGACGAAGACCGCGCATTGGTAATCGGTGTAAAGAATGAACCGGACTCGCGAGGCGGCTCACGTAGCATGCATCTCGACGCAGCGATAGGCACCAAGCTGCAGGTAACACTGCCAGCCAACCAGTTTCGTCTCAACTCTGACGGGCGCACCGCACTGCTGATCGCTGGAGGGGTCGGCGTGACGCCATTACTGAGCATGGCACTTCACCTGCAACAAGCGGGACGCCCCTACAAGTTTCACTACCTTGCTCGCAGCACAGAGCACTTGGCATTTGCCGAGCGGCTCAGAAACGGCGACATAAGCTACGTCCCTCATCTCGGTCTTAGCGTGGACGATACTCGGCAGACCCTCTACCACCTACTGCAGGACACGGACCCGGCCACACACGACATTTACGTCTGCGGCCCCCAACCAATGATCGACCTCGTCATCTCGCTCGCAAATGAAGCGGGCTTCCCTGTCGAGCAAATCAACTTTGAGTACTTTGGCCTTGCAACCAACAGCAGCAAGCCATCCGTCACCTCTGGTGTTTACCAAGTGATCATCAAGTCCACAGGCAAGCGCTTCTCCGTCGAAGCCGGAAAACCGCTGCTGCAAGCGTGCTTGGAAAACGGAGTCAATATCGACTACTCATGCGAGCAAGGCGTATGCGGTGCCTGCATAACCAAAGTCGATGACGGTGAGCTTGTACATTCCGACGTTTATCTTTCCTCGAAGGAAAAAGAAAGTGGGAAGCTGATTATGCCCTGCGTATCCGGCTGCACATCTAAAACGCTGACTCTAGACATCTAGCAGGAACACCATGCTCAAACTATACGACTACGAACTGTCAGGAAATTGCTTCAAAGTTAGATTGATGCTGTCAATCCTAGACCTAGAGTACGAGCCCCATTTAATCGAGTTCTATCCAGGGCGCGAACATAAAAGCCAGGAGTTTCTGCGTATCAACCCCCTGGGCCAGCTCCCGGTGCTGCAGGACGGCGACAAACTGCTGCGTGACTCGCAGGCAATTCTTGTTTATCTGGCGTCCAACTTCGACTCAAGCCGCAAATGGTATCCGCTGGATACCGTAGAGGTGCTTGGAGAGGTGCAAGCATGGCTTGCATTCGCAGACTCTCTCACCAGCTCACTCTCTGCAGCTCGGCTACATGAACTGTTCATGTATGAAATTGACGCCGACAAGTGCCGCGCCCAAGCTCACTCGCTACTGACAGTGATGGACCAACATCTGTGGATCAATCGACAAAGAAACCATAAATTCCTCTGTCCTCTTGAGCATGCGACGGTCGCGGACATCGCATGCTTCCCGTACATAGCACTCGCGGATGAAGCCGGAGTGTCACTACAAAATTATCCATCCATTCGGATTTGGCTTGACGAAGTTAAGCGCATCCCTGGATTTACCGTCATGTCCGGCATATTCCCGACAGATCAGCAATAAAGTCACGAACAGATGCAAGCATACTCAAATAAAGCCTATCGCTGACACCCCAAATAACACCCAACCAATATCCTGCCAGGCACATGCGTGAACATATTTAATAGGAGATTCGAACATGATCATATATACCCCACCTGCGGTAGCCAAAGACATCCCGGTCATTGATCTTCGCGATAGTTTTTCTCACGACATTGAAAAACGAAAATCCGTAGCGTGGGAAATCCACAAAGCGGCACGCCAGACCGGCTTTTTCTATATAAAAAATCACGGTATTCCCGTAGAAGTACAACAAGCCCAGTTCGATGTAGCCAAGGAGTACTTTGATTCCCCCCTTGAGGAAAAAATGCTGATCAACTCAAAAAAATCAGCATGCTTGCGCGGATACGAGCCGATCGCAGCGCAAACACTCGACGAAGGGTCCCCACCTGACCTGAAAGAAGGCTTCTTGCTGGGACGAGATCTGAACGAATCACATCCTCATGTCATTCGTAAGACACCCTATCACGGCCCAAACCAATGGCCCGAAAACAACCCAAGATTCCGTCAGCAAACCGAAGACTACATGCGTCACATGGAATTGCTCGGCCGCAAGATCGTGAGACTGCTGGCGCTCTCACTGCAACTGCCGGAGGATTTTTTTGACGAAGGTCTGAAGGAGCCAATGATCATCAGCCGCATGCTCCACTATCCATGTCAGCCAGAGACTGCCCGCGAGAACCAACTGGGTGCAGGTGCTCACACAGACTGGGGGTTGATCACACTGCTGCTGCAAGATGAAGTCGGTGGTTTGGAAGTGCGCAACGCTGATGGCGAGTGGCTTAAGGCCCCCTTCATTGAAAATACATTTGTAGTGAATCTCGGCGACATGGTACCGGTGCTGACCAATGGTCTTTATCACTCCACCATGCACCGAGTCCTCAATACCAGCAAAGAAAAAGCCCGCTACTCTCTCCCAACCTTCTTTGACCTTGACTACTATTACGAAGCCTCCGTGGTTCCCACGCTGCGCGAAGAAGGAAAATCCTACCCGGCACCAATCACTGTCGGGGGGCACATCGCCGCAATGTTTGACAAAACATTCGGGGTAGAAAAAGCAAGCGCCTAGATAGCACCGCCGTACGTAAAAAGGCCACTAAATAGTGGCCTTTTTACTGCCTAGCACTTACAACAACACGGGGAAAGCACTAGAACTTAAATTTCGCAATCAGACTGGTTACACTCTGATCAGTATCGAAGGCATCAGTGTCTTTAATTCCGTACTTGTTCGTCCAGCTATTGTACTCGATTCCCACATAAAACCGCGCCGGGGTGTACCCCAACCCTTTGCCCAAGTCATATTTCAGCTGCGGATTGAATAGCACATTGCTGTGATAATCGCCCTTGTTATTAACAACCCAGTCCACGTAGCCATCGAATACTACATCCGATCTACCTACTGGAAACGTGTAAGACCATACCGGCGAAACTTGCCATTGCCCGCTCGGTGCGTTCCCGCCGTCCGGTTTCCGGTAGTAAAAATTCAGCTGAAAATAGTCAAACCCAGGAATACTCAGGTCAAAACCTGGCCCCAAGAGATAATTCACTTGGTCATGCGTACCATTTTTTTCATTTTTGTCCCATTCAAAGCTTGACGCTATCAGCACATCCTTGATTATCCCGAAAGACATCGGAGTTCCAGACAACTTACCCAGTGACAGCCGCGGAGCCAGTTCACTGTAGATCGAATGGTGCCCGTCGTTATATGTCCCACCGCCGGGGTACCAGTTATTGTCCATAAAGAAGTACACATCCCCCCAACTCCAATCACTTGCATGTTCAAGCGTAACTGTCTGCACCACCCGCGCATCAACCTTAAACTCCTTGCCATACTGATAAGTAAGACTTTCAGAGTGCCAATTCATACCGGCCATAGCCCCTGAAGACAGGCTTGAAAAACCGAGAAAAACAGCAGCAGACAACCCATATTTAAAATCGAAATTCATGCCTTTCTCCTAGCTTATATCTGGCAACTTTACCAGTAAATATACTTAGCAAGTAGCAGGCCAAGAAGATCGCAAAAACAACACCTAATCCTATAATAAATAACAAAAAACCATGAAAAACCCATGCAATTTTCTCAAATAACAAGGCAAAAAAAACAAAAACAAAAACATGCCCAAATCGCGTGCAACAAAAAACAAAACGCATCAACTTGCTGCGTAATTCACCCATGAAAACACAGCTTTTTTCCGCAAAAAAAAGCGGCCATAAAGGCCGCCAAAGCACATCGCACACTTCACTCAGAAATAAAATTCAAAACCTGTAAGAGCATCAACAGCATCTAACACTACACTGAAACCTCATTACTTTCAGAGGCAACTTCAGGCGCTTCATATTTGCGAACACCATTAAAAAAGATATTCAATGCTGTAGCCACAATAGCGGTAAGCAAAATGGGGCTTTCTAAGATAGGGCTCAAAGCGGAAGGCAGCTTACTGAAAAACTGAGGGGAAACCACTGGCAGCATGCCAACAGCAAGACTGATGGCCACGATATAAAGATTGCCGGCTTTACTGAAATCTACCCGACCCAAGACTTTCATTCCGCTTGCAGTAACCATCCCGAACATGACGATGCCAGCCCCGCCCAAAACACAAGGAGGGATTGAAGCTACGAAGTAAGCAACCTTAGGGAACAAGCCAAGGACGATCAGAATTACCCCTGCCATCGCACACACCCAAGGACTACGCACCCCCGTAATCCCGACCAACCCAATATTCTGTGCGTACGAAGTGTATGGGAACGTATTAAAGACGCCACCTACAACAGTCCCAACTGCATCAGCACGAAATCCCCGAGTCAGGGTACGCTCATCCACCGACTTCTCTACGATCTCACCCAGCGCGATGAACATCCCCGTCGACTCAACGAAAGTGACCAACATCACGATGCACATCGCGGCAATCGGCCACAAGTGGAATGTAGGCAATCCAAAGTGAAACGGCATGATGAAACCGAACGCAGGGGCATCCTGAATTCCCTCCAGGCTTACCAGGCCTGCGAAGGCCGACACTGAAAAACCAAAGACCAATCCCACCAGTACCGAGATATTGCTCACGAATCCGCTGGTGTACCGCACGATCAGCAAAATGCAAATTAGTACTGCACAGGCGATTGCGAGATAGAGAGGGTCTCCAAATGACTCATTGCCAAAGCCGCCGGCGGACCAGGCTGCAGCAACTGACATCAGGGACAGTCCCACTGCAACGATCTCAGTACCGGTTACTACCGGTGGAAAGAACCGGAGCAACTTGCCAACCAGCGGAGAAATTGCGAGGCCGAATAGCCCTGCCGCAATCGTCGCTCCGAAAATACCGGAAAGCCCTGCAGCAGGGTCGGAACCGATCGCTATCATTGGCCCGATAGCAGTAAACGTCACCCCCATCATCACCGGCATCCGAATGCCCACAGGACCGATGCCCAAGGCTTGAATGATAGTAACGATCCCACACGCGAACAGGTCCGCATTGATAAGAAAGGCTATATCTGACTTAGACAAGCCAAGTGCAGCACCCAAAACGAGCGGTATCGCTACAGCGCCCGCATACATCACCATGACGTGCTGAAACGCCATAAGCAGCATCGGGATACCCCGAACGTCATTTGTTACTAATGTTCTTCTCATAACGCCCCACACTGATCAGCGAAAACGGACTGGTTCCAGCGGCACTCATGTGCAGTGTCTCAATGGTGAGCACACTGCAAAATCGCATGTGATACGCGAAACATATATGCCAATAACAAAATTTGGAGCACCATAAAATTTATTTGGTATACCAAATGCGAATCCTGAAATGCACTTACTATGCCAACGCGCCCAAAGATCGGCTTAAGCAGGCTCAAGGGCCGTTTCACAGGTGCGGACGGGGCGATAGGTGCCTTCCTATGCACCAATCTCGCTCGCCATTCCAATGGGCTCCCTAAAACAGTGCCGACAGAGGAAAGACAAACAGCATGTGATAAGCTCCCAGCCGTCGAACTTGTACAAGTTGCCGCTGCGATGCTCACCCATAAAATTGTCTCTGCCATATCCGATGCGATTTACCACCGCCGCCTGCCTCCAGGCACCAAGCTGAATGAGAGAGAAATTGCAGAGTTGTTTGGCGTCAGCCGAACAGTGGTCCGGCAGGCACTGATCAGGCTCTCACAGGATCGATTGGTCGATGTGTCCCCCAAACGTTCATCTGCAGTGGCCTGCCCTACGTTCGACGACGCCTATCAGCTTTATCAGATGCTGCTTGTGCTGGAATCCGGGGTCATTGATCAGTTGACGGAGTCAATCAGCGCAGAAGACTTGGATAAGTTGAGAACTCACACGCTGAAAGAACAGGCGGCGTACGAAAGCCATGACGATGACCTGGGCGACAAGCTTGGGCGTGAATTCCACTCGATGCTGATCTCATTCCTGAAGAATGACATCATCAACGGCATTCACACCCAACTCCGAAGACAGGAGGCTCTGATCAACGCGCTCTACCGATCAGGTTTCGACTACTGCAAACTCAGAGACGAGCATACCCGCCTGGTTGACTGCATCGCCCGCAAAGACTCGACCTCAGCGAAGGCGCTTCTGGCGTCTCATTACAACCTCGTGATCCGGGGCTACAAGTTTGATGTTGCCGTGCCGCCAAGCATCGACCTAAAGGAAGCACTAGGGCTGTAGTGCCCCCGCGGGCGGCAGGACGGCGAGTCAGGCAAGGACTAGTAATGTTCAACCCGGTCTGGGTGTATCGCCCCTAATTTCGTAGACACCTCCAGGCCCTACAATCAAGGCGCCCAGGAGGTCGATGCCAGTACCATTGATACTCGTTAACAACGTGCCATCATTGCCTCTACGTAGAAGTTGACATAGCCATCATCGGCCCCCCTGTATGGGCTCAGGGGCACTGTCAGCGCCCACGACTTCAATCCAGTAAGGCGTTTTAGAATAAAACTGTATTTCATCCTCAGTAAGACTGAGCGACAACACGTACTCACGGGTACTCAGGTGGATCCGTGAGGTCTCCTCGGCGAGTATTGTCGAATAGTCCGCATCCGTCATATCGAGACAGCTATTTGTCAGCTTGCCCAGCGATGCATGAGCTTTCTCATCCGCACGTTGGAATAATTTTCCTGGTCACAATGGTAACCAAAACCTCCCAAATATCCTTCTCAACTTGAACGTAATTCTTATTTGTCATAATCGCCTCGTTGCTGTGTGTCCTGCGCAGTTTTTGCGCCCGCTTATGTCAGCCTAACGAGTGAGAATCGGGTATCAACCGAAAAAAGGGGGGCAAAAGTGGGAGTTTTTTCTTGTTAGCCGCGCAGGCCCGCCGAAATGGGATTCCAGCATCCCTGCTTGAGAAAACCGCAGCGTTGATTGAAGGATGTTCGAGCTCTTACGAATCAGTCTTTTCCGGCACCCTAGCTTTTGCGCGCAGGAATGCGACTTCCTCACGCATTGAGACCAGCTCTTGACGCGCGACATCCCTCGCCTGTTCCGCCACTTTTACCAACGAGGCCACATGATCCTTTTCCTGGCGAACTCTGTCTGCATCCAGATGGGCACGGTCCAGCTCGGTGCGTAGCTCCAGTGCACGACGTTCGACCTCCTCCGCTCTTTGTTCTGCCAACGCTGTTGCGCGATCAGATTCAGCCATGGCTATACGTAGCTCGGCAAGCGCTTTTTCCTGAGCCTTCGCTGATTCACCTGCCTCCTTGACGAGCTCAGCCGCCCGTTCCCTTTCCTCATGCAGACGGTCAACGTTTGCGTGAGCCCGATCCAGTTCGGCACGAAGCTCCCGTGCCAGGCGCTTAGATTCCGCAGCTTTTTGCTCAGCGTCTACCGCAACTTCATTAGCCGACGCTAAGGCTGCTTCCATGTTCTCAACAAATTGGGCCTGCGCTCGCTCCACTTCCTTTGCAGACTCGAGCTCGGCCAGCGACGACTCCAACTCGCCGGCCTGAAGTTCGTAAGCCGTTGCCAACTCAGACCTCATCACCTCCAGCTCGCCGCGCTCCCCCTCCCATGCAGCCTCGGCTGCCCGTAAAGATGAGTTCGCGAGCTCTAGAGCATGATTCCATAGCTGGGCCAGAGCTTGCCCACTCATCAGCTGGACAGCTTCCGGCACCTGCACGGACAGAGGCGCAGCGCGAACAGTCTGGGCTCTCCGCCAATCTTTCATTCCAGTTGAGCAATCATTCATACTCACACGAGCAGCCTTCCTTACTGCATCAACTGTCGGAAAAGAATCCTTTCCGCCCTGCTCGTACAGCTCGTCTGCAGCGGTGTAAATGCGATCTCGGATTTCGGTACTTAGCGTCATCATTCAGTCTCATGTGGGTGCGAATCTCCACGCTACCGTCAACCAAAACACGTCGCCACCGAACCCGGTGTAACTTTTGCAAATGAGCTGAGACCACGCAGCAACAGTAGTAATCGTAGGATTATTATTATTGCTACTTACGACCCCATACCCATGCCGCTGAGGAGCGGGCCGAGTGAGGCCCCTGCGTAAGCTCCCCAGAACAGACAGGTCATCCGCTCAATTCGACGCATCTCGACAAGGGTCTTGAAGCTGGCTAGCCCTGCACATACGGCTAGAAGCACTGCCCCAAGCAGTAAAGCATTGAGCAACTGTCGGCTCATGAGGATTTCCAGGAAATTTGAACAAGGCCACGGCCGAGACCTTGAGGCGAGAGCGCCTGGTATTGCAGCCAGCGCGCCCCCGATAGCGCATGCCACCATAAATTGGGGCCGCGACATCGAGAGCTTGCCGATTTTGACAACTTTATTGCTAGATGCATTCATAATGACGACTCCTTCATTGGTCGGAGTCCTCATCATCAATCAGTGAAACGGTGTCACCAGCGCCAGGCAGTAATTTTGTTACGGACAATATGGCGGCGAACGATTTTAGGCACGTCTTCGAAGCGTAAGGCCTTTTTGAAAGCCTGTAATGAATCAGGGCCTCGGTTAACCGCTCATCGAACGGAAGCCCCAATCTATGCGCATAGTTCTGTAAACGCAGGTGAAGACTGTCAAAGTCGATTGAGCATGCATGTATCCAGAGCTTATTGCTGTGTTGGTTGAAGTGTTTATCAGCAGAAGCTACTGGCTTTACCGGACGGCCCTCACCACAGATGGAGAACCACAGAGAGACGTATTCTTTTTCAGTCAATCCCAGAGATTCGAACTCAGAATCCACCTCTTCCAGTCTAGCCGCCCCCCTCGCAGCAACTGATCCACATCATTGCGGCGTAAAGACGGGGGCGATCATTCGCGCTTCTCGCTATCTTGCACATTTTCTCCGCTATCTCGCACTGCGAACTCCAGTCCTGGCGCCGTTGGCGCAAAATATTTATTACCTTCCAAGCCTCCCTGGTTTGATTCATGTACTGCAGATACGTTGGAAGCAGCAGCCAATCGGCCAGGCGTAAATCGTCCGATTCTGCATGCTCCAAAATTTGTTGCAGCTCATCCAAGGCAGTCTTCGCATCCCCCCGCTTGTAAAGTGCGTAAACGTCGCTAAATCGAGCTCTCAACTCAGATGATCGCCTGAAGTCTTTGGACTGACCGGCACGTTCTGAGGTTTGGGTTACAGGGATTCGCATTGCAGTTTTGACATGGTCAGACATGGCTCTTCCTCGTTAGGGTGAAAAACCAAGCTACAAGGAAGTCACATCCCGTTCATCCGAAAGGGGGTGTAAAAACGGAGCCATTTTTCGAGTGATGATGCTCCCTATCCATGCCCTGCAAATCCTGGGATCGGCTTTGGCAAATCATTCATTTGCTTTAGCAGACGAGTTGCTTGCCACTTCTGAATTGCCACGTCCCAGCCAGCACGCGCATTGAGCTCCTCAAGAAGAGCATCGAGCATGCCGTCGCCAATGGAGGGAGCGAGGTAAAGAATTTCATTCGGCACATCCAGAAAAAACGAGCTTGCGGATAGAACTTGCTGGTCAACTTCTTCGCAAAAGCGTCGGGTCCAGATGCGCCACTTGTAGGATGGGTACTGAGCGACCAGCTCATTAAAAGCGATTTCGTTACCCTTTTGCATCATGTAAACCTCGGTCAAAAGCGTATTCTCTAGTGCACTATCGGTGGCACAAGCGTCTGGAACTGAATCTCCCCGACACCAATACACATGGCTACTACCGCTTGGCATTCCAGGAACTCACGGCAACTGATGACGCCCTCATCACGCAGACCTGCCAGGTATTCGTCTATCCAGACGATGACCGTTGCCACTGAGGCTTCATCACTCATTAGCCTTTTTAACTGAACACCCATAGCTGGGAATCGGTTAGCTAAATCGAACAACACCATTTCTCCCCCCCATTCGAGTTGCGTAAATGTGAAACGTGGGTATTTTCATACACAGCAGGAGAACATCCGTCTCGAGATGTTTGGTGCTGCAGGTGATGCCTATACGCACCCTGCAGCACATGCCGCATTCCCCAAGCCCCAGCCCTACTTTGCAGCTCCGGACTCTGTGTCAACACCTCCCTAATAGTTGCATTTGCGCTCCTTACGCACGTGGATGACGCAACCACGTGCTGTGCGAGTACAACTCGCACAACCCAGCGCGACTACGTCGCGCTTCCGTGCGTAGCACGGCTGTGTCAGGCTCAAAAACCCGCCTGACACAGCCGTGCTGTCTAGCCTCTGCGCTTATCACGCACACAAACCCACGCACACACTCAAACGCCGATAGCGCGCAGTAACACTGCGCGCTATCCTGTGCCTGTACCAAAACGCGAGCTAATTTTCGCGCGTGCACCGCCACGAAAAACCGAGGATCACCATCAGCCTGCAATTCCGTCTGATGATGAACAGGCCGAGCAAATTTAATTTTTGCTCAGCTGCACTGCCCAGTCAGATACCCGGCGATACCGCATCCAAATTGACGCGACCGCTACCATCAAAACTGGGAATTTATTGGCGTGAACAGTCCGAGCCAGCACACTTGTGCGAACGTGGGCGAATAGGGAAACCGCTGAGCCAGCCATTTTGGCCAGTCATTCTTACAGGCTACTCAGTCCGTTTTTACACCCCGATTCGGTAGCGCACGCATCGGTAATCTCATAACGTTTTTTCCATGGCAAACCCATGGGAAAACTAAATGCTTACCGACGAATTCAACCCCGAAGTCACACTCTCACGGCTACGCGCTGAGGCGCAGGTCCGCAGGAAAAAAAGTTACCGAACTTCACGCCTTGACCGCTTAGCTGGCGAATTGCTGCAGCTGCACCGAGCGGGAGCAACCGCAGCGGAACTGCAGCGCTGGCTTGCATCTGAGCGCCGTATACGCGTCACGCACAGCACGGTTTCACGCTGGCTGAGGGGGCGCGCAGGTGGCTAAATTCGCGAAGTCTTCAACTCAGGCCACTAAGGCAATCGCCCGTGTTCAACGTGCCGGCGCGCTGCGCAGTGTCGGCACTCAGAGGGGCTACCGAGACGCATTGGTCAGGGCCGCCGACTACGCACGTGATGAGCGGATTGCGGGCGGACTACATACGATGACGCGTGACCAGGCGATTAACTACCTCGAATGTCGAGCTCAACTCGTTGGCCAAAAAACTCTGGATTTGGATCGCCAGGCGACCCAGATTTTCTTGCGCACCACCGGCGCACTGCAGGCCAGTGAGCGGTTGCCTGTCATTAAATCGGAACTCGACCAGGCTCTGAGGTCGCGCGCCTACACCCGTGCCCAGGTCGAGCTAGTCGCCCAGGCCCAGCAGGCGCGCAACTCGCTATCGACGCAGCTTGCACACGCAGCAGGCCTGCGCGCTCATGAGTTGCTCACCCTGAGACCGATAGCGGAGCGACAGCCAGATCCACGGCCGAGCCTGCCCGAGAAATTTTCAGGTCGTGAACCAGGTGTGCCGTACACCGTTACCGGTAAGGGCGGGCTCACGCGGGAGGTCAGAATTCCGCACAGTCTAGCTGCCCAGCTCGAGGCCCGACGGCTACAGACCCCAGTACGGGCGACTGATCGAGGTGTCCACTACACCCAACACTACGCCGTAGGGGGTGGCCACACTTGGAGCCAGTCGTACAGCTCGGCGTCCACTCGCGCCCTGGGGTGGTCAACTGGTGCTCATGGAGTTAGGCACTCATACGCGCAGTCCCGCATGCGCGAGCTGCAAAATTTAGGACTCATGAGAGATGCGGCGCTGCGGATTGTTTCGCAGGAGATGGGGCATTTTCGGCCAGAAATTACAGAGGTATATCTCAGGTGAATAAATTGTACTACTACGAATATAAAAGGGAGGAGCCTGCGGCTCCGCCTCGGTATCTGAAGCGCTGGTTCATCGAATTTGATCGCACTGGTCAGGCATTGACCCTAACCCTCCTCATGCTCGCAGCCCTTGGCCATTCACAGATATCTGGGCTAGCGGACGGGGTTGTAATAGCCGTGCTGGGTCGATTCTGGGCACTGTGGGTGCTGACTGTACTGATCGCTTTCCTGTTAGCCCTGGATCTAACCGCCGACATCTACGAGAGGACTGCGGGCGCCGCCTACAGGCGCAGGGAGCGGGAGCTGCGGAGCATTGCAGCATCCGCAGAGAGGGATGCCGTATCAGCAGCGGAGGAGGTAATTCGCGTCCGAACCCACCAACTTGACGAGCGAGAGGCGGCTCTGGCTGACATGCAGAATCGACTTAGGATTGAGTCCGGCGAGCTGCATGAACAGCGGCTCCTGCTGGCCACAAGAGCCCGTGAGCTCAGATCCAAGGATCAGGCTATGTGTTCAGGTAGCAAACGCAGGTCTAAAAAAAACCGGGCGTTAGCTCCGGCGTCGTTCAAGGATCTAGGTATCCCGTAACCCGCCCTGATCAACCCAGGTTTGTCGAAGGCGCACCCTGAAGGAGCGAGGGCCACAGGCCCGCAGCGACTGGACGGGGGCTGTCTCGCGAAGCGACGGAGGCGCGAATCAGCGCGAGACCTTGGAGGTGGTAAGTGAGTAAGAAACTAGGGCACTTCAGTCCTGAGATCACTGAGATTTACCTACGCTGATGAGTCCGCCTCTCACCAAGCCTACCTAGTAAAACTCATCAAAACTCGTGATGGATTACTCTGTCGCCCCTTACTCATCCCTGCTGGCCTGATCCCTGTCCCTGCAATACGCGGAACACCCGTTCTAGCCTCTAAACAAACCGAGAAGCGCTTCACTTCATACTCTCTCAAACTCCCTGACACCCCCAACTTCTACCCTAACTTACTCAGCCTACCCTTGCAGACCTGATAATGCCTGTGAAGACACCGAATAAGTCAGGATTTGAATAACCTGGCAGCCTCCAACGTAAAGGAATATACGCCAGGTTCGGTCGGAACGCGGGTAGCAGTGTCGGCCTGGACGAAAGCCGGCTTAAGCCCCAATCGCATCATCTAGTTTGATTGTAGTCTCGAGCATGCGTCTAACGATCACTGCGTCGAGCTCCTCGGCTAAATCGTCTTCATGAGCTCCTTTGTTCATGTGCTGCCACTCAACTTTATGCCTTTCCCCATATGCAAGCATCTCGCCCAAAAGCGGCACTGCTTCCTGAAAAACGGTCACATCCTCTTTACCGAGAAACTTATGGAGCCCTGTCGCTAAACTCATTAGGTCTGGATCTCCCGGGCCCCTCATTCCGACACTCAGTTGTGCCGAAAGCTTTTTATTTGCAATTTTCTTCCAGAGACGATTCAGCTCTTCTTCGAATGCTTTTCGAACGTAGCCTAAACACTCGCGAATACGTCCGTCCTCATGGCTGCGAGCCGCCACTGTGAGGTAGTGGCGAGGTGAATCGAGCTTCACGGTGATCTTCTTGGCGGCAAGCGGCGCAAGAAAGTCGATCCGAGTCACCGTTTCCTTGTACTTTTTCATTGGCACAGCATTCTCGAGGCGCTTCACGAAATCCTCACCGTGGGTGGTAACGATGAGCTGCCTCTTGCCGACCTCGTCTGGATTCAAAATGAGGTCGATGATCGCGCTCCGATGTTCATCATCAATCGAGTTCACGACATCATCAAATACCAAGAACGGGAGGCGGTCCCTGGTAATCTTCGCCAACAGGATCGCGAGCCCAAGGCAACGAATATGGCCTTCGCTAAGCACCTGAAGCGCGTCACACGTATCCCCGTTCTCGAATTCAATCTCTATCCGCCCCCCCCGCCGTAGTCGGTAACCTAAGTGACTTTAACCTGTCAGAAGGATGGTCGTACTGGTTGATCTCGTTATAAAACCTGAGGGTTTTCTCGTTGAGATCAGTTGCCAAAGCCAAGGGTAGCCCGACGTTATAACTCTGAAGCTTCTTACGAAGCGAGTCGTACGCGATGCTGTAACGCATCCCTCGATCTATCCCTGGTTTCTCGGCCGCCGCCTCTCTGATGAGCTCTTCGTTCTCTTGGTTGAAAGCCTCAATTGCCCGCATCGACTCCTGCTCGCTCTTGTCGTTCTCTCTGACGAGGGTAAAGATCGCAGCGATTTCCTCCAGGTCTTTAGTGATCGAGAGATTGTCTTCATCGAGCGTCTTGATCAAAGCTCTGGATTGTTCGACCTGATCGTTATGGATGGTAGTCGCGCCCTTCAGCTCCAACAGAAGAGCTCGCAATCCCGGCACTCCTCGGAGAAACCGCTCAATACCTGACGCATCCTCGACATCGGAAGCCTGAGTAGTGAACGAGGCAATGTCCTGGGTCTTGGCAAACCCGACAGCCGCTGCAGACGCAGGAAGCTTGGCGATTTCCGAAAGCAGGTTCCGCCAGCCAAGGTTGAAAGTGTCGAGGATCTCATTGATCCGCTCTTCTGACCTCAGGGCAGCATCGAATTGGACCAGTTGCTCGTCCGCATTAATGTACGGATCGACCGGCACCATGAGTCGTCCGTCTCGATAGAGCTCAGAAGCGCAGGCGGGACACTCGTTCTCGAACTTTTCTCGGGTTCTCTGGATCGCAGCATATAGATTCCGAAGAGAAAGCTGGTCCTTGAACTGGTTGAGAAAGGCTTCCAACAGCTTCTTTTCTTCGATGAGTTGGAGTAACTCCTCGGCTCCAGAGAGGATGCCATCCACCCCAGGATCAGTGGCTGTTTTGAGGTTCTGGAGGCGGCCGATTTCGGTGTTATTTGCCTTTTGTCTACCAGTATTGCCTTCTGGACCAATCAGTAGTGCCTTGATTTCCTCAAGATCCTTGCACCCTGGATATTTAGATAGCAGAGAAATTTTCCTTGCTTCAGCAGCTTCGACTTTCGCCGGCAGTCCTTCGAGGGTTGTCTTATGTCCGGCCAAGACCTTGGCCCGCTCAGCGAGATCACTACCCTTCTTTCCAACGAGTGCAGTTACATAGGCCTCGATGCTATCGTTGAACTGCGTTGCGAACGTGTTGAAATCTTCTAAGCCGAACAGCGCAGCCAGACGAGCCTGTTGAGCCGCAGGGGTATTGGCTGAAACTCGCGCGAATCCGTCGATCCGGTTCTTTTCTATAAAACAAAATTCGAAACTTCGGGCGTCAGCTTTTACTTCAACTCCTTTCTCCTGCGCGGTATCACCGTACAGAATCGGTTTCAATGACCTCTTCGATGTGGCGTTCCTAATGTAATCCGCGACCGGAATTCGTTTGGAGTCTGCTTCGTGGATTGAGCCAAGCAATCCGAATTCAAGTGCCTCGCAAAGACTCGACTTTCCAGTACCATTCGGTCCATAGATGAAGGTGTACGGGTTCTTGAATTCGAAGCTGTGCTTGTCCGAAAAGCCACGAAAGTGCTCAACATCTAACTTAGTTAGCCGAACGATCTCACTTTCGTTGGCACCCGCCTCGCTCTGCTCGATATTGAGCTCCGAATTCACGGCCTCTCCCTTTTCGACGATCAGTCTCGACAACACCTTCCCTCGGCGACCACCGGCTGAACCGACCGCTGAGATCTCGTCAAAACTGTCTAGCATCAGGTTGGCTAGCTTTTTCTCGTACTCGGATAGACTAGGGCCCGACTTGAGCAAGAAACGCTTGAATTCGACTAGAGATTTGGACATATCCACTCGGTTGATCGTTGTTGTGATTAGGCGGTCGGATGATGTCTGTCGGCACGCCGTCTTTCTGTATAAAGCATTCTGCGAAAAGTCGTAACCAACGAGCAATTCAAACAGTAGCGATGCGTGCCCTTATCACATCAAGCCTGACGAAGTCCGGGGCATAAATTTGAGGCCCTCAGAATCCTCTTTTGGTCGATTCTTTTGAACGCAGCCAGCTCCCGAAAGCCGCCAATCCTGGCGGGACAAAGAGCAATCAATTCCTACACTGCTTGGCCGAGCTATTTATGATGCCAGATGAATTGCAGGGAGCATCCGAGATTGCTCTTGAGCCCATTTTCCCGGTTTACGCTGTGGATTAGCTAGCCAGCCGGTACTGGTTTTCTACCCGCTGCACCATACCGAGTTCTTCTAGAGCGCCAAGCACGGCCTGAACGGCAACCCTCGGAGTGCGCTTGAATTGAGCTGCTATAGCTTCAGCCGGGAGCGCGCCTCGGGTGAGGACCTGACGCACGGCAGCTACCTGCTCGCGCATTTGCTTCGGCCAGGTCATTTTGCCGACCGCTGTGCTGGCTTTAGGGACGGATTCGAAATCCGTTGCTTCCTCCAGCTCGGCTGCGCTTTGTTGTTGGGCAGTATGTGCGCTCGGGTTTTGGTACTCGGGACGCAACCAGCGGATATGACCGCGCGCTTCCTCCCCAGCGCGTTCAGCGTTGAGTGCTACCAGGCGGCGCAGTATTTCTTCCTCGACTTCGGCCTGAGCTTCGGATTTATCAGGCAGCGGCGTGGTGGCGCCGGGCTTGCCCACCAGTTGTGCGGCCAGATCATCCCAGCCATAGGCGGCGAACACGGCGCGGTCCAGTTCGTCGTGCAGCTCGCGCAACACCGACACCAGACCCTGTTCGTGGATGGTTTTTTCCTTGGCAGTCAGCGGTTCTTCACTGCGCAGCTTTTCCAGCACGTTGTACATGCCGGTCAGGGTCAGCTCGGGGTGCTGTGCCTGCTGGCGTTTGCGGTGGGCGTCGAGACGTTCGGCCAGGTCGCGGATCTGTGCCTGTTGCTCTGGCGTGGCTTCCGGGAAGGGGAAGGTTTCAAAGCAGCGGGTTTTGTTGTATCGGGGGTCGTTGCCGATACCAAGGCGGCCGCCAGCGGCTAGTGCCCAGATGATGTGTAAGCGGCTGGAGAGAACACCCAGATTCACTAGGTCTCCTAGCGCAATGTTGGTCAGCATGTTGTCTGGGAGCGTGCTGTGATCGAAAGCCACAAACACTCGATGTTTGGCGGTTTCCGGGGTACTGATAAAGCGTGGCAGCGCGTGAACCATGTTGCGCAGCTTGGGCCGCTCCCAGCCGAAGCGCCACCAGAGATCGCGAATGGATTCGCGGCGGTTGGTCATGCGTTCGGGCTTCACATGGTCCAGCAGATGCTGGAAGGCGGCCGGATGAGCTTCGCGGGCCTCGCTCTCGCTCATGCCGAAGAAATCAATTACCGAACAGCCGCGGCTGTTCTGCATCAGGTCGCGACCGTTGACGTAAGCGCGGATGACTTGATGGTCGTTGCCTGCGGGCGTCCGGCTAAGCAGTTGGCTTGCTTTTTCAGGCTCCAGCACGAAGCCACTGCCATATAGCTGCACACCGGGAGAGCAGATGTTGCCATTCGCTTTCAGCGGCACCGTGCTGGCGACGTTGGCGCCAATCTTCAGATCCGCATGCAGCAGCCCTTGCTGGCTGGCCAGCGTTACGTCCACTTCATCGGAGCCATTATTGCTTTCGTTGGCTACATGCAGGCGTAGCCCCGGAGTACCTGCAGCTGCGCCTACAGTCATTGCAATGCGAACGGCTGCGCCGTCAGCAGCGTCCACCCACGGATGGTCAGGAATGGCAAACGCAAGCGAGAGCGGGCTGTGTTTGTCGCTCAGGTGGCGCTCAAGAATTCTTCGCTGAAATACCTGCGTAATGCTGTTGGTGGTGATGAAGCCGAATCGCTTGGACGCGCCCAGACGAACCTTCTCCGCAGCGATTTCCCACCAGTACATGACAAAGTCGGCTTTTTGCGGAGTGTCTGGATAAAGCGACCAGAGCGCTTCTATGTAGCCGTCGCCCAAGGCTGAGCGCATTTTCCAGCCGCCAATAAACGGCGGGTTCCCAACGATATAGTCCGCCTGCGGCCACTCGGCCTTGCGCGGATTGCGATAGATATATTGCTCGACCTGCGCCGATTCATCCGGCACCTGTTCACCGGTAATCGGGCTGGTCTTGGTGGTGATGCCGTCCCAGCGGGTAATGGGTTTGCCGGTTTCGTCACACAGCAATTCCACCGCGTCGTAGGCAATCAGCGCGTCGCGGTTTTCGATATTGCGGAAGTCGCGCAGCACCGGCTCGGGCGGGTTGACCTTGCCGTGGGTGCGGAAGTGCCATTGCAGGAAGCCGATCCACAGCACCATTTCGGCGATGCGGGCGGCACGCGGATTGATTTCCAGACCGAGGAACTGGTGCGGGTCGACGCTGACGCCTTCCAGTTCCAGCAGGCCCTGGGATTCGCCCAGATCATGCAGCAGGTTGAGTACTTCGCCTTCCAGGCGCTTCATGTGCTCCAGGGTGACGTAAAGAAAATTGCCACTGCCACAGGCCGGGTCGAGTACCCGCACGTCGCACAGATGGCGGTGGAAAGCGCGGATTTCGGCAACGGCCTCCTTGTGCTTGCCTTGGCTTTCATAGGTGAGCGCGGCAACCTGCACTTCCTTCCATTCGGCGCGCAGCGGCTCGATGACGGTGGGTAGTACCAGGCGCTCGACATAGGCGCGGGGCGTGTAGTGAGCGCCGAGCTTGTGCCGCTCGCGGGGATTCAGAGCGCGTTCTAGCAAAGTACCGAAGATCGCCGGTTCCACATAGCGCCAGTCTGCCTGAGAGGCGTTCAGCAGCAACTCCATCTGATCGCGGTCGAGGGCAATGGCCTGGGCCTCGGCGAAAAGGCCACCGTTGAACTTAAGCATATCGCTTTGCAGAATCGGAGAGAAACCACCGCTGTTCATAGTTTGCCAGAGGTTCTCAAGCATAGGAGCAAAGGTATCCGGCGTGCTCTTCAGACGTTGCAGCAGTTCGGTAAACCCTCGCTCGGGGAGCAGGCCAACGTCTTCAGCGAACATGGTAAACAAGGCTCGCATCAGGAAGCCGGCAACCAACTGCGGAGAATGACCAACCGCCTCCAGCGACTTGGCCAGTTTGGCCAGTTGATCGGCGATTTCTCGAGTGACGCGGGCCGAGCGGCGCGACGGATCAAGCGACAGCGGATCAAGCCAAACGGCACGCAAGCGCTCGCAAACATCTTCCTTGCGCAGGTCTTCCAGGCGAACTCGGTGGCTACGGGGGTCCGGGTAAGGGGTGTATGTAGCGCCGGAGCGACTGAACTCGGCATAAAGCTCGATGTTGCGCCCTACATCCACCACCAAAATAAACGGCGGTCGGCCTTCGTCGGCAGGGAGAGCGCGGACGTACTGATCAGCCTGGTTGTGAGCCTTGAGCATGGCCTTGTCCCAGCCTGAGCTATCGAGCGTCTTGCCGGTTTGCTTGGCCTCAAGCACGAAGCTACCGCGCTTATAGAGGTCGATGAAGCCATTATTGATGCTGCCATCAGGTTGGTTGATGACTACTCGGCGCTCGAATACATAGGCGTTGTCGCGGGTGTCGCCGCCGGCTGGCTCTGGCTGCGGAAGATCTAGCAGCGTACATAGCTCGGTGAGGAACAGCTGGTAGTTAGCGCGCTCAGTACCTCCGGCTTTTTGCCAGCGGGCCAAGAAGGTGTCTAGGTGGTCCGTCACGATATTGTTCCCACAATAGAAGAAGAACTGATTGTATCGGACTCGGTAGCCTTAAACGCAAGGAAGGTTGGCTTGATGGGCTCGACCCTTTAACGGTTACACAGGCAAGGAGTTTGGCAGCAAGGCTTTACTTGTTTAACTGGATGGTGGGGTGGGCACCGCAGAAGTAGATGCAGCAGCACTAGCTCGGCGCGGCAAAGCGTAAAGGTGAGCAACGAAATAGTTATCTAACAACACTCCATATCCGGCGATTCCTATTAGATAGCTATTAAAAACAGGTAAAAACCACTAGCAAACCCTTAAACAGACAATTTATTCTTTAAAATCAAAACATTACAACAAAAAAACTCAAGCTAACCTACTGTTCAGGACGGACTTTTCTACTGCTCAGAACGGAAAAAGCTACTGGTCAGGACGCTCCCTTCTACTGCCGAGGACGGAAGCCTACCGTCAAGGACGGATTGACCTACCGGCTAGAACGGCTTTTTAACCAGACAAAATTTACTCGGCCTCTCGCTCCACCTATTACCTCGAACTGACAATACCTTGCATGTTTTTCAGCCGCCTTCTGGACTCTGCCTAAAGCTCCACGCAACTGCTGGCAAAATTTATCCCTAGACGCCACAGTGCTGCCTGAAAGGGCTCGCACGGTGTCAACCTTCAGTGTGTAAGGATCCCGGTGAGATAAATAAAATCCATATAGCCACCCAGCGAGCGGCTGACCGCGTAGTTCTAGCCGAATTCTAGAATCAAGCAGTGTAAAGCGGCCTGAAAAAAACATGGTTGCCAGTTTTGGATCTAGCCTAACCACTAGCGCTCCAGAATCATCAATCTCAGCCGAATGCACAAGGTTTCCAACAAACCTAAAACCGTCGCCAGTTACACTCAGATTTGTCTGACACAAACGGGTCAATCGAGCCCAAGTTTTCGTTCTATTCTTCCCTGTGTCAGTGAGGCCTTGAGCATGCAGGACGTTACTCAGACGACACCTAACCACTTCTCCAAACGGAGACCGATGCAACAGGGTAAGTAGCGCCATCCAAAGATCAAGATCCCCTTGGCATAGCTGCGGCCCACTGTGAACCACCGTTGTTTTCTTTAGGCCGATAACATAACGACTCTCATGAAACACGCGGCTCTTGTTTTCAGCTCCGTCCGGTATCGCGGCGAACAGTGCGCAACGCAGAAAAGCGTTGGGTAAACCCACACAATCGCCGCTCCATGGCTCTACCGAAACGCCCCCAGCGTTGAGTCTGTCTCTTAAAGGACTACTCATTGCCGGCCATGCCCACCGCTAAAATGACCGCGAGATCGGGTGCCCTGTAGAAAGTCCGACGTCCAAGCCTAAGCGTGGCAGGCTCAAGGGCCTTCCTCAGACTGCTGTCTGGCCTGCCCAATTCCCAAGTTAGCCCTGAAACCTTGCGATTCAGAACGTTGGCCAACTGCTCACGCGTGAGCAGGAGACCATAGAGTGCTATAAGTTGCTCCTCCAATTTTTCCACGGACGTTGTGGTGACACTCAGCATAGTGAAACTCCAAAATCTAGGTGTTTCACTAATAGTGCGAAGGGGAGCCCCTAAATCGGCGCTTTTTAGGCGATTCTCGGCTCAACTCGCAAAAAAAATATTTAAACACCGAAAATCACTCTAATTTCACGGATCGACAGGCCTACCCCCGCACCCTCTCATCAAGCTCGTCAATGGTGGCAACCAAGTCCTCAGCCCGCAGGTGCGTATATCGCCGCAGCATTTGCATGGATTTGTGGCCACTGATCGCGGAAACCTGCATATCTGATAGCCCCGCCTCGACGAACCGTGAAACGGCCTCGTGTCGCAAGTCGTGGAAACGCAGGTCCGACATCCCAAGTTCTGCCCTGAGCGCTCGCCAGGTTTTCGAGAAAACGTAAGGCCGGCGCTTCCCGTCTCTGCCTGGCTCGCCAAAGAAGATCAGATCTGTATCGAGCGGCCTGATTGGATGACCCAAGGCCCTCCTAAATACGGCAGTTGCTTCACGACTAAGCGGCACCAGACGCGAGGACCCGTTCTTGGTGTCATCCAGCCGCACGATTCGTCGAGCTATATCGACCTGGTTTCTGCGTAGACCCGTTATTTCGGAAGACCGCATTCCTGTCTCTACCGCGATACGGACGATCCAACCCAAAAAGGGATTGGTGTGAGCATCAACCGCAGCGTACAAACGAGCTTCCTCACTTGCACTGAGACGACGATCTCGACCAGCACCAGGGGAGGGCTTTCTAATGTTCAGCAGCGGATTCCCAGAAAGCCCCACCCCCCATTCTCGAATGGCGGTATTAAAGAGATGACTGAGGAGTGCGAGTTCCAACCGAACCGTATTGTTGCTAACCGGGGTTTTACGTCTGGTGCGCTCTGATAGACGTTTATCGCGATACTCGGAAATGACTTCTGCTGACAGCGCAGCCAATGAGTAGCTGCCAAGCTTTTCTATAAGCTTCTTTGCGCTGCCAATCTCGCTTTGGGCTGTCTTTGGGGCTTTGGTAGGGCTGACCTCTGCGAGGTAGCGCTTGAGCGCCTGCTCAATCGTCATTCGCTCTGAAGCAGTGCGCTGTATGTAAACCCCACGCACCATTTCGTCCTCTACACGCCTGGACCAGTCAGAGGCGTCACGTTTGGTGCGAAATGTTTTTGAGGTGGTAGGCCATCCATTTTTTCGGATGAGTGCCTTCCAAGTACCAGAGGGGGTTTTAACGATTGTTGCCATGCTGCTCTCCGAGGTGGCGATCAGTACGACTGTACTGAAACTGTACCTCGGGAACATCTGAATGCGGGGTCAAAAACTGCAGCATCGCTGCAGCCCTTGATTTGACTGGTGCCGGCACCAAGAGTCGAACTCGGGACCTACTGATTACAAGTTTTATCAGCAGCCCATATTCCACAAGGCTTTCGGAACAGACAAGGCAAAAATAAATCCTGCATCCCCTTGAATCTCAAGAAAAAAGCAGGAGTTGTTAAGGGAAAGCTAACAGATTTGGAAGCGGTGTCAAAGCCCTACCCCAACCCTACCCCGGGGCCAAATCCCTACCCAAAACCTACCCCAAAAACCGCCTGTGGAGGCCGCATGACCATACGACACCCCATGAATGAGCTGACCGTAAAACGCCTGAAGTACGACCCAAAACAAGGCCGATTTGAATATCTCGACCCGCCAATGCATGGACACGGCACATTCGGGGTCAGGGTCAACAAAACCAGCAAAAGCTTCATCCTCCTGTACAGCTTTCACAATCACCCACGCAGGCTGACACTTGGAAAGTACCCGGCCATGTCGTTGACTGAGGCAAGAGAACAGGCCGCTCAAGCCATCAACCTTCTCGCCCAAGGCATCGACCCTGGGCAGAAAAAGGTCGCGGAGCTGTTCGAGTATCGCGAAAGCCCCACCTTCGCCGAGGCGGCTGAAATCTATCTGGATCACGTCAAACTCAAGAACAGCGAGAGGACGCTGCACGAGTACAAGCGACTCTTGGAGGTCGACTTTATCCCTCACCTCGGCCGCATGAAGATGGTCGATATCAAACGCAAGCAAGTCATCGCTTTGCTCGACGAGAAGGCCAAGACTGCGGGCATCCAAGCAAACCGCAACCTGGCCGTCATCCGCGCGATGTTCAACTTCTGCGTAGACCGTGACATCCTGGACGCGACCCCGCTGGTGCAGATGAAGAAGCTAGTCAAGGATGTGCCTCGAGAACGCACGCTCAATCGTCACGAACTGGTCTGGTTCCTGCGCGAGCTCACCGCCCCCTATCTCAATGAGAATACCCGCTTCGCTCTGCTTCTCAGCCTGATGCTGGCACAGCGCTCCGGTCGCATCGTAGAAATGCGCTGGGTAGATCTGGATTTTTACGACTCCATGTGGGATCGCAGCGGCAAATTCGAAAAGAACAACAACCCCATCGCAATCCCTTTGTCAGATGAGGTTATGGGCATCCTGAAGTACCTCAAAAACAAACAGCGCAAACAGATCGAAGATCACAAGAAAAAAGGCAACGAATTCGCTAGCCGCACAGGGCAATATGTATTTCCCGGCCGCTTCCCCGGACAGGCTCAGAGTCAACCATCACTAAACCGCGCCATGCACCGGATGTACACAGCCTACGTCAAGGATATGGATAGGGTTGAGCACGAGGGCTTGCTCCGCGTAGCAGACGGCTACCCTCGCCCAGTGGTACACGACCTGCGCCGAACCGCCACCACACACATGACAAGCCGAGGGCTTGGCAAAGACGTTCGCAGTCGAATCCTCAACCACAAAGACATGTCGGTCGACGCAGTCTACGACCGCTATGCGTACTTCGATGAAAAGGCAGAAGCGCTATCCCAGTGGCACGCGTTCTTGCGGGGACTATTTGAGCGTGAGTTCGATGGAAAATCCTGGATCGAAGTCTACGGCGACAAGCTCAATGAACTTGAGGCCTCCTAACACGACGACTCAATGGTTCCCTAGGAGTCGCTTTAGGGCTGCGCAGGTGAAAGAAGCCACGGATTCACCTGCACCTGAAGCCCTTCTGGCCCTACCAGATGGTCGAGCAGCACCTCAATACGGGGCGCGAGCCCCAGCACCATCTAGGCAGGCCTTCAGAGCATCACAGTAAAGAATATTAAAGAAACCGGGGGACCTTAACGAATAGCACACAGCCTTAGGGCTACGCATAAATTTAAAACGGCCACCTATTCGAGACAACCTTCGAGACCTCTTCATCGACACAGAGCTGAACCCCGGACGACACCCTGAGATCGAGCAAGCCACACAGCCTTCGTAGCAGAGCATCAGCTCTAGTCTGCTATCAGCCCAGAGCACGAAAAAACGCCCTTAGGGATTTCGGGCGGCTGCTTTAGGGGACGGATCTCGGGCTGAGAGCGATCAAGCGTTGGGCGCCGCGAAATAGCATATGAGATAGCTGCGCAGCTCCTCGGATCAGCCTCGGGGCGTTTAGATAAGAAAATCACGAGCATTCAAGGGCCAGGATCTGTAGTAAGCTGCAGGCGCCGGTTGTTTTCATGACCCGTTTCAAGTTGCATGCGAGCACGTTCAGGCTCATCTGAGCACTTATCTGGTTGAGCTTCCGGGTTAGGAAGCGCAACGTATCCATCCGGCATATCCCCCATATTCAGCAGGAGGCTCGAATAGTTTCGCCTAAAACTAAGGACCGCGTCTTGCTAGCACAACGCACTGGCAGAGACAAGGGCCGCAGCAAGACCGAGCTGATTTACAGACGCAAACAATGAATAAGCGCTGAGCCCTTGGTGCTGGACAGGCTGAAATGGGTGACCTAGTTCAATCATCGGGATTGCTGAGGGCCAATCGACAATAGGCCTCCAGCTGAGTTTGAGGCACTATACGCGCAGACTCAGGCATCGCCCTCCCCCCGCTGTAGCCTGACTTGGACACAATAGCCTAAGCAATTCCGGGGCCGTTCACAGCCTTGTACGTGAAATTTCATGACCATATATTTTCTCGGCGCGAGTTTAGACAAATGAGCTACATGGATGAAATTCCAGTCATCGACCTGTTTGCAGGCCCCGGCGGCCTTGGAGAGGGGTTCTCGTCGATAGGTGGCCAACTAAAAGGTACACGCAAGTTCAAGTTGCGCGTTTCGATCGAGAAAGATCCAGTGGCTCACGCGACGCTGTCTCTACGCGCGTTGTTCCGTGCCTTTCCTAAGGGTGAAGTACCTGAGGCTTATTATCAGTACGTTAGGGGTGAGATTACCCGCGAAGAGCTGTTCAAGCATCCGACTATTCCCGCAGAAGCGCTGGAGGCTTCACAAGAGGCAAAGCTCGCGGAGCTGGGAAAGGATTCACATGAGGACATCGACCGTTGGATAAGCGGGGCCTTGAGTGGTGCAAATGAATGGGTTCTCATCGGCGGTCCGCCATGCCAAGCATACTCGCTAGCTGGCCGCGCCCGCCGGGCCCGCGAGACTCTGGAGAAGTTTGAGAGCGACGAAAAGCACTTCCTATACAAGGAATACCTGCGGATTATTCGCGAGTTCAGGCCAACGATCTTCGTAATGGAGAACGTAAAAGGCATCCTGTCCTCCCGGCACAGTGGGTCGCACATTTTCCAACAAATTCTCGAAGACCTTTCGAATCCCGCAGGAGATCTTTCGTACCGCATTCGTTCCTTCGTCGTCGCTGACGAAGCGGAAAATCTGCATCCGCATGACTTCATCATCCAATCCGAGCGCTACGGTCTTCCACAGGCACGACACAGGGTCATCTTGTTCGGTGTTCGTTCTGATGTGGCGCCAAACTGTCCGGCACTGCTTGAACGTCCTCACAATCTAGTGCTGGAACCCAGCCAAACTGCATTTACCGTTGAGCAAGCCTTATCGGGACTTCCTCCATTACGCAGCAAGATCTCACGAGGAGGAGACTCCCTCGAATCTTGGCGTGATGCATTATATGAAGCCAGCTCAGTCCTTTTGCACCCTTATAAAGTTGGTTTAGGTGATCTAATAGATACCATGCGGGCTGCCGCGCTAGACGCGCGGCGATTGGACTCGAACGGAAGTCGGTACATGTCTTGGAACGTAGCTCCAACGATGAGTGCCAAACAACGGGATTGGTTCCTCGACCCGAGATTAGGAGGGGTTCTGCAGCATGAGGCTAGGAGCCATATGCGGTCCGATCTTCATAGGTATATTTTCGCGGCAAGCTTCGCAAAGATACGTGGATGTTCGCCAAAAATAAGCCAATTCCCTGAGCAGCTCCTACCAGCCCATGAGAACGTTTCTTCCGCTTCTGTTCCATTCAATGATCGCTTCAGGGTTCAAATTGCCGATGCTCCATCTACGACCGTTGTTGCGCACATAGCTAAAGATGGTCATTACTACATACACCCCGACCCGAGTCAGTGTCGGAGCTTAACTGTTCGCGAAGCCGCGAGACTGCAAACCTTCCCTGACAATTACTTCTTTGAAGGAAACAGGACGCAGCAGTACACGCAGGTCGGAAACGCTGTGCCGCCACTTCTCGCTCGTAAGATCGCGGCTATCGTTGCATCAGCCATCGACTCTTATCGGGCAGGAAAAACTCGGCAAAACTTGCAGGCCATCTGATGCATGTGGACATTGTTCAGGGAATCCGGGGCAATTCATACTGCGCGATACGTCTTCGCTAGCCCGCTCTTATCTTCGTTGTATGATCAGCACACAGCTGTGAAGTCAGTAAACGTCCGGTGAACACACCTTTTGAACTCCGGCTTTAAGGGCGATGGTGTCCGTCTATTGAATCGCCCCTAGTTTCGTAGACACCTCCTGGCCTCATAATACGG
>CERX01125825.1_pt1 | contig 52038 bp, 45 predicted proteins | sample 350251 | NCBI WGS metagenome assembly CERX01 (sample SAMEA2621044, study PRJEB7988) | marine metagenome | biome: marine biome (ENVO:00000447); feature: deep chlorophyll maximum layer (ENVO:xxxxxxxx); material: "saline water (ENVO:00002010), including plankton (ENVO:xxxxxxxx)" | depth 50 m
AACTCTGAAAAAATACATTTCTCATACAGCCTCTTTCTCACTTCTTTATTTCTAAATCTCGTCGTCTCTATTTTGATTTTGCTGGCGCGGGTGGTGTTGGGCGGCTTTGCCGCCGATGGCTGTTTGAGAGCATTGCTCTCAAAGGTGCTTTTGTTTTTTTATGATGCTTTTTTTAGTTCTTGGGATTTTTCGTAATGAAGGACTCCTGGGCAAAAACCATGTCTACATAGATCGGCAATGCTTTGGATTTTTCCTAGGTCGATTAGGTTTTTAAGGCGATTTAGGCTTAGTTCATTTTCTAGATATTTAGCAGTAGAATGCACTCGCTTCATTAATACCCCCTCAGTAAAGCTATTTATAGAATAGCCTAGAATGGGGATTAATTTGGTCTAGAAATGATTTTGCTTATCAAATACAATTCAACTGAAAATATTTTCAGTTGGTATTCATTTTCCTGAGTAACTTTATTTCTGAGTCTGGCTTAGGTCGAGGAATGCTGATAGGTGAAAGGAATGGGATGGAGTTTCAGTGGGGGCGTTGAGGCAGTATAGTTTAATGTTTGGAAGTCTATGGCTAAGAATGTTTTTATAAATTTAAAACTGAGGTGTTAACTTCTAGTAATACTGTCATCTTTATATCTTTTTAACCTGTCCTAGGGCTAGCTAAATTTCCCACATTCAAAATCATACACTAATTCGAGAGTTCAAAATGAATGCTTTTCAAGTCATATTTATTTGCCCACTAAAGAATAGAAAATATGATTATAATCAACTAGATGACCATTTAGTTTGTGATTAATACTAATTCTTTTTATAATTTTTAAATGAATAAGCTAGGAAAGAATCCGGTCAATGCCTTTGAGGCGCCTAAGAGAACAAAAACTTCAAATTACCCCGAGCCATTTGCCAGTAAAATGTCAGGGAGAACAAAACGTCCCTTAGGAGATCTGTTTGGCATTAACAAATTTGGAGTAAATCTAGCTGAACTTTCCCCTCGATCTGAATCTTCTATTTTACATAAACATTCTAAGCAAGAAGAGTTTATTTTTGTCTTATCAGGTAATCCCACGTTGATTTTAGAAACTAGAAAGATACATTTAAATGCAGGGGACTGTTTCGGCTTTACGCCTGATGGACCAGCCCATAAGCTTATTAATGAAACAGATGAGGTCGTGACTTATATTGAAATAGGTGATCGACCAATTGATGATCTGGTAACTTATCCAAACGATGACCTCGTTGCCAAATTAAATAACCAAGGCAAATGGAGTTTTTTTAAAAAAAATGGCGATGAATATTAATTCACTAGTTTCTTTAGTTGTCATCTATACATAAAAGCCTGTTGTCTCATTTTTTACTATTCAATGTAAAAGGCAGATTTAAATTAAGTATGCCGCGCCATTTTATTCTCCCAAAAAAGCAATAGAAGTGTTTTACGATTTTTTGAGAAAGCTTCGGTATGGTCCTGTTTCAAAAAAAGACTTCGACACTTTGCTGTTGTTTTTTGTTTTTTTCTTTTAAAAAAAGTTTTTGGTTTCAAATGAAAATTTGTTAAAGCTTTTTTCAGTTTTGCGATAAATGCAGGGAATCATCGCAAAGCGGCTTAAACAGTGGGTTTTGCGTCACTTTACCAAAGTCTAGAATACAGATCTTATTGGAAATAGTCTTAAGCCTTTGTTCCAGATAACCCGACTAAAGTTTCGAGACCTTTGAAGGGTCTAAGTTGGGAGAGAATTTTGAAAACAATCTTGTTCACATCTTTAGTAGTACTTTTTGGTTTGCAAAGCTTTGCAGATCCATTAGTAAGTATACAAGTAGAGGCGACCGAGGATCGATGGATTCATTTTCCTGATGGATTTAAGTTGCGTCATGGAATGGAAATCACGCACTTATTAAACCAAAGTCTCTATGAAAATGGTTCTTTTCGAGTTGAGTTACCTCAATCAAATTATGTTGGAATAGGTCTTTCTAGTGTTGTGAATGATTCTGAAATGAAAGAATTGGCACAGAGACTTCCAAATCAAAAACTTACTTATATAGATTCGAAACAAGCGCAAAATGGAATTGCTGCTAATTCTGCTCAAATAATTGTGAGACCTAAAGTTCATACCCTCTTGTACGCTTCGGGAAAGAGAAGTAATCGAGTGGTTTATGGTTTTAGTCCAGATCGTTTGAATCCTTATAATATGGGGATTGATAACGTGTCCAAAGACAATGATTTTACAGCCGCCCAATTTTCGGAAGTTCGCCAATGTAGTAATTTAGACTTCTTCAACGGGCAATTAAAAACTAGAGGTTGGGCCCACAAAAGAGGAAACTTTGGCGCCGATGCAGATGAAGGTTTCAGTTTTGAGATTTTTGGTTTTGGTGTGAGTTTTCGTCAAAAGAAATACTCTGTAAAATTAGGCATAGAATTTGATGTACACATTCCATCCAAAGGCTTCCGTAAAACCTATGACTATGAATTTAAGGCTAGTGGTAAAGACTTGTCCATTGGGGCAAGTTATGCGGGGATTCACTTAGGTTTTGAGACGCAAAGACGTAAAACCATGAGAAACGCTATCGAAGAAAGTCTTCCTAAAATTTTAGAGCAATTGATCGCCGATTTACCAAGCTACATTTGGACGGCAAAATTAGATCAGCTTTGGGACGGGCGATGGATCATTCCAGCTGGCGTATTTGAAGGTATCGAAGAAGGTCAAGTTTTCGAAGCCGCAAATGGAAATCGCTATGTGGTTACGGATGCCATGGAGACAGTTTCAGTGGTTCACTACTTAATTAGTAATCCACAGGCTCCGAGCACAGGGGAAGAGCTTCGCTTTGTTGAAGACTTAAGACTAAGCCCTTGGGGCCAAGGCATTGGCATTCAAAAGGCATTGGCTAATGAAGCGGTAGGCTTTAATACAAAAATTATGTCAGCAAGCTCTACAGAATCGGGAATATTAAAAACAATGAGTGGTGAATTGGAACAAAGCACTGCACCTGAATATGTGGCTAGCAATATCGGAAATTGTGCAGAGAAAAAACACTCATGGTTTGAAAAATTAGTGATGGCAATTATGACTTTCTACGCCCAATGGCGTTTTGAAAATGTCTATGATCAAGAGTTTACAGCGCAGAACCAAATTAAAACTGCTGCTGTAGCTCCACGAGTTGCCTTAATTGGATCAGGAGTTTTTCCGCGAGAAAAAGGCATAGAGCAGTTTATTGATAATACGGGATTTGATTTTATTTCTTGGGACAACCGTCCTTCTGATGATCAAGGTTCTGGGACTGCTGCTGCAAAACTATTAGTAAATGAAACGAACAAAGATTTCTTAATCGTACCAGTAAAAGTCTTCGGACCTTATGGACAAACCCATTCCTCCGCTGTGTATAGCGCAATGGACTGGGTGTCTAAGCGTCAAGACATTGATTTGGTTGTTGTCCCATGGGTACCAGCAGTGGAAAGCTCTGCCTACAAAGAAGGGATTCAGAAAATCATCGACTCAGGAAAGCAAGTTGTGGTTCCTGAAAAAGCAAAAATTCAAGGAGCGGTACTGGCAAGTGCTTCCTCTAAGAAATATAAAACAAAGGGAATTCGTAGTGCGAAGATTCAGTTAGCCGAGGAAGGTGCTGGCGTAATTCAAACTGCGGCAAAAATAATTAATAAGGGACTTTAATAAACGGGACAAACAAGGGGAGAGAGTCATGAAAAAACTCTTAGTGACAATTTTAACATTAGGTTTAGCAACGCCAGCCTTGGCAGAGCGAAATCTAAAGCGACGTGTAGAGCTTAGAAATATCAATAGCCGAGTTTTCAACACTCCGGCGGGTGGAAGTTTTGACTTCGGATTTGCTTTGAATGCAATGATGGCTGTTGAATTAGGGAGTAGTGACTACTTTTTGAACCTTGTAAGTTTTGATATTGAGGACCTAGGCATGAGTGCTGATGGCATTTCATTAGTGATTCCTCCGATGGATGCTTTTGGTAATGAAGTTCCTCAATGTATTTTAGATAGAAAGCAAATTACCATGACTGGAAATGTTACTAGTTTTGAACTTTCAAATTCCACTTCTGTTTCGATCGGCTATAGCCCAAGTGGTGATAGTGGATTTGGAATTGGTGGAAGTTTTAAAATGGAAAAGGCAAAACTTTTTATGGATTTGGGAGCTTATCATAGCTCAGACTTCGTAACTTATGGACCAGTGGGGATTGCTACTGGTGCTCATGAAGCAAAAACTCAAACCACTAGAATTGATCTTAGCTTTTCAAATATCACTCTATCTCCAGAGTTTTTTAAAACCTCTGAGCTTTCAGAGGTCACTCAAAAAGCGGCGAGAAAAGCCTTAGCGACCATTAAAGAGCAAGTAGATGCGAATGAAAACCTTCCTTGGGAAAGTGTAGTGATTAAAGTGGCTGAGCCTAAAATTACAATCCAAGCAGGAAGTTTTGATGGTTTGAAAAAGGATGACCAGCTGGTAGTAGAAAACATTTACCACCAGTGGGAAGGGGAGCCTTGTAAATCAAAGTACCGTGGAACTTCAGCGGGAACAACTGCAGTAATTCAAATCACAGACGTTCGTGGTACAGAAGCGGATGCCATTGTGGTAGAAAGAGTTCGTGATGGTGTTTTTGTTGGAGATCGCGTTCGTGTACATCAACTTGTAAATTAAATTCTGATTTTAAAGTCCAAAAAAAACCAGACACTTTTTAGTGCCTGGTTTTTTTATTTTAAAGCGAAGATTAATCGTCAGTCTTTAATAACAAGCGTATCGGATAGTTCATTCACGTCATTGGGCTCGATAGGAAAAGATGCTTCAAGCTTAGGTAAAATACTTGCTAAGCAATGTTCAATTCCAGAAGCAAGGTTTTTGCTTTTTATTTTTTGTAAGGAATGAGCTAAAATTTCAGCCCATGATTCTTCTCCAAATGCCTTGTGCATTTTTTCGTCAGATAGAATTACCATTTGATGATCATCCAAGCTAAGCATCACTAAGACACCTGTTCCGGATCGAGTTTTCCACATGCATTGACGATGAAACTCAATCTCAGCACGTATCATTGCAAAGTAAGTTCTAAAACTCTTTGGAGTAAATAGACGCATAACAAAAGCATTTTTTACGATTAAAAAGTAAAACAACAAAGCTAAAACCGGAAATGTAAAAGCGATTAAGCTGTGTTCCGAGTCGGGCAAGAGCTCAAGCAAGGGAATGAAAACTTGCAATAGATAGCTAACAAGTCCTGCGACACCTAAAGCCACAAAAGGAAAGATATAAGAAGGAATAGAGCTTCTTACAATCATTGGTACCACTTCTGCGGAGCTCAGTTTTTCAATTTTAGCAATATGTGCTTCAATGCTTTGAATCTCTTCCTTAGAAATTTGATCTTCAATCCAATTTGGAATATTCATTACCAACCTCCAGATGCGCCACCGCCGGAAAAGCCTCCGCCGCCACCGCCAGAAAAACCGCCACCGCCGAAGCCACCACGGCCTCCGCGTCCACCGGATCCGCCCAGTAGCATGGCTAGCATAAGTGGACCGGAACCTCTACCTCTTGCAAATGCAAAAATAAAAAGGACCCAAAAAATCAAATTGAATAACATGCCAAATAAAGATTTTTCTTTTTGTTTTTTATTTCTGTAGCTAAGAACTTTGCCAACTTGAAAGTTAGGTTCGACGCCTTCAATGACATAACTCAAAGCTTGGTCGATTCCAGCGGCGTATTTTTTTTGTTTAAAGGCAGGTGTGATGATTCGATCGATGATACTTTTGGCAATGGCATCAGGAATTTCACCTTCTAAGCCTTGTCCAACTTCGATGCGAATTTTTCTGTCTTGTGCAGCAATCAATAATAATAAACCACGATCGCTATCGGCTTTACCAAGCTTCCAAGTTTCAGCAACAGCAAGGCTGTACTGTTCAAGCACTTCTCCTTCCAAGGATTGGGTGATGTAAACTGCCAATTGCAAGCCTGTTTCTTTATAAAGTCTGTCTAACTTTTGATTTAAGTGGTTTTGCTGTTTGTTAGACAGCCAACCAACCTGATCGGTAACAGGGGCCCGGTAGCTGGGGATGTTTTTCTTTACATCATAAGTAGTCTGAGCCAGGCCCAGACTACAAAAAAGGCTAATAATTAAGAGGCTAAGTAAATTTTTAGAAACCAACATTAGGAGTCTTTTCTATGTCAGCTGCGTTTTCTACTGTCCACTGTGGCATTTTCTCATAACCATAAAAAATTGAGTTAGTCCAACTGCTTGGTGGAACGCTTACTTCGTTGTTAAAAATCTTAATGGCTTCGATGTATCTTTGTCGAGCCACAGCGATTCGATTTTCAGTTCCTTCGAGTTGTGCTTGTAGCTGTAAAAAGTTTTGGTTTGACTTTAGGTCAGGGTATTTTTCAACCACCACCATTAATCTGCCTAAGGCTGAGCTTAAACCGCTTTGCGCCTTTTGGAACTGTTGAATTTGTTGGGCGTTCAAGTTTTCAGGATTGATATTCACTGAAGTGGCCTTTGCTCTTGCTTCAACAACACTGGTTAAGGTTTCTTTTTCTTGCTTGGCGTAGCCTTTTACTGTCTCCACAAGATTTGGAATTAAATCAGCGCGTCTTTTATATTGATTTGTGATTTCAGCAAGGCTGGCTTCTACCTGGTTTTTTGCTTTGGGGATGGATTGTACTCCACAGCCCGCTAGGAAAATTGTTGTCGTTAAAATTAAAATAAGTTTCATAATTTTCTCCTTGAGCGGCAATAGTACCTTAGACAAATGGGCTTGAAAAGCTTTTGTCGTAGCGAGTAAATCGAATTTTTTTAGTAGATTTAATCTAACTGGCTTGGCTCTAAATCAAATACCTCTAAACTTCTTTCACGCTTTCCTTCTTGGAATGACAGACTTAGCTTATGAGTATAAATGCACAAGACTTCAGAAATTAGATGAATGTATTTTTGTTCCTCGCTATGGATGGAAATTAAAATCCTGTCGGCATTTAATTTTTCTTCTTGAATGAGTTTTCCCAAAATATCGTGGGCCAGCTTTCCTCCTACACCAGCGATCAGTAAGTTGCCCGTAATTTGCGAAGAAAGCTTTCGAGCGTCTTGGGCGTGAAACTCATATTGATAGGAGTCTTTTAAGAAATTTCGCGATTGGTGGAAGCGCATTTTTAAATTTTCTATGATATGTTTTTGCTGATCGACAAAATGAATGCAGCGAAATTTTTCGCTTTGTAATGCGTGGATACCAATATAACCATGGTCACAGCAAAGGTCCCAAAAGTCTTTGTTTTTTAAAGCTTGGTCTACGAATAACTTCATTCTTGAAGTGATTTTGGGCGAACTAGTTACAGGTTTGTTGTGCATTTGGAGAATGTAGCTTGTATTTTTACATCTTACTAGTGCCTATAAGTTGAAAAAATTCCCCATTCTTAGATTTGCCATTAAATACTCAGAAAAGCAGATTAATTTGTTTTTTAAATTTGATTTGCCTTATAAAGCAAAAAGGCGCGGTTTTTTTGCTGTTATTCAATAAAGCTTAGCTCAGCTTAGGGTGAATGCTTAAAATAAATGCACATTAAAAACTAAGAACTTCGTTATTCTCCTCTAAGTAGTTGGGAATAAAGGGGGATTGTGCTATATTCGCCGCCATGTTTTCAGGAATTATAGAAGCTAAAGTTAAGGCTTTAAAAGCTACACAAGAATCTGCAGATTTGCTCCGTATTTGGTTGGAAAGACCTGATTTTTTTGATGACATTCGTACCGGCGATTCCATTGCTGTGAACGGTGTTTGTCTTACCGTAGAGCGTTTTGATGACGAGCAAATGCAGTTTGCCGTTGCGGCTGAAACTTTAAAAGTTACTGGCTGGGATGAAAATTTCTTTTTACAGAGAGAGCATAATTTAGAGCGCTCGCTTCGTTTTGGAGATCGCATTCATGGACATTTGGTTTCTGGACATGTTGAGTCCATGGCTGAAGTGTCAAAATCGGGCATGATCGATAGTGACTCTTACGAAGTAAAAATAAAGTTACCAGAAAACTTGAAAGCATTTGTTTGGAACAAAGTTAGTCTTTGCATTAACGGAATTAGTCTCACTGTAAATGAAGTGAAAGATGGTGAGATCCAAGTTTGCTTGGTTCCTGAAACCCAAGAAAGAACAAATCTGTCCTCTTACAAAGTAGGTGAGAAAGTTTGTGTTGAGCCAGACTATATGGCCAAAGCCCTTTTTCATTGGAAGGATATGGAACGTGCATAGTATTCCAGAATTAATAGATGATATTCGCAATGGCAAAATGGTAATCCTCATCGATGATGAAGATCGTGAAAATGAAGGAGACCTAGTCTTTGCAGCCCAACATGTTACTCCAGGGATGATTAATTTTTTATCGAAAGAGGCAAGGGGTTTAATTTGCTTGGCCATTAGCAAGGAAAATGCAGATCGCTTGGATCTACAATTAATGGTTCCAGAAGGCGATAACAAAACTTCTAATAAAACAGCTTTTACAATTAGCATAGAAGCCTCTGAGGGGATTCAAACTGGTATCTCAGCTTTTGATAGAGCGAGAACCATTTCTGTTGCGGCAAATCCTGAAGCAACAAGTGCAGATATCATTAGTCCTGGGCATATGTTTCCTATCATTGCTAAAGACGGTGGTGTGCTTGAGAGAAATGGACATACTGAGGCAAGTGTTGATTTAGCAAGATTGGCCGGTTTAAACGGAGCCGCTGTTATTTGTGAAATTATGAATGAGGATGGCAGTATGGCCAGGGTGCCTGACCTACAAGCTTTCTCAGCAAAGCATAATATAAAACTTGGTACAATTGCAGATTTAATTGAGTACAGAAAGACCAACTAAGGGGACATCATGTCTTTGATCGATTGCAAAGCAGAAAATAGTAATTTTAAAATTGGTGTAGTAACAAGTCGCTGGAATCCTTCAGTGACGCAAAAATTAGAAGAAGGCGCCGTACAATATCTTGAAAAGATGGGGATTTCTGGGGACAATATTGTTCAAGTAAGAGTTCCCGGAGCGATCGAAATTTCATTGGCTGCTAAAGAGTGTTTTGAGGCAGGTTGCGATGGAGTGGTTGCATTAGGTTTAGTAGTTAGAGGTGATACCACTCATTACGAATTTGTATGCAACTCGGTAGAACGTTCTTGTAGCCAATTGATGTTGGATTATTCTCGACCAATTGGTATGGGTGTTTTAACAACAGAAAATGGTGAACAAGCGCATGCCCGAGCCGGTGGAGAAAAAGGCCACAAAGGCGTTGAGGCCGCCGAAGTAGTACTTGAGATGCTACAGGTGTCAAAGAAGATTCGCCAAACAAAATAGGAGAGCCTTTGAGTTCAGGCAAGGAATTGATTCCACCAGGAGAGCGCAAGAAGCGCAAAAGAGAAGTGGCGGCGGTTGTTTTTGGAATAGTGCTGTTAATTCTCTTCACTTACCTCCAGATCACATTAAGTAGCATCAGTCATAAGTTACCAGCCATTCATTCTATTTTCTTTATTGGCTTAGTTAATTTAAATATCGTATTAATTTTATTCCTTTTCTTTTTGGTTTTTAGAAACTTGGTGAAAACCTTCGTGGAGAGAAAAGGGAAGTTGATTGGCAGTAGTCTGCGTTCTAAATTAATCGCGGCCTTTACCAGTTTTAGTTTGATTCCCACTTTACTTATGTTTTTAGTTTCTGTGGTCTACATTAACTCTAGTTTTGATAAGTGGTTTTCTGTCAAGATGACTGGAATTTTAAAAGACTCTCTCGATATTACAAACTCTTACTACGTAACTGCTAAGAAAAAGAATTACCACTTTGCTCACCAGATTGTGGATGAGTTGGTTCGATCCAAGCGCAAGATTCCTACAAAGCTTGACTATTTTGTAGAGCATTTTGGGCTTGATGCAGTTGAGTATTACCCAGATCTTTTTGAGGATCGTGTAGTAAAACTCAGTAAAGACACTTCACTAAAGGCTTTGCCTGAAGTAGCTCTCGAGTTTTTAGAAAAAGGAATCACTCATAATTTAGAGGCCTCTACTGTCCATCTTTTTGGTGAGGGAAACTTGGTTCGAGTTATTGTTCCTTTACCTAATAAAAAAGGAGCTGTGGTAGTTTCCTCTTTTATACCTCTGTATTTAAAAAATAAAATTTCAGACATCGCTACGGCCTACGAATCTTTTCGAGATATTGATTCGCTAGAGTATCCCATTAAGTCCATCTATTTGATTGTTCTAACCTTGATGTCTTTGGTGATCATGCTATGTGCGACTTGGTTTGGTTTTACTTTGGCCAAGGGTTTATCTGTACCTCTGGTAAAGCTAAGTGAGGCATCCTCACGAGTTGCTAAAGGGGTATATAGTCCGGTTGAGGTTTTAAGTGGCTCTACTGAAATTAATCTGTTGGTAGACTCTTTTAATCGAATGATGCGAGAAGTGGAAGTCTCTGAAACAGAAGTAAAAGAGGCTAACCAAAGTTTAAGAGATACCCTTGACGTTTTGGATAAACACAATCAGTACATTGAAGTTATTTTATCGAATGTCTCAACAGGTGTAATCTCAGTAAATAATCAAGGGGAAGTAACTACATTAAATCGTGAAGCAGAAAAGCTTTTGCAGCTTGATTACAAAGAAGTTCGTCTCGAAAAGCTATCCAATGTTCTAGGCGATAATTATACAACTTTGGTTTCTGATTTATTGGATGACGCTAATAAGTATCGTGCTCCAAGTATCAAAAAAGATTTACAAATCGAAATGAACGGGGAAGAGCTTAGTCTTCAAGTGACGATTACTTTCCTTCGTGGCGACGGAAACGAGGACTTAGGCTTTGTTTTAGTGCTTGATGATTTGACTGTTTTGGCCAATGCCCAAAGAACCGCAGCTTGGCGAGAAGTAGCAAGGCGAATTGCTCATGAAATTAAAAACCCATTAACACCAATCAAATTGGCTGCTCAAAGATTACAAAGAAAGTTTGGTGATGATATTGAGGACCCAGCCTTCAAAGATTGTGTGGATACCATTGTTTCTCAGACAGATGGTTTGAAGCATTTGGTAAATGAATTTTCTAATTTTGCCAGACTGCCACAGATTCGTCCCAAAGTTGATGACATTAACCGTGTTTTGCGGGAAGTGGTTGTTTTGTATGAATCGGCTCACAAAAATGTGACAGTGAATTACGCACCCAGTGATGAGATCCCTGAATTGATGTTTGATGCAGAGCAATTAAAACGAGTTTTTGTGAACTTAATTGATAATGCCATAGCAGCTATGGAAAATACTTCAGATGCAACATTGAGGGTAGCGTCTAAATTTGATAAAGCCATAGATAGTGTTAGAATTGATATTGAAGACAACGGGCCTGGAATTACGGCCAAGAACATTCAGCAAGTGTTCGAACCATATTACAGTACAAAATCACAAGGTACTGGCTTGGGATTAGCCATCGTGAAAAAGATCATTGAAGATCATCATGGATACATTCGTGTGTATCGCTTAAGTCCCCAAGGAACAAAATTTGTGATCGAGTTACCTTTGAATAAATTGAAAGCTTAGAGGGTCCAGTGAACGGTATTAAAGTATTAATTATTGATGATGAAAAACCAATTCGCGATATATTATCAGCATCCTTACAAGATGAGGATTATGAAGTATATACTGCAGAAAATGGGCAAGAAGGATTAGAGGCTTTAAAAGAGCACAAACCTCATATTGCTCTTCTCGATATTTGGATGCCGGGTGATTTAGATGGTATTGATGTTTTAAGAGAAGCAAAGTCCAAAGACATTCAAACTGAGTTTATTGTTATGTCGGGACACGGAACCATTGAGACCGCCGTAAAGGCGACAAAACTTGGTGCTTGGGATTTTATCGAAAAACCCATTAGCTTAGATAAAATTCATATTTTGATGAACAACATCATGAGTTTTCAAAACGAAAAAAGCCAAAAACTGGCCTTGCTAAATAAGTTACGTAAGAACATTGCTGTCATCGGTGATAGCCCTAGAATGCGTGATATCAAAGAAAAGATCGCAAATTTAAATAATAAAAACCGATTGGTTTGTATCCAGGGAAGCATTGGTGTTGGTAAGTCTTTAGTGGCTGAAAACATTCATTATTTCAGTGATCGAGTCGGAGGCGCCTTCGTTAGTATGAGCTGTGCATTGACGCCAAAAGAGTTGATTGCCAGTGAGATATTTGGTTTTGAAAAAGAGGCTTTCACTGGGGCTCCTAGTGGTAAAATGGGTAAGATTGAGCTAGCCGCTGGTGGTAGCTTGTTCATCAAAGATGCGCAGCTTTTTGAGGAAGACATTATCGAAAAGCTTTTGGATTTTGTGAAAACTTCTAAGTTTCAAAGGCTTAAAGGAAACAAAGATATCTATTGTAACACTAGAATTCTTTTGTCTTTTAGTTGTAGTGAAGAAGATATTCGTAACTCTCATTGGGGAAGCTATTGGGAGCAAATTGATTCCTCTGTTTTCTTTCAGCTAGAGGACTTAAAAGATAGAAGGGAAGATATTCCAGCATTGTTCGACCACTTTGCAAACCAGGCTTGTAAAGAAAATGCAACGGCAAAGAAAAGTGTAAGCAATGAGGCTCTTGCGGCTTTAGTGGATTACTCTTGGCCAGTGAATATTCGCGAGTTAAAAAACTTTGTTGAGCGTTTGTATCTTTTGATCAATAGCAATGATGTTGATTTAGATTGTTTGGAGTTTGCTGGACTGCGTGTAAAAGGCGGAGAGATGCCACAGTTTGGTGAACAATCGAATTTAAAAGAAGCTCGTGCAAGTTTTGAAAAAGAATTTATATTAAGTAAGCTAGCCGAAAACGACGGAAATGTCTCTAAAACAGCAGAGATGATTGGTGTGGAACGCTCGCATTTGCACCGTAAAATCAAAGGTTACGGCATCGATTTGTAAGAAAACTGCCGTATTTTTAAAGTAAATTCATAGGAAAGCTCTGTTAATATTTTTGACAGAGCTTTTTAATTTTTAAGTTTGAAGCCCATATTTGCCGAGCATTTTTTCAGCCGAAAAAAACTTATACAGGTAAAAACACTAGTTTTTCTCACTTTGATACATAAATGAGAATTATCGACTTTCGACCCAAAATTCATTTCAAATTCTCATTCGTATACCGATACAATACATACTAGGGGTTGTGGTTTTAAATTGCGTATCTAATTAAACCATTTGAGGGGGATTCGAGTGAGTAAGTTTCAAATTCGAAATTTTTTGAGAAGCTTATCATTAATTGTTCTTTCGACACTTTTGATGCTTAGCTATCAAAACTGTCAAGGATTGAACAGTGTTCAATTAGAGTCTATCAATGATCTTGCAAATGGTTCAGGAGGCAATGGCGTTGGTGATGGTTCATCCACAGACCCATCCAATGGTTCCGGCGATGGTGGTGGTGAAGAAGTTGTTGAGCCAACGATTCCAGAACCAACTCCGGCAGTAATGCTTTGTCATGAGCAAAATGCAAGTGGTGTGGATTGGGCAAGTGGTTATGACTTTTATAACATTGCTCCACACAGCCCTTCCTTTTCAGTTACAGGAACTTTGAAAAATGGAAAGCCTTTCTACAAGTCTTCCGTTGATATGGATACAGGTTCTCGTCAACTTACAGCGAGTGTGAAGTTTTCTGCTGTTGCTGGTGAAAAAGGTTTAGATTACTACGGTCAAGATCAATCCAATGTAGAAAGTGATAATCTCGCAGATCCAAGATGTAGTGTTTCACGACTCTCTGGTTCGGGCGCAATGGAAGCAAGTACTTGTAATTTGAGTGGTGGGGTAGTGAATCTTCAACTTTCAGAAGACGATAACCAAGAATGTGTATACGGAAGCTTTAGAGTTACGGTATCAGTAACAGATAGTTGTACAGCAGCTCGAGTATCGAAGAGCATTGATTTTGAAGTTGAAAATATTTGTCCAAATATGGGCGCTATTGATTCTTTTTTAAGAGAGTCTGATCCTAAGCCTGTTGAAAATGACAAGTTTGGAGAAACTATTTTAAGAAATGGCAACACTCTAGTGGTTTCTGCGGAAAAAGATTCTGAGGCGGCGCTTTTATCTGGCGCGGTTTATGTGTATAACATTAATAACGACAACTCTTTAGACTTCTTACAAAAAATTATGCCTTCCAATGAATCGTCTAGCTTACATGCTTTGACCATGGATTTGAATAGTAAATGGCTAGTGATCCCAAGTACTAATGGTAAAATTCGAGTGTTTAAAAAACAAGGCGATGGAACATTTGTTAAGCAAAATTACAACGGTCTTGATCATTTAACGGTAGCTGATGGATCTGCTTTACGTATTGGTTTCTCAGTGGCTTTAATTGATGATTATGTAGTAGTGGGAACCAATAAACGTTCAGGGATTTTGTATGCTTTTAATCTGAATACAGGTGCTGTAGCATTGGATTATCACAAAACCGAATCAGCTCCTGTGTACAATGGCTACCGTATGACTGCTTTTGAAAGAAACTCAGTTTGGTATTTAGTGACTTCAGACAGAGAAGGTAAAGGTAGTGTCTATATCGAGGAAGTTTCCATTGCTAATTCAAAAATGACTTTGTCTCGTGTACATAAAATTGCTGGTGGTAGTGACCAATTATTTTTTGGAGACAGCTTTAAAGTTTCTGATAACTATTTAGCAATCGGTGAAGACATTACTAATTCTAAGCCTAGAGTTAAAATTTATTCCTTAGATGACTTGGCCAATGAAAACGCCAGTACTTCGCCAAAGTATAATTTGCAAGGCGAAAAGGGTTTTGGTTCTTCCATTGAGTTTTCTGAGAACGAAGAAAAATTATATGTTGGAAATAGCGCCGAACGAGATGCTGCGGGTGAGATTCAAGTTTGGACGATTCCTAATTCTGGGGATTTAAAATCAGAATACGCAATTGCGCCGATTAGAGCGTATAGAACTAATAATCAACAATTTGCTGCAAGCATGGCTATTAAAGAAAATCGTCTATTTGTAGGCGTACCTAATTACGGGGCATCAGGAAATCGTGAAGCTGGACGTGTAATGTTTGTCGATTTGAATGAAAACTTAGGGGAGTAGGGATGAGGAAATTAATCTGGCTAACATTATTAATTTCAGGACCATTATTTGCTGTTGAGCTTGATGATAGCGACAGAGGAGATACTGTTTTGTATTTTCCTTTTAACGACGCTACTCTGGACCAAGCAGTTGGTAAGGGACTAAATTCAAACGGGCAACAGGAAAATGTGGTTTTGGAACGTGACCAAGACTCGCAAAAAACTGGGGTTCGTGCAGATGATAATGGACACATTCACTTTGACACGGAAAACTCTTTCCGCAATTCAAATGTCGGTCCTTACCTTAAGCAGTGTGATAACTCTGATGGTGTGACTTTTGAAACTTGGGTAGCTCCTGAGCATACAAAAGACAGTACCACTAAAAACGATATCATTGTGAATTTCCCGGGTTACTTAACTTTGTACCAACACTATGACAATGGACCATTGTATAAAGTTACAATTGGTAATGAAACATTGGAGACAGATCCTAATGTTTTAAAAGGGAATGGAGAATATGGTTCTCGTCCACAAAAAGTTGTTGTTAGCATCCGTAAAGATGGATTGGCTAAGTTGTATGTTTCTTCAGGGGTAGAGCCCAACAAAGAGAACGTGATCATTTTACGTGATCAGGCAAATGTAAGCATGCCTAAAGCAGGTTCCAATTCCATTCGAATGACGGTGGGGAACATTTATGCTCCTAACTACAGACTTGAAGACACTAGTGAGAACAGTAGAACTTTTGCTGGTAAGATTTATAACGTGGCAGTATCTTGTGGTTACCAAGATGACGAAGAAGTTACCAAAGTTTATGGATTTAAAAATAAAATCGAAAAAGTATCCATTAATCCAAACGCGAGAACGGATGCTTATGCAGAAAAAGCCGCTACAATTTATCGTCGAATTGCTAGTGTAAAGGTTCCGGTGGATCATCCTGTAGTTCAGGAAATGGCAAATCGATTGGCGCAAGGAGAGGATGCGGCACAAGTTGCTAAGTTAGTTACTGAAGAGAAGGGTTTCTACAATGTGACTTTAAGAGATTTTGCGGCAGAACTTTCAAATCGTGAAGAAACAATCAATGTCCCTTTAAACGACTTTATTGCTACTTTGATTGGTATTGTAAAAGACGATCGCTCAGCAAAATTATTTTTAACAGGAACAGAGATCTATTACGGAGATTCTAAAAAGGTTCCTTTATCTGCAGAAGTATACGACGACATTATAAATTCAAATAAACACTACGAACAGTTAGACGAGTTGAATGCTGACCTGTCAGTTGTTCTAAGTCCAATGCCTCAACAAATTGGTAAAAAATCGGATGGTGTTGAAACAGTAAGTAGAAATACAGATGCAGCAGGTCTTTTGACTACAAGAGCATTTATTTCAGCACATCATATTGCAGGTACAGGAAGAAGACCGGTTGAGTTCGCTTTTAGAGAATTCTTATGTCTACCGATTGACCAAATTGCTGACTCTGGTAAAGGGGATGCTCATGTTCTAGATAATCGCATTGGTAGAGACATTGACCGTGCTCCAGGTGGAGAAGCTTCAAAGTTTGAGAATAACTGTAAGGCTTGTCATGTACCAATGGATGGATTTAGAGGAGCCTTTGCATACTATTCATGGGTAGACTCGCGAATTAACTATAGCCTTATGGAACCTGAAAACGAAGAGTTTGATAGCAATGGTGTTGCTACCAAGTTTAATGAAAACTCTGATATGTATCCAGGTGGTTATGTGACCATTGACAATAGCTTTAAAAACTATGCGATTGGTAAGAAAAACATGGCACAGATTGGTTGGGATAATCCTTCGAGCGGAGTTGGTGTAAAAGACTTTGGTCGACAGTTAGCAAATACAGAAGCATTTCCTAGATGCATGGCTAAGCGAGTGTACAAATCTGTTTGTAAACGAGAGCCAGTAGCAGCGGAAGATGATTTTATTGAAAAAATGGCAGATGTACTAAAGAACGAACAGTACAACTTAAAACGTCTTTTCGAAAACATCGCTGTATCTAAAGAGTGCATTGGGGGATAGGGATGAATAAACGTAACAGACAAATTAAAATTGGAATTAGTTTATTTTTAAGTGCTGCCTTTATGCTAGGTTTTGGCCATGCTTGTTCGCAATTCGCAGCGGATGGTTCTGGCTTGGTCAACTCTTCTGGCTTTGGCGAAGACAACATTATTCTAAATGAGAAGACCGTATCAACGGTATATGCAAAACAAGCTTTGCAGAGCATGTCTTCTTGTCTAGGAATTGCAAATCCATCTATGGCTACGCAAAAAACTTATGAGGATGTTCAGCAATCCATTTCTGAGAGAGGAAACGCCAAAGAGGTGACAGCACCGATGATGATGGGCTTAACAAGTCTTGCAGGAGATGTTTGTCGTGATCTTCTTGAAGAAGAGGCTGGTTTAGCAAGTGCGGACCGACAAATTTTTGAAAATATAGATTTATCTGCTGACGACATTTCAGAAGAGGAGCTTGCATTAAGTATTAATCGCATGGCTCGTAGTTGTTGGCAGAGAAATGAGACAGACCAAGAATTGGGGGCAATCCTTGACTCTGTTTATGATGCTTTAGGGAGTGATGCAGGTTTAAGGAAGAAAGTGATTTATTCCTGCACGGCAATATTAGCTTCGTTTGATTCGTTGAAATTATAAGCTCTTACTTTTGGGGGAATGATGAGTAAGAACATTAAGAAAAATAAAAAATTTGAAGATCATGTAGTTCAATTTGAGGATCTACATAATAAGAAGCCAGTCACTCGAAGGGACTTTCTTGCAACGGGTATCATCCCATTTGCTGCGAGTGTTCTGACACCTAACCTATTAAACTTATTAACACCTGGAAATGCTTTTGCAGACAGTTCTAGATGTGAATCAGGGGCTGCTTCTAGTCAATTCCCTGCATTTATTAATGTCAACTTAGCAGGTGGATCAGGACTGTCTAGTCATGCAATCGGCTTAGATGAAGGTGGTCAGTTATTAGAAAAGTATACTCGTATGGGCTTAGGCTTATCGAGTCGATTAAACACGGTAAATCGCTTTGGCGGAAGTGTTTGGTACGATAGCTCCACATTCTTAAGAGGTTTAGAAACAGAAATGAGTGCTGGCACAATGGCCAACACTGCTTTTGTAAATGTTTGTGTAGAGTCTAGAGATGATTCCTCTGAAAATCCAATTGATATCTCTGGATTGATCGATCGTGTGAGAAGTGGAAGTTTATTACCTACTTTAAACCCAAATCGTAATAAGCCAGCCTTGCTGGTTCCTAAACCATCGGTAGCGGTAGGTGGTTTAACGGATTTAAGATCTTCGATTCTTTTATCAGGAAATTTAAATACACTTTTAAAAGATAGTGAAAAAGGGAAGCTTTTAAATCTAGTTAATAATTTAAGTGCCTCTCAGATGCAAAAAGTAAGAAACCAAACCTATGGTGATCAAATTCAAAATCTATTGAGCTGTGCAGGAATTAAAAATGCAGAGTTGGTTAGTAAAGCTGATCTAGGAATCGATCCTTCATCGGATATGAATGTTTCTACACTTTGGGGTATTGATCAAATGGACAATCCTGGTGGGCAAAATTTTGTTTCAGCGGCGATTGCTTACAATACTTTAAAAGGAAATTCTACTTTGGGGAATATTACTCTTGGTGGATATGACTATCACAACGGTACTCGTACTCGTGGTGATGATATGGACGAAGCTGCAGGAGCTCGTGTGGGTCGTTTACTAGAAACGGCGGCATTAATGGGCCAAAAATTATTTATCACTGTAACTTCTGATGGTTCAGTGACATCGGGTGATTCCGAAAACCCAGGGGAAGCTCCTTGGAACAGTGATGGTGGGACTCGTGGTATGATGTATATGTTTGCCTATGATCCTGCTGGCCGTCCAGGCTTGAAGGGAACTCAATTAGGGAGTTTTACACAAGGTCAGGCGGTGAACGAAAAAACTCTAGTAGGTGGTAGTCCAGAAATGGCCGCTGCTGCTGTATTTGCTAACTATTTGTCTTTTGCAGGACAGTTATCCAAATTTGAAGAAGTAGTGGGACGTGGTACTTTAGATTCAGCTGAGCTGGACGAAGTCAGCTTAATCTTGGGGTAGTGGAATGTTAAAAAATGGCTTAGTGTCTTTATCGGTATTAATGTTATTTGCAGTGACTCCGGTTCTGTATACCAACTGTGGTCCTCAACACCAGGGTTCAGAATCTGTTTCTGCAACTTCTGTATTAAAACCGGTTTTTAAGCAAACTTTTCATCCGTTTTTAGTTTCAAACTGTTCTTCCTGTCACGTTAGAGGTGGTTCAGGAAATGGTAAGTTTGCTTCTAGCACTGTGGATGAGGCTTTTGATGATTTTTACTATATGGGTTATCAAAAGATTTCTCAATACGCTGTAGATGCAGGCCACAATTATCCATTTACAGGTCCAGAACATGAACAAGAAGTGAATGAATTAGTGAATCGCTACAAAGAAGCCATCGCGAATTCAGATGCTGTTGAAGAAGATTCAGATATCTATGCCATTGATGCACAGATTGTGACCTCTTCAAAGATTTTGGGTTTCAACTCAGAAGGTGAAAGAACTTTTTTATGGAATTTAAAATACAACACTCTTAGAAAGTCTGAAAGTAATGACATCGAAGACGAGTTGTTAGAAAAAATTGAAATCACTTCAGAAGCATCCATGGTGGTTAGTAATGACGTTCAAATTGGTTATTCTTTTGGAGCACCTAGGATTCATTTAGCTGAGGACGCAGACTCAGACATTTATGTTTTGGGAGCGGTTTATCAATTGAATGATGCTTTGGTTGAGAAAAATACCTTCTACTCTTTAGGGGCTTGTATTCGCAGAGGGGAGAGTGGGATTTTATCCACTTCCGGTTCAATTTACTACGATAGAAAATACATTGAGTCTGATCGACTGAGTGTTCATATTTTAAGTATTGAAAAAACCACTTGTTCAAAACCAGAAGAACAGCCAAAAGTGAGCTTTGCAGTCACTGAAACTAGAGTGCAAGAAGGATCTCCTCCAACGGATTATGCAGCGAGAAAGCAGTGGGCAAAACAATCTTATCCAACGGTAACTATCCAAGTGAGATTGGACAAAGCGCCTAAGGTAACGACTTATGTGAGTGTGGAGAGAGATGATAGTTCTGACACACAAATGATTCCACGTTGTTGCATTGAATTGGCAGAGGAAGAACTACGAGTTTACAATGGTCTTTGGGATTACGATTTCAATCGTGCGGATCTAGTGTTCTATCCACCAGCAGACGGTGAGGAAGCGGTTTTAGTTAAGGAGATCGTGATACCGATTAACGATGATGAAAGAATCACTGACTTTGTAAATGGCGATAATGTAAACGCAGATTTAGCAGAGGAAAAGTTGGTTTTAAAATTAACAGGACTCGTAAATACTCAAGCTGGTGATAATATGAAAACCAATTTGATTATTGTCAATGACGATACTCTAACGGCTAGAGAGCAAGATTTATACGATGGCTTGTATACCTACGAAGGGCTTTATCGAAGTATCTTTACTAGCAATGATGAGAACATTCGCTGCATTGGCTGTCATAACTCGGTGATTCGAGCGAAGGGTTATGACATAACAAATTACAAGCATCTAATTTCATCAGAGGTGGTTGTGCCTGGTGATCATAACAATAGTGACTTCTATCGAAGAATTGTGTTGTGGAAAGAGCTAGGTCTTCAGCAGATGCCGTTAAATGAAAACCCTGATGATGCTAACGATAGTATCGATACTGGATGGTATGAGGTTTTACAGACTTGGATTTCTAATGGAGCGAAGAACAACTAAGAGAAGATTTTTAAATTTGGTTTTAGCTTAGCCCTCTTATAGAGGGCTTTTTAATTTTGAATGCTTGCAGATAATTTAGTTTTAGTTTTTTCTTTAATGACTGCGATATACTTTTAAAAAATTATCAATATAAGTTTTTTTCAATGATTTTACTTTCTTGTCAGGGATCTTAGCTCCTAATATTACAGGCCAAAAAAATAGTCCACTTACGCCGGCATAAAAAAGTTCTGAAAGTTCATCGGACTTGGAAAATTTTAGTTTCTTGTCCTTCTTTGCGGCCTCGAACCATTTTGCTAGGTGGTCATCCATCTTGTGAATTCGATCCATCATTTCTTCGGCGACTTGTGGGTTTAAAATAAACACGCTCATTGCTACTCTCATTAAGCCCAGCCACTCTTGGTTTTTACTGACTATGATTTTAGCGTCTATAAATTTCTCTAGCTGTGATTCTAGACTTTGCTGCTTGTCATAGGGAATGTTTTTTAATTCAGAGGCCTCTTGAAAAAAACGTTCTAATACGGCTTCAAAAAGCTCGTCCTTGCTAGGGAAGTGATTGTAAACCGTCCTTTTCGAGGAATCGGCCAGTTCAGAAATTTGATCCATGCTGGTGTTTTCATAGCCAAACTCCATAAATGCCTTTTGGGCAGCATCCAAAATAGCAGTTCTTTTTTTTGAAGTGTCTCGCTTAATCTTTGTCATATCAATACCTTAGAGTAAAAGTAAACTGGTCAGTGTAATTTTGTTGCAATGCCGTTTTCTTTTAGTTACACTAGGTAGTGTAATTTAAAGTCTTTGAATTATCAAGACAATCTCATAAGGGGAGCCTTAATGAAACGTAGTTTACTAAGTATTTTTGTTGGATTGATATCAAGTGTTCTCGCGGTGGCTTGTAGCAGTTTTGGCTCAGACTCCTCAGAGGAAAAGAAATTGAGCTTTAAGAACTCTCTCAATTATGACTCTAGCAATGGCGTGTTTAAAAACCGAAGACCAAAACTAATTTCAGAGATGGAAAAAGAAGCCATGGATTTTAAAACCATGTGGGATTTCTTTTTTGGCAGCCAAGCGGATCGAGTTCCTGTAGCACAACTTCCTGAACTAAAACCTGATTTGGGTGAATTTATTAAAGAGTCTGAGGATTTAAAAAGTATATGGCTGGGACACTCAAGCTTTTTACTAAATATGAATGGTAAAATAATTCTCGTAGATCCTGTTTTTTCAGGGGCAGCATCTCCCATACCTTTTTCAGTAAAACGCTTTCAAAAGCCAGTGCTGAAATTAAATGAATTACCAGAAATAGATTTTATCCTTATTTCTCATGATCACTACGATCATTTAGATATGGAGAGCATTAAATTTTTTAAAGAAAAGAACACGCAGTTTATCGCGCCATTAGGTGTTGGCTCTCATATGCAGTCATGGGGAATTGAAGAGGAGAGAATTTTTGAAAAAGACTGGTGGCAATCCCATAAAATAGAGGGCCTAGAATTCATTGCAACACCGGCTCAACACTTTTCAGGAAGAAGCCTTTTTGATAGAAACCATAGCCTTTGGGCTTCTTGGGTGATTCGAAGTGATAAACATAGTGTCTACTTTAGTGGAGATTCAGGTTATGACGTTCACTTCAAGGAGATCGGTGATAAGTATGGACCATTTGATTTGGCTTTTGTTGAAAATGGTCAATACAATAAAAAGTGGCGTGCCGTTCATTTATTGCCAGAGGAGACAATTCAAGCAACGAAAGATTTAAAAGCCAAAAGAATGATCCCTGTACACTGGGGAATGTTTGAGTTGTCGATGCATGCTTGGTATGAGCCAATTGAGGAAAGCTTTCTTCGAGCGCAAGCGGAAAACTTTCAATTGATTGCTCCAAAGATTGGGCAAATGATCTACCTAAATGATTCAAATGAGATTGAAAAGTGGTGGGAAAGCGTTCCTAGAGAGGCAAAGGCCACAGAGTCAGAAGAAAAAAAATTATTGGTAGGGCATATTAAAAAAAGCTCATAACTTCAAAAAGACAAGCTTCGTGGCTTGTCTTTTTTTATATCACTTCACAAGACTCTATTTTGATTTTTCTTAAAGTGATTCTTTAAAACAGTGCAGCTGCCATAATCATAAGCTGTGGTCTAGATCGTTAAGTGTATGATTTTATTGTCTAAAATGTAAAATCTGAGATTTTTTAAGTATCAACTAAGTTTTTAGTTTGTAATCAACTAAAGCTTTAGTTAATCTTTTTCACATGAAGAAAAACGCAGAAGAAAAATCACTACTAACGAAAACGGAACTTGAGTTGATGAACCTCCTTTGGGATTTGGGGGAGGGCAGTGTTCGTGATGTTATGGCAGCTTTGCCACAGGATCGTGATTTGGCCTATACCAGTGTATCCACGATCTTAAGAATTCTTGAAAAGAAAGAATTTTTAAAGAGTCGTAAAGAATCAAAAACTCATATCTATACTCCCTTGGTGCAAAAAGAAAGTTACGAAGTTAAGGAAACAGGAAGCTTGTTAAACAATTTGTTTTCCGGTTCGGGTTTGTCTTTAGTTAAGTGTTTAATTGATAATGATCAACTTTCTGAAGATGAAATGGAAAGCTTGAAAAAAATGATTGAGGAGAAATTATGATTTCTTTCTGGATCGCTGCCAATGCTTTGTTGGTGTTTTTGTTTTTCTGTCTACAGCTATCAAAAAAATGGATAGTAAAAGAGCAGCACTCACTGCTGATTAAAAGCTTTTTATTAGCTCTAGTTGTTTCACTCAGTTTTCCAGCATTGTCAGATTTGTTTCCAAAGCAAAGGGCAGCTTTTACAGAGATTCAAAAGTTTTCAGAAGAACTTTTGCCAAGCCATCAGTTCAAGCCACAAATGCAAAGTAAAACTGAAAAGCGGCCCACACAGAATTTAAGCGATGTGTTTTTCTTAGACTTTGAGAAAGTTAAATTAGGATTTTTTATTTTCTGTAGCTTGTTTGGACTCTTTCAATTTTTAAAAAATATTTTTAGTATTTTAAGATTAGAACAACACAACCATTTGTTCCGCCGATCTAAAAAGACCAAAATTTTTGTAAACTCAAAAATACATAGTCCTATGAGTTATCGATTTTGGAAAAATCATATCCTGATTCCTACTGATTTTTTATCCAAAGAAACAGATCTAAAAATGGCTCTCAGACATGAAGCCACTCACATTAGACAAGGTGATTTGGTCTTAAGCTGGATCTGGCAGCTCTTAGGAGTCTTTTTTAGCTTTAATCCATTCTTTCATTTGTGGAAGAAAGAGTGGGATTTAATTACAGAAATTCGCTGTGATGAGTTGGTTTTGAAAAATCAATATTTACAGAGAAGTGCATATGCAAAACTACTTGTTCGTACGGCAAGGATGCAACAAAGGCATTATAAAGTTTCATTGGCCATGGCTTTAGATGCAAATTTAACAAGGAGAATCGAAGTGATTACAACAATGAAAAAACAGCGAGGAGGACTCCTGCGATTAGGAACTGTGTTGGCGCTCAGTCTAATCACATGTATGGGAGCCATCCACGCTACCAATGAAAATTTCCAAATTCGAAAATTAGAGATGAACGAACTGAAAAGCATGGTTAGTGAAATGAAAACAGACATTCCACTTCCTGTCAATCCACAGGTTTTAAAATGGGTTAACCATTATTTGGGAACTCAAGGTGGAAGGGATAGTTTGATCGCAGGAAAAGCGCGATACGCAAAAATTCAAGAGCGTCTAGATAATGTGATTCTTGGCAACGATATGCCAAAGGAACTAGTGGGTGTTGCATTTATTGAAAGTAATTTTCACAATGCCTTCACTTCTTCTCAAAAGGCAAAAGGAATTTGGCAGTTCATTCCAGCCACAGCGAGACGTTATGGTTTAAAGGTTGATAGTAGGGAAGACGAACGATTGGATCTTGAAAAGTCCACCCAAGCAGCCATGGATTATTACAAAAAACTTCTAAGTCTGAGAGACCTAGAGAAAGATTGGAGTCTGGCTCTTATTGCTTACAACTCTGGAGAAAGGCGTTTGATTGAATCATTAAATACTAAAAACTCCAGGGACCCATTTGATCATCAAGTGGGAGATAAGGAGTATTTAGCAAAAGTGATTGCTGGAATTATTTTAATGAAAATGCCTAAGCAGATGTTGGTTATGCATCCATTGCCAAAGGCCAAAGTGACTTCGGTTTTTGGACAAAGAAAGGGTCCTTTTCAAGGTCAACACTTTCATAAAGGCTTGGATTTAGCGAGTAAAGAAGGAACTTTGATTCGTAGCCCTTTGAGAGGGGTGGTAAAAGAGGTTACTGACATTTACAAAAACATTCCAGCCTATGGAAAAGCCTTGGTGATTGATCATGGAAATGATTTAGAAACTCGATACTTTCACCTAAAAGACCAACTGGTAAAAGTTGGAGATAGGGTAGAGGCTGGTCAGAACATTGCCCAAGTAGGAAGTACTGGTCGTTCAACAGGTCCTCATTTACACATTGAGTTTCACCATGAGGGAAACTTAATTAATCCACAAAGTTTTTTATAAGATTAAAGCCTTTAGCTAGATTAGCTAAAGGCTTTTTAGATACAATGCTCCCACCTATTCAAACTATGAATTACGAAAGCATTCCTCTTAAAGTTTCGCAAATTTGTCTGCATCCTTTGCATGGAAAATAGAATTTGGATTTACTCATTTTAATAAACCTTTACAGCAGCTACTAAAACCTAAGTGCAATTAAAAGGACCAATAAAAAGCTTAATTTAAAGGCTATCTCTAAAGCTACCAACTGACGCAATGCTTTGTGTAAACGCAGCAAAGTACTTTCGAACTTAAAATTAACTTAAAAAACAAGCATATAAAAATACTTTGTTAAATAGATTGCGTTTCTTTCTATATTTCCCTAATTTTTTTTAAAGTTTAAATTTCAACAATAGTTTTAGCGAATAGAGTTCGTTGCAAAGGATTAAATTATGAAAAAGTATTTGTTAATTTTAATGAGCCTGTCTTGTCTATCCATGGCCTGTCCTAATCTTTCAGGAAATTACATTTGTGAACAAGAAGATGATAATGGAAAGAAAGTTCTAGTTAAGACTAGTATTTCACAAAGACTAGTTGAGGGTAATACAGCTTACACAATCATTGGTGAAGGTGACGAGCCAGTTGAAATTGTAGCCGATGGAAAATCCTATATTGATGGTAGTTATGAAACGGTGAACTCGTGTATTAATGACAAGCTAGTTTTAAGTATAAAGGGCAGTGAGAATGGCCTTGATATTTTGGTAAACGTTGAGATCTATTTGCAAAGCAATCAACTATTGTCTCAGACGAGTATGAAGGTAACTCAAAACTCTATTGTTGTTTCAGAAGAAAGCATAATTTCTGCTTGCCAAAAACTTTAGAAGTAAGATTGAGGGGACTCTTTGCAGTTCCTTCTTTTTTAAAACATCTCATTGATGAACTTTTAAAAAAATCTCTGGTTTCAGCTAAAATTAAACTCTCTAATAATTAAATCCAATTCACTCTAGAAATTCTTCGTCTGGTTGAGGATCTGCCAGAAACACCGGGTACTATAGATTTCAAAGCTCCACATTTTCACTCTGCATTTCTCTTTTTCATCATGAATTCTTGTTTTTTTACTGTGTAGCCATTTACTTTAAGTGCCTAAAATCACCAAGTTTTTCGGTTTATTGGGGGAAATTACTTCAGCTTTTAGAGACTAAAAAGCCAAGAAAAATGCCTGTGTATGGCTAAAAAATGCAGTGAAAAAAGACCCTGAAAAATCTAAGATATCTTCATTCCATTGCTGACCGCTCCTGTAAAAACAGGTATAAGTTGTGACTTACAGGAGAAGTTATGAAGTGGTCACAAACTCATCTATTTACGTTTAAAGAAGCTCCCAACGATGCTGAAATTGCTAGCCATCAATTGATGGTTCGTGCTGGATTGATCAAAAAGCTCGGTCCAGGATTATATACCTTTGGTACTTTCGCATTGCGCAGCCTTAGAAAGTTCGAAGCAATCATTCGTGAAGAGCTAGAAAAAGCTCAATGCCAAGAGGTTTTGATGCCGATGGTTCATCCTCGTGAGCTTTGGGAAGAGACTGGGCGTTGGAGTGAAATGGGCGATGGTTTATTGAAATTTAAAAACCGTAATGACCAATGGTTTTGCCTGGGTGCGACTCACGAAGAGGTGATTACCGATTACGTTCGTAATGATATAAAAAGTTATCGTCATCTACCACATACTTTGTACCAAATCCAAACTAAGTATCGCGATGAGGTGCGACCTCGTTTTGGTTTGATGCGCTGTCGAGAGTTTATCATGAAAGATGCTTACTCTTTTGATCGTACAGAAGAAGATGCACATAAATCTTATGATCGTTTGTTTCAGGCTTATCAAAATATTTTTGATCGTTTGGGAGTTAAGTACCGTCATGTAATGGCGGATTCTGGAAACATTGGTGGAAATAAAAGCCAAGAATTTCAAGTAATCGCAGAGGCTGGTGAGGATGCTCTCATGATTTGTGATTCTTGTGAATACGCAGCAAATGTAGAGATTGCACCAAGCATTTCTAAAAAAGAAACTTATCAAGGTGAGTTTTCAGAACTAGAGAAATTCGACACTCCAGGCTTCCGTAGCATCGCTGATTTAGCAAAAGGTACTGGTGTTGCTGAAAAGTATTTAGTAAAGACTATGTTTTTAAAAGACGAAGAAGAAAAAGCTTACTGCATACTTTTGAGGGGCGATGACGAAGTAAATGATGTTAAAGTTAAAAGCCTTCTGGGTTTAAAAAATCCTCCAGAAATGTTGACCGAAGCTGAGGTAAAGGAACTGACATCTGCAAGTCCTGGTAGTTGCGGACCTATTGGTTTAGATATTCCAGTGATTATAGATGAAGCTTTAGAGAACTATTCGCAATTTATGGTAGGAGCTAACGAAGATGACAAACACTTTCGTGGAGTGAGTTTTCCTAGAGACTTTAAAGTGGACAAAATTGGTGATGTGAAACTGGCAAAGCAAGGAGACCAGTGTCCTAATTGTGCAGAGGGGAAATACCAAAACGTTCGAGGAATTGAAGTTGGGCATTGTTTTTATCTTGGAAAAAAGTACGCTGAAAAGCTAAATGCAAATTTCCTCGATGAAAATGGAAAGTCGCAAATCATTGAGATGGGATGTTACGGAATTGGTGTTTCCAGAACCATTCAAGCTGTTATTGAGCAGAGTCATGATGACAACGGAATTGTTTGGCCAAGAAACTTAGCTCCATTTGATGTACATATTTGTAACCTCGATCCTAAAAAAGAAGAGGTGTCCAGTGTTGTTGATAGTCTAGTTCGTGATCTACAAGCAAAGGGTTTTGAAGTTTTTGAAGATGACCGTAAGGAACGTCCTGGAGTGAAGTTTAAAGACGCTGATTTGATCGGTTTACCGGTAAGAATCGTTGTGGGAGGCAAAGGCGTTGCCAATGCTGAGCTTGAAGTGGTGGATAGAAAAACGCTTGAAAAGTCTGTGGTGAAAATTGCTGATATTCCTACATTTGTGGAAAAGTTACTTTCATAGAGAGCAGTGGTTTTTAGTTCACACTATGATTCTAATCGAAGTTATCAGAAGAACGAACTAGGAAAATTAGCTCTTTCAATAAAGGTCACTTGATTTGGGTAATAATCTACGCTCCTAAAAAACGAGAAGCCCCATCTAATATTAGACGGGGCTTTTTATTTTTAGATAATCTTTGGCAAAGATCTGATTCTTTTTTTAAAAAACTATTTCAACGAGTTTAAAGCTTTTATTATATCTGAAGGTTCAGCTCTTTGCACATAGTCCACATTCAAGAATGAGTAGACAATTTTACCTTCTTTGCTAATCACATATGTGGCAGGAATGGGTAGTTCCCAACTGTCATTTCCTTGGTTTTTCTCTAGGTCTAAACCAAACTTCAAATAAACCTTTTTAAGTTCATCATCCAATTGAAACACCAGACCGTACTTTCTTGCTTCTTTATTTAAGTTGTCGCTTAAAATTTTGAATTTCAAATCATTCTTGTCTACTGTGGTTTCGCCTGATTCCATGGACTCAGGAGAAACGGCGATTAGTTGACCGCCAGCTGCTTTAAACTGCTCTAAATGGTCTTGATAAGCCTTTAGTTGGAGGTTGCAGTATGGGCACCAGCCGCCGCGGTAAAAAGTTAATACGATGGGACCTTTTTTTAGCTCTTCAGAAAGCTTAACTGTCTTTCCATCCACATTAGGCAAACTAAAATCAATATATGTGTCGCCTTTTTGTTTTGCTTTATCGATGATACCAGATTTACGAAGTTTTTCAGTGGCTTGCTCCATCGTCATTCTTGCGTCACTAGGGATCTTTGATCCAGCTCTTTTTTCATCGATAACTCCCTGTAGGGAATAATTAAAGTTTTTATCTGTAAACTCCATGATTTTCTCCTTTTTTGTGATTCCAAAAACTCTTGCTGTTTCTTTTCCGTTGTTGAAGGCAATGAGCATGGATTGTTGAAATACCTTATTCTTTTTTAAAAACTTTTTGTCAGAGTCGAAATCAACCTCCAAAAGTTTAAAGTTCGGGAGACCGATTTTATCCAATACTTTTTTTTGCGCTTTGCAGGATGGGCACCAGTCGGCATGTACGTGCACTAATACTCTATCATTGTCTTGGATAAATTTTTCGATCTTTGCGGTATTGTCCTCTTTAGCAAAGGAGCCAATGCTAAAAAGAAATAGGCTTAAACTTAGAATGATTTTCATTGATTTTCTCCTTTAAATTGTTAGGGATAAATTGGTTATAAATTCAGGAAGCAGCTTCAGTAAGAAGGCCTCTAGTTTTTTATCTAGACCGGTTAAAATTAAAATTGCCATTAACGCACAGAAAGCTCCCAAAGTTTTTTTCACTGTATTGGAGTTTTCAAGACTCTTTTTTTGAATCCTTTGTACTAAGTTTTTAGCGCCGTAAGATATGAATAAAATGGGAAGAATGGAGCCGATGGAGAAAATCGCTAGTAATAGGATAGATGTCTTTTGTTCGGGGCTATTGATAATTAAGCCAATAATTACCGCTAAGGTAGGGCCACTGCATGGAGCCCATATAGGGCCTAGTAGAAGGCCATTTAAAAATTCGCTGAATACGGATTTAGAGCTTTGAGTTTTCTGATCATTAATTTTTTGAATTTTGGAATTCAGCGGAGAAAGAAGTTGAGATAGTTTATCAATGCTCGAGGGGAAAAGAAATAGTAGGGAGGCAATAAGTAGAAAAATGCCTGAAACGTATTTTAAGTGATCGGGGCTGAGGCCTAGTAGTTGTCCAGAGCTGGCAATTAAATAGGTAGAGATGGAAAAACTTGTTGCTAGTCCCAGCGCTAATAAAACAGGACCCCATTTAGATTTCTGTAATGAGGAACGTACTACGAATGGAACCATAGGTAGAACGCAAGGGGAGAAAATGGTAAGAACTCCTGCTAAAAAAGAACTAAAAACTAAGCTGCTGGTCATTTCCTTCTCCTTATTTGACTGACTGGTCAAAAACAAGTTAAATTTTTTTAAATCTGTACCCCAAAGTCTTCTAGGGCTCGGTTTGCAATTTGAGTTAAAAACTTTTTATCTTTTCTAAACTTGGAAATTTCACGAATCGAAAAAGCGGCTGTGATTAAATTGGTTTTTAATTCTTCTGAGTTTTTGTTCTGTTGGGCACAGGCTAATTCTGCGACATTTTTTAAATTTAGTTCTGTTGCCGCAAAGAGGGTTTGTGCTTTTTTGGCTAAGGCATTTTCTTGATTGGCAAACTCTAAGCAAGAATTCATGATTAGACAGCCTTTGCGAAAATCCCTGTCGACTCCTTCAGCAATCAAGCGTTTAAAAAACTTTTTTAAGTATAAAACAGGATCGCCCTCTTTGTAGTGACGAGATTTTGAAAATTGACCGTAGTGTTCTAAGCATTCTAGAAAGAGTTTTTCCTTTGAACCAAATGTATTATAGAGACTTCCTTTTAGAAGGCCAGTAGCTTCAATGAGATCTTTTAGGCTAGTTTGATCATAGCCTTTCTCCCAGAAAACTTGCATAGCTTTCTCGATAATTTCTTCTTTTTTGAACTCGGTAGTCCTGCTCATTCCTATACTTTACCGTATTTGACCAATCGGTCAAGTAAACTTGAATATTTTCTTCCAAATCAAATACAGGGCTTATAAAGGCAAGTTGGTCTCATAATTATTCGATTTATTATTAAGCTTTCGAAGAACAGTAACGGAATTTTATGCAGCAGCTGGTAAGTTACTGGTGCCAGGTTCCTATGTGATATTCAAATTTTTCGAGCCTTCTAGCGCTAAAAAACTTAAGTCTGCGTATCTTTTTATAAGCCTTAGGTAAAATATAGGAGTTCAGAAAATGAAAACGTGTGAATTCTAGTTTTTCTGAAATCGACTTACATTTACTGAGGTCTAAGTCTTTTATAAATAGTGAATAAAATTTTTATCAAAAATTTTCTGTAAAACCATTTTTAATCCAATGATACATATCTGTAGTTCCGTCGATAATCGGTTCGTATGAAATCAAATTCCACTTACCAAGCATAGTTTTATCAATTGAATTGGCATAAGAGGAGCGAGTTCAAGACTGTAGAAAGAACAGAGTTGTCCGGCCTTTCATTGAAAAACATCACTTAGGTATTTTAAATTCCGGATTCAGCTTTCCGAAATCTAAAACATTTTTTCTGTACTGCCTTTGTATTGCGACTGATGCTGAATATTCCTGGCTCGTTCATTGCAATGCCCAATCTGTAGATTTGGAGGAAGAATGCAGAGAATTTTTAAACTATTGATAGTGCTTGTGCTTTGGGTCTCTTGTGCACCTAAGGAAGAGGTTGAGTATAGAAGGTCTAATAATCCATCTAAAAATCTAGAAAGCACCCAAAGCTCCAAGGATTTTTCGGAAAAGCTTAGTATTGGTAGTATAACCAGCGGGAGAGATCCATTTTTAGAATTGGTTGATTCTACTTTGCTAACAGAAGATCTTATTTTTTTATACGAAGATAAAAGGCTATGGAACTCACAAGATGAATTTGAGATACTAGTGGATTGTGAAGGTATTAAACATAGGAGTGAGCCTTTAAAGCTTAGTAGTAGCTTCACTCTTTATAATCATATTCCTCAAAAGGTTTTCTTAAAAAAATTAGATCATCTTATTTGTAACTACTCTTTTATGGGGAAACTAGAGGGGGGCGCAACTTTCAAAATACAGAAAATGTTAAGTTTGAATCTTAAAGATACGAAATTCAATACCGGAATTGTTTTAAACTCAATTCCACAAGGCCATTATTTAGAGAATGTTTTGAATCAAGTTTCCACACAGTGGGATTCCCTGGCTCATGTTCAACTGATATGTGGAAATAGAAACTTTTATTGGTCAAAAGACTCGGAGACTTTAGATTTAAATGACCTTAGGCAAAATCTCACTCAATTTTTAAATGGAAATGTCATTTTACAAAATTGTCGTTATATCCATAGTTTTCGAAATGGTAAACTAAAACTGGATCAATTATATATTATTGAACCCAACCTGAATTTAGAAGTTTTTGTTGGCTTAGAACATGGTATGAAAGAATTTGGTATCTACGAGGAATTCGATCCTACTAGAGTTATGGAATTTGTTATTATCCTTAAAAATCATTCAGACTTCCCTGTAAAGGTAGAGATTCCTCAACTTAGCCTTGCCGTGGGATTGTACGTGGAGGGCAGAAGGGGAGTCTATAATTTTGGTCCACCTAGTCCAAAATTAAGGCTTAATGTAAATGCTCTCGGAAACTATGGATTCATTAGAAAAAACATAACAGAGACTGTAGGTAGTATCCCTCCGAAGAGCGAAATCCATTTACCTTTGGACTATGATCGAGCTAAGTTTGGAGTCCTGTTTGGTCCTAGATTAACAACAGGGGAGTTATCCGTTTATGAAATTTCCTATAAATTGGTTGGTGAGTTGAGTCTAAAAGTTCAACATGAATACCAAAAATCAGTATTAGGAATTCATCAAAATGTCGTCAGATCATTCTCCAAAGAGTTTAATGTACCTAAGACGAAAGGCAGGTTACTCTTTTAAGATTGTGCTTGGAATAAAGGGGAGGTGGTAAGTTCAGGGACTAACTAAAGTGATGAGCTCCACCTATATTTGAAACTCCTTTGTCTGCTATGTAAATTAGAGGTTTTTCATTTTCTCTGTGTGTTATTTTCAATCCCCACCTATGCTGCAAGTCTAGTTTTGATACTGTACCCAAGGCTATAGAAGGGCTTGAAACCATTAAAAAATCGATCACAGCGCGTGGCTAAATTCCTTTCGAAGTAAGGACAAAATTCGTTATATAGGCAATGCAGAGGGTTCCAGAGGAGATGACTAGCCTCTAATTTAGTTTTCAGCTGGTATAGCGGTTGCAGTTGATATTTGGCATCGATATATAAATATAGGAGCTAGAGATTTTATGGACCGTAAAGTAAAATTGGCCTCGAAAATGGGCTGTGAGGCTACCAGGGAGATCGTCGACCTTTTGAATCATTCAAAAGAAGCTAAATACCAGCATTTACAGCTCACAATCCCTTGTTTGGTGGACTTTAAGGTGTTCGACTCGATTTCTAATAGAATTGATTTAATTGCCCATTCAAACTGTTTAAACACACAAGGCAATAACTCCTGGGATGACCTAAAGCTAGTAAAAGAGCAAATTCTGTCGATGAGTCCTAAGAAGGTCGTTGAACACTATACCGCCTTCTTAGATGAGGAAGGTCGAAAGGGAGGTGTTCAACATAGACACTCCAATCTAGATCAACACTGTGCAAATATCGAGAAGTGGCAAAATATTTTGGGAATGAAAATTGGAATTGAAAATATCCCAGATACAGATAATCCGATTCAATATTTTGAAGATTTATTGGAGGTATCAAGAAGAACTTCTTGTGAAATCACAGTGGATGTTGCTCATGCCCTAATTTCTATGACAAGTTTAGAAAAAACAGAAAGAGTAAGATTTATTGAGCTTTTAAAATTAGTAAATCCAAGTCATATTCACCTTAGTAGCGTGGTGGAAAAAAATGGCGTTTTGTGGGATAACCACTATAAAGTGGTTTCTGAACTCGTTTGGGAATTGGCAGAACTTTTCATTGATTCAGTAGAGTTCGTCACTTTTGAGCAAAACTCTAATATAAAATCCATTGAAATAGAAAATGCCATTGATGATTTTTTAAAATTTGAACCAAAAGGTATAGATACTTTAATAGACCTTAAAATCACTAATTTTCATTCTAATGAAGAGTTTAATGTGGATGCTGGAAAAAACATTGTTCAGTTATTTCGTCATGATAAACCTGTAATGAAAAATAGTAGCTATGGTTCTACAAGTGAAACTAGTTTTAAGTGGATGGCTGATCCACTAGAGCATCTAAACTTAAATTGGCCTTTGAACTATTCTGTCGATACCATTAAAAAATCACTAGATAAAAAAGGGCCTGAGTTTGTTGTTGAGATGTTAATCTCAGCTTGTCGACATGGAATGGCGATGCAAAGCTGGTGGAAGCCAAATGATCATATAAAATCAATAGCAACAATTACAAGTTTAGAGGATGGAGGGGAGTCATTTGATATCCAAATATCTCCTCCAGATCGAGAAGAAATTGCTTCTGAGTTAATGTGGAAAGTCTGCGGCGAACATTCATTTGTTGGACGTGAATTTTCAATCAGTATTAAATCCTACATTGTGTAGGCTTTATAATAGGAGGTCTTATGAATATTAAGAACTTAAAAAAAGCGGCTCAAAAAGGTAGCCAAAAAATAGGTAATACAGGAAGTGGTATCTAAAAAAAAAGGAATTCTATGAGGGTTATTGCTTTTCTATTTAGCCAGTTTGTATCTGGAGTGGGTGATGCCCTCTTGTTGTTTGCCTTTCCGGCTGGTCTTGGTATGGAATTTAACGATATCAGACCAGCGGTTTTATTGTGGTTAATACCAGGGATCGCTATGTTCTTAAGTAGTTTTCTTGCAAAAATTATTTCTAAAAGAGTTGCTGTAGCGAGAAAAGATTACGGAAAATTAATGATTGGAATTGCTATTGTTGAGTTAATAACGGCAAGTCTAACTTTTTATTTTGATTCAAAGCTGGCAACAATTATTTTGTCCGGCGTTTTTGTTTTCTTTTATGCATTTGCGAAAGAAGGTTTGCCTAGATTGTTTTATTTTGTTTCGATTTATCGATATTTTGAAGAAGAGTCTTCCTATAATAAACTATTGGGTTATTCCACTTCGATTAATATCTTAGCTGGATTGGCTGGAACAATTTTCGCTTCCTATTTGGTATTTAAGAGTTCCTGGCGGACTGGCTTGTTGATCGATGCTATTACATTTTTATTGATTGGTTTTGTGATTCTGTTTTTTGGCCGAGATGTAGTTCCCTCCACTAAAGTGGAGAAGAAAGTAAACATCGAACCTCAAGAGCATAATATAGAGAAAACTCTATCTTCTGATAGTAGGCTAAGAATTATATTTTATACGGCACCGATTTTATTTTGTACCAATGCATTGGCATGGAATTATATCAGTTTGATAGCGAAGGACTTAAAAGTCTTTGAAGTCTCAATGGGCATCCTGTTAATAGCAATTTTACGTTTACCTGGAATTCTTGCTGGGAGTTATTTTTATAAGCTTTTTGAATCCATTCCTCAAAAATTTTTACTAATCGCTCCACCTGTTTTAGCAATCTTATCCAACATTTTATTTTTAATATTTCCTTCAAAGCTATTATTCAGCACCAGCATTTTATTTCAAGGCTTTGTTTATGGAGTGTATTGGCCTACCGACACCGGAGTTAGGAATGAAATTACCAATCAAAATAAATTGATTTTTTTTAATTCAAGGGTACTAAAAAGATTGTCATTGTATCAGCTCGCCAGCTGTGTTCTCGCACTTTATATCTATAGCCATACAGACTATATGGAATATTTAATTCCGTTTAGTATCCTTATCCCAATTGTTTTTTTAGGCCTGTCTTTTATTGAAGAAAAAAAATGGAAATTTACAAGATGAAGTATTTAACTTACCCTATTATAAGCTTGGTCCTTACTTTATCCTTCATTTTTCTTAAGAAAAATTCTGAAAAGGATATGGTACATCTAAATCTACCTTCTTTGAATAAAGACTTTCGCTTGTCTAGTAAGCTTACCTATTCAGCAATAATGCTATTGAGGGACACCTCCGCAAAACTTTTCTATGTGGACGAAAACTTAAAAATTAAAGGTGAACTAGTAAAAAGTTTCAAACATGACATTGACTACCGTGTTTATAATTTTAGTCTTGATAAAAGTTTTAAGAGCGCTGCAGGTGAAGCTATTGATGCCTTTGATGTTGAAGAATCAATTTTAAGGTACCTAACCCAGGTTCCAGCTCTAGGTGGAATGTTTAAGAACATTAAAGGTGCAAAAGATTGTTTAGGCGACAGTTCCTGTCAAAGTATAGAGGGATTGGTCGTGAAGGACTCATACCATTTTGACATTCATTTATCTTCTTCGGATTCTACCTACATTGACCAGCTTTCAAGCCCATGGTTCATAATTACTAAAAAGGATAAAGAGTTTTATTCGAAAATTGATGATTGTATATTCCCATACCCTACGGGGAAATGGCAGGTGAAAAGCTGTTTCTCCAAGGGAATAGTATTAGCGAGCCCGTTTTACGAATCTGATATTTTGGTGCAAGAAGAAGGTGTTTCAAGATCTGAAGATATAATTCGGGTAACGGCAGATAACCCTGCGGAAGGAATTTTTCCTTCCTTAACTGTTTTAAGTTTCTATGCAAATCCAAAGTCTAAAAATCTTAGTTCGAATTTTAGAAAAAACATCATTGCCAAGTTTTATACAAACGCAGAAAGGGTTTCTGAAAATTTAAAATTAAATCAATCTATAACCTTAGCTCCACGTTGGATGGGGCTTGAAATGAGCAAAAGTGAAATATCTTTGAATGAAGGTACACTTGTTTGTCCTAATGAAAAGCTTAAGGTTCAGTTAGATTCAAGCATTCCAAATCATGACTTTTTACGGAGTTTTGTTGAGGAAATGATTCCTTGTCCTGTTAGTTTTAATTACTCCAAGACAACTAAATTTTTTGATATCTTCAAGCAATCGGACTTTTCCTTCATATGGTTTACTCCTAATTTCATATACTTTCACAATATTTATGGGATTTTTGATTGTGGACTGGGAGGAATGTGTTATTTCGACTGGAAGGATCCGGTTTTGCAGAATTACATAGAGGAAGTAGAACAATCTCGTAAAAAAAATATTAGGAATTTGGAGATCGCTGCGAAAATTGAAAAACATTTACTATACCAAGGTTATGTATCGCCCCTGGCCGACATGATGTGGTGGATTGTTTATCCAGATGGGAAAAGTAAAGCGATTCATCCGGCTGGTTTATTTCAAATGAAAGTATCGGATGTATTGAGATGAGGTTAAAAGACTATTTAAAGTTTAAGTTTTTAAATTATTTTAAATGGGCCTTCATCATTGGTCTACCAATTTTTATTGGATTGAATTTTCTAATCTCTTACCATTCAAACCTTGTAAAAAAGGATGAAATTGAAAAGATTGTTCATTCTGGTATTGAGAACCTCCTTGTTAAAAAAGACTTGATCGGTCTTAAAAATTTCCTACAAGCCATTGATTCTGCTTACGAGCATGAAGAAATTTGTTTAAAATATCAGGGTGTAAGTATAAGCGCAAATCTTTGTGAAAACATTGAATACATTGAAAAAGAAATTCAACTGACCGGCGATAGGTACTATGTGGGTATAAGTTCCAGTAACCATTTTATTCACCTTCCGAAATATGTGTTAATTAGTCTCCTTGCCATGTCTATCATTTGGTTTATGAGTAGATTTACTTTAAACTTTTCAGCAATTATCAATGAGGACCTACAAAAATTAACAAAGTTAACAGAAATGGACTCCTTCCATTTAAAGGAATTTGAGGATATTCATAAAGATTTAATTGAAAAGAATTTACTTAGAAGAAAGTTAGAGAAGAATAATGTAATTCGGCAAGTATCTCATGATATCATGTCTCCTTTAGCTGCTTTGAAGTTTATTTCTAAAGAATTAGATAATCTAAATTCGGAGAAAATTGCAATTACAAGAAGTGCAATTCAAAGACTGGTTGATGTTTGTGCCGATATGTCAAGTTTACGTCTGTCAGATTCTTTGGTAGAGACAGATACCACAAATATTCAGGATGCCGTAGAGCAGTTGATCGAAGAAAAAAAATTAAGTTTCTCAAAAGATGTGAATCTAAAAATTGATTTCGAAGTACAAACTGGCAATGGTCATAGTTTTATTTCAGAAAAGTCATTCAAGAGGGTAATTTCTAACGTCCTCAATAATTCCATTGAGGCCTGTGCAGGTGAAATTAGAGTTTCCATTACGATTAAAGAGTTTCCTAATAAAAATCGTATTTTCATCAGAGATAACGGACAGGGGATTCCACAAGATGTATTACCTCAGATTTTCGAGGATGATTTTAGCTATGGCAAGAAGAATGGTTCTGGCATGGGCTTATCTCATGCACGAAAAATACTTCGTGAATTTGGTGGGAAAATATATATCGAAAGCACCGGGCCTGAAGGAACTTCTATTGTACTGGAGCTTTTAAAGGTTTCAGAAAAAGAAAGTTTCCAGAGCCAAGTTTCTCAGGTTTCGAATGATATTTAAGCTATGTAAATCCACCTTAGATTAAAGTTAGAAACATTTAATTTTAGTTTTTTAGCTGATCCAATCTATTAAGTAACCAGCATACTTGCGCATATTTATAACTCCATTGTCGAAGATAAGGTACTGGCCTTTGATTCCTTCGAGAGTTCCCTCAACAAGGGCTTCTTTTTCTAAGTTTAGACTTTTAATTTTTTCTGGGTATTGTAAGACAGGATACTCAATGTCTAATACTTCTTCTTCATCAAGCATTTCACCAGGTAAATCTGCATCCTCAAGGATTTCTAAAATTTCATCTCTCTTAAAATCTAAATCCTCATCAGCACTTAGACCTTTTAACATATTTCGCCAATTGGTTTTATCTCCTAGGTAGTCTTTCAAAAACACCTCAACAGTCCCAGCATCCTTTCTAGATTGAACTCGCCAAACAGCAACCGCTTGATTTGCTCCTTGGTCAATCCAGCGAGTTACTTTTTGAAACTCTCTAGTGATTCCAACTTTTATACTGCTGGTATCTGATAGATAAACCACATGCGGAATGAAACAATGTTTTTTACCAAATTCTTCATCACGGCAGGTGCCTTTGTCAAAATGGCAAAGTTCAGGTTTCATGATACACATATCGGTTTCTGCTAGAGTTTGAAAACAAGGGTAGCAGTAACCATTTTGGAAACTTTTTTTGGTTTCTCGTCCGCAATTCACACAATGAATGCTGCCTAAGTATTTGAAACTTAGTTTCTTTCCGAGATATTCGTTAATGTTTATCTCTACCTTTTCCTCTTCATTTACCAGTTGATATTGAATCGGTGAGGAATACTGAGTCTTCATTTTTTTTACGTGAAATTGCATGCTTTACTCCCAAAAAGAAAACTTAACTTCGAAAATAGTTTTGTTCAAGTTTCAAGATAGGGGCTAGCACTTAGCTTATTTGATTGCGCCAAAAATATGAGCTAAGTCGAGAAAAAAGTCTAATTCCAATGAATATTGCTTTTTTTAAACAAAGGCAAATATAGAGAGGTAAATTAATCTCCTAACAATTAGGTCCTGCAAAATCCCCTGAGCAAGCCTGTTCGTAGCGACCCTGTAACATAATATTTGTTTGTGGTCGAGTTTTCCTCTTAGCCTATGATAAGTCACTGAGATCTCTTAGGTAATTGGTCAATCAGCCCGATATGTAAGTGCCCAATTGAAGGAGGGGATATGCAAAAACTCTTGTTTGTGATTTGTTCGTTTTGGTTATCAACTACATTTGCCCAGGGAGTCAGTGACACGGAAATTAAACTTGGCGTTTCCAATGCTCAAAGCGGTCCAGCAGCTGCACTTGGTTTGGGAGTTTTAGAAGGAGCAAATGTTTTTTTAGACGAGCTAAATGCAAAGGGTGGAGTGAATGGCAGAAAAGTTAAGTTAGTTGTTTATGATGATGCTTATGAGCCTAAAAAAACTAGAGAGAACACAAAGAAATTGATCGAACAAGATAAAGTTTTAGCTTTGGTAGGCTATGTAGGTACTCCAACAAGCAAAGCAATTCTTCCTTTAATTGGTAAAAACAAAGTTCCATACATTGCTCCTCTTACAGGAGCAGAGTTTTTGAGAAATCCTGTAAATCCAAATGTTTTTAACATCCGAGCAAGTTACTTTGATGAAACGGAAGCTCTTGTGAATGCCATGATCTCTGATCTTGGAGCAAAAAAGATAGGTGTCTTCGTTCAGGATGATGGCTATGGCGATGCTGGAAAATCAGGTGTAGTAAGAGCGCTTAGAAAAAAAGGCTTAAAACTGGCTGGTGAGGGAAGGTATACGAGAAACACTCTAGATGTGGATGCTGGACTAGAGGCTCTGATGAAAGCAAAGCCTGACGCTATCATTATGGTTGGAGCCTATAAACCTTGTGCCGCATTTATTAAAAAAGCAAAGGCTAAATCCTTTTCACCTCACTTCGCTAACATCTCTTTCGTGGGAACAAAAAACTTGATCGAAGAATTGGGAGAAGCAGGGGAAGGAAGCTTTATTAGCCAGGCAATTCCCTCTCCAGAAAGTAACGAGATCGCTGTGATCAAAGAATACCACGAAGCCATTAAAAAGGCGGGTAAGGAACCAACCTACAATTCACTAGAAGGTTACCTTGGTATGAAATTCTTCACCCAAGCATTGCAAGCGGCTGGTAAAGATTTAAGTCGAGACAGTTTAAGAAAAGCTCTAAACTCACAGAAATTTAAAGTGGGTAGTGAGAGCATTAGCTGGAGTGCTAAAAATCACTCTGGTTTAAAGAAAGTATTTTTAACAAAAATTAAAGGAAGCAAAGCGGTTCCTGTAAATAAATTGAATGACTAATAAAAAAAGAGGTCTCTCTATGAAGTTTGTATTGAGTGGTTTAAGTCGTTTTTCATTGTCTGTTCGTCTATTGGTGATCAGCTTGGGAATGTTTTTAGCCCTAATTTTAGTGTCCAGTGTTTCGGTGATTAGTTCTGTTAATAAGAACTTGTCTAGTATAGGAACAGCGAAAGCAGAGGCCTTTGTTCAGTTTTTAAGAACTTCTTCAGGTTCTTATATTACAAATTACGACATTACGGCATTGAATAAATTCGTGAAAGAGTTAGAGAAAAATGAACACTTTGATTTTCTTGCTTTTTACGATCCAGAAGGTGCTCCTATTTCTGACCTTACCAATCCAAAAGAAGAGCTTCTAAATACGAAATTTATTAAAAAAGAAGTGGTGGATGCCGAGGGCAATATACTTGGCTTCGTAGAAATTGGTTACAATTCAAACTGGTCGAATAACAAACTTAAAGAGATAACATCAGAAGTTATCATAATGGGCCTAATCGGTTTATTAGTTGTGGGAATTGCCTTGGGCTTTTTGATGTCAAAAAATACCAAACGACTTTTACGACTTGTTCCCGGCTTAGAATTAGCTGTAAGTGATGCCGGTCGCGCCTCTGGAGTTTTAACCCAAGTAAGTGCAAAGGTAGATGACTCGGCACAAAGGCTTAGTAGTATTTCCCAGCAAACTTCTGCTGCAATGGAGGAGTTTTCCTCAATGTTAAAACGTACAGAGGTAAGTGCTGGTGAGGGAAAGCAAGAGTCACAAGGAGTTAAAAATTTAACAACCAATGGATTAAAGACCGTTGAAGCATTAGTTAGTGAAATGGAAGCTTTGAACGAAGTTAGTCGTGAACTTGAAAATTTAGAGACGATCTTTGAAGACATTTCAGCAAAAACCAATGTAATTAATGACATTGTTTTTAAAACCCAACTTCTGTCATTCAATGCGAGCATCGAAGCTGCAAGGGCAGGGCAACACGGTAGAGGATTCTCTGTTGTGGCCGAAGAGATTGGTAGCTTAGCCACTCTTTCTGGAGGTTCTGCAATGGAGATCACTAATTTATTAAATAGTAGTCGTCAGCAGGTGGAAGACTTGGTTAAAAAAACTGAATCGCAAATTCGTAGAGGAAAAGATGTGAGTGATGAAACCCTAGAGGTTTTTAGAAACATCGATGTCTCTATGGATCGAGTGAATCAAAAAATTGATGAAATATCAGATGCTACCATGGAGCAAACTGCCGGAATCCAACAAACTGTCAGTGTAATTGCAAATCTAGGGGAAACAGCTCTTGTGCAGGCGGCAACCACAAAAGAAATTTCTGAGCTGGCTAGCGATATTGAACGTCAAAGTTCAAACTTAAAAAAAGTAGAGTCTCAAGTGAGCACTGTGATTAAAGGAAACTTTGAGCCGACTCATAAGAAAAGCTCAAAGAAAAAATCAGCTTAGGAAGAGAACCAAGAAGCTTAAATACAAAAAAGGCCCATCAAATCTGATGAGCCTTTTTTTGTGAATGCACTTTAGCTAAAGCTATACCAAAGAACACTCATTAAAACCAATATAGAGCATGCCATCACTCGAAAGGCAGTTCTTTGTCCAGAAGTAGTTTCTGCTTCTACGATTCCAGAAACTTGGGACCAAACCAAACCATTGGTTTGCTCTTCAGAAGGAGCACTTGTCATTAAGGATACAAGCACCAATATAAATCCTGAAATTGCAAAGTTGATACCTGCCGAAACTAGGAAAGAGGCTGGCGGGAAAGTTAAGAAAAGTATCCCAACAATCAAGCCACCAATTAAGCAGCTAAGAGCTCCAGCATGATTCGCTCTTTTCCAGAACACGCCAACTAAGAAGGTCATAGCAATTGGTGGAGCAATGGCCGCGTTTACTTGCTGCAGGTATTGAAATAAACTCTCTGCATTCATCACAACTTTCACCCAGGCTACTCCGAAGGCACAAACCACAAGAGTTACAATTCTTCCAACGCGAATCAATTGTTCATTGCTGGCGTTTGGTTTGAAGTGCTTGTAAATATCCAAGGAAACCAAGGCGCCGGTAGAGTTTAAAGTAGAGTCAATGCTACTCATTAGGGCTGCAATCAAAGCCGCAGCCACAATGCCTTTCACTCCAATGGGCATTAAGTTGTTAAACATAACAGGGTAGATGTCTTTCGCATCTGTTTCAGGAAACAAAACTCGTGCACATAAACCCGGTAATACAAATAAAAATACAGGAAGAATTTTTAACAAAGAGGCAAATACGCAACCCATTCTCGCGTCATGAATTGATTTTGCTCCAAGAACTCTTTGCACAATTACTTGATCAGTACACCAATACCAAATACCTAAGATAGGTACTCCTAATACCAATCCCACCCAAGGCATTTCCTTATCGCTTGCCGGGCGAACTAAATCAAAGTCTGAAGCTTGAACGGCAAGTTTTAAACTTTCCCATCCACCTACTTTATCTAGAGCGATATAAGAAACCAATGCCGTTCCGAGTAGAAGAATTACTGCTTGTAGAGCATCGGTATAAACGACGGCCTTTAAACCACCGTAAATTGTATAGATCACAGTGAAGATTGCCAGAACGATAATTCCGACCCACATATTTACACCAAAGAGATTTTCTAAAACTAAGCCAGCCGCAAAAAGAGCCACCGAAATTCGAACCAAAATATTTGCAATGATTGTGACAATCGAAAGGTAAAACTTTGCACCTTTTCCAAAACGTTTCTCAAGAAACTCAGGCATGGTTTGAATTTTCGCTCCAAGATAAAATGGAACAAAAATCGCACCTAAGATTAATAGAATTACACAGGCACCCCATTCATAATTTCCCACAGCCAAACCAGTTCTAAAACCATCGGTGGCTAGTCCTATAATGTGCTCCGAAGAAATGTTGGAAGCAAAAAGCGAAGCACCAACGGCGAACCAACCTAGAGAGCGACCAGCGACGAAATAGTCTTCCTCATTAGAGTTGTCATCTTTGCGAGCAAACCATAATCCGAGGCATAACACAAAGCCCAAATAGGTAGCTAAAATTCCATAATCAATAGTGCTCATCGTCATATTTGTTTATCCTTATTTGACTTAAGTTAGTAACCAATTAGATTGTAAACATTATAATTTTACTCGTACTTATTACCTTGTGGGGGGGACTTTGAATAGAATTATTTTGTTTTTATCAATTTTTGTAATGAGTTTTACAGCAACTGCAAACGATTTAGATAAGTGGGCAGATTCGCAATATCAAATTTCTGTAGTGAAGCTTTTAAAAAATGTTTCTCCTGATGGTGCAGGAAAAGGAGCTGTAATTGCTTCTCCATCAAGAAGAGAACCTGACTATTGGTTCCATTGGGTTCGCGATGGTGCATTGGTGATGGATGTTGTTTTGCAAATGTACAAAAACAACAAGCAAGAAACTGCAAGAGCTTATTTTTTAAACCATCTGTTAGACTTTGTGAAATTCACAAGAATTAATCAAAACTCATACAGCCCAGTTGATCTTGGTGAGCCCAAGTATTTTGTTGATGGTCGTGCTTATGATGGACCTTGGGGAAGACCGCAAAATGACGGGCCCGCTCTTCGTGCAAGAACTCTGATCAAATTTGCAGAAGTACTTTTATCAGAAGGGAAAACTAAATACGTTCGAGAGCACCTATATGATAATGACCCAAGAAAAAGTGTAATCAAGAGAGATCTTGAGTACGTTGCTCACAATTGGTATTTGCCTTCTTTTGATTTGTGGGAAGAAGTGAAAGGCCAACATTTTTATACCTTAATGGTGCAAGCGGTTTCGTTACTAGAAGGGGCGGACCTTGCAATTGCACTGGGTGATAGCGGTGCCGGTACTTTCTATCGTCGACAAGCAGAGCTGATTAATCAGCGAATTCGCGAACACTATTCTACGGGCAACCCGTTTATCGTAGAAAATATGCATCGTGTGGAAGGTTTAAATTACAAGCACAGTGGTTTGGATACAGCTACTGTATTGGCTTTCTTGCATTCATCGGGAAGATATGTTTCTAACTACGCCAATTCCTATTTGTTATCTACGATAAAAAATATCGAAGCACAGTTTGATGCCATTTATCCAATCAATAATGTTAGAAAATCAGGAAAACACGCATTGGCTTCAAGTTTTGGTCGATACCCAGAAGATCAATATTTTGGTGGAAACCCATGGTTTCTTACCAGTTTAGCAATTGCTGAACATCACTATGTTTTGGCAACGCAAATGAAACACAATCCGAAAGATTTGCTCATTGATGCAGTAAATCGCGATTTTTATAATGCATTATTAGGATTAAATGGTAATAAAAGCATTCAGGCAGGGGCTCGCATTGACAGTAGGTCTCAGTTTTATCAAGTTGTACGCCAGGCACTAAAAGCCAAGGCAGACGCAATTTTCGCAAGAGTGCGCCACCATGCAGGAAGAGATGGATCTTTAGACGAGCAGCTTGATCGCCAAACTGGCTATATGCTATCTGCCCGTGACCTTACTTGGTCTTATGCGAGCTACATCACTGCCTACTGGATGCGTAACTTAGCGAGATAAATAATGATCAAAAACACAGCTTTATGTTTTGACCTCGGCGGTACCAAGTGTATCGCCGCAATGGTAAATTCTGATGGAGAAATTCTTCAATACGAGAAGAAACTCATTCCGCAGCTAAAAAGACCCATCGATTTAACAAATTTCATGATTGATTTAGGTAAGCATGTAAGTCGTGGTTTCGAACCTATTTCCGTTGCCATTGCTTCGGCTGGTCCTCTAGATCCTCAAGGTGGAAATTTATTAGACCCAACCAATCTTTCCCATGGTGGTGAAGAGTGGGGAGTTGTTGATATGATCACTCCATTTAAAGAGGCCTTTGGTCTTCCAGTAAAACTTGAAAACGATGCCGCTGCTGCAGCTCTTTCGAGTCATTGGTTAGGGGAGGCAAAGGGTTTAGAAAATTCCATGACGATAACTTTAGGTACCGGAATTGGCGTTGGTGCAATCACGAATGATCGATTGTGTCGTGCGGGTCGAGGTCTTCATCCTGAAGTTAGCCATGTGAGTATCAATTGTATGGATGAAACGGCACCCTGTGGCTGTGGTAATTTAGGCTGTGTCGAGGCATATTTAAGTGGTAAAAACTTTTGTAAAAGAACTTCGGTAAAGTTGGGCGAGGATTATATTTCGGGTCCCAATATTTTACAAAGAGCCGACGCAAAAGAGCCTGAGATCTTAGAGGCATTTGATGAGTACGCAGAGTTAATGGCACATGCATTGGTCGCTTATGTGGTTGCTTATGCTCCTGAAATGGTTGTCTTTGCTGGCGGCTTTGCCGTTAGTCATAAGTTTTGGTTAGAAAAAACAAGAGCTCGTTTGCCAGAGCTTTTAGCCAGACGTCGCAAGGGCATTGATATGTTACCAAAACTTGTGATCGCCGATGAGAGTGATTTTAGAGTGGTTCAAGGTGCAGCCTATACCGCTTTCCACTGATTAAATTAAAAAAAAATAAATTCTTAAAAGCTAAGCTCTCGGGTTTAGCTTTTTTTACAGGTTTTTGAGTTCATTTGTTCAGTAATTTTAAACATCCCTTTTAAAAAAAAGTGCTGGTTAGTATTTATGCCTAGGAGTAGGAGGGGGGGGCAGTCTTTAAATTTTACGAATGATATACCATGCCTCTTATGTCGTATTCCCAATTAAAGGGAGCAATTAATGGATCTTAAAAAATAGCATCGACTTAAGGCTAGTGCCTTCTACCTATCGCCTCAAAAGCGTGTAATTCTATAGGAGTTAAAGGAGATGCTTCATGAGGTCTATGCTTAGTCTTGGCGTTTTAGTTTTTTTGACAATTTCTTGTAGTAAATTTCATGAGGGAATTTATATCTACAAAGATAGTGCTTATACGACCCAAAATGTTTCTGATTTTGAAATGCAGCATTTCGCAAATTACTCCAAGTCGGATAAAGTTTTGATTGTTTCTACCGAGCAAAAGACTGTCGAAAATGCAGAAGGTGAGTCAGTAGACTTTAAAGAAGCTGCTGAAGATTTGTGTGAAAGAAAAAAACTAAAATGCGACTATTTTGATTTGAAAGACTGGAACGCAAAAAATATTGCAGAGATTCAAGCAAAGATCTTTCAATTTAAAAACATTAAGTTCATGGTCATCGGCGCAACCCCTGAGGCAGTCGCTCTAGCTGTAGGTACATACTCGAAAATGCATCACCAGCCGAGCCCTGAAGACCTTAAAACAATTCTCCACGATTTGGGCATCAAAGGTGAAGCTCAAGAAAAAACAATGGAAAAACTCCAAGCTCTTTAGGTATTATCTGTAAACTTAAAAAAATCCATTCAAGTGTAGCCGACTGAATTTCATTCTCATAGATTTATTATCGATGAGTGTATGGGGACCGATTGCTACAATCCTTGTCTCGTCTTTTTATAAGCCTTGGTTGACTGACTTAGTCACGAGTTTTTGACATACCTTTATATGAAAAATTGTTCTAGAAATAAAAGCTGAATGTATGTAAGTTTAACGGGAAAATTCGATATTTTATTTCGTCTAAATATTAATTTTTATAGGAGTACTCATGAGATTTATGCATTTATTGACATTTCTTTTTATACTAAGCTCTTGTACGATTCTAACTAAAGAAGAGTGTGAATCCATCGACTGGGTACAAAAAGGTTCTAAGGATGCTTTGGAAGGACGAACAAAAGATGAATTTCAGGACTACCAAATGGCCTGTTCAGAAAATGGAGTAAAGATTAGCAAGAGGTCTTATTACAAAGGATTTATTCAGGGTTTACGAAAGTTTTGTACCTATGAAAGTGGCTATCAATTTGGTCTCCAAGATAGATATTACCGCTCGACCTGTCCGCCAAAGGCTGGGAAAAAATTTTTGCGAGGCTACAATCAAGGCATAAAGGAAGCCGAACTACAGGAGAGGGAAGAGGAGTTGAATCGAAGAGAGCAAGAACTTCAAGAGGAGTCAGAGGACTCTTAGTCGTTAGAAGGCTCGACTCGAGTGACCTAATAAGCAAATGAGAAATATAAAAATCCGAAAAACGAAACTGGAAGATATTAATGCGGTTATGCGAGTGCATAGGAGTTCAATCAGAGACCTTTGTTCTAAAGACTATTCTGAAGATCAAATTCAGCTTTGGTCTGCGGTAAATTATGATGAAGGTATTTGGCAGGATTCTGTTTTAAGAGAGCATCATTTGGTTCTTGAAGTAGATGGTGAAATTATGGGGTTTTGTCATTCCTGCGTTCTTTCTAGCGGAATAGGCGAAATTCGGGAGTTATATTTATCTAAGCAGGTTGCAGGTAAGGGCTACGGTAGAAAAATTATTGAGCAATCTTTGGATTATTTGAAAAATGAATCCTGCAAAAAAATATTAATAAATTCCACAATCACAGCGAAAGCCTTTTATGAGAAAATAGGATTTCAATGTGAAAGAGAAAAAACTGTCAAAGTTCGTAACACAGAACTGCTCACATATTCTATGCTTTTGAAATTGTAGGCTTGATTCAGGATGCTATTTTTGAAAACATTGACGGTAGCGATTCATCGCTAGGGCAGCAGCTACGGAGGCGTTAAAAGAAGCGCCTCCTTTTGTTTGCCAAATCTCTACAATCTGATCGCATTGCCCTCGAGTGCTTTTACGCATTCCTTTGTCTTCGGCGCCAACCACAATCACAGTTTTGTCTGCCGGCTCCCATTGAAAAAGATTTTGTTCACCGCCCTCGGCAAGACCGTAGATCCAGTAACCTTGTTCTTTTAGCTCTTGAAGGCTGCTTGATAGGTTTGTAACGGTAATTACTGGGACGTGTTCTGCGCCTCCACAAGCTACTTTAATTGCTGTTGCACTTAGTTTTGCAGCGCGATCTTTAGGAATAATTATCGCTTCCGCTTCCAGTAGCCAAGAGCTTCTAAGGATGGCTCCTAGATTATGTGGGTCTTCGATTCCGTCTAAAACAATTACTAGGGATTGTTCTCTTTGGCCCAAGTCTTCCACCTCAGGGCTCGCTATGGCTTTCAACTCTGCTGCTACGTTTTGGTGAACGGCAGCTAACTGGCTAAAGCGTTTCTCATTCCATATTCGCACTTCAATTTTTTTCTTCTTACAAAGATTTTCGATCTCAGCAATATCCGCTTGTTTCGAATTTGACTCTTTTAAGGCTACAAAATGAACTTCTTTAGGGCGCCTTTTTAAAGCTTCTTTTACAGAATGGATTCCAACGATTTGCCAGTTTTTCATGTGGCTATAATAGCAGGGATTTATAAAAAATTAATTGAAAATATAAGATGTCTTAAGTCTCTAGAAAAAAGAAAACCAATTCCATAGGAATTCCATGTCTAGTAGTCCATAAAAGCCTAAAAGGCGAAGACTCGAATGAAGCTCTTTTTGAAAAAACTTTAGATTATAAATGCTTGCACTATGGGGATGTTTCGGCATTTCCGTGAAAAGACCAGGTTTTTAATAAATAATTGCTAAAAAAAAAGACATCGGATAAAAAATTAACTTTTGGCTTTGACAATAATTGGGATCAGCCATACAAACTTGGCCTATTGGTATTTGTGACTTTGCGAAAAGTCTTATCAAAGTGCTGGCGTAGCTCAATTGGTAGAGCAGCTGATTTGTAATCAGCAGGTTGCGGGTTCAAGTCCCATCGTCAGCTCCATTCTCGGTGGGATGTCCGAGTGGCTAAAGGAGGCAGACTGTAAATCTGCTGGCGTATGCCTACGTAGGTTCGAATCCTACTCCCACCACCATTTTTTAACCAAAAAAAATGGGACGAGTTTGTGCTAATGTTTGGCGTAAGCATTTAAGTGCGGGTGTAGCTCAGTTGGTAGAGCATCAGCCTTCCAAGCTGAGGGTCGCGGGTTCGAGTCTCGTCGCCCGCTCCAATTTTTGCTAAGCCAGCGTAGCTCAGGGGTAGAGCACACCCTTGGTAAGGGTGAGGTCGTGGGTTCAATTCCCGTCGCTGGCTCCATTTTTTGAGTTATACGTGGCGCCATTACCATAAATATAGTTGATTTTTAAAAGGGGCTTATGCTCTTATTAAGAATATTTTATAGATAACAACCTTTTTTGGAGGACTCGTTCATGAGTAAAGAGAAGTTTGAGCGTTCTAAACCTCATTGTAACATTGGAACAATCGGTCACGTTGACCATGGTAAAACTACTTTAACAGCTGCAATCTCTAAAGTTCTTTCTACTGCACAAGGTAAGAAAGCTACGGACTTCGATCAAATCGATAAAGCTCCGGAAGAGAGAGAGCGTGGTATCACAATCTCAACTGCACACATTGAGTATGAAACTGAAAAACGTCACTACGCGCACGTTGACTGTCCAGGTCACGCCGATTACGTTAAGAACATGATCACTGGTGCGGCACAGATGGATGGAGCGATTCTTGTTGTAAACGCTGCAGACGGTCCTATGCCACAAACTCGTGAGCACATCCTACTTGCTCGTCAGGTTGGTGTACCTGCTCTAGTTGTTTTCTTAAACAAAGTAGACATGGTTGATGACGAAGAACTTCTTGAGCTTGTTGAAATGGAAGTTCGTGAGCTTCTTTCTAAATATGAGTTCCCTGGTGATGATATTCCAATCGTTCCTGGTTCTGCATTAAAAGCTCTAGAGGGTGAAAACTCTGAAATCGCTGACCAAGCTATCATGAAATTGATGGATGCGGTTGATTCTTACATCCCACAACCTGAGCGTGATGTTGATAAAGATTTCTTAATGCCTGTAGAGGACGTTTTCTCTATCTCTGGTCGTGGTACAGTTGTTACTGGTCGTATCGAGCGTGGTATCATCAAGCCTGGTGAAGAAATCGAAATCGTTGGTATCAAAGACACTACTAAAACTACTGTAACTGGTGTTGAAATGTTCCGTAAGCTTCTTGACGAAGGTGTTGCTGGTGATAACGTTGGTTGTCTACTACGTGGTACTAAGAAAGAAGACGTTGAGCGTGGTCAAGTTCTTGCTAAGCCAGGAACTATTACTCCTCACAAAAAATTCAAAGCGGAAGCATACATCCTTACTAAAGAAGAAGGCGGACGTCACACTCCATTCTTCGCAGGTTACCGTCCTCAGTTCTACTTCAGAACTACTGACGTAACTGGTGTTGTTGCTCTTAAAGATGGTATTGAAATGATCATGCCTGGTGATAACGCTGAGATGACTGTTGAGCTAATCGCTCCGATCGCAATGGAAAAAGAACTTCGTTTCGCGATCCGTGAAGGTGGCCGTACAGTTGGTGCTGGTGTTGTTACTGAAATCGTTGAGTAATTACTACTACACAACAAAATTAATAAAAGGAGAGCTTAGCTCTCCTTTTTTTGTTCAAATTATATAGATATATTTTTTATTTTCCGGCTGTTATAACTGCCTATTATCATCAGGCATTATTTTTCAGGTCTTAAATTAATTAAAAATATACTGAACATTTCCAATAATCCATTGATCCATTAATTGAAAACTAAAAGCTGATAATGTCACTAGATAGTGGACAGGGGGAGTTGGAGTAGGCTAAGAAATTTTCAGTTGGGTATCTTATCCCGAGTTGATGGAGCTTATCTATAACAAAAAAGCTGGAACGAAAAAAAATATTTTTCCTTTCCAGCATCTAGGTAGGTTCTTAAGCTCTATTGAGTTTTACTCTTTTCTTCTCAATTCTTCTGTTAGGCAAGTTACAATGTTTGAATAAACATCTTCTTCAGAAAAAGTAGAGCCTGAACATTGTTTTATGAATGCTGTGCTTCCATCTGTATTTACTGCTCTGGCAGTTAGATTATATTCATAGCCAAATTGTTCGGCAATTACACTTTCTTGTGAAATTTCAAAATGGTCTACGCCAAACTCTGAACATTCTTGTTTGCAAGATTGATTGATTACTGTGTGCAAAGTTTTACTTTCGAAGGCAAACAGGCTCGTGCTTAATAGTAAAAATACTACGAATTTCATTTGGAACTCCCTTTGATTTTCCATGACAATTGTTTCTTTATATAGTGGTAACACATTTTAAATTGGAGATTTTAAAATAAATGGAAGCTTGAAAATAGAATAGAAGTGTCTATGGAGTTGACAGCTAAGGGTCCCTTTCTCAAAAAAGTGTAAATACCTAAAAATAGGTAGGTATA